>Ga0214473_10001620_pt1 | contig 29283 bp, 26 predicted proteins | sample RVTome_7_FD_203509 | JGI IMG/M metagenome (GOLD analysis project Ga0214473, IMG submission 203509) | Soil microbial communities from uranium-contaminated site in the Upper Colorado River Basin, Wyoming, United States - RVT98D197 | ecosystem: Environmental > Terrestrial > Soil > Contaminated >...
GCAGAAATGCCAAGAGCTAACCGCCACGGCCTTCCCGGTTATGTATGGCCCAATCTCCATCGGTGCCGCTGGAAGTATCGCTCTTGCCAACGAAGCCTTTGCAAGAGATTTGAAAGAAAAGTTGGGGCAAAGGAGATTTAAGACAAGGAAATATCTTCGGTTGGACCCTATCTCTTTGAAAACCAAAGGGTTGGCCTGGCCTGACCGGAGAGACGCAAGATTTCTTAATGCAAACGGGAGCAGCGGCTTTTCCGGCTGGTTTGCGAAAATGAAGCTTGTAAGAAAAATCAAAAGGGGGACGTGCTGTATGAAAAACACAAAAGTTGGACTTGTTGGTTTATTGCTGCTTGCCTTTACGTTGATTTCTGCTCAGCCGACCCCACCCCAGTCATCCAGGATTGCTGCGGAAACGATCATGCTTCCGGCGTCCGATCCGGGAGTCCAGCTTCACGTCCGCAACAAGCACCCCGAAGGCGTATCGAATTTCGGGAGTGACCGCCCTGCGAAAGTGCCCCGATCCGTTTTCCTCTTGGATTGATCCTGTGAATGCAAACTTCCGCCTGCAATCAACCAGCCCGGCCATCAACGCCGGAACAAATCTCACCCCCCCGGTATCACCACCCTCAATTCCGACAAGGCGGGCATCACGCGCCCTCCAACCGGTGCCCGGGATAAAGGGTTGCATGATCAAATATTCAATTGACAGAAGAGGTGTAACTCCGTTATTTTGGTTTTGGTAAAACATCTGAATGCGAACCATAGAGAAAGGATCGCTTGGCCAATCGGGTCTGGAAAAAGTGGGAAATTTGCCCGGTCAACGGCCTTGAAGAGGAGCTCTCCATCAAGGAGCTGAAAATTTCACCTCTGATGGCCCGAGTGCTTTTCAACCGCGGGGTCTCTACCGCGGAGCAGGCGAGGCACTTTCTCTCCCCGACTCTATCCGACCTTCCCAACCCTATGATCATGAAGGACGTGGAAAAGGCGGTCAGCCGCATTTCCCGAGCCATCCGGGCCCGGGAGAAAATCACCATTTTCGGCGATTATGACGTTGACGGAGTTACCGCCACTGCTTTGCTCCTGCTCTTCCTTAAGAGGGCGGGAGCCCAAGTCGACTTCCATCTTCCCCATCGTCTACAGGAAGGCTATGGACTGAATATCGAAGCGCTAAAAAAGATCCACGCCCAGGGTACAAAACTGATGGTCACGGTAGACTGCGGGATCACCAATACCGATGAAATCCGCTGGGCGATGGAAAATGGCCTGGACGTCATCGTAACGGACCACCACGAGGTTCCCGAGGTCCTTCCTCCCGCGCTGGCCATCTTGAACCCGAAACAAAAAGATTGCCCTTATCCCTTCAAAAACTTGGCAGGAGTGGGGGTCGCTTTCAACCTGATCATCGCCCTGCGCAGTGCTCTGCGGCAGGAAGGCTTCTTCCCTTCCGGCCAGTTGCCCAATCTGAAAGAATACCTGGATTTGGTTGCGCTGGGCACGGTCAGCGACGTTGTGCCCCTCATCGGCATTAATCGCATCCTGACCAAGTTCGGGTTGAGCCAGCTCACCCATTCCACCCGCCCGGGGATTCTCGCTTTGAAGGAGATCGCTGGAATCGGCGGGACGGCCGTCGATACGACGGCCATCAATTTTCGCCTCGCGCCGCGGATCAATGCCGCCGGGCGATTGGGGGATGCCGGGGAAACAGTGCGCTTGCTCGTCTCCCGGGAGCCGGAAGAGGCCCGGGAAATCGCCGCCCACCTGAACGAGCTCAACTCCCAGCGACAACGGATGGAGGAGAAGATCCTCGCCGATGCGAGAAGGATGATTGAGTCGCTCGCCGAAAGACCGGCAAAGAAATCTCTTGTCCTGTCTTCTCTGGACTGGCACCCGGGGGTGATCGGTATTGTGGCCTCGCGGATCACCGAAGAATACCACCGTCCGACGATCCTGATCGCCCTGAAAGGAAACCTGGGGAAGGGTTCCGGCCGGTCGATCCATCCTTTTCCTCTCTATCAAGGGTTGAAAGCTTGCCAGACCTGGGTGGAAAAATTCGGCGGGCACGAGCAGGCGGCCGGTCTGGTCATCCGGGAGGAGTGCATCCCCGGATTTTCCCGGGCTTTCGAGGAAGTCGTGTCCCGGATACTCAGCGAAGAAGATTTCATCCCCCGTCTCTCCCTCGACGCTCTTGCCAGACTGGACCAGATGGATGACTCCTTCCTCGCGGAGATGGAGTCCCTTGCTCCTTTTGGCACCGGAAACCCGGAACCGGTCTTGGGGTTTGAGGACTTGACCGTGCTCGGGTCGAGGTTGGTGGGGAAAGGACATCTGCGCCTGCGCATCAAAGAAGGTCGGTTGGTCAGGGAAGCGATTGGCTTCAGGATGGCTTCCTGGCATCCCTTATCGCAGAGGAGAATGAAAATGGCCTTCTCCCCTCAGATCGGAACATATCAGGGGAGACGGATCTTACAATTAAAAATCGTCGACCTCCAGCCAACAGATTAAAATTCAAACTTCCGGTCGTCTGGTCTATTGGGTCCACCGGGTCGCCTGGAAGCACCCGACGACCGGACAGACCCATCCGACCCGATAGATCATGAAGGGGAAAAATGAAGCGAAAAAACAGGCCAGCAAAGAAAAATTTGGGGTCTCTTTCTCCACCGGTCGAAGCCCTCGTTGGAGAAATCCAGAGTAATATTCAATCCGGGGCGCTGGGCGCTGATGCGCTCCTGATAAAGCTGCAACCTCTTTCCCCTGGAGAGATGAAAGACCTCTTTCATGAACTCCTGCAGAAAGGGAACGATCAGACTTTTCTTCTTCTGGAGGCCATCTGCGGGAAGGATGAAAGAATAGACCTGGCCCTGGCCGAAGGCCTCGGCCTCTGGTTTTCTCCCCGGGCAGCCGATCTTCTTCACCGCCTTTCTGGGGCAACTTCCTCCAAGGCGGTGACCAAATCCATCCGCAGATCGATCTTTCAACTCAAAAGCAGGGGTCTGGGGGCAGAAGAGATCAGCGACCGGGCTCCCGCGGTTTACCACCCCCCCCAACCTGCGGCCTCCGAGGGGTTTTTGACCCCCATAGATTCTACCGGCCACCGAGTCGTATTGCTGGCAAGACCCCAAATTCCCCAGGGTATGGCGGCTTTCAGCACCGCCATCAGCGACCGCGAAGGGATCGTTGACTTCAGCGGGTTCGAAACCTCCCGGAAAAACTTCCACGAATATCTGGAAATGTTCCGGGAGCAGTATCCCGGGGAAGTCGTGGAAGCCGATCCCGATTACTGTTCTGGGCTGATTATGGAGGCGGCCGAAATCGGGCAGAAAAAAGGCACCGCCCCTTCCCCCGAATTTATGAAATGGCGACCTTTATTGGGACTTTCTTCCCCGCTTCCCCTGAGGGCCCTCATTTACAGGTACCTGGAGGAAGAAGAGATAAAATCCCGCCCGGAACTCCTGGACCGGTCAGCCTCCCTCTTCCAGCTTTCTCTCTTCGATACCTGGTCTTTGGAAGAAGAGGAATCCGATAAATACCTCGCCCTCCTGAAAGAAGCTTCCGCTTCCCGGCTGGTGCTTGCACCCCACCAGAAGGAGGGCCGGCTCATGGAAATCTACCAGCAGGCGGTTCATGACCTCTTTGAAGGACCGCGGCCTCTCCTCTATCGACGGAGGCTCGAGGAGATGGCCTATATCCTCTGGAAAAAAGGACAGGAAAATGAAGCCCGGATAGCCCTGGCTGCGGCCGCCGGGATGGAAAAAGAGAGCGGGATTCTTGCCCCCCATCCCTTCTTGCTGGAACTTGTAAAACGGAGCCTCTCTTCCCGATTGGAGCAGGAAAAAGAAAAAAAGGAGCAAGAACCCGGGTTCATTGTTAAGCCCTAGGGTCGCGTCTGGAAAGTTCGCTACATAATTTGTAGGTGCTCAGAGGGCTCGGGGGCTGGGGCGCTGAGCCCTGAACACCATGCGGTGCAGGGCTGAGCTTGTCATCCTGAGTCCCGCCAAAGGCGGGAGATCTCCGTGGATAGGGCGGGAAGAAACACCCCGCCTCCTGCGCCGGAAAAAAACTTGGATCTTCTTGAGGACTTGCACCCAGCCGAGGCTGCCGGCGCTCACCACCTCAGCCCCCGAGCCACGTCACTGTGGCCACCATTCTTTAATGGCATCGTGTCTGAAGCGGAATGGGAAATGAGCGTAGGAAGGTTCAGCGGCGGCGAATTCCGGCATGGTAACAACAGGTGGCGTTCTTGAAGTTATTATCGAAGATCCGGGTCTGGCCATCGCGAAAGGAGACTTTAACGTAGGAAGAACCCCCCTGAACGGACGAATTCCTTTCCTCGACAACCAACCCCGATCCCCACTCGGGATATCGGCGGTGAACAACCCAATCTCCGACCTTCAAATACAAATGCCTTACTTCTTCCATTATTTTTTTATAACAAAGTCCTTTCACGAAGGCAAGCCAAAAGATCTCAGGACTTATCCCCTTGAACCCGCTTCGTTTTCCTGCTCTTGGCCTTTCTCCCTTTTGAATCTTTCGGGGCGATCGGGCTCTGGATCTCTTGCCCACATTTCCAGCATAGCAGGGGCACGCACCGGGCGAGGCGCAAACGTTCCGGCGTAGCAAAATTCTGCGTGCGACAACGAGGACAATGGTAAATTTTATTCATTCGAATTTCATTGGGGACACAGATTTTCGCAGATAAAGGTTGATGTTCTCGTAAAAAGTCGTCACTCCGGTGGAAACCGGAGTCCAGAGAATTTTTAAGTATTTGCGATAACTGGATTCCGGCTTTCGCCGGAATGACGGAATTACCTCTTTTCAGGCTTTATACGAATTCATCAGGATTCGTTTATGTTAAAAATCCTGTTTATCTGCGTTCATCCGTGTCCAACAAAATCAATTAAAAGTCCATCTCGGCGATACTTTTTACTCCCAGGCGCATGGGAACGATAACGGCCGTCGCGTTCCAAACGGCTACACCGGTTTTCATCCATCCATTTTCTTATCGTCGGGTAATCCTTTGAAGGTAAATTTTATGCTGCCCTATTCTATCAAAGGGGGGAGCGCCTTTACAACGGTGCAGGTCCACCCGAATCAGAAAGGGGGCACTTGGAGTGCCCGGTCAATCCTTCATTTTCCGGGAGGGCCGAGGTAAGAAGACAAGGGAGGGATAAGATCCCGCAAATCGGTGCTGCGGATGGAGAGGGTGGCCAGCGAATCTACTTTAGTAGATAAGGAATTAAAGGCGATCGAGAGTCCGGCCATCCCGAACATCGCTACGTCTCCCGTGCTGTCTCCAACGGCCAAAACCTCTTCATTCCGGGCATTGAATTTCCGCTGGGCTTCTTGGACCCACTCGCCCTTGCGGTCATAATAAACGTGAATATTGATTTCCCCGTTGAGGATACCGTCCGCAACGCCCAGCTCATTGGCGACGGCATAGTCAAACCCATATCTTTCCGTCATCCAGTCGGATAAGAAAGAGAGGCCGGAGGAGATGATTCCGAGCTTGATTCCTTTCGAGCGGAGATAGCCCAGAAGATCCTCGATTCCCTCATAGAGGGGGATTTCCCTGACGATCCGCGCCAGCTCAGCTGCTTTCATCCCTTTCCAGATTCCGGCGTCGAGCTGGCAGAAGCGGTGATAGGAAATTTCTCCCTTCAAGAAGGCCTCCTGAAATTTTTCGGCGTATCCATCCCAGACCCCCAACCGCCTGTGGATGTACTCCCAGGCACTCCTCTCTTTCGTCAGAGTACCATCCAGGTCGAAGAGCGCCAATTTAAACCGGCATGCCCGATTCATTTCCCGACACCGGACTGACCGAGGGATTTACCGCGGGGAAATTCTTGGGAGGAGAGAATAACTTGCAATCAGCAGCAACCTACCGAGGGGATCAATTTCTCACATCTCGCTCTTAAAATCTTCCGGTTTCAGCTTGTCGAAAAGCTCATCGATCCATTTGTCGGAGACATCCTTCTTGGCCTTTGGTTCAGCATGGCCCGCTGAATCCAGGACTTTCTCGGCCACAAAGATGGGCGCATTCACCCGCAAGGCCAGCGCGATGGCGTCGCTCGGCCGGGAATCAATTTCCATCGACCGTCCGTCGGCTTCCAAGGAAATAATGGCATAGAAGGTGTTGGCCCGCAGGTCGTTTACCGTAATCCGGCGTACGCTGGCGTTCATGCCTTCGATGATGTTCTTGATCAGGTCGTGGGTCATGGGGCGGGGAGTCCAGGTGTGTTCGATTCCCATGGTGATGGCATTGGCCTCGAAGAGACCCACCCAGATCGGCAAGGTTCTCCCCGTAGCCTCGTCTTTGAGGACGACGATCGACTGGTTGGTCTCCGAGTCAAAGAATAATCCCTGCACTTTCATTTCCACCATGACTTGGCCCCCCGAGAGTTTAATGCTGGCCATTCCAGCCATTTTATTATATGGCCACCGGAAATAAAAAGCCAGTTTTATTTCGGCGATCCCCGCCCGGCACTCATGATTTCATCCACCAGGGCCCGCAGGAGAGTACTCGCTGAACCTTTGAGGATCCAGTGGGTAATATACTGCGTAAGCTGAGTTTCCTCCAGGTTCACTTCCACGATGGTCGCGCCGGCCCTTTTGGCGATCAACGGCAGATCGCAAGCCGGGGCTACCACCGCGGATGTCCCGACCACCAGCATCAGCTCGCAGCTTCCCGCCTCTTCTTTTGCCTCCAGGTGCGCTTTCCAGGGAATCGCCTCCCCGAAAAAAACCACATTGGGCTTCAGGACCCCTGAACAGGAACATCGCGGGGGAAGGGATTCCAGAACGATATCTTTCCGATCATACAAACGGCCGCAGCTCATGCACAGGAGCTTGCTGCTGTTGCCGTGGAATTCGATGACCCGCTGGCTCCCGGCCGCCTGATGCAAATTGTCGATGTTCTGGGTGACGATGGAGCTGAGGAGTCCCATCCTTTCAAGCTGGGCCAGAGCGATGTGCGCCGGGTTGGGTTCCGCCCGTTCCACCAGGCTCCCCATCTTCTTGAGCATGGCCCAGACTTTTTGGGGATCGGCGACGAACGCATCAATCGTGGCATATTCCATGGGGTCAAATTTCTCCCATAGACCCGAAGGCCCTCGAAAATCCGGGATGCCGCTTTCCACGGATATTCCCGCCCCCGTGAGGGCCATCACTTTTTTCGACCGGCGGATCGCCTGGGCAGTTTTTTTGATCAAGTCTTCTTCCATAACCCCGCTCCTTCGTGCCTCCCTGAAGGGATGCAGAGATCGAGCTATTCTATCAGAGTGCGGTCTTTTGGCAAGGGCAAAGAAGCACAGAAGCACAGGCCCATCCCCAGTTTTGTGCGAAGCCCTGGGCCCGGCGGGGAGGGCGATTCCTTCGGACTCCAAAGCGCTGGTTCCTCTTTGGCGCAGGCGGGCTTCAGCCGAGGTTTCTCGGCAGCCCTTCGATCCCGCCTTCCTTTGCGGAAATACCCTGGATGCCCCAGGAGAATCTACTCCCCCCGGGATTCCTCACCCATCGCTCTCCCCGCCGGGCAATCCTGGGGAGGGAAAACTGGGGGCGGGCAAGCAAAGAAGCAAGGAACGCATCTTGGCTCCCGGCCCGGGCAAAAACAAGAGATTGACAAAAGGTGACGAAATGGCTAATTTCATTAAAACATCCAGGCGAAGGAGCCGGTTTGTGCCGGGATTCGACAGCCCTACTACCGTTTAAACTCTTTAATTTTTGCAAAGATTTTATGTGAACCTAAACGTTGTAAAAAAAACATCAAAAGTATCACCCCCACCCTTCCCTCCCCCCTCCGAGGGGGAGGGCTAGGGTGGGGGGGCAAAGGGCACTGGCGGTGAGGTTCCGTGACCATCGCAAGAATCGGTTTTCCCCTTTGCCTGCAAGGGAGAAAGCAATATTTCGGGAAATTCTTGTGCACCTGTTGAGTAAATTTATCGTTTAGGAAATTGCTTTTTGGGCCGGATGAATTCGGATGATCCGGATCGGCGAAAGAAAATGATTATCTGTGTCCATCCGCGAAAATCTGCGTCCTATTAAATTTTAGGCACTTTTTTGGGGGGGGAGGGAACCATGGCTATCTCCGCTTACATCTTCATCGAGACGACCCAGGGAAAAGCCAAAACGATCGCGCGGGAGATCGCGCGAATTTCCGGCGTAAAAACAGCCCATACGGTTACCGGCCCTTACGATGTCATTGTCTACGTGGAGACGGAATCGATAAAGGTCCTGGGTGATTTCATCGTCTCCAAGATCCAAGCCATCGCCGGGGTGCTGCGCACATTGACCAACGTGGTCATCGATGCCGAATGACACCGCGATCCGGGGCCATAGACGGCGGCAACTCTTATGGCCCTCCTTGAACCGTGATGTGGCCAAGGATCGCGGCCAGCTTCTTCGGCCCGATTCCACGGACCTGGAGTAAATCTTCCGGAGAGGTGAAGGTCCCGTGGGTTCCACGATACTCGACGATCGCCTGGGCAGTTTTCGGACCGATGCCGGGCAGGCTGTCCAGTTCTTCGAGGGTGGCGGTGTTGAGGTCGACGGGAAGGAAAAGGATCTTCAGCTGGTTGGGGGCCAACGGCTCAAGAGTTATCCTCCCCTTCCCCTCTCCGTCCGGAAAGACCCTCAGGCGGCAGCTCTTTTCGATGGGGTTCAGCAGGCTCTCCGGCGGAAGGGAAAGTCTGGCGCTCATGCCCCCGGCTTTTTCGATCAAGTCTAATACGGTCATGCCGGCCGGGATGGAATAGATGCCCCGGCGGTTGACGCTCCCATCTGCTTCTACCGTGAGTTCTCCGGCCGGAGGATTTTTCAGGGAGAGATCATTTTCAGGGGTCGAGCGCCCCGCTTTGTTCCAGGCCGAAGGCGGGGTGGTCAGGAAGAAAAAAAGGGCCAGGGAGAGGGAGAGAAAAAGAACGACCCACTGCTGGTCTCGAGTCATACCCCGGTCTTCTCGTCTTTTAAGAGCTTGTAGTTGATGGCATCCACCAAGGCCTGCCAGCTGGCCTCGATGATGTTTTCGGAGACCCCCACCGTCCCCCACCGGTCTCGATGGTCACTCGACTCCACGAGCACGCGCACCTTCGATCCCGTGCCTTTGCCCGTAGAAAGGACGCGGACTTTATAGTCCACCAATTCCATGTCGTTTAGCTGCGGATAGAACTTTTCCAGGGCCTTGCGGATGGCGTTGTCGAGGGCATTTACCGGGCCATTGCCCGTGGCCGCTGTGTGTTCCACCCGCCCCCCCACCTTAACCATAATGGTGGCTTCCGAAACCGGGGCTCGATCCTCGCGCAGTTTCTCGGAAAGGATCCGGAAGCCGAGGAGTTCAAAGTATTTCTTCTGGGTCCCCAGGGCTTTCTTCATCAAGAGCTCAAATGAGGCCTCGGCTCCTTCGTATTGATACCCCTGGTTTTCCATCTCCTTCAGCGTATTGAGGATCTCGTCCGTCATCGGGTCCTTGCGATTGAGGTCGATCTGGTATTCGGCTGCTTTCTTAAGGATATTGCTCTTGCCGGCCAGGTCCGAAATGAGCACCCGTCGGTGGTTGCCCACCCATTCCGGTTGGATATGCTCGTAGGTTTGCGGATTTTTCTCGATGGCGCTGACATGGACGCCCCCTTTGTGGGCGAAAGCGCTCGAGCCGACGAAGGGCTGGTGTTTATTGGGTTGCAGGTTGGCCAACTCGGCCACGAAATGGGAGACCTCTCGCAGCTTGGATATTTGTGCCCGGCTCAGGCAGTCCCGCTTGAGCTTGAAGATCAGAATGGGAATGATCGAGCATAGATTGGCATTTCCACAGCGTTCCCCATACCCGTTGATGGTCCCCTGCACGTGGCCGACCCCCAACTGGACTGCGGCAATGGTATTGGCCACGCCCATCTCGGCATCGTTATGGGCATGGATCCCCAGGGGCAGGGAGATCCGATCCCGGACGGCGTGAAGGATTTCGGTCACCTCGCTGGGCAGCGTCCCCCCGTTCGTATCGCAGAGGACGATCGTGTCGACGGCCGCATCCTGGGCGGCTTTGAGGGTGGCCAGGGCGTATTCGCGGTTTCCTTTGAAACCATCGAAAAAATGCTCGGCGTCATAGTGGACTTCGGCGACAGCGGATTTCAGGAATTTCAAGGAATCCCGGATCAGGGAAATGTTCTGTTCCAGGGGGATGCGCAGAGCGTCGCGAACGTGTACGTCCCAGGACTTCCCGAAGATCGTAAGCGCCCGCGTCTTAGCCGCCAGCAACGCTTTCAGGTTGGCGTCGGTCTCCGGCGCAGTATGGGAGCGGGCCGTGGACCCAAAGGCGGCGACCGTCGCCGTTTTTAAAGAATAATTGCGTATTTCGCGGAAAAAGGCCATGTCCTTCGGGTTTGAACCCGGCCAGCCCCCTTCGATGTAGTCGATTCCCAATTCATCCAGGCGCATCGCGATGCGCACCTTGTCCTCGACGGAAAAGGAGATGTCTTCCGACTGGGTTCCATCGCGCAAAGTCGTATCGTAAACTACAATTCTTCGTTCCGGCCTTTTTTCCCCGCTCATAGTTCCTTCCGGAGTTCCCCTCGATCCAGGCCGAACGCCTGATGGAGCACGCGGGCGGCCAGCTCTCCATATTTGGCGTCGACCACGCAGGAAATCTTGATTTCGGACGTACTGATCATCAGAATGTTGATGCCCTCCTTGGCCAACGCCGTGAACATCTTGGAAGCCACGCCCGCATGGCTGACCATGCCCGCCCCCACGATCGAAACCTTGGCGATATTCTCGTCGGCCAGGACTTCCTGGGCTTTGATCTCATCGGCCGTCTTCTTCACCAATTTCAGGGCCTTTTTGAAATCCGCCTTGGGCACGGTAAAGGTTAAATCGGTGTAGCCGTCGGCGCTGGTGTTTTGGATGATCATGTCCACGACGATATGGGCGTCCGAAATGGGAGTGAAGATTCTGGAAGCGGTCCCCGGCCGATCCGGGACCCGAACCACGGTGATGCGGGCTTCGCTCTTATTATAGGTGACGCCGGAGACTAATACCCGTTCCATCTTATCATCCTCCTTGGTGACGAAAGTCCCGCTCTTGTCCGAAAAAGACGACCGGACATGGATTGGAACGTTATACTTTTTGGCAAATTCCACCGAACGAATCTGGAGCACTTTGGCCCCCAGAGAGGCGAGTTCCAGCATCTCATCATAGGTAATACGGGATAACTTTCTCGCCTCCGGGCAGATGTTCGGGTCGGTGGTGTAAACCCCTTCCACATCCGTGTAGATCTCGCAGACGTCCGCCTTCAAGGCCGCCGCCAATGCCACTCCGGTGGTATCCGATCCGCCGCGGCCCAGGGTGGTGGTATTCCCTTCTTTGTCCACCCCCTGGAAGCCGGCGACCACCGGAACCGTGCCGGCGCGCAACTCCTTTTGCAGGCGCCTGACTTCCACATCCTGGATGCGGGCTTTGGAAAAAGCGCTATCCGTTATGATCCGCACCTGGGGGGCCAAAAAAGATTTCGCCGATATCCCCATGGATTGGAGGGTAATGGCCAAGAGGGCCACGCTGACCTGCTCGCCCGTGGCGATCAGGGCATCATATTCCCGCAGGTCCGGGTTTTCGCACACCTGGTAGGCCAGCTGAATGAGCCGGTCCGTCTCCCCGGACATTGCCGAGAGGACGACCACCACATCGTTTCCTTCCTGGCGAGTCCTGGCCACCCGACGGGCCACGTTCCTTATCCGACCCATATCCCCCACGGAAGTTCCGCCATATTTCTGCACGATCAACACCACACTACCCCTCCTCCAGCCATTGCTTGCGAAGACGGCCGACCAAATCTCTGGCCGCCTGCCCCTTCCCGACAAAAACCAGCTTTCTTTCCGCGACGCCAACCCAATGCAGGTAAACTTCGATGCGGTCTTCCGGCAACAGATCCGGCACTTTCTCCGCCCACTCCACCAGGGTCACGCCCGGTCCAGAGATAAATTCTTCCCAGCCGATCTCTTCCACCTCAACCGCATCCCGCAGACGGTAAAGGTCCACATGGTGTACGGGAATCCGCCCGCGATATTCGTTGACCAGGACAAAGGTTGGGCTGCTGACTTCCCGTTCATCCTCCACCCCCAAACCCTTGGCAATGCCTTTGGCCAAGAGTGTTTTCCCCGCCCCCAGGTCTCCGATCAAGGCCACCATAGAACCTTGCGGAAGCATCTTCCCGAAAACATAGCCCAGACGAAGGGTCTGATCGGAATTTTTCGTAATCACTTCCCAAATTTCTGCTTCTGGATCCTCTTTGATCATGGGAGAGTCAATAGGAGGATTCCATCCGGAGGGGAAAGGAAAAATCATCGACTTGGCCGCATCCCTCTGCCAGGGCGCGCAGCATTCTCGGGGTCTCCCGGATCAGATCCGTGGCCCCCATTCCCCGTTCTCCCCTCCTGTAGGCCACAAAGTCTCCCACCAACCCGTGCAGGTAGACGCCCAGCTTGGCTGCCTCCAGCGGTGAGAACCCCTGGGCCAGAAAGCCTCCCACCATTCCGGTGAGCACATCTCCCATGCCTCCCGAGGCCATTCCCGGATTTCCCGTGGGGTTAATATAAATGTCTCCCTCCGGGCCGGCCACGATGGAACGGGCTCCTTTCAGTACGACCACCACTGCCTTCTCCCGGGCGAAACTCCGGGCCACCTCGATGCGGTTCTTCTGGATTTCTGGAACAGTCGTTCGCAGAAGTCTGGCCATTTCTCCGGGGTGTGGGGTAAGGATTAAATTTCCCCTGTTTTTCCCGAGGGAGGAGATCTTGCCAGCGAGGGCCGTCAGGCCGTCAGCGTCGATAACGGCTGGGAGTTTGGTGTTGTGAACAATCCACTGGATCAAGCGAGCGGTCTCCGGGTGCAAGGACAGGCCCGGCCCGATGGCGAGGGCATTTTTCCGTTCGGAAAGTTCCTTGATCCGGGGCCGGGCGGAAAGGCTGAGGGTTTGATCCCTGGTTTCCGGCAGGGGTTCGGTCATGGGTTCAGTCAGTTTGACTTCCATGAGGGCATTGAGACTTTTGGGGATGCCCAGGGTGATCAAACCGGTTCCCACCCGCAAGGCCGCCTCACAAACCATGGCCGCGGCCCCGGTTTTCCCGGGAGAGCCGGAAAGTACCAGCAAATGCCCATAGTCCCCTTTATGGCCATCCGGATTCCTCGGAAGAAGGAGTGGGGTCAACTCCGATCCTTCGATCAAATGATCTTTCAGCCTCTCGGCTTCGATGGCCGGCCGGGGAAGGGAGATGTCGACGATGATCAACCGGCCGCAGTATTGTACTCCCGGGTGGACCAGCAGGCCTCTCTTGGCGAGTCCAAAAGTGACGGTTACGCAGGCCTGGATGCATGTGCCGAGCACCTGGCCGCTATCTGCGTCCAAGCCGGAGGGGATGTCGATGGCCACGACCGGGCGACCCAGAGAATTGACCCCATCGATGACTGTACGAAAGAAACCCTTCACGGGTGCATTCAAGCCCGTCCCGAAGATTCCATCGACCCAGAGGTCGTGGACCGCCATCTTTTCCTGCTGGGATTCCCAGGCCTGCTGATTCCGGATCTCGACAATCTGCCCCCCCATCCGCCCGAGGATTTCCAGGTTGGTCGCTGCGTCCCCCTGCAACTCTTCCCTACCGGCCAAGAGGTATACTTGGCAGGCCACTTCTCGGTTTAGCAGATAGCGGGCGATCGCCAGCGCGTCGCCTCCGTTATTTCCGCGGCCGGCCAGGATGCCAACGCGCCGGGTCGGGAGGTCCGGAAAGTGGCGGAACATCGCCTGAACCGTACCCCGGGCGGCGTTCTCCATCAGGACCATTCCGGGAACGCCAAATTCCCCGATGGCCCGGCGGTCCAGCTTCCTCATGATTTCGGCAGTGGCGACCTTCATCCCCGTTCCTTCATTTTTCAAAATCCGTTCACCGCGGAGACCGGTCTGCGTTCTCGGTGTGCTCTGCGGTAAAAGTTTTTCATTTCCTTTCCAGCACCACCATGGCGCTGCTATATTCATGATCGTGGGTCAGGGTAACGAAAAGGCCTTCAATCTTATCCCGTTGGCATATTTCCAAAGCCCGGCCGCTCAGTCTTAGAAGCGGTCTGCCCAAGGGGCCCCGCTGGACCTCGACATCTTTCCAGTAAACTCCCCGGCGCATGCCCACGCCCAGAGCCTTGACGAAAGCTTCCTTGGCCGCGAACCGGGCAGCGAAATGGGGAAAAGGATTTCTCTTCTGCAAACAGTATTGAATTTCATAGGGGGTGAAGACCTTCCTCTGGAATCGCTCCCCCCATCGCCGCAGCGCTTCCTCAATCCGCTTCACCATGACGAGGTCGATGCCGGTGCCGTAAATCATAGAACACTTTCACCGCGGTCCAGGCCGAGATCACAGAGTTTTCGGACCTGCAAAAGAACGAAAGGTAAAAACCAGTTTCATAATTTCGAAACGGTTTAGCCAAAAAAAAGGAAAAAGAATAAAAGACAAAAATATTAGAAACTTTTTTGCCACAGAGGTCACCGAGGCCACAGAGGGATTTGCGTTCAAAAACCAAAACGAAAAGGCGAACGCTTGCGGAATCTGTTTTGAGGATGCAGGGTCAAATTTTTTTCCATTTTCTGCTTCCATATCTCTGTGCTCTCGGTGAACTCTGTGGCTAAATAATTTCATAATTCCGGATTTTGCTTTGCTTTAGAAGCGAAACGAAATTTCTCCTCTGCGTTCTCTGTGGTTAAAAATAAATCAACTCTGAATCAGATTTTTCATTTCCCGTACCGCAAGGTCCAGCCCCACCAGGACGGCCCGGGAGATGATGCTGTGCCCGATACTGTACTCTTCGATCCCGGGAATACTCGCCAGGGGGGATACATTTTGGTAATCCAGCCCGTGGCCGACGTTCACCCGCAGGCCCAGCCGCCGGGCCTGCCGGATGGCCCGGGCAATCCGTTGAAATTCTTTTCGCCGGGTTTCTTCATCCCCGGCGTCACAGTATCTTCCCGTATGAATCTCGACGAACTGGGCCCCCACCCTTTTGCTGGCCCGTACCTGAAAAGCATCCGGATCGATGAAGAGACTGGACGGGATCCCCGCCTTCTTCAGCCGGGATATATTCTTTTGCAGAGACTTTTGGTTGGCCCGGACATCCAGCCCTCCCTCGGTCGTCAGCTCGGCCCGGCGTTCGGGCACAAACGTGGCCAAATCGGGCTTCACCTGTAACGCCATTCGCATGATCGCTTCTGTATTGGCCATCTCTAGATTCAGCTTCGTCTGAATCACCTTCCGCAGAAGGTCCAAGTCCCGATCCTGGATGTGCCGCCGGTCCTCGCGCAGGTGGACGATGATGCCGTCGGCCCCGGCCAGTTCAGCGATGACCGCGGCGGCGATCGGGTCCGGATTCCGGCCGCGCCGGGCTTGTCGCAAAGTGGCTACATGATCAATATTCACCGCCAATTTGGGCACGAGTTCCTCCTCTCAAATCGCGTTCAGCGATCAGCCGTCAGCGGTCAGCTACAAATTTAAAAACCCTCTCCAAATCCCAGCGCACCTTGCTATAATCGATGGCTTTCTCATTTTTGCGGATCGCTGAACGCGGATGGCTGATCGCTATTTTTTCATTCTTCCATTTTTTCCCGGATACACTCCGAGATCTCTTCCGCGTACGCCAGGATTTCTTTCTCGTTCTCCCCTTCGACCATGACGCGGATCAAATTCTCCGTTCCCGAGGGACGGACTAGAATTCGCCCCCGATCACCCAGTTTTCCCAGAATCTTTTTAATGAGCGCATCCACCTCCGGGATCTGGTGCGGGTCCCTCTTCCGGCGCACCGGGACATTCCGCAAAACCTGGGGAAATGGAATCATGATCGAGGCCAATTCCGAAAGTTTCTTTTCTTCCCGTTTCATCACCGCCAGCACCTGAAGCGCGGAGAGCACTCCGTCACCGGTCGTATTGTAATCGAGGAAGATGAGGTGGCCCGATTGTTCACCGCCGAGATTGTACCCGCCCCGGGCCATTTCCTCCACTACATACCGATCCCCTACCGGGGTATGCACCACTTTAATCCCCCGCTCCTTCATGGCCAGGTCCAACCCCAGGTTGCTCATCACGGTCGAAACGAGGGTGTTCCGCTTCAGCCGCCTGGCCTTCTTGAGATCATCGGCACAGATGGCCATGATCCGGTCGCCGTCGATGACGCTTCCCAATTCGTCGGAGAAGATGGCCCGGTCGGCGTCTCCGTCCAGCGAGATCCCGATGTCCGCCCCCCGCTCTTTGACTTTCTCCGTGACCACCGCCGGGTGCAGCGAGCCACATTGGCGGTTGATGTTTTCGCCGTTCGGCTCCACTCCCAGCGCAATCACCTTCGCTCCCAATTCTTCGAAAACCGCAGGGGCCACGCGATAAGCCGCTCCATGGGCGCAATCGAGCACAATCCTCATTCCGTCCAGGGAGAGCGCTTTGGGGAAAGAGTTCTTCAGATAAACGACATACCTTCCCACGGCGTCATCCACTCGAAACGCCTTGCCCACTTCCGTGGCCGTAGGCCGGAGGGAATTGATCTGATCGGAGAAAATCAGCTCTTCGATTTTGTTCTCCAGCTGATCGGGGAGTTTAAACCCATCCCCGGAAAAGATTTTAATCCCGTTATCCTGGAAGGGGTTGTGGGAGGCGGAGATCACGATGCCGGCGTCCGCCCGCATGGAGGAAGTGATGAAGGCAATCCCCGGCGTGGGCAGCGGGCCGACCAGGAGTACGTCCACCCCCATGGAGCAAATCCCCGCCACCAGGGCATTCTCGATCATGTAACCGGAAAGACGCGTATCTTTGCCGATGACGATGCGGTGCCGTCTATCTTTGTTCTTGAAAATGTAGGCAGTCCCCCGCCCCAGTTGCATGGCCATCTCGGTCGTCATCGGATGGACGTTGGCCACGCCGCGAATGCCGTCTGTCCCGAATAATTTCCCCATATTCCCTTTCTACCTCCGGGGAAATCGATATTGGTAAAATCTAGCCCCAGAGAACTCAGAGAGATTTTCTATCTGCGAAAAAAGGAAACAGTTTAGCCAAAAAAAGAAAAAGAATAAAAGACAAAAATATTAGAAACTTATTTGTCACGCGCTGCGCGTGATCACCGAGGCCCCAGAGGGATTTGCGTTCAAAAACCAAAACGAAAATGCGAACGCTTGGGGAATCTGTTTTGAGGCTGCAGGGTCAAATTCTTTTCCATTTTCTGCTTCCTTATCTCTGTGCTCTCGGTGAACTCTGTGGCTAAATAATTTCGAAAAAAAAGGATTCTCTTTACAGCTTGCGATTCCCAGTTTTTCTCTGCGGCATGGAGGACGCCGAGTATTTCCCGGTGACCTCGGCGGTTTCAATGGAGGAGGTCTTCTGGGGCGCACCGCAAAATCGCGTCCACGACTCGCACCACCCGGCGCGTCCGCTCCACCTCGTGAACCCGCACCATGTTCGCCCCGTGCATGATGGCCACCGCCACGCTCGCCATCGTCCCCTCCTCCCGATCCTGGGGCGCAAGGCCCAGAATTTTTCCGATGAAGGCCTTCCGGGAGGGGCCGATGAGCAGGGGTTTCCCCAAGACTTCGAATTGTCGAAGATTTTTCAGAAGAACCAGGTTGTGCTGCCGCTCCAAGGACTTGGCGAACCCGATCCCCGGGTCCAGGATGATGCGCTCGGGATGGATGCCCTTTGATTCGGCATGGGCAATGCGCTCTCGAAAGAATTCCAATAATTCTCCCACGAGGTCATCATAATGCGTATCGGTCTGCATCGTTGCCGGATCCCCCCGCATATGCATCAAAACCACCGGGACCTGGCTCTCGGCGACCACCTCGGCCATTCGCCCATCGAACCGCAGGGCGCTTATATCGTTGATCATCTCCGCGCCGGCCGCTAAGGCCCTTTCCGCCACCCCGGCCTTGCGCGTATCGATCGAGATGGGAATGTCGCTTTTCCTCCTCAGATCCTGGATGACCGGAATGACCCGCTGGGCCTCTTCGTCTTCTTCTAAGGGCTTCGACCCGGGACGGGTCGATTCACCGCCGATGTCCAGAATATCCGCCCCGGCTTCCGCCAAACGCAAACCCTGTTCCACCGCCTCCTGCCGCCCGAAGAATTGTCCCCCGTCGGAGAAGGAATCGGGCGTGACGTTCAATACGCCCATGATGAGCGTGCGCTGAGAAAGATCGTAGGTCCGGTGGCGAAAGCGGAGAATCATTGGCCTCATAAAGAATTAATCGCAGAGGACACAGCGCGGCAAAGCCGCAACCAAAAGAGTCAGTTTTTCCTAGGGCCAAACTCCCTCCAGAAATCCCCCCTGCCCCCCTTTGATAAAGGGGGGTTGGGGGGGATTTCAGAGGCTAGTTTCCAAATTAAATATTTCTTTACAAAATTTGAGGATTTTGCATGTTAGTAGTACAGAGTACAGAGAAAAAAGAGATGACAAAATTGAAAGACAATTCTATTCCCGTTCCTCGGACATTTTGGTATTGGGTTTCGCTTCTTCCTTCCTCGCACGACCTCTGTGTTCTCTGTGGTTTCCGTTGAAAAAATAAAGGCCAAAGGCAGCGCAAACCGTCCCCCGCCCTTGGCCCTTGACTTTTGCCCCTTTCCTAGATAAGCCGGCCCTCATCTAAATTCGTCGAGGGACCTCCGGACAGGGCTGGGCTTGTTTCCAGTACGCCGTCGATTTCTTCTCCGGCGAGGACTTCCTTCTCCAGCAGGGCCGAGGCCAGGCGGTGGAGTTTCTCCATTTTCTGGGTAATAATCTCCTTGGCCCGGTCATAATTTTCCAGGACGATGCGCTTGATCTCGGTGTCGATATCCACGGCGGTCTTTTCGCTGAAGTCCTTGTGCTGGGCAATCTCCCGACCGAGGAAGATGTGCTCTTCCTTTTTTCCGAAGGTTACAGGCCCCAGCTTTTCGCTCATGCCGAAGTCGCAAACCATTTTCCGCGCCCATTCCGTGGCCATTTCCAGGTCGTTCCCGGCCCCCGTGGTCTGAGTTTGCAGGACCAATTCCTCGGCGGCCCGTCCTCCCAAAAATACGGCGATCTTGTCAAGAATATATTCTTTGGAGAGCGTATGCTTGTCCTCTGCCGGCAATTGCTGGGTAATCCCCAACGCTCTCCCGCGGGGGATAATGGTCACTTTATGGATGGGGTCGGCACTGGGCAGAAACTTGGCGACCAACGTGTGGCCGGCCTCATGGTACGCCGTGAGGCGTTTCTCCTCATCGCTGATGATCATCGTCCGCCGCTCCACGCCCATGAGCACCTTATCCTTGGAGGCTTCGAAATCGACCATCTCTAGCTTGGCTTTTCCATGACGGGCGGCCAGGAGGGCGGCCTCGTTAACCAGGTTTTCTAAGTCTGCCCCCGTGAACCCGGGCGTGCCCCGGGAAAGGATAGAGAGGTTTACATTGTCGGCCAGCGGGGTTTTCCGGGTATGAACCTTTAAGATTTCCTCCCTTCCTTTCACGTCGGGCCGCGGGACAACCACCTGGCGGTCAAATCGCCCGGGACGGAGGAGCGCCGGGTCCAGGACGTCCGGGCGGTTGGTCGCCGCAACTATGATAACCCCCTCATTGGACTCGAAGCCGTCCATCTCCACCAAGAGCTGATTCAATGTCTGCTCCCGCTCATCGTGCCCGCCCCCAAGCCCGGCTCCGCGATGGCGGCCGACCGCGTCGATTTCATCGATGAAGATAATGCAGGGGGCATGTTTTTTCCCCTGGATGAAAAGATCCCGCACCCGGGAAGCTCCCACCCCCACAAACATCTCCACGAAATCCGAACCGCTGATGGAGAAGAAAGGAACGTTGGCTTCCCCCGCAATGGCCCGGGCTAGGAGCGTCTTGCCCGTTCCCGGAGCGCCCACCAGAAGAACGCCTTTGGGGATTCGCCCCCCGAGTCTCGTGAATCTCTTGGGATCGCGGAGAAACTCGATGATCTCCTGCAGCTCTTCCTTCGATTCATCGATCCCGGCCACATCTACAAAAGTCACTTTCTGCTGTTTTTCTGTGAGCAGCTTGGCCCGCGCTTTACCGAAGGACATCGCTTTTGTCCCCCCCGCCTGCATCTGACGCATGAAGAAGATCCAGAAGCCAATCAGAAGGATCATCGGGAACCAGGAGATCAGTACGGTCATATACCAGGGATTGTCATCCTCGGGCTTGGCGGTGATCTTCACATCCTTTTCCCGCAGGGCCTTGATCAGGTCGGGATAGCCGGGGGAAAAAGTCCTGAACTCCTTGCGGTTGGCATAACGGCCATAGATGTTATGGCCCTGGATGGTTACCTCCTTGACCTCTCCCCGTTCCACGGAAGCAAGGAAATCGCTAAAGATTACCTTTTCCTGAGTCGACCGGGGCTGACTGAACAGGTTGAAGAGGAGGATCATCATCAGACTGATGACCAGCCAAAGGGCTAAATTTTTATAGAAGGGGCTTAATTTGACGTTCCCCATAAGATTCTTTCGCTGTCCCGGGTGAATTTATTAAGACTTCCGAAGATATCCCAATCGATTTTTTATAGCATAAATATGGGTTTACAACAATGAAAAAAATCACGCAGCCATCTAGCGGTTGGAAACGAAGCCATACACTTCATTCTTCCGGAGCCCCGGAAATCATCCCGACTCCGTTCTACAGCAATTCCACCCGCAACACCCGCCGGGTCCCGGGTTTCAGGCGGGCTCGGTGATCCAGGCGAACTCCGACGACCCACAGAAGCCGATCTCCCTTGAAGAGCAACGGGATTCGTTTTCGCTGGGCAGCCGGAATTTTGCAATCGATGAAAAGGTCTTTTATTTTCTTCTCCCCCTCCATGCCCAGGGGCTGGAAACGGTCCCCGGGGCGGGGAGAGCGCAGGAACAGCGGAAAATCGGCGGTGTCATAATCCAGTAGGGCAACGCCGCAAGGGTTTTCGAATCGAACCCCGGGTCTTGCCTTCTCCACTTGGAAGCGCATGGCCCGCCCGATTTCCGGGATCTCCACATAGCCTGGGCCCGGAACCCCATGCTCGAAGGGGACGGCTTCTTCTCGGGACCGGGTCAACGTCAATGCCTGATAGGCCTTGGCCACGCATAGTCCCCGGGGAAGCTGGAGACTCTTGTTGGGCTCGGGATTTTGCAGGAGGTTCTCCATGAGCAAGATGTGGGGGAGGCTTACCCGGCGCAAATTCCCCAACAACTTTTCGATGGCATGCCGGAAAGACCTCAGCCGGAGCGGAAGGGGTTGGGCGGCAAGGGAAGGAATGTCCAGGGTGAGGGAATTTTTCCTCCGAGCCCGGACCAGGGCAGGGAATTTTTCTTCCACTATTGCCTGCCAGAAATCTTCCTCCAGGCGAAAGAGGTCGGCCATCTGCACCAGCGTCTGGCGAAACCGGGGGTTGTATTGCTGGAGGATGGGCAAGAGCTCATGCCGCACCCGGTTGCGCAGGAAATGCGGGGAGCGATTCGAAGGGTCGGTGAGATAGGTCACCATTCGCTCTTCCAGGAAAGATTCCACCTCTTCGCGCCAGACCTCGATGAGCGGTCGTATAAAAATCCCGCCGCGCACGGGTGGAATTCCCGCAAGACCCCGAGTCCCCGAGCCCCGGAGGAGCCGCATAATGACGGACTCGGCTTGATCATCGGCCGTGTGGCCCAGGGCAATTTTGGTCGCTCTCTGAGCCTTGGCGGCTTCCTGCAGGAAGGCGTAACGGGCTTCCCGGGCCGCTTCTTGGAGGGTCAGGTGCTCGTCATGCTGCTTCTGGCGAACATCCGCCTTGCGGCTGATGAAGGGGACGCCCAATGCCGCGGCGACCTTCCGGACAAAAGATTTTTCTTGGGCCGCTTCCGGCCGGAGGCCGTGATCTAAGTGGGCCACAACCAGATGAAGGCAAAAATCCCGCCGTATCTCCCACAGGGCGTGGAGGAGAGCCATGGAGTCCGCCCCCCCGGAAACCGCCGCCACCACTCGCTCGCCGGGCTGAAGCATCTCATATTTGGCGATGGTCTTTTTTACGCTCAGGACGAAGGGATGCATGATTTTCCCCGGCCTTCTTCGTAGCGGGCCAAGGTGAAGAGTACGTCGGCCAGCCGGTTAAGAAATCGCAGGATTTCCCCATTGGTAATGATTTTCTCCTGGAACAGGCGTACCGCCTTTCGCTCCGCCCGGCGGACAATGGTCCGGCCCAAGTCGATGGCCGCTGACGCCACCGTCTCTCCTGGAAGAATAAATTCTTTCCCCATGCCCGTGTCTTTTTGCAATTCCTCGATTACCCGCTCCAATCGCTCCACATGATCGGATTTAATCTGATGAGGATATTTTTCTAAATCTTCCGGGGCGGTGGCCAATTCGGCCCCGAGAACGATCAGGTCCTTCTGGATAGACATGAGAATCTCTTTGGTCTTCGGCCGGATGGCCGATGCTCTGGCAATTCCCAGCGCGGAACTGGCCTCGTCAAGGGTCCCATAGGCTTCTGGCCTCGGCCCCGATTTTGGGATTCTCTGCCCGCCCAACAAGCTGGTAAAGCCGCGGTCGCCCTTTTTGGAAAATTTCATGGAACGTACTTCCTCTTCTTGAGTTTTTGCACTTCCGCAGGCCGCAGATCCCGGTATTCGCCGGGCTGAAGTCTTCCCAGAGAAAGCCCGGCGAACCCGACTCTTTTCAGCTTCAATACCGGGTACCCGAGCTTCTCCCACATTCGCTTCACCTGACGATTTCTCCCTTCAAATAAGACCATCTCCAGCCAGCAATTTTCTTCCGTCTCTTTTAGAAAACCAACGCGGCAAGGGGCGGTTCGCCCATCCTCCAGATGGATACCCTGGCTTAGCCGACGGATCTCGACCGGGGTTGGCTTCCCTTTGACTTTTACCCGGTAGGTGCGGGGGATATGAAAGGAGGGATGGGATAACCGGTGGGCAAGGTCGCCGTCGTCGGTCAGAAGAAGGAGCCCCTCGGCATCGTAATCCAGCCTCCCCACGGGAAATAAGCGCCGGTGGCTGGTGGGCAGCAAATCAAGGACGGTTTTCCGGCCCTCCGGATCATCGGCGGTGCTTACGACGCCTTTGGGCTTATGTAAAAGGATATAGCTCTTCGCAAGGGGAAGAGAGACCCTTCGGCCGTCCACCTTGATATGGTCCGTAGAAGGGTTCGCCCGGTTGCCGATCTGAACGGTGCGTCCATTGACCGTGACGCGCCCTTCCCGGATCAGGTCTTCAGCCTTTCGTCGGGAGGCCACCCCCGTTTCAGAAAGAATCTTTTGGATCTTGGGAAGGGGATTCATCCATCCCGGCCTCTTTGCCTGACTCGACTTTCGCTCCCGCTCCCGGAGTCGGGTCGGTCTTCAATGCTCGCGGGTCGGGAAATGGTAGGGGTTCCTCCGGTGGCGGTGAACCCAACACTTCCACATCCTTCAGGGTCGGGAGACTGGCCAGGTCTTTCAACCCGAACATCTCCAGAAACTGTTTGGAAGTCCCGTAAACCAGGGGCCTGCCCGGAACATCCTTTTTCCCGAGAATTTTTATCAGCTTCCTCTCCAGGAGGGTCCGCAGTACTCCTCCGGAGTCCACCCCGCGAATCTTTTCCACGTCCGCGCGCACGACGGGTTGCCGGTAGGCGACGATGGCCAGGGTCTCCAAAGCGGGCTGGCTCATCGCCAGGGGTTTGGTCTTTTTCAGCCTCTTGATCCATTCGGCATGAACCGGCCGGGTGCGAAACTGGAATCCTTCGGCCACTTCCTCCAGGGTAAAGCCTCTCTGGCTGGATTCGTAATCTGCCTTCAGCTCGGAGAGCAACCGCTGGATGTCTTTTTTACTGACTTCACCCAACACCTCTTTGATCCGCTCCAGGCTCAATGGGCCCTCGGAGACAAAGATCAAAGATTCGATCACGGCTTTGCATTGCCCATCTTCCACTTCATCCGATCCTTTCTTCGATTCTCTTCTGACCTTCCTCGCGCTCGATCGGGGAGAAGATCCGAATCATCCCAAAAGATTCGGATTGGTAGATCCGGATCATGCGCAGGCGCAAAAGTTCCAGGAGCGCCAGGAAGGTGACGATAATTTCCCGCCGGGGGGTCGCGGTCGTGAACAGTTCGGTGAACGTTACGCTCTCCGCATCCCAGATCCGATCCATGATCTGGATGATCTTCTCCTTAATACTGAGTTGCTCCAGGGAAATTTCTTGGAACTCCTCCGGGGGGATGCCCTGCAAAACTTTCTTGATCGCCTCCAGTAGATCGAAGAGCGTGGCCTCGCCGGCGAGGGCTTCCTCGGCGCCCTCCATAAGTTTCTCTTCGAAGAACCGGCGGACGAATACCTCCCGATCCAGCTGCGGACCCCGGGACAATTCCCGGGCCGCCTCTTTGAATCGTTGATACTCCAGGAGTTGGCGAACCAATTCCGCCCGCGGGTCCTCGGCGAGGGCTTCTTCGCCTTCCTCGGCCTGCTCTTCCTCCGAGGGGGGCACCAGCATCTTGGACTTGATGTGCAACAGCGTGGCGGCCATCAGGAGAAATTCGCCGGCGATGTCCAGATTCAAGCTCTTCATCATCTCCAGGTATTCCAGGTACTGCCGCGTGATTACCGAGATCGGAATGTCGTAAATATCGATCTCATTCTTTTTAATCAGGTGCAGGAGCAGGTCCAGCGGACCCTCAAAAGCTTCCAGCTTGACATGCAGCGGTAGTTCTTGCGGTTCAAACTCACCCGGCGAATGGTTCGATTCCATTTCTTTCCTCAGTCTTCTAAGCAGGGTCCGGGGGCGCCGGCAAAAGATCGCCCCCTCCTTGAATCCTTTTTCAGCCTAAGCGCATCGCCCGCCGCACCTCTTCCATCGTCTGTACGGAAATCACCCGGGCCCTCCGGCAGCCATCGTCCAGCACTTCTTCGATCCGATGAGGGTTTTTCAAGTACAGGGTGCGTTTCTCGTGGATCGGGGTCAGATAGGCGACGATGTTTTCCGCCAGATTCCTCTTATCCTCCACGCAACCGATGGCCGCCCGGCGGCAATCCACGTTGACCCGTTCGACCATCTCCGGTGAGCTGTAGACTTTGTGAAAGGCGAAGACATTGCAAATATCCGGGTTCCCGGGATCACTGCGTTTGATGCGCTGGGGGTCGGTGAACATCTGACCCACCTTGGTGCGGATTTCCGGCGGTGGGTCAGAGATGTAGATGGCGTTGTCGTAGCTCTTGCTCATCTTCCGGCCGTCGATTCCCAGCAGCTTGGGAACCTCCGTGAGCATCGGCTCCGGAAGCGGGAAGACCGGGCCGTAGAGGGAATTGAAGCGGCGGGCGATCTCCCGGGAGAGCTCCACGTGCGGAACCTGATCGATGCCCACGGGGACCTTGTGGGCTTTATAGATGATGATGTCGGCGGTCTGCAGCAGCGGGTAACCCAGGAACCCGTAGGTCGTGAGATCCCGATTGACCAACTCCGCCTGCTGTTCCTTATACGAGGGAACGCGCTCCAGCCACGGCAGCGGCGTGATCATGGAGAGCAGCAGATGGAGCTCCGCGTGCTCCTTGATGCGGGACTGCACGAAGAGAACGGACTTTTCCGGCGACAGCCCCACGCTCAGCCAATCGATCATCATCTCCCGGATGCTCTCCGGAATGATCTTGGGGTTACTGTATTCCGTCGTCAGGGCATGCCAGTCGGCGATGAAGAAAAAACAATCGTACTCGTCCTGGAGTTTCCTCCAATTATCCAGAGCTCCGACTAAATTCCCCAAGTGCAGCTTCCCCGACGGCCGCATTCCGCTCAGCACACGCTGTTTAGACATTGGCTCCGAATGATCTCCCTTCCGTCCGCCTGAAGGGTACAAGGATTCAGCAGGTTCGTTCCCCTTCAAACTCTCAGGTTTTCCCCCGGCGGAATATTGCGAATGCCCTGATCTGGCCTGCCTTTTTTTTGTCCGGGATGGCGGGGCAATCCCCGGCCTTTGCCCGGTCTATTTTTGTCAAACTTCTGCTGGACAAATTCAATTTCCTCTTGCCGGTTGTGCAGCTTCTGGTCGAGTCGGGCCCGTAAGAGCGCCCGCAGAATCTCGCTGTAGATGGGCCCGGGGATATATCCCATCCGTCTCAGGTCTTTGCCACTCAGGGAAACTTTTGTACCCTTCAGGCCCGTGAAGTAGAGGGAGATCGCTCTCTTCACCCCTTCGGACTCGGTCTTCCCCATGGCGTACAGGAGGAATTCCGTGGGCAAGGAGTTCAGGAGTAAATAGAGGTCACTGCGCCTCATGGCCGGAGAATGAGAAAGGCGGTGGACGACCTGGAGCGACGCCCGCCTGTGCTGGATCAAGGTTGTGCGCAGCTTTTCCGGGAAGGAAAGGCGGGTGAGCAGTTCCTGAATCTCTTTTTCCGCCAAGCGGTCCACCAATCCCAGGAAGGCCACCCGCCAACGCTCATATTTTTCTCCCGTAAACAGAAGATTATGCCAGGCGACCACCTTCTCCAGCCTCTGAAAGAGGGTTTCCATGATGCGGTCGATCTTCAACGCGGGATGGAAAAATTTCAACAATCCATAATCCCCCAACCGCTTGATTACGGCAAAAGATTTTTCCTCCGACAGGCAGAGGACGAGCTCCCGGAATAGCCGCCTTCCGGACAGCCGGCCGAAGAGTTCCATACGCACCGCGTTTTCCATGAGCATCTGCGTGTGCTTGGCGACCTGGAAGCCGATGCGTTGTTCGAACCGCAGGGCGCGGAAGATCCGCGTCGGATCCTCCACGAAACTGAGGTTGTGCAGGACGCGGATCACCCGCTCCTTGATGTCCTTCTGGGCCCCGAAGAAATCGATGAGTTCGCCGAAATGGTCCGGCTGCAAGTGGATGGCCAGGGTGTTGACCGTGAAATCTCGCCGGTAGAGGTCCAGCTTGATGGAACTGTGCTCGACTCGCGGGAGGGCCGCGGGATGGTCGTAGTACTCCAGACGTGCGGTGGCCACGTCGAGCCGGTAGCCCTGGGGAAAAACCAGCGTGGCCGTCCCGAATTTTTTGTGCGCCTTCAGTTCGCCTTTTTTCTCCCGAGCCAGGGCCTGGGCCAGGCGAATCCCCTCTCCTTCCACCACAATGTCAATGTCGAAGCTCACATTGCGCAGGATCAAGTCGCGTACGAACCCGCCGACGGCGTACGCCTGGAAGCCGAGCTCATTGGCTTTTCGCCCGATGGTCTGGAGCAGGTCGAAGACTTCGGGGGGCAAAAGTTCGTCCATGAGCTGGAGCACCCATTTTTTCCGCGGCTCCGCCGAGAAAAAATCCTTTTCCACCAGGGTGTCCGGCGTGCGGCTGGCGGTGGCATACAGCCAGCGCAGCAGATCGGTGCGGGTGATGGCCCCCACCAGCTTTTCTTTTTCCGTCACGGGGAGAAAGCGCTGGTTGTTTCCCACGATCAGGTCCTGGATTTTTGACAGCGGCGTCCGCGGGGTAACCGTGGCGAACTCGCTGGTCATGTAGTCCTGCACGGGGGAGTCTTTGAAACCATGGAAGGAGGCTTTTTCGACGACCTGCCGGGAAATGAGGCCCACCACTTTGCCGTCGTCAACCACGGGGAGGACGTTGATATTATAACGGGTGAGAAGCTCCCCCGCCCTTTCAATGCTCTCTTGCGCCCCCACCGTCTTTACGGGAAAGGACATCAGATCACGGGCCTTTTTCGCGGAAGTGATCTGGCCCTCCAGAACCTGCAGTAGCTTTTCCTCAACCTGGTGAAGACTCATATTCTTGATCGTCGCCGAAGCGGCCGTCGCATGGCCCCCTCCCCCAAAAGCCGCGGCAACTTCTCCCACGTTCACCTCTTCGAGCCGACTCCGACCTACGAGGTAAACCCGATCTTCCATCCGCGCCATGGCGAAGAGAACGTTGATATTTTCCATATCCTTCAGCTTATGCACCAGTAGAGCAAAATCCCCCACATACTTGTCGGAGGACGCCTTGGCGATCACGACCTCCAGGCCTTTTAGCGTGTACCGGGTGGCGGACTCAATCAGTTCGTTGAGCAAGGAGATTTGCTCGGGGCTTAGCTCCCGGGTGATCAGGTTCGATACCATGTTTAAGTTGGCCCCTTGCGAGAGCAAAAAAGCGGCCGCTTCGTAATCTTCTTCAGTGGTGGAAGAGAAGGTGAAAGAGCCGGTATCTTCATAGAGGCCCAGGGCCATGATCGTGGCTTCCTCCGGGGTAATGGCGATATTTTGCTCTTTGAGGATCTTGGCCAGGATGGTTATGGTGGCTCCGACTTCCCGGATATGCTCCACGCTCCCCCGGAGATCTTCCCGCGAGGGCGGATGGTGGTCGTAGATATGCACCTCCACCCCGGGTCGCTTGACCCATTCTCCAAATTTTCCGATGCGTCCGGGCTGCCGGGTGTCAACCAGAATCAAGCGCCGGACCGCGTTCAAGTCGATGTTCTTGATCCGTTCGGTCTGGAAGACATAGAAAGTGGATTGCAGGAAAAAATCGCGGAGATTTTTTTCCTGGGAACCGGGAAAAACCAGGGCCGCCTGGGGATAAAGCTTCTTGGCGGCCAGCATGGAAGCCAGAGAATCAAAGTCGGCGTTGATGTGGGTGGTGATGACGTCCATGGATTTAGCCCCGGGGATGATATTTCTGGTGGAGCCGCTTCAGGTGTTCCCGGGAGACATGAGTGTACACTTGCGTGGTGGCAATGTCCACATGCCCGAGCATCGATTGGACCGACCGCAAATCGGCTCCCCGTTCCAAAAGATGGGTCGCAAAAGAATGGCGCAACGTATGGGGCGTAATCCGCTTGTCAAACCCGGCGGCCCGGGCATGCTTCCGGAGGATTTTCCAGAAGCCTTGGCGGGTGATCTCCCGGCCTCCTCTTCCGAGAAACAAGGTGGTATTCGAAGACTGCAGGGCCCAGTTACGCCGCGGCCCCTCCAGGTACCCTTTCAGGGTTTGGCGAGCGGCCTGCCCGATGGGTACAATCCGCTCCCTTGCTCCTTTTCCCTTGGTGCGCACATACCCCACCTGCAAATTAACGTCGTTCACCGAGAGATGAACCAGCTCGGAAACACGCAGGCCGGTCGCGTAAAGAAGCTCCAGCATCGCCCGGTCACGATTCCCCAGCGGCTGGGCGGGATCGGGCTGCCGCAGCAGGTCCTCCACTTCCTTGGTGGTCAAGACGCCGGGAAGTCGGGGAACGGCCTTGGGCGCCCGCAGGCGGCGCAGGGGATTTTGCGAAATGGCGCCTTCCTGCAGAAGAAACTTGTAAAACCCCCTCAGCGCCGAAAGGGTGCGGGCCGCACTCCTGGGGGAAAGGCCCTTTCCTCGCAAAAA
>Ga0214473_10001621_pt1 | contig 29265 bp, 13 predicted proteins | sample RVTome_7_FD_203509 | JGI IMG/M metagenome (GOLD analysis project Ga0214473, IMG submission 203509) | Soil microbial communities from uranium-contaminated site in the Upper Colorado River Basin, Wyoming, United States - RVT98D197 | ecosystem: Environmental > Terrestrial > Soil > Contaminated >...
ACTATGACATGATGCATTGTCCCCGGCGCATCTAACCTCGGTCCTCGTGGCATGCCTCCTTCGGTATCATAGCTCAGCTACGCCCTCAAGTTATTTAATTTATTTAACTACGTCCCCAAGTGTTTCCCCTTTTCATTGGACACTCCTTTCAGGTTTATTGTATATTCCTTTTCGAAGTGTCCGTCAAACTGGGGTAGGTTCAGCCCCCCCAATTCCCCCTTAGTCTGAGGTCTGTATATAATGAAATTGTCCATTCTCCCAATAAAATACCCCGGATGATTTCTCAAAATATATTCTTTCTATGCCTATATTTCTCAAAATTATTTTTTTTGAAGAATCAAACTCTCTAATAATCTTGCCTAAAGTGATTGCTCGAAGGTAAATTGAATCGTCTATATAGGGATATTCTTCCAACACAATAATTCTATATTTGCCACCAGCTTCCTGAAGAAGAATGGCAAGTTTTTCTGTGGATCTTACGCCTTTTGTGTTTTTAGATTTGCATTTGACCAACAGTGCTATATCACCTAATTTATCGCCATTAAAATCTCCTTTAAGTACGGTGCTGTAATTTTCTTTATTTTCATCAAGGTAATTACGCATTTCCACATTTAAATCTGATTTGGCTACCAATGAAGCTTCCCGGCACACTTGTATTAACACATCTTTCATATCCTTATTAAGTGTCACTCCTGTCTTTGCCTGGCTATCATTCATACTGATAAATATTACGAAAATCAACACGAAGAGAAAAAACAAAATATTCTTATTTGCCATTTAACCCTCCTATTTTTTGAGGCCTAAACATTCGCAGGCAGTGGGCAATCTGCCCCTGCTGTCATTTAGGCACCTAACTGTTTGTAAATGGTAATGGTCACCTTCAACAAGTGCACACTTAAAACCACAGGAAAGTGCACAGCACAAAAATCTTTGCCTTTGATTGCGCAAACCAGGATTCATTCGGTAACTGATATCTGCTGCCTGTCCTGTATAGTGTTTACTACCCGTTGTATGACGAGTCTGTTCTGCACCACCAGAAATGCCTAGATTTCTGATAAGGCATACCTCCATGCAATAAAGCCTTAATTGTACTAAAAAAGGAGGAGGAACAGTTCGAGGAGGAGGGTGATTGTATCTTAATAAACCATATGGATCTAAAAAGTTTATCGGGTTGTTTGCCACATAAATATAAAAGTTAAATTCCATCTCCAATCCAATAGAATCAGGCGTTAGATCCATTTCGACCATCGGATTGTAGTAACTGGAGTAATTTTTAGGAACCTTTGATGACCAGCGATCTTTGTAAAGGTCGTTGCCACGGAAGCCTATAGGATCAATCGTCAAGTATCTTCCTGTACCAGAATTATAATACCGGTGGTAATTGTAATGAAAACCCGTCTCTTGCTCATTATATTGCCCAGCAAATCTCAGATTATTTATAACTGAAGAAGAAGTATCAACGTTTGCATTGTCGAAAGCCATATAAGTGGCCGCCCAAACAACAGCCCCATTGGTTGCCGTGAGTTTTTGTGGAGTACCGAGGTGATCATTTTGGCAAAAATAATAACTGTTATTCTCTCTCATAAAAAGTGTATTAGTGGTCCAGATCGACCCTGGAGCGTAACCATACGTCTTGCTAACTGTACCGGTTGAATCGCATTCGCCGACAAGACCCTCATCTGCATAGAGAAAATATGTCTTCGTACCACCTACCTCTTTCCATAACCTGCGGCCAAAAGGATCGTAGTAATAGTTTGCAATGACACTGCCCGATCCATCTATCACCTGCACCAAGCGATTCTCAATGTCATAGATATAATTGGTGACACTGGTTCCATTGTTTTTTTTGGTTGTGTTGCCATTGGCGTCATATTCATAGGTAATGTTGTCATAAGTTTGCAATTCATTGTTCGCGTTGTAGGTCCAGGTTCCCGTTATATCAGAAGAGGTAAGCCTATTGCCAACGGGATCATAGGTAAAACTGGTTCCGTTGGTGGGATTGGTTTCATTGGTTAAACGATAGAGATCGTCATAGCTATACTGGTAATTTCCATGCTCCGTCTGTTTGGCTATAATATTATCCATCTTGTCGTGTGTGTATTGATAATTCATAATGATATTCTGAGCAGGATCTTTGACCGTGATCTGTTTGATCCTCATGAGCTGATCGTAGACGTAGTCCTTCTTCGAACCGCCAGGTAGCGCGATCGAAGCAGGCTGATTCCAGGTGTATGAGGTATAGGTGATAGAGCCTTGACCAGGAATCTGGATACCGGTTAATTGGTTATTGGCATCGTAAATAAAAGTATAAGTGATATTATCAGGGTCCGTAAAGGTCTTTTTTATGCCATTTCTATAGAATGCGTAGGCGTGTGACTTTTGAAATAGGCCGTAGTTCACTGTCTCTGATGTCTTCTTATATGCATCATCATAATCATAGGTTGCAGAGGTAGTTCCGTCGTTATAGCTCTTCAAGTTCCCCACCCTGTCATAGGTAAAGGCAACCGTCCGGGAGATACCTGGGGTCAGGCCTTGACTTAGGACAAAGTCTCTGAACATTTTTCAACCACCTTTCTCAGTGATGTATCTTCGTCCAATCTTACGACAAACCGCTGGTAGGCCTTGGCTACCGCAGAGTAGCTCAGATCACCAAAGAGTTCTCCTATCTGCCCGTTTGGCAAACTGGTAAACTTCTTTATAAGATAGATCGCTATGTTCCTCCAATGATTGCTGCTCTGGAATACCTCTTTGTCGGTGATTTTATAGTGCCTACAGAGGGTATCGATAATAGCACCCGAGGTAAGCGAGGTCTTAAGCTCTCTTCTGTGCGCGATGTGCTCTTTTCCAAGAAGCTCTCCTGTGAGCCTCTTGAGTGTTTGCTTGATAAATGCCTGGCTTCCCAGTATTACACCCGCATACACGTTCTTCAAGGGACTCGCGTCCTCCTCCCCTATCCCCCTTTCTACATACTCTTTATATGCCTTGTGGACTTCTTTCCTGCGTTGAGAAATCATCTCTAAGATCAGTTTTCGGTGGACTAAATCTTCCTTTTCCTTGCGTATATATGATCTATAGCTGCTATGGGGATACTCTTCCGGTTTTGCCACTATCCCTGCCCTCACCGGATTGAGGTGAAGATAGCGACTCAGTTCAAGGAGATAGGTGTCTTTATCAACGAGGATTGCCTTGTATCTCCCCTGAAAAAGATGTCCTGCCCTTCCTCTCTTTCTGTTGATGTACGTGGTGTAGGAGCTATTGATATAGTGCATGATCTCATGCAGGTTGCTATGGGGGGTCTCTACGATGAGATGGTAGTGGTTGGTCATAAGGATGTAGCCGTGCAAGAGGTAGCCATACTTATCCTGCGCCTCTTTGAGGTAGTCCTTTATCCTTTCATAGTCTGTTTCGGTGAAGAAGATCCTCCCCCTCTCATTACCCCGAGTTGTTACGTGGTAGAAGGCCCCCTCGTACTCTATCCTTACCGGTCTCGCCATAGGATTACTCTATCAAATGTTATTCGCTCTATCTCACTCTATCTCACTTTGTCCTAAGTCAAGGCCTGACCCCAATTCTTCCCATTGTCCATCAAGACCCACGCAAGTATCCTGGTACCGGTTGTATCTACGAGATGTTCGATGCGGCTGGTAAAATCCTCCCGGTCCTGATCATCCCGAAAAATCGCAACACCGTCTATCCCCCGCACCATGACATGGTGAAGGGTGCCGGGGGCATCTAAGCGAGCCTGTCGCGGCATTGCAGCCTTTTACCCTTAGATATATGTGAAGTGTAAGTTTTCAACAACGTCCCCTAGTTTGCTAGTTTGTTCCCAGGATCAATAAAAGCATCATCTTGAGGATTACCGGAGGGGCAACAGAGACATTGCCGTTGATACCATACCGATCCCCAACCTCCTGGTAGATAAAATCAAAATCCACCATCCCCGCAATCTTACGCAATGGATGGTCTTTTCTGACCCTTTTCTCCAAACTAACGGTGGTGTACAATAGCCTTGACTGTGGCGGAGATTGACGTCCCATCATAAGATCAGCTCCCTAAACAAAAGAATGTGAGTCATTCTACGCCAAAAAACCATAACAAGAAAGGGATTTGGGCAACAGCCCGTCAAGACCTGACCCCAACTCCCTGCCTAATTTAATCATACTTCTACTTTACGATTAACTTGCCCCTTTTATTAAAGTGTTGAATTATAGTTTCGCCTGTCGATTTAGTCAGTTCACGACGCACAAGTCGCCCTTGTCCGTCATATATATATTTGTCATCGAATTCAATTTTCCCTCCTAGGTATTTGGTAAAAGAAATAATTCTCCCGTCATTATCATAATATGCAACATAATAAGAGTTGCGAGACTTGGCTTCATCAGAGGCTAACTCTTTAATTGGCTGAAATGGTATCTTATAATTTACAAAACTTTCAAAATAATAAGGCCCACCTGATCGCTGCTGATCTTCATTATCACAAGAAATGATTATAATAGACAAAATACTAAAAAGTATTACAAGAATCATTTGTGTTTTTAACATATCGATACCCTTCATTTTTTTTAAAATTGCCCAAATTGGACATTGAAGTTTAATCTCCGGCCTTCAAACATAATCGAATATTGATATTACCAGCTTCCCGATGAAGAAGGTTCTGACAAATTACATGTATCCATCATTTCAGTCTGAAAACTATGACAGTTGTTACCCCAAGGCCAGCTCCACCTACTATGATTATTAGGATAATTTTTTGCGAAATCCCTAATACAATCTTCTGCTTCCTCACAATTTTTTGGTTTTTTTGTTTCACAATCTTCAGAATCAGACATTTGAGGAGTAAAATCCTCTTCGGCCGGGTCACCATGATGCGGATCTCTTGTCGGGGTTCCTCCAAAGGTCGTTTGTCCATTTAGTTCACCTTCAACACTAAAAAATGTACCCCAAAAACCAACATGATATTTAGGCCACCAACCGTAGCTTTCTTCTCCCATTTCTACCCACCAATGTCCATATTTATCCTCACCTGTTTTATGAATATTCTTTCTTTTAATTCTTATGTTAAAGCACATTTCCGCTTTTAAACCAGTGTTATCAAAGAATCTTGCTGGGTTATTACCAGAATAGACAAATGAATTAATTAGACTTACAAGTTTAATTCGATCTTTGCCCAAGTATCTCCCCGTGACCGGATTAAAATATCGTTGCCAGTTATAATGTAGCCCCGTCTCTTGATCAAAATACTGACCTGGGAATCTCAGATTATTCGTCACACTTGATCCAGCATCTATTTGTGCCTCACCGAATGCATCATAATTGGCGGTCCATGGAACAGCACCGCTTGTGTCTGTGAGTTGCTGGGGTGTTCCAAGGTGATCATTGTGGTAAAAGTAATAACTGCTATTTTCTCTCATGAAAAGCGGATCGGTCGTCCAAATCGAGCCTGGAGTGTAGCCGTACGTGTTGATGATAGCACCGTTCGCATCGCATTCTTCGACAAGACCCTCATCTGCATAGAGAAAATACGTCCTTGTTCCACTTACTTCTTTCCACAGCCTACGGCCAAGGGGGTCATAGTAATAGTTCGCGATGATACTGCCTGATCCGTCCGTTACCTGCATTAGACGGTTTTCAGTGTCATAGATATAGTTGGTCACACTCGTTCCATCGGTTTTTTTAATTGTGTTGCCGTTGGCGTCATATTCATAAATGATGTTATCATAACTTTGCAATTCATTGTTCGCATTGTAGGACCAGGTTCCGGTTATATCAGAAGAGGTAATCCTATTGCCAACGGCGTCATAAGTGTAACTGGTCCCATTGGTTGGACTGGTTTCATTGGTTAAGCGATATAGATCGTCATAACTATATTGATAATTTCCGTGCTCGGTTTGCTTGGATGTAATGTTATCCATTTTGTCATAGGAGTACTGGTAATTCATCAATACATTTTGCGCAGGATCTTTAACTGTTATCTGTTTGATTCTCATAAGCGGATCGTAGCCGTTGTCCTTCTTTGAACCACCGGGGAGTGTGATTGACGCAGGCTGGTTCCAGATGTAGGAGGTATAGGTAATAGAGCCTTGGCCCGGAATTTGGATACCGGTAATTTGGTTACTGGCATCGTAGGTATAGGTATAAGTAACATTATCCGGTCCGGTAAACGCCTTTTTCATGCCGTTTTTATAGTATTCGTAGGAGTACGCTTTCTGGAATGGACCGTAGCTTACAGTCTCTGATGTCTTTCTGAATACATCATCATAATCATAAGTCGCAGATGTAGTACCATCATTATAGCTCTTCAAGTTCCCCACCTTGTTATAGGTGAAAGTAACTGCTCTGGCAGGAGTTGTAATGTATCCGATCTCATTTAACCTGCCAGCATCGTCATACCCATATTCTGTCTCCTGATTCAAGGCATCTATTTTCTGGACAAGATTGCCGGTACTGTCATACTGATAAGTGGTCTCCTGCCCCATGGGTCTAATCTCTTTGACCATCTTGTTGTTCCGGTCGTATTCGAATCTGGTTATATTCCCCTTGGCGTCTTTCAGAGATATTAGGTTGTCGCGGTCGTCGTAAGTGTACCCAGTTTTCTGCATCAAAGGTTCGATGACTTTCTTCAAGCGCCTCAATGCATCGTACTCATAAGATGTAGTCTTATTCTCCTTGTCCGTCTTGGAGACTAGATTTCCCATGGCGTCATAAGTAAAGCTTGTGGTATAACTTTCACTGGCACTTAAAACATCTGTCTCTGCAGTTTTCTTTCCACGCACATCATAAGTGTACGTCTTTGTAAACGTTGGATAGATGATTCTTGAAGGCTTGCTATTGCCACTACTACCCGCACATGAGGGGCACCCACCACCAACAGAATCATAATATTCCATTGCGACTTCATTACCATTACCATCAATGGTTTTTACCTCGCGACCTTCATTATCGTACTCGTAGCGAACCAACTTCCCTTCAGGATCAGTCTGTTTGATCAGCTTGCCATCACTATTGTAATCAAACAAGGTCGCATTGCCCAAGGCATCAGTGCGCTTTATAAGCATGTTTTTATGGTCATATTCAAAGGTCGTCTCAAGACTCTCTGCATCCACTTCACGGATCTTATTTCCAAGTTCATCATAGAAGAATTGAATTGCATTGTTAAGGGGATCAGTAGCAGTTTTAAGCCTTCCGTCATCATCATAGGTATAAGACCATTGTTTGCCCCTGGCATCAATTTTGGTGAGAACATTGCCAAGGCTATCATAGGCTGTGAGCCTAGTGATGTTCCCCTCAGGGTCAGTGAGAGAGGTCATATTGCCTGAAGCGTCATATTCCATGGTAGTAATGGCCTCTGCTGTATTCGCGTCACCAAGCATCTTGGCGGTAAGCTGATTCCCATTGGCATCATAGGTGTACTCAGTGACCCGCTCGCTGCCCGTACCTTTGGCCTCAGTCTTCCTGGTTATGTTGCCATTATTGTCATAGGTATATTCGGTAATAACACCTCTTTCATCAGTCACCCTCAAAGGTTTATTAAACCCGAGATTATATTCGGTGGTAACAGTCGCGCCGTCGGGATAGACGACCTTGGTCAGGTTGTCCCACTCGTCATAATACTTCTTGGTGATATTCCCTCTTTCATCCGTAATGATAAGATTACGGCCGTCCTTGGCGATCTTCTTGACAGTCCTGCCGTTGATATTTACCTGCTTGGTATCGCCGTCCTTGTCAAACCAGACCTCCTTGATCATGCCCGAGGTCGTCCTGACACGGGCATAGGACTCCTGTTTGCCCTCATCGTAGGCAAATTCGTAGAAAGAGCCGACCCCATCCTTGTCCGTTACCGATGCCACGTTGCCGTAGCTGTCATAGGCAATATTCGTCACATTGTCCTTGGCATCGATGACCTTAGTAATCTTCCCATTGGTGTCATATTCATATTTGGTCTCGTTTCCGAGCACATCTTTGACCTTGGTTATCCTGTTGTCGGTATAGGTGTACTCTACACGCCTTCCCGTCGCGTCCCGGACTGCGGATATCTGGTCTCCATCATACTCGTACCAGATGACCTGGTTGTCGTTCTTATCGGCAACACCGGTGAGTTTTCCGTTTTCTCCTGGCTCGTACTTGAGCTTGGCGACAACGCCGTTTCTGCCTCCATGGGAGGTCATACGGTTGTTGCCTATGCCAAATTCCTTCCAGTTCCCCCGCTTGTCCTCCCAGCGATAGCCCGTGCCACCTATGCCGATCAGCAAGATCCTGTAGGAATAGTGTGTAAAAAACATCGTTGAAAGGCTTGTACCTGCGCCTGAAGCTCTGCCGTAGCTTACCCCCCCCTTGATAATGAACTCAATGGAACTCCCCAGCGCATCCATTTTCAGCTTGAGGTTGCTGCGGGTATCCTCCAAATGCCATTGATTGTTGTAAAAACGCCTCTTGGCTGATATCGAGCCGCCGGGGACCTTAAGCCCCAGATCGTCGAGGTTGTGGTGATATTGCCTCATCACCAGATTGACGGAAGAACCGGCAGGATATGTTGTATCCTGTCCCGTGTCCTTCCCATCCGCTGTGCAGCATTCATCCAAATAGCATTCCTTCGTTTCAGGCTCTGGGAAACAATACACCCCTTGAATAGGCTGGGGCGCAGGCCCAGGGGATGAGGAGGTGCCGCCGCCCGCGCCGCCACCACCGTACGCAGTGCCGCCGCCGCCCATGGCAGGAGGTTGACGATCCGAGCTTGTGCACTCGCCATTGTCATAGATCCAACAATAATTGGTGGCGCCGCTTGTCTTACTCCCATTCGCGCATGTGTAATCATACGGTATACCAGCACAAGGAGCCAAGCGCCAGCAGCCGCCGCCTGTTCCCCCGCCTTGCTGGCTTGGGGACTGGAGACAGGTCACCCGGTAGGGCACCGTAATCCGCTGCTTGGCCTCCAGGCTCGTGGGCAGGCCGCTCAAGAGCTCATATTTGAAGAACTGGTCTGTCTGAGGCAGGATAACCCTGAGGTTGTCAGCCCTTATCAGGCCGTAGTTCGTGAGGTTAAACTCGCCGTTGTAGACATCCCCGGCCTTCATGGGAGGCAGGGTGGTCGAGGGCGGCTCTGCCACCACCACAGCTGCCGGCACGCTGGTCTGATAGGTGACCTGGAGGATGATCTCGTAGCGGTCCTCGATGGTGATCTCATTGACCTCCCACTCCACAGTCACCAGGTTGTAGCTGAGAAAGACCTCCTGGTTGACGGTGATGCCCGGCTTGATCCAGAACCTGCCGATAAACTCCTGGTGGTTGCTCGCCGTCACCCGGCACTTGTAGGCGCCGGTGGAGAGGCCGGTGATATAGGCCTCGCCATAGCTGTCCGTGTACACGGTCTTTTCCACCGTGAGCACATTCTCGTTCTGCACGTAGACCTTGGCCCCTTTGAGCCCCTGGATCACCTGGTTGTTCTGATCCAGGGTGCCGGTGTAGATATCCGTCACCTTAAAGAGCACGTTGCCGATGCCGGACTGGGTAACAGCCACGTAGATATTGATGTCAGTCGTAGCATAATTGCTGCTGGCAACCCGGAGCTTGAAGCTATAGTAACCTTCGGCATGCAGCCCTGCCTTGGGCGAAAAGGTGACCATTGTCTGGTGCGTGCCGCCCACTGCGATAGTGCCCGGGCTGGCAGTGGAGGTGAGATATGCCCAGCCAGGAACAGGCGTGCCGTCGCTGTTTACTAAGGAAAGAGTAACGTTCTTCAGCTCGGCAAGCCCTTTGTTAGATAGGGTGATGGACTCAGTGACCTGCTTGTCAAGCCCCACGCCGGTCTCTACATGGTCCGGCGTAAAGTAGAGCGCAGGCTGGGCAGCAGAGAAGTGGGTATTGACCGTAATAGTGCCCCATACCCCTTCGTCGCTCTTGACCTTGAGTATCAGCGCGCCGGTGGCGGCAGCCGCGTTGTCTGCCCAAAGCTCAAAGCTCAAAGAGGCTGATTGGGCTGATCCCACGTGAGATACGGTATTGCCCAGCTTTACATGCACACCCTCGGGAAATTCACCCTGGGGCTGATCTGCCTCGTCATAGATAAGGCGCAGATCTTCGAGCTCGGTGCCCTCGCTTGTGGTTACGGTGACCTGCATGGACTTGGTGTAGTTGTAGGGGATGCTCAGGTTGATGGTGGTCGGCGACACTGCCACGCGCGAGATCACAAATTGACCGTGGACAGGCTTGTCCAGGAGATCCGGGTGCATGGCCCTGACATAATAGATGCCTGCCTCCGATGCGAGGGGGGTAAAGCTGTAAGTCGCCGTGCCGTCCGCGCCGGTGTAGAGGGAGTACTTCCTCTCAAACCCGCTGACGGTAATCACCAGGCTCAAGGGCACATTGGGCATGGGCTGGCTGGTAGCCCGCTCTATGGCGCTGACCTTGATCTGAATAGGTTGATCGCCAATGGACTGCTCCGGCGTGATGGATACCACCTCGCCGTAGTAGGAGGTGTCTGCCATGCTCACCTCGTGCGTGGCAGTTATCCCGCTCATCTTCACCTGGTTATCCTGGCCCTGGCGATAGTAGATGGCAGCAATCGCCAGCTGGACAGTGACCAGGTCCGGCGCCGAAACTGGAATAGTAAGGAGCATGGAAGCGGAGGTGAATTTGCTACCCGCAGGAATCCTGGCCACGGTGTTTTGATTGGCCAGGGTTACCACCATGGCACCCAGGGTCTGCTTAAAGGGCTGGGTCGTGAGCACGTTGCCGTCGGCATTGAGCAGAGCGAAGACGACCTCGTCCGAGGCCTGGGCGCCGGCATTGCGCGCCAGGGTGATCTCGATCTCCTCTCCCCCGGTGTTCTCCAGGGTAAACCAGACCTTGCCGGTTGCCCCGCGGGTAAATTGCTCGTTGGCGATCTGGAGCACGAGCATGCCGTCGATCACCGCGATCTCACCGGTTCTGACAATCTCGGCCTTTTCCCCGGTATTCGGCGTTACCTCGATGGTGGTAGTCATGGGGGCCATATCCGGCAGATCCGTGTACCCGCCGATGACCACGGGGATTGTGCTGGAAGCTGACGGCTGAATGCTGAATACAGCGGAGCTATGCTCTCTGCCTCCGATTGTTACCTTGAGACGGATATTATTAATGGCGCTTGCAGACTGGCTCTCCACCTGGTACTGGAGCCGGTTCATCACCCCGCGCTGCAGCATGCTCGCCTGGGCCAGGCTCGCGCTCATCCGGGGCAATACGACGCTCCTCGCGAGGCTCTCGACGCCGTAGGAGTCCACTGCCTTCACGGTATAGCGGCGCTCGTCATTGGCATAGCCGGTGTCCGTGTAGGTCTTGACCGTCAGCAAGGAGGCATTGAGCTTGACAAGGCTGCTGTCTGGCCCCAGGTAGATGTTGTAGCCGGCAATGCTGCCGCCCGGGTGGACCCAGGTGACTACAGGCGGATTTATCCCCTGCTGCTTAACGCTGATACTCGAGACAGGCAACAAGCTGAAGTTGAGATAGTAAGAATTGGAAGGAGTTGATTCATTCCCGGCCTTGTCCACAGCAGTGACCACGTAGCTGTGGTCCGTGGGCGAGGGGGTGGGATCGACGGCCATGAGCTGAGTGATGCCCGTTGCCAGGGGAACTAGGCCGGCAACTGTGGTAATCTCCGCGAGATCGGCCCGATAGAGGGTATAGGTAACTTCTTCGGTATTAGGATCAGGGGGCTGCCACTGCGCCTTGATGCCCTGGGGGATGAGGGTGAGGACCAAGTCACGCGGCGGATTCGGCGGCGCGCGGTCGGATACCACCTGCACGATATTGCTCAAGCCGCTTACTGCCTCCTGGCTGTTCTCCATCCTGATGCTGGCCACGGCATAGGCATAGGTCCCATCCACAAGAGGCTCATCGATATACTCGTGCACATTGCCGGTGCGCTTGTAGGCCGTGAGCTGGGATTCCCCTGGTGCCTGACGGAAGAGCTGGTAGTCTACGGCGCCCTGCACCGCATTCCACGTAAGCTTTATCTTGCCGCCAGGCAGGGCCTTGGCAACCAGGCCGTCAGGCGCTGCCAAGGGTGGCAAATCGTTCTGGTAGACCTGGAAGGCATTCTTACCGGAGATGCGGTCGCTCATGTTGTCGAGGTCATCCTGCCCCTGATAGACAAAGGAGAGAGTCTCGACTGCTTGCAAGCCTGCATCTGCAGGCAGGATAAAGGTGCCTCGCCAGGCCTGGGCCTGCCCCGTGCCAGGGGTTGTGCTCGTCAGATCCGTGATCTGCGCAATTTCCTGGCCGGATAGCAGATAGGAGAGCCCTGGCGCCAGGCCGCTCTTCATCCGTTCATTAAGGCCGATAGTAACCTGCACTGTCACGGGGTTGGCCTGGTCGTTCTTGATCGGCTCCGCAGGGGAGATAACTATGGAGGCACAGGCGGGTCCCTCAGTATCGATCTTGATGCTGTTGCCGGCCTGGATCTCGGTGCCGCGGTTGCCTACCAGGTCTCTACCAGAAAAGACCGCATAGGCCGTGCCCGTAGGGGTAGTAGAGCTGATGACAAAGAGGCCCGTATAGACCATGTCGGACTCTTTTGTAAGCTCGACCGTGATCGGCACGCCACCGGATGGGGTAATGCTCAGGAAGGGGATGGTCTGCAGCGCTTCGCTCGTGGTCAGACGCACATCCACCTGCCCAGGAGCCATCCTGCCGCTTTGGGTGTCGTAGAGGCCGTGCGGGGCATAGGTAATGGAGCCGGCCTTGGGCAGCGTCCTGTCTGATCTGGCTGAAACCTCGTCCGAGAGCGGACTTTCATTGTTGGCAGTGCTCACTGTTGTGACCCGGTAAAAGTAGGTACCGTCAGCCGGGGGCAGATCATTATAGGTCAGGCTGGTCAAGGGGGTAGTGTTCACCTTGGTCGCGCCGGCTATTGTAGTAAAGCTGCTGGTTGCGCGATAGAGGTTGTACCCCTTGATCGAGCCAGTTGTCGGCGCGCGCCAGGAAAGAGCGATGACGCCCGCCTCCTTGGCAAGGGCAGTGAGATTGGTGGGGCTGGCCGGGATGGCAGTATCCAGCGTGACGATGACAACGGTACTAAGAGGTCCGGGTCCTGCCCGGTTCTGGGCACCGGCCTGAATACGGTTCTCGCCCTGTGTCAGGGTCAGCGCCATGCTGAAGCCACCGTTACTGTCCACTGCCTTTGGCCCTGCTGCCTGTGTACTATTATTATAGAGAATAATCTCCGTGTATTTTTCTGCCTGGCCTGTCACCGTGATGGTCAACTGGTTGGTGATGAGGCCGTTGGCAGGCTGGGTGATGGTCGGCGCTAGCGGTGGATTCAAGGCCACGACCAGGATGTAGGAAGCAGTAGCGCTGTTGCCCAGAGTGTCATAGGCCTTGATAACCAGGGTATGCCCTCCGTCTGTTGCCAGGAAGACGTTCCAGGTGCAGGTATAAGGGGCGCTGTAGTCGGTGCAGAGCAGGGTTCCGTCGATCGAGAACTCCACCTTGCTCACGCCAGCGGGATCGCCGGCAGTCAGGGTGAAACTCGCCTCCTTGTTCAGGACTTGGCCGTCAACAATGGCTGCACCATTGACCTTTACGTCGGTAATGTCGGGACCCTTGGTATCTGCCACCGGTATAACTTCCACGCTAGTCACAACCTTATTCTCACCACCAGCCAGGTTGACCGTGGTTACGGCACAGTTGTAGATCCTGCCATTTATAAGTCCGGCGACCTTGGCTGTGGTGCTTGTGGTCGTGAGCTTAGGGGTCTTGTCTTGCACCGAGGTGAAACTGCCGCCCTCAGCCACATAGACGCGGTATTCCTTGACCAACTGCGCAGGCTGAATCGCCGACCAGGTAAGCTCCACATAGCCGCTGTACGGGACAGCGGTAACGCTCGGATTATTGAGCAGGGTGATGCCGGTGATGGTCTTGCCTTGGCTCTCGTTGTTGTCCCCGTCCATGGCCGTCACCTTGAAAGGATAGGAGGCGGCCGGACTGAGGCCCGTCTTCTCAAAGGTTGTCTGGCTCGCCGGTAAGGTTACACCTTCTGCGGCGTTGTTGAAAAGGGCCTTGTACCCTGTCAAATCGCCTTTTGTATTCGCAGAGGCATCCCAGGCAAAGACCAGGTAATCGCCATAGCACTCTACCCTGAGGTTGGTCACATCTTCAGGCGGCACGATGTCTGTGGGGATCCCCTGGGTAGTCGTGACGGCCGTGTTGACATTGCCGGTCAGATCAACAGCCACCACGGCGAAATAGTAGGTCTGCCCCTTGGTAAGGTTAGTAACGGTATAGGTGAAGGTGCCGGCATCCACTGTCGCTACGGGCGTAAGTGCCGCTACATCAGAGAAACTGGAGGTTTCTTTATAGTAGATACGATAAGAAGCAATATCGCCATGCACGGATTCGTCATACCCAGTCCAGTTGAGCTTGATTGTGGTGCCGTCGCCCGTGCCGTCTATAGCCAGGGTCGTTACAGGCAGCGGCGAGATATCATCGAAGACGATCGTTACCGTGGCATCCGGGCTCTTGTTGCCGGCATTGTCCTGCGCCACAAAGATGAGCAGGTTCGCCCCGCTCTGTAAGGTAACGGTATACTGCCAGGTGGTAGCGGCCGTGTACCCTACTACCTGCTGGTTGTTGAGCAGTATCCGCGCATAGGCCTCCTTGGTACCCGTTATCACCTGGGTGATGGTGTGGGTGGGCGTGGTCACGGGATTGACCCCAGGGGGTGGTGGAGCAGTCGTATCGCAGGCATCCCCGACACCATCTTTATTGATGTCAGCCTGGTCGGGATTTGCTACGCCCGGGCAGTTATCGCACGGATCACCGACCTTATCTCCATCGGCGTCTGTCTGATCAGGATTTGCAATGGAAGGACAGTTATCGCAGGCAGTCGGCACTCCATCATTATCTGAGTCACCCTGATCAGGGTTTGCAACTGAAGGACAATTATCACACGCATCACCGATACTATCAGTAAAATATCCTTGATTCATCAAACCATTTCGATAAAGTTGTTGTATCTCTGCTAGGGTTAAAGCCTTGTTGTAGATCGCTGCTTCATCGATAAGACCATTAAAATATCTCCCTGGATTATCCGTGCATCCTATTCGTATTGGACCATTTAGGGTATTTACCGAGGTACCAGAAAAATCCTTGTCCGCCACCAGTGCGCCATTTAAATAGAGTCGCCCCATTTTCCCATCATAGGTAAAAACCGCTAAATTCCATGTGTTCAGTGCCACCGCTGGCCCTGAAGTCTGATACATATCATTGTTCCCGAAAGCTTGCGAAAGCCTCCCATCATTTTTTATCGACAATAATGCGCCATTCCCAAATGACAAGACACCATATGCTATAATACCGTTATACGTTGCATCTGGATAACTAACAGGCTTGATCCATGCCATCATTGTCCGTGGAGCGTTTCCTAAGGGGAGGTCCTGCGGAGATGAAATGTATACATAATCATTTACGCCATCAAAGCTTAAGGCCTTCCCAACCTTGCCATCTATCCGGGCCGCCCCTGATATGGTCCCATGATTAAAACTCACCGAATCTAATGCGACTGTCCCAATTCCTTCCTCAAATGTCCAATAAGAGACAAAGTCTTTACGAGGGATGCCATCACTGTCCTTCTGATCTAAATTGGTAACAGATGGGCAATTATCGCAGCCATCTCCTTTTCCATCATTGTCACTATCAGCCTGATCCGGGTTGGAAACGGTTAAGCAGTTATCACAGATGTCACCGACCCCATCACCAACCGTTGTTTCTGTATAATTATCTACATAAACCGTATTGCGATAGATAGCTTGTTGAAATCGCCAAGTTAACCCGCTCGGCATATCATAGGTATATGCTGCATAAATACGAGGGTTATCTCTCTCATGCACATTTAAATAAAATAGTCCGGCATCATTGATCCTGAAATGAACTACATACCAGGTATTGATCTTTATGGGATCAATGAGGGTATATTGATATTCCTGTGATTCATGAATTTGGACAACAATTTTAGTAGAATAGGCAACAACACCAAATCTGTGATAGTCAGGGGTGCCCCAGCCACCAGTGCCAGATTTCGCCTCGATTAAGAAATGTGCTTGTGTATCGCTTGCATCAACTTTAAACTCGACAGAAACTGAATCCCCATCTTGCAAAGAATATGGTCTAAAGAAGGCAACGAATGTATTTCCAGGGCCATCATGTTTAACCACATTATTCCCTGCATCATTGTAGGGAACAGTCTGGTACTGATTGTAAGTCCATCTCGCAGTGTTTTTAGTATCAAACGTATCTACAAACGTATCGTTATCGGTTTGATCAGGATCAGAGACATTTGGACAATTATCGCAGGCATCGCCTATACCATCATTGTCACTATCAGCTTGATCAGGATTGGCAACAGTATGGCAATTATCTATATCACCGCAAACACCATCGCCATCGATATCATTTTTAGGATCGTTTGGGCAGCTATCACAGGCATCACCTATACCATCAGTAAAATATCCTTGACTCATTAAACCATTTTTATAATGTTGTTGTATCTCTTGTGGTGTTAAAGCTCTGTTGAAGATTGCAACTTCGTCTATCACACCTTTAAAATATTCATCACTACCTGAGGGGCTAACACCTATATAAATATTCGCATTGGTAGTTGTAATAATTTTTGTGCGATCAAAAACGGCATCTAAATTACCGTTAACATATAGTCTTATTTGTGCCCCATCCCATACTCCAACAAAGTGAGACCACATATTGAGTGGTACAACTGTATTACCAATATTCGGTCCTCCCGCGCCAACCCCTTCTTCAGGCCAATTAAAAGTCATTTGATTTTTTCCTGAATTAAACCATAAGGAATAGTCATCGTGTCCCGCATTATCGTCGCCCTTACATACTATTCCTCCCCAATGATAGGTTGCGGGTTTAATCCAAGCCTCTATTGTAATGTTATTCGTGATACGGAGATCTCCTGAATTGGAAACCACAACATAATCATTTGTCCCATCGAAACTCAAGGCACCGCCAACTTTACCTGTGAACCTGATTGGCCCATTAACTAAAGTGCCATTGTTGGTATTAACAGAATCATCTGCTGTTGTCCCACTTCCCTCATCAAATTTCCAATAAGAAACAAACTCTTTAGGAGGCGTACCATCACTATCGACTTGATCAGGGTTGGATACGGCTTGACAGTTATCACAAAGATCGCCTACGATATCTCCATCAGCGTCTGCCTGGTCTGGATTATAGGCCTTCGGACAATTATCACAGACATCGCCTATTCCATCACTTTCTAGATATCCATGACCAGCCAATCCATTTTGATAATGTTGTTGGATTTCTTCTTCAGATAAAGCTTTTTTATAAATTGCAACTTCATCAATGAGACCTTGATACCAACCATACCCCGCACCGCCAATTATAGCTTTCGAGGGATGCACAATTTTTGTACTCGCTAAACCCTGTTTGATAAATGTACCATTAATATATAGTTTAGGTCGCTTATTTGCGTAAACAACAACAATATGATTCCAACCTATTAAGGTCGTATCATAAACAAGGAGGGAAGGAAGATAATTTTGTGCGTGTTCAAACACACTAACTCCGTTTGTCCCCACTGAGATGCCAGCCCCAGTATGACCACTATTCTGCGCATACCCAGCTTCCCATTCTGGATAAATAGCATACCTTTGATTTGATGTACCAGAAACACCGGAATTTTGTTCTGTAGTAGTAGCGCGAGTATTGAGTGGATTTACCCATAACTCCATTGTAAAGGTATCCATAATGGCTGGTAATCCTGCAGCCTGTCCAACATAATCATTAACTCCATCAAAACTCAGTGCGCCACCGATTTTACCCGTTGCCCAAGTTGCTCCGTAGATAGTCCCGTTATAAACGCCAACAGAATCACCTGCTGTTGTGCCGCTACCTTCATCAAATTTCCAATAAGAGACAAAATCTTTAGGGGGGGTGCCGTCGTTATCGGATTGGTCGGGATTGGAAACATTCGGGCAATTATCGCAAAGATCGCCTGTACTATCTCCATCAACGTCCGCTTGATCGGGGTTTAAAATAGAAGGGCAGTTATCGCAGGCAGTCGGCACTCCATCATTATCTGAGTCACCCTGATCAGGGTTTGTAACTGAAGGACAATTATCACACGCGTCACCAATACCATCACTAAAATATCCATTATTCATTAAACCATTTTTATATTGCTGTTGTATCTCTTGTGTAGTTAAAACTCGATTAAAAATAGCGACTTCGTCAATAAGACCATCCCATTCACCATATAGCGGTCCTTTCCATATTCCTATAGATACATCTGCATTTACATCGGTATATGCTGTTGGCAGTCCTGTCTTTGGGTTCTTTGATACCCCATCTACATAAATGTCTCCTGTCCCCGCAGCAGAATTATAAACTAACGCGACATGATGCCAACCTCCATCAGAAACATCGACACCTGACAAAAAAGATGTTTGATTAGGATTACCCCCACTTCCATGTCCAATGCGTGCCCTTACAGTATGAGACGCATCGTCAATATAAATCATATAGTTTTGTTCAAAACCTTCACCGGTCCGGCCCTTAGATACTATCACTCTGTATACATCGCTTTGATGTTCAGACCGCCATTTGAACCAAGCTGATATTGTAAAGGCAGTCAGAGATAACCCTGCCGAATGGCCACAGTCAACATAATCATCCACCCCATCAAAGCTTACGGACTTTCCAGACTTGCCGGTCGTCCAAGTAGGACCATTAACCAAAGTTCCTAGGTTAGTGCTAACAGAATCCCCTGCTGTTGTCCCACTGCCCTCATCAAATTTCCAATAAGAAACGAACTTGCTGGCTGGAGTACCATCACTGTCAGCCTGATCAGGATTGGGAACCGTTGGGCAGTTATCAAGGGTATCAATTATCCCATCTCCATCAGTGTCAGTTGCGGATTCATTATAGAGTTGATTAATTTCAGTTTCTGAGAGCAACCTGTTGTAAATTCTGACGTTATCAATGACTCCGTAAAAAGCATGTAAGGTAGGATCTCCATCTTCAAAGCTTGTTCCAATTGTTAATAAAGGGGGAACCCGCGTGTCTTTACCAAGATCTCCGTATCCATGGCTATTATTCTGAGTATCCAGCTTTCCATTTATCCAAATCTCATATTTATCGTTATTAGAAAAAACCAAAAAAAGATGGTACCATTTATTGACTTCAATTTTTGTATTGCTTTGTAACGTTAACCAAGTAGTAGAAGGACTTGTAGCCCTAACACGAAAATTAACAGTTCCTGTAGCATCAATAATCACAAAATAATGTGCATCCCTTGTTTCAGGAGAACCAGCACCATACGCTGAAACACTAATGAGATCTCCACTAGGCAAAGAGTTAACTTTGAACCAAAGTGAATTATAGATATATGTCACAGGATAATCATAATTTACTCTAATGTGGTCATCTATACCATCAAAGCTATACGCACTATTTTGATACCCAAATTTGTCTGGAACTAATGTTGCTCCGTAAACTGTTCCATTATTTCCATTCCCACTCATATCATTGACATTGCCATCAAATGGGTAGTAGGCCACTAGACCATCATTAAGATCAGCCATTGAAGTTGTTGGGAAGGAAAGCAGGGAGAGAAGGAGTACAAAAAGATAAATCAACACTGGACGGGGTTTGGGTCGTTGAATTGGTTTCATTTCATCGTCACCTGTATCCCCTCCCCTTCATACCTAAACCTATATGGGCCGGAGATGGGATTCTTGGGGGCGTCGCCTATTATGTGCAGGGGGATATACAGGGCTTGATCTCCCATAAATATCTTTCTCTGTGGATCGATTATTTTCCACGTGCCGTCGATAGAGCACTCTGCCCAGTTGTGGTAGGCATCGGGCTTGAGTATGGGGTTGCGGCTGGCGAGATAGCCGCCGATGCCGCGCGCCGGGATCTTGTTGGCACGGCACAGGGCGACAAAGAGGTACATATACTCGGTGCAGTCACCCTGCTTGTGCTTTAAGGCATAGAGGGCGCCGCGGGGGTTCTTGAAGTAGCCTGTGTAGCGCACATTGTTTGAGACCCATTGGAAAATATTCTCCACTGTTTTTATTTTCGTTGATCCCTTGAGTTTTCCGGCGAGCTCCGTAATAGCCGGGTTATCAGCCTCACAGTATGGTTCTACCTTGAGATAGGGTTTTGTATTCGTACTAGCATTAGAAGCGGCGGGGTTGATCCCTGCCTCGATGGTGATGATCCGAGCGGCATAAGGGGGGATATTATTAAAGGTAAAGTGCAGGATTTGGTTGCCGAGATCGTCGGTGATGAGCTGATAGGGAACGGATGTCTGCAAAGAGCTCTGTCCTATTGGCGCATAGGTCCAGAAGTGTGCTTCCTTGGCTACAGAACTACCTGTATTGGTGATGGTAAAGCTGTAGTGTATGGGGCGATTGGCAGCGTGTAAAGGGGCGGCCGCAACCAAGGCAACGAGACAGATGAAAAAGATTATCTTGAGCTTTGCGCTCTGCATGAAAAATCCATCTTAAAGCTACGCCCTTATAAGGTTCGAGTCCCGCCCCACTTTGTATAATGATGCTCCTTTAAATCTTCTAAGGACATCATGCCGCTCCCGCTCCTCAATATAGAGATAAGGAGTACGGGATCCCGAAGCGGGAAAGGCGGCAAAATCTGAATGTGTCACTTTGCGACATCCCGCCTTCCATATTCGTATCAATGCGGTGCGGGACAGTTGATGCATTTTTTAATAGTCTGCTTCGAGTTATCCTGCGCCTGTCTGATCACTGCCAGGTTTTTCACGAATCTGTCATATGCTTCCAGGCCGCCGTTGAGAAAGAAGACCTTCGACATTCCCGCCTCATGGATCGGCTGCTCGATGGCCTCATACCCTTCACCCTTCTCATTCAAGAGCATTACCAGGAGCAAGGAATTGTCTTTATGCTGTGCCATGACCTTTTTCAGCGCCGTGACAAAGGAAGCGGTATTCTTGGCAAGGGGTATATGGATGGCTTGCGGCATCAGGGCCGTGGCCTGTGATCGTTCGGGTTTGCTCATATCGACGAGGAGCCAGTTGTCATATGCCTTTTCCGTGTAGAAGACGGGCGCCGGGACCTTATTGAGCCCTTGCTGCTGAAAGGGGTCCCCGTGCAAGGGGCCCCCTTTTTGTTTCCACGCGGCGAGCCCGCCTTCCAGGATCCACGCCTTAAAGCCGTTATTGCGCAGGTGCGCGCACGACCGCTCCAGGGGCTCATAGGCATACCCCTCGTTCACCAGGATCAGGGGCCTGGCCTTAAGGAAGGTCTTGGTCTTGACGGCATAGAGGGGGATGTTAATGGAGCCCGGGATGCTCACGGCCTCGAACTGATCCTTTTCCCTGACATCAACGAGGGTGGGAGGATCTTTTTCTTTGAGCTTGGCGAAGACCACCTCTATCGAGATGGCATAGGCGGGATTGCGCTTTTTTACCATGTGGGCCGGAGCCGAAGCCTGAGGTGGCCCTTTGGCCAGTGACCCTTTGGTCAGACGGGACTGAGCAGGGTCTTTGCCGGAGGTGACCCTTTGGTCAGCAGCAGCGCCCTTGGCAACGGCGTGGGCCTTGATCAAGGTAGGGAATACCATAAGGGGCAACACTAAGAGCGTTGCTGTGGCTATGGCGATTAGCCGTCTATCCATCCCTTTTCTCATACCTATCCTTATGCATTCCCACCACGAAGCACACACATTTTCTCACCACTGGCCAAAGGGCCACCTCCGGGAAGAACACGAAGCTCACTCACCTTTCAAACTACTTTATTCCACCACGAAGAGCACGAAGTACGCGAAGAAATCTATAATTATTATTTCATTCAAACCCTTCTATTCTATATCTTCGTGACCTTCGTGGTTATCCTCCCTTCTTTTTCACCACGAAGCACACGAAGTACGCGAAGAAATCTCAGATGCATCTTTTTTGAACCTACGTAGTCCTTCGTGACCTTCGTGGTTTAAACTCCCCTTCTTACCCCCTCACCCCTAAAAGCACAAAGGCCTTCACAGGTGTGCACGCACACCTTTGAAGGCCCCAAAATCACTCAACAATCCTTCCTGATGAGTCCACCCATCATACCCCCACCATTGCTTCTCCAGAAGCCGAAGGTGACCCTTTGGTCAGACTTATAAGTATAGATTTTAGAAAGAGATGCCCCTTTTTAATAAAAACTTTGCACCTTGTCAAGGATTTTTTTTGTGAAATTACCAGAAATTTGACCAGAATTCGGGTAAAGGGCAACAAAAAAAGCCGGAGGTGACCCTGGCCAAAGGGCCACCTTCGGTTTGGTCAGCGCACGAGCTGGTTCATCTCGAAGATGGGCAGGAGGATGGAGATGACGATAAAACCCACCACCAGCCCCATGGCCAGGATGATGACGGGCTCCAGGATGGAGGTAAGGGCAGTGACCTTGGTCTCCACCTCGGCCTCGTAGGCATCAGCCACCTTGACGAGCATCTTCTCCAGGTTTCCGCTCGCCTCGCCGGTGGCGATCATGTGGGTGACCATCGAGGGGAAAAGCCCGCTGGTTTTCAGGGAAGGCGCGATACCCTCCCCTTCCCGCACTGCCAGCTTCGTCTCCTCGATGGCCTGGGCCAGGAGCTGGTTGTTTACCACCGTCTTGACGATATCCAGGGAATTGAGGATCGGAAGGCCCCCCTGCAGCAAGGTAGCCAGGGTCCGAGCAAAGCGCGCCACCGCCCCCTGGAGGATGATCTTTCCGAACAGGGGCAGTTGCAGCTTGACCCTGTCCCATTGCAAGGCTCCCTTGGGTGTTTGCAGGTATCTCCTGATCCCTACCGCGAGGAGGATGGAGACGCCGATAAGACCCCACCAAAAACCCCTGAAGACCGCGCTGACCCCGAGCAAGATCCTCGTGGGCAGGGGGAGGGTACTCCCCATCTCCTGAAAGACCTGGCTCACTGTGGGGATGACAAAGGTGAGGAGGAATCCCATGATTGCCGCGCCGATGATCACCATAAAGATGGGATAGGCCAAGGCCGCCCGGATGCGGTTTTTGAGCCGGATCTGGTTCTCGGTGAAGTCTGCCAGGCGCAGCAGCACCCCCTCGAGGGCACCGCTCTCTTCCCCCGCCCGAATCATATTAACATAGAGATCGGTGAAGGCCTTGCGGTGTGGCTCCAGGGCATCGGCAAAGGATCGCCCCTCCTTGATCTCCTCTCTGACCTGGGCCACCACCTTCTTCAGGGCGTGGTTGTCCGTCTGCTCGATGATGGCATCGAGGGCCGAGACCAGGGGTGTTCCTGCCTCCAGCAGGGTCGCGAGCTGACGGGTGATGATGGAGACATCCTGGGGGCGTATCCGCTGGAAGAACTTGGTCAGGGGGTCTTCGGCCTTCTGGGGCATGTGGATCTCCTCCCTGATGTCGACAGGGAAGATCTCCATGGCCCGCAGCTTGGTGCGCGCTATCCTCGGGGTGGGGGCGTCGACGATCCCCTTGACCTTCTTCCCCTCTGCGCTCAGGCCGTGGTATTCGTAGACAGGCATGTTTAATGTCGTGTCTCAGAAATTCGATGAATAAGTCCAAGGCCGAATCGGCCGCCGTTATTGACACGCATGATAAAAAACTCTTTAAGGTAGAAGACTTGGAAAATAAAAAATTATTAAGATCCTCGCGACTTATTCAAAGTAATTGCAAGACATGACACTACTGCTGGGTAATCCGGAGGACTTCTTCGATCGTGGTCTGCCCTTCGAGGACCTTACGGATACCATCATCCCGCAGGGTCTGCATCCCCCTTTGGATCGCCTCTGCCCTGATGGTGACAGAATCGGAGGTCTTGAGCACCAGGCTCCTGATGGCATCCTCCACCAGGAGGATCTCGTAGATGCCGGTGCGACCGTGATATCCGGTATTGAGACACTCGGGGCAACCCTTGCCCCGGTAGAAGGTTTTCTTGCTTGAGCGCGAAGGGGTGAGCCGTAGTTCCTCCAGGACAGCTTGCCCCGGCTTATAGGGCTCCTTGCACGAGGGACAGATCACCCGCACCAGACGCTGGGCAATGATAGCCACGACGGAGGAAACCACCAGGAAGGGCTCGATCCCCATATCGATGAGGCGGGTGACGGCCCCGGGGGCATCATTGGTGTGCAGGGTGCTGAAGACCAGGTGGCCGGTCAAGGCCGCATGGATGGCGATCTCCGCCGTCTCCAGATCCCTGATCTCCCCCACGAGGATGACGTCGGGGTCCTGACGCACGATGGAGCGCAACCCCGTGGCAAAGGTGAGGCCGATCTTGGGGTTTACCTGGATCTGACCGATCCCCTGAAGCTGGTACTCGACCGGGTCCTCGATGGTGATGATGTTCTTATCCGGTGAGTTTATCTTTTCCAAGGCGCCATAAAGGGTGGTGGTCTTGCCGCTGCCAGTAGGGCCCGTGACCAGGATGATCCCATTGGCGCCCCTGATCAGGCGGTTCATCACCTCGAGCTTGTCCGGGGAAAGCCCGATATCCTCCAGGCCGTAGAAGATGCTCCGCTTGTCCAGGAGCCGCAGGACGATGCGCTCGCCGAAGGTCGTGGGTATGACGGAGACGCGGACGTCCACATCCTTGTCAGCTATCTTGATCATGATCCTGCCGTCCTGCGGCAGGCGCTTCTCGGCGATATCCAGCTTGGCCATGATCTTGACCCGGGAGGTGATGGCGGAGTGAAACCTCCGGGGCAAGTTGTGCATATTGTAGAGGACCCCGTCGATGCGATACCTGACGTTGACGTCCTTTTGGTAGGGCTCGATGTGGATATCGCTGGCCCGCGCCCTGATGGCCTGCGAGACGAAAAGATTGACGAGCTTGATCACCGGCGCCTCGCTGGCATCGTCCAGGAGATCTTCCACCACTTCGAGCTCGTGCAGGAGCTTGTCCTCTTCCTCCTCTTCGGCTGCCAGGCCCTGGACCACCTCCTGCGGGTTGTCGGTTTCTTGGTCGTAGAGGAGGTTGATGGCGCGCATGATCTCATGCTCAGGCGCAGCCACGAGGCTCACCTTCTGCTTCAACATGAAGCGCAGCTCATCCAGGGTCTGCAAATCAAGGGGGTGGGCAGTGGCGATGACGATGGTGTCTCCTTTCATTTGTATGGGGACAAACTTATAGCGCTTGGCTACGCCGATCGGTATCCGCGTGACCAGGGAGGTTTCCACCTTATCCGGCTTCAACGCCTCGTGATAAGGTATGCCCAGCCTGGCGCTGACCTCCTTGAGGTCTACCTCCTCGACCTGAGGAATTTCTTTTTCTAGCTGCTCTAGTTGTTTTTCCATAGGACTTCACATACAAAAAAGGGTTCTAGGATTCTAGGATTCGAGTGGCCAAGTGAAAGGCGAACGAGAAATATTACTAAGAAGCCTTAGAGACATAAAGTCGTCCACTAGGACCCATGACCCCTCTCGCCTTGCGAGATTCCGCGTTCCATAAAATCTAAATTACGGAGCGGGATTGGATCCTCGACCCTCCCGCTTTGCAGCCCCCTACCATTTCGATATTTTTATTGATGGGGTGTCGCAAAGCGACAGATCCCGCTTTCATGAAATTTACATTGAGGTGCGGGACTCGAACCCTTTTTTAATCTTAATCGCCGTCCTCAAACAGGGGGAAGGTCTTTTTCTTCTCAATGCGGTGTTCCTCAATGCTTTTCTCCCGATGCTCTTGTTCCTCCTCGCTGATCTTTCTGAGGTCCTCGGCCGAGGTGACGATGCGCGGGGTGATGAAGATGAGGAGGTTGGTCTTAATCTTGTTCTGGCTCCGGGACTTGAAGAGCCACCCCAATAAAGGGATATCCCCCAGCAGCGGGATCTTACCGATGCTGCCGGTCTTGTCGTCCCTGATCAGACCGGCGATAACCACTGTTGATCCGTCTTCGACCACTACCGAGGTAGTGGCCTGACGCTTGGTGGTAATCGCCGCCCCCGACAGACCCTCTACATCCTCCACAAAGCTCTTGATCTCGGCGAAGATATCGAGGCGCAAGAGCGACCCCTTGCTAATGTGGGGGGTAAGCTTTAGGGTGATGCCCACATCCTTGTAATCCCACGTCTGCAGCGTCGACCCTCCCTCGGACAACTGAGAGCTCTTGAGAAAGGGGCGCTCCTCACCCACGATGATCTGCGCCTCTTGATTATCGGTGGTCAGCAGCCTCGGGGTAGAGAGGACATTGACGTCGGCGTCGCCGGTGTACATCTGCAGCAGGGCCTTGATGTCGGGCACATCGGTGCTACCTACAAACCCTTTGGTCACCCCCATGAGTAAGCCGGCCACGGCCGCATCCGTTAAGGCATCAGTCATATTGAAGTCCGTCCCCCCGTAGCGTTTATATGCCCCTGCTACCGGCTCCTCTGTCCAGTTCCACTGAACGCCGAGCTGCGTCACCTTGTTGAGGGTCACTTCGGCGATAAGCGCCTCCACATAGACCTGGGCCCTGACGATATCGAGCTTTTTGATCACCTCCTCGAGCACGGCATAGTCCTGCGGCGAGGCAGTGATGATGAGTGCGTTGGTGGTCTTGTCGGCAAGAATGGAGATCTTCTCACCCAAGGAAGAGAGAGGCGCCTTGACCGTCGTCGCACCGCCCTTGGCCCCTTCCCCTGCCTCTTTGGCCACCCCCATCAGGATCTTGGCCAGGTCCTCGGCCCCGGCATGCTGGAGGTAATAGACATGGATGTTTCCTTTGCCGCGGGGAACCTCCTGGTCCAGTTTCGCTATGACCCCCTTGAGCATCTCGACGCTCTGGGGGCTTGCCATAACGATGAGGGCGTTGGTCCGCTCATCGGGGATGACCTTAAACCCCTCGCGAGCGGCGACATCCATCTCTTCCCCTTTTGGCCGTGGGGTTGGCGCTGCCGAGGTGGTCTTGCCCTCAAACAGGGTCTTGAGCTCCCGGGCCACTGTCTCGGCTGCCGCGTTCTGCAGGGGGATCACGGCAAGCTCAAATGCGTAACCCGGGACATCTACCTCTTTGAGGATCTTCAGCAACCGGTTGATGTTGGATAAGGCATCGGTCACGATCAGGGTATTGGTGGGCTGGTAGGAAACAAGCAGGCTCTCTTTAGAGACCAGGGGGGTAAAGAGGGCCTTCACGTCGTTGACATTAGCATATTGGATGGGGATGATCTGGGTGATCATGGTGTCGGCAGATGGGAGGATCCGCGTCCCCACGGTGGTGGTGATGCTCTTGCCCCTTGCCTCGGTAGCTGGCATCACCTTGATCACCTTGCCCGACGGCACCGTCGTATAGCCATGCACCTCCAAGATCGATTCGAAGACCTTGTATGCCTCCGGCACCGAGATCTTGGTGGGTGAGATAACCGTGATCTTCCCCTTAACCCGCTCGTCGATGATGAAGTTCTTGTTGGTAAGCTCTCCGATGAATTTGACCAGGGTGCCGATCTCGACATCGCGAAAGTCCATCGTCACCTGCCTCGCCTCTTCCTCAAATCCCGTCTCCGCAAGCTTGGCGGCATGCGCGCTGCTCCCGATGAGGGAGATGAAAAGCATCGAGACGAAGATGATGAGGAGCTGGCCAAAGGGCCACCTCCGGCTCCGCACGATCATTGGGCAGCACCTCCTTGGGCCCCCTGCTGGTTTTGCGCGCCACCTGTCGTTCCCTCCTGATTGTGTGCGCCACCTTGGGGTGTCTCTTGTTGCGGCATCACCTGTTGCGGAGGGCCTGCTTGTGGCGGGATCTCCTCTTTCTTTGATGGGCTCGTCTTTGGGGTCTTCTCCTGCAGTGAGGTTTCCTGCTTCGAGGTTTCCTCTTTCTTTAGAGGGGCTTCTTTTTGCGGGACACTATCTTGACTTTGAACTCTCTCTGGCTTTTGCGTCACCTCGTTCTTTGGTGTCCCCTCTGTCTTTTTAGCGCCCTCTTTCTTGGCAGATGAACCGCCCACCAATTCCTGAAAGACCACATCGGACCTGAGTCTATCAAAATCCTTGTCGGTCTTGACCCATTGTTTGACCCGCTCATCCCTCTTGAGGGCCTTTTTGAGATAGATGAGCGCCTCCACATTCACCCCCTTCTTGCTGTAGAGGCAGGCAAGGTTATAGTAAGGGAGGACAAAGGCAGGCTCCAGTCGTATGGCCTCCCTGAACTCACGCTCAGCCATGTCGTACTTTTCCTGTTTGAGGCGGACAACACCGAGGTTATTGTGGACCCTGGCAGAAGAGGGATTCTCCTTGGCGACCTTCTGAAAGAGCTCCTCCGCCTTCTGGTACTTCCCCTTCTGGGCATAGAGGGTCGCAATCTCCAGATATTCGTCCGACTCACTATCCTCTTTCTTGCTGGGGGAGAAACCAGAGGTGGCCCCTTGGCCAGAAGAGGTGCCGGCAGGGGGACTCTGAACCTCACCCGGGAAGCGGGGGGCAGATGACGGCGGTATTGTGGGTGCGATCCCGGGGGCACCGGATACCGCGACCTCCGGCCTGGCGCCCGGGTAGGTCGGTGATGGCGGAACTGAAGGTGGTATGCCGGCAGCACCGGGGAGAGAAACCTGTGGTCCACCGGGGGTCGAGACCTGCGGTCCACCAGGGGTCGAGACCTGCGGTCTGGTAACGGGATAGGCCGAGGGCGGCGCTGCAGGGGATATTCCCGAAGGGCTGGTCTGGGGTCGTTGCATCTGCTCAGCCATCATCGGCGGTGTCGATGGGGGAAGCGGATTGGTCCTCTGAGGCTGCACCACCTTGAAGACTGGTCTGGAGGGGTAGCGAGCCGGGGATCTCTTATTCGCGGGTGCCCCAATAAGGGGAAGACGCGTCTTGACCTCCGCGAGCCAGGAGGGTTTGACGGTAAAGACCGCCCATGCAGCCACCACGCAGATGCTCGCCGCAACCATGAAGATGAGGATTATCTTCTTCCCCCGGCGCCGTGGAGCCGAAGCCGAAGGTGGCCCCTTGGCCACCGGAGCCGAAGCCTGAGGCACACCGCCCTCGCCTTGTTTGAAAACCTTCTGAGGAGGTGACGCCGGGGGTATCGCCTTTTTCATCTTCGTTAGCCCTTTATCACTGCGCTCTCATGCGACTGCTCAGGGGGCCTCTTCAGGCGGTGGAGTCATTGGTATAGGCATCGGCGTTCGCACCGGTCCTCTGATGATCGTCCTCGGCCTCTGCAAGGATCCGCCGGGGCTGGTCGGGGCCTTCTCCTGCTCATCGAGCACCTCCACGACCTCTTCATAACCATTCCTGTCCACAATCATCTTATTGCGCGATATCTTTAAGATCCGAAAGCCTTGTACC
>Ga0214473_10001623_pt1 | contig 29255 bp, 23 predicted proteins | sample RVTome_7_FD_203509 | JGI IMG/M metagenome (GOLD analysis project Ga0214473, IMG submission 203509) | Soil microbial communities from uranium-contaminated site in the Upper Colorado River Basin, Wyoming, United States - RVT98D197 | ecosystem: Environmental > Terrestrial > Soil > Contaminated >...
CGAAGAAAATACAAATTTTTTTATTTTGAATTTTTCTATTATTTCAATTAGTTCAATGCTGTTTTTAACATTATTGTTGAAATATTTAAGTGGTTTCAGAACCGATTCTCCCACCAAACTATCCGCTGCAAAATGCATGACTGCCTCAATGGTGTAGGTTTCAAAAGTCTCTTTAAGTTTTTTAGAGTCAGATAGGTCTCCTTCTATAAAAAGAGTATTTTTTATGGTTTTTTGATGACCCGTTTGGAGGTTATCGTAGATGATGGGTTGATATCTCTGGTGGAGGAGTTCCTTAACAACATGACTCCCAATATACCCCGCTCCACCTGTGACAAGAATGGTTAGCATCTGATCATTTTATAAGGGATTTCAAACGGATTTGTCAATAAAACAAATCGAGAGCTAAAAAGATTACTTTACGCTCTCTTGATTACACAGATCAAAAAAATGATTACACAGATTTTGCTTTATTTCCAATACGTTTCTAATCTGTGTAATCGTTTCCTAATCGGCGTAATCAGAGATCCCTGGATTTTTTCAGGAATCTCATATCTCCTTTAAGCGAACATTTGCAGGTAATTTCTCGATGCTCTCTGAAATCTCTTTTAGGTAGTTAGAAATCTTCTCCCCCTCGCCCGATTGATCATCGGGAATCTTTGAGACTCCATACTTCTCGTATTCATCCAGAGCAAATTTTAATGTAATGTTTTCAATCGTCCGTCCTGGTTGGAAGGCAACCTCGCTCTTGACTCCCTTTGCTGTTTCAACCACTAACCCCACATCGGTTAATTCATGAAGAAGTTGCTGCACAAGACGAACCGGAATTTCCAAGGTATGGCCAATCTGGTGAGCGGTGAGTGGTTTTTCTCCAAGAGAGAATTTCTTTGTAAGAAGGTGAAAGATTCTGAGCATGAGAAGTTTTTTTGAAGAGACACTGATCTGGGGATAGTCTGGATGAAAGCCGAATGTTTCATAGTGTTCATTGGCATAAGCCATTTCTGCTCCAAAAAGAACAATCATCCAACTCATTTGAAGCATCGCCAAGAAAAGGGGTAGGGCCGCGAAACTCCCGTAAATGGCACCATAACTCGCTGCCCCTATCTGGAATTTAATATAGATCCATTGAACGATTTGAGTAATCGTCCCTGCAGTGATGCCTCCTAAAATAGCTGACTTAATCGGAATTTTGGTGTTGGGCATAACCAGATAGAGCGTCGTTAAGAGAATCCAAATAGAAACATAGGGTAACAGATTCAACAGGAGAAAAAAAACCTTACTGAAAACTCCCAGAAGTGCTATTTTGTTAACGATCACTTTCACCTGGCTTGCCACCAGGACGGTCGCACTGCTGGAAATGACAAGGAGAACAGGGGCGAAGACCATCATGGTAATATAATCGCTAAATTTTCTTATGAGAGTCCTTGATTTCTTGACTTCACATATATCATTGAGGGACTCTTCAATTTTGCCTAATATCGATATCACCGTCCAGAACAACAATGCCACACCTACGCCAGCAATTAAACCACCCCTTGCCTGCTCAAGGAGGTTGTGCGAAAACGAAATAATCTGAGTGGTAATATCTGCTTGCCAGTTTGCCTTATCCGCCATTTGAAGGATTTGTTTTTCGATGAGCTTTTCAAGGCCGAAACCTTTGGCGATGGCAAAGGCCACGGCGACCACTGGGACAACATTGAGCAAAGAATAATAGGTCAAAACTGAAGCCGTCTTTTGACAATGATCCTTCAAAAATCCTCGAGAGGCTAAAAGAATCACTCGAAGATATCTAATGACAAGGGCTTTGATAGGATGAAGGTTTTTTAAACGGATTTCCCAGATTCCCGTATTGAAGAAATGAAGGATTTTTGAAATCATACTCATTCTTCCTTTCCGTTTTGGGTTAACGAAAGGTCGAAATACAAATGATGATAGGGTCGTACAATCTCTTTCAACCCACTTTTAGTTCAGAAGTACAGTTTGGACAACGTGTGGCTTTAATCGGAATAGACGAAAAACAGTACAAACACTCTTTTGTTGTAGGCACTGGAGGTGGAGCTTCTTCTTGACGTCTCAGTTTATTAATGGTTCGCACAAGAAGAAATACGGCGAAGGCAATCAGGATAAAACTGATGAGGGTATTCACAAAGACACCAAAGTTGATGGTCACGGCACCGGCTGCCTTGGCCGCTGCAATAGAGGCGTAGGGACCTGGGACCTTTCCTTCCTTAATGACCGCAAAGATATTGGAAAAATCGACATTCCCAAGAAGAAGGCCGATCGGTGGCATAATCACATCTTGAACAAGTGAATTGACGATGGTGCCGAAGGCTGCTCCAATAATGATTCCAACGGCCATATCAATGACATTTCCCCGCATTGCAAATTCTTTAAATTCCTTTAGCATCGATGGTCCCTCCTTGATGAATGAGATTCTTATTTCAGTTTAAAATCGACTCGACTCTCTTTGACCTTTTCCTTCTTTTCCGGTGCAAGAGATTTTGGTTCCAGGATAAATACTCGCTCTGGTTCAACCTGCTTAGATTTTAGGATGGTATCTTTTACTTTCATGGATCGTTGAGAGGCGAGGGTTCTCAGATCACCTTCCTTGACCTCGATATGGGTCAGCATCAATTTTTCCATTTCCGGGGCAGGAATGTCTTTGGCCATGCCAATTATGTTTTTGGGCTTGGGGAATTTTTCCTCTTTGTAAGCCATTTTCAGATATTTTCCATATTCGGGAGGTTCAATTTTTACATCATCCACTGGGATGGCTGGCTGTCCTTTTTTCACCATCTCATTGAGTTTCTGGGATTTTAATTTCTTATTGAATAGATACTGTTTTAATCCTTCCCTGTCTTTCTCCATATCCACATGGCCTTCAATATCCATTTTGAGTGAAGGTCTATCTTGGAGAGCCTTAGAAATGGTCTCAAGTTTTTTCACATTGGGTTCTGCAATAGTGGTACTTCCGTAATCAAACTCTACGAAACTCAGTTCTTCCCCACCCCCAAACACCGCTCCGAGGAGTGAGAAGGGGGAGGTGGCGGCCTTCGAGATCAAATTAACAAGGATCTTCAGAATAACTCCCCAAACACTGAATTTAGGATCGTCCAGACTTCCCGTCACAGGAAGGTCTAATTTGATCTCCCCCTTCCTGTCCTTGAGAAGGGCCACGGCAAGCTTGACAGGTAACTTCGTTGCCTGAGGGCTTTCAACTTTGTCCCCGAAGGTGAATTGGTCGAAAAAGATTTGATTTTGAGATTCAAGCTTCCTCTTCACAATTAAGTATTTCAAATCGAAAGAGAGTTTACCTTTCTCGATCGTATAGCCGACAAATTTTCCAGAGTAAGGTGTGGCTGGACTTAGATCTAAATCTTTAATTCTGGCTTTTAGATCCACATAGAGGTCTTCACGCAGAGGATTAATTTTTCCAGTGATCTCGAGGGGGGCATAATCATTAAGTTTTGCACGAAGATCAACATCCGCTGTCGTATTCTCTTCCGCCGAGAGTCCAGATATCCTTCCCCCCATCTCGGTCAGGTTCATTGAGAATTCTGGTTTGACCGATTTGTCAGAAAGGTTTATCCTCCCTCCCTGAAGAGTGATCTGACCAATCTTGATATTCTTTGAAGGCTCTTTCTCCTTCGATGCGGCCACTCCCTTCTCTTGTTGAGGGGGAGAGGGAGTAGCGGGTGTCTTCGGTTCTTCAGTTTTCATGATTTCCTGGAGATTGAGCTTTCCTTCGGAGTTGACTATTACGCGAGCATAGAAATTGGTTAAAGAGATTCCTTTGATGTCAATAGAGAGAGGGGTAACTCCTACATTGAGATCACTAAATGCAAGGGATTCCCATTTTAGGAAGTCCTCTGCATTCCCTTTGTCCAGGGAAGATAAATTGGTCAGGGAGGCTTCTCCCTTATAAGTGGTTTTAAACTCTTTTTTATCGGTCCCATCAAGGGAAAAGTTTCCTGCCGTAGAAATGGCTCCCCCAGTGACATTAATGTTTACTTTGTCCGTAAAATAGGATTGAAGTGGGGTAATCTCAATCCCCTTCAGCTCTACCTTTAAATCTGCAATCAATGGATCGATGCCAACGGTCCCTGTAGTAGAAATCGTTCCGTTTCCGTTCAAAAGGAGAGAAAGGGTAAGTTTCCCCTTACTATTCTTGGCCGTTGAAATGGCTTCTCCCCTCAACTTTAGATTCTGAGTCGTCAGAGTGACCGATTCAGACGGAGTTCGGTCTTCCACTATGATCTTATAGTTATCAACAGACATTTGTTTGAGGAAGATAAGCCAAGGTTTTTCCTGTTCCTTGGGTTTCTCACTGGATTTTATTTCTTCACGTGGTTTGTTTGAGGGTGGTGGAGGAGGAGTGAGTTTGAGGACATCGATCTCGCCGTTCTTTAAACGCTTGATGAACACTTCCCCTTTCTGAGTGGAAAAGAGACCGACCTTCATCTCCTTTTTTTTAAGGTCCAATTCTGTTTCTTTGATTGAAAGATTTGGGATCTTAAGGAATTCAGCATTCTCTTCCGGTCTTTTGAGCCGAAGAGCGCTAAGAAGGAGAGAGAGTCCGGAGAGAGAGACCTCTGGTTCTTTTTCACCTTTTAGGTATTTATAACGGGTTGATAGTTCAAGGCGGCCCTCCTCGATGTTAAATAGAATGTTATCCCGATAGTAAGGCGCATATTTTTTTAAAGGGACAGCTTTGATCTCCAAGGTCCCTTCTGCCCCGAGAGGATCCATGGAAAAATCGCCCTCCACCTTGATGGTTTCTTTGACTTCGCTCAGGAAGGACAAAGCATAGGCTGATTTCTTGTCTTTGCCATTACTGAAATGGTCCACCTTCAGTTCTATTGGATTTAAGATCGTCTTAAAGGGTTTGCTTCCGGAGAGATCCGAGAAAGAGATTTTTCCACTGATGAGCTGTACCTCATCGATGTCCATGGAGAAAGGCGTTGATGGTTCTTCTTTTTTAGGGGCAGGTTTAGTCTCTTTTGTTTCAGGAAAGAGAGATTGGACATTGAGGGCTCCTTTATCATTACGCCTTATCTCTAATTCAGGGGACTGAATAGTTACTTTTGATAGATGAATGATTTTTGAGAGCGGTTCTGATGGAGCGATGGAGATATCGAACAAGGGAAGCCTTAATAAGGGTTTATTCTGCCCGTCCTCCACCACTATTTTTTTCAAAGAGATATTTCCAGTGACGGTCACGGAAGGTTTCTTATCTTTGGGTTGAAGAAACGAAATTTTAGCCTGGGTATCCAAATAGGCTGATCGTATCTTCATATTCATTTTTGTGGGGATGTAGGCAATGTAATAGGGAATGTCAAGATCGTTAATATTGATATCAAAAGAGGTTTCGAGGCTATCGTGAAAAGGTTTTGTCTGACCCCGAATAGAATAGGGAGTGTCATTGATCTTGGCTGAAAATGCGGGCTGGACGTATGTTTGAATATAGGCAGGAATATTCGATAGGAAGGGGATGCCAATATTTAACTCTCTGACGGTGTGTTTGGCCTTTATAGGCTCGTCTAGGAAATCGATGCTACCGTCTTCTATTTTTATATTATTTAATGAAAACCTTAAAGGTTTTGGCTTCTCTTTCTCTGTGGGGGGCACTTCTTTCTTTTCAATTAAATCAGAAAAATTATAAGACATGTCCGGATGGTGAACGACTCTGATAAAAGGCTTCGTCAACCTAATCTCCTTAAGAATCAGAGCCATTCTGAGAGCAGAGAGGGTCTGGAGATTCACGAATATCTCGTCACAAGATACAAACACTTCCGAGCTTGCCTTATCCTTCACCATCAAACCTCTTACTGTCGTCGAAAGGGCATAAGGATTGATATTGATCTGTTTGATCGTCACCTCACGATGAAGGTTCTGAGAAAGTTGCTTTATCAATATTGATTTTAAAATAGGAGGTAAAACAAAAAAGCCGACGAGGGTAAAAATGGCAAAGAAGATGATCAGTCCATATAAAATCTTTTTCCAGCGAGGTTTGAGCTTATTTTCGTAAATCTCCTTTAATGTTTTAACCATTGGCCTTCCCCCGAGGTAAAAGGTTATATCTGATGAATATTCCCCTTAAAATATTTTACTCCGTATTCCAAGATAATCAATAAGATATTTTAGCCCCTTCTTTTAAATTTCAAATTTTCCTCTCAATTTCCTCAAGGCTTCCTCTCTATTCTTAATCTCACCTTCCACTTGTTTCTGGCGAATGAAGTCCAGAATTTGTCCAACTCTCGGCCCAGAAGAATATCCTAATGCCATCACATCGTATCCGGTGATCAAGGGGGGTGGGTGAAGAATCTCTTTTTCTTTAAATAATTCCAAGATCCGAAGACAGTGTTTTTCCACCACCTCATCAATCTGGATAGATAAGATTCCTCGACTGGCCTCCTTATCCGCAAGCGTGAGGAGGACAAGCAAGGGGGTTTCCTCCCCTATTTGATTCACCAATCTTTTCAACGCAGTCTCTTTTGTCTCCCAGGATAGATTGAGGATTCTCATGTGATTCCGGATGAGGTGGAGAATTTTATTTTTCATCAGATTGGAGAAGCGGAGTCTTTCCATGATCCTCTCCGCTGCCTGAACAGAGAAAGATTCGTGGTAATAAAAATGAACTCTCTCTTTCTCATCCTTGGAATAGGTGTCTTGCTTGCCGATATCATGGAAGAGGCCGGCATAAAATAAAGAGAGCCAATCTTCTTGAGTTAGGAAAATATTTCGATGATTCTGAGCGACCCATTCAAAAGCCCATGACATTTTTTCAATGATGAGAAGGGTATGGGAAAGGACGTCCAGATGGTGATGCTCATTTTGGCCGAGGTTCTCTAACCCCTTCAACTCCGGAAAGAGGGTGAGGAATAAGTCAGATTCGACAAGGGATTTCATACCCATGGCAGGACAAGAGGAAAGAAGGATTTGATCCAATTCGGTTTTTATCCGTTCACCCGGGATGCGGAGGATCTTTTCTTTTTTAAATAAAATCTCCTCCTTCAATCCCTTATCCATGTCAAAGCCATCAAGGGTGCATCGGTAACGAATCGCTCGTAACATCCTTAATGGGTCTTGATCAATGGAATGGCTTGAGACGGGTCGGATTAACTTTTTTTCAATATCCTCCAAACTTTTTTCAACTCCGTGGAAGGTTTCATTTTGGAGAGAGAAGGCCATGGCATTGATAGTGAAGTCTCTTCTTATCAGGTCATCTTCAATCGTGTCCCCTTGTAAAAAAGTGAGATCTATAGACCTATTTTCTTTCATGGTTCGGTAAGTGGTCGTATTCATTTCTTCTTTCCCCACTTTAAAGAAGTGGAGATGAAGGGCTTCTTCAATGGCAGCGATGCAGAAAGAGGCTTCCTTCGACAAGGTGAAGTCATAATCCTTCCCCGGTGTTCCAATGAAAAGGTCTCGGATATAACCACCCACCAAAAAAAGGGGGACCTTCTTCTCTCTGGCCAGTTTCGCCAGTTTGGAGAGAATCGGATCCTGGTGAATTTTTTTTCTCACTTGGTTTAGATCCATTTTATGCTCAGTTTGATAAAGCCTTTATTTTATGATAATTTAAGATACTTAAAACATATTCGATTCAAGGGAGGCTTGTCAATTGGCAAAGACGATTCGGGAGGAGTTAGAGGAGCGGGAAAAAGAGATTTTCTCTTCTTTTGCAACGTTGAGTTCAAAGACCAGAGGCCGCCAAATCGCAGAGGAGGAATGTCCGCTTCGGCCAGCTTTCCAACATGACCGAGATCGGATCGTTCATTCCAAGTCGTTTAGGAGATTGAAACATAAAACCCAAGTCTTTCTCATTCCCATGGGTGATCATTACCGGACCCGATTGACCCATGCCCTTGAAGTTTCTCAAATCGGCCGGACCATTGCCAAAGCCCTTCGGCTCAATGAAGATTTAACAGAGGCCATCTCCTTGGGGCACGATTTAGGTCATACCCCTTTTGGCCATGCAGGGGAGGATACCCTGAATGAAATCGTTTCAGGTGGATTTAACCATGCCGATCAAAGCCTCAGAGTTGTTGACCTGTTGGAGAAGGATGGAAAGGGATTAAACCTCACGTTTGAAGTCAGAGATGGTATTTTAAAACATACCAAAGGGAAGGGGGAGATCCTTTGTGAGAACCCGGAGGCGATGGCTTTTACATTAGAGGGTCAGGTGGTTCGGATTGCGGATATCATTGCTTACATCAACCATGACATCGATGATGCGATTCGGGGAGGGGTGATTTCCCAAGAGGACATCCCCGATGATTGTCTGAGATGTTTGGGCAATACCCATTCAAATCGAATCAATACCATGGTCAATGATATCATCCAAGAAACCCTCCGAGCCGGTGGAGGAAGACTTTCTATTTCAAAAAAGGTTCTTTCAGCGATTTGGGACCTCCGGGAATTCCTCTGGGAGCGTGTCTATGAGAGCGAGACCGTTCATGCCGATTTCCATAAAGCGACAAAGATTTTGAGAGAACTTTATCAATACCTAGTCGACCATCCGGATTATTTTTTGTCACTGATCAAAATGGAATCACTTTATGACTCCTCAGAGCGATGTGTATGCGATTTTTTAGCTGGAATGACAGACCGTTATGCCTTCAATCTTTATGAAAAACTTTTCCTTCCCCTTCCGTGGGTTGTTCTGTGAAGAGAAGAGCGAAGAACCATCCTTCTCTTCTCATGAAAGGCAGCCCCGTGAAAACGACATGGAGAGGCGACCCCATAGACGAAAATACTTTGATTTTCTTGACATTCCTAATTCCTTGTGATAGAAAAATACAAATTATAAAATGATGATCAGTTTTCTCCCATCACTAAAGGAGACCGGAGAATGGCAAATGAAATTCTAATCGCTGATGCGGATAAGGCCGATCAGGAAGAGTTTCAAAGGATTTTTGAAACCACTGATTATCACCTCATCTTTTCTGAAAGTGGAGAGGAAGCCCTTCTCCGGATAAAACTTTTCAAACCGGATATGATCATTGCTTCAGGAACAGGTCTTCGTGAGATGGGCGGTTTGGAATTATGCGGAGTCCTCAAGGCGGATCCGGAGTTTAAGCATATCCCTTTCCTTCTCATTTCAGATATTTTTACTGAGATTTCAGAAAAGGATCGTCAACATGCCCGCGCAGACGGAGTGATCTCAAAACCTCTCGATGAAGATGAGGTTCTCAATTTGGTGGACCACCTGATGGAAGTGACATTCGGGAAGAAAGAAGGAAAGATGGAGGAGTTTTTATTGGATGAGATAGGCGAGGGCGAAGAAGAAGAGATCATCGAATTGATAGATGTCATAGAAGAACCCGAAACGAAAATGAGCATCCATGATTTTGTCACTACAGAAAAAACAGAAAAAGAAGAATCCTTTGGGGAAATCACTCCGTTGGAGTCCTGGGAGAAGCTTGAGCTTGATGAAAAACCAGCGGGAAAAGAATGGGTGCTTCATCCCGAGAGGGAAATGAGAGATATCGACCTCGATTTGAAAAAGGAAGGACTCCCGAGAGAACCCGCACCCGAAGAGGAACTTTTTCGGAAGATCGAATTGGAGGAAATTCTCGAAAAGGTGGAACAACTCAAGCCCTCTTTAGAAAAAGAATGGCCCTCTCAAAGTGAGGCGGGGATTGCTGAAGAAGAGCCATTCAAGATGGAAGAGCTTGAAGAGAAACCTTTCAACCTTGAAGAATTCGAAGCGGCCCTCCAGAAGGAAGTGAAACTTGATCTCCCGGAGGCAGAACTCGAACCCTTTCTTATTGAAGAACCAAAGGGAGAGATTTCAGAAGAAATCCTCTCCGTAGAGGAATCCGTGGAAGAGGAAGAACTGAAGGAACTTTCAGAAGAGGAATTTCCGGATGAATTTTTGGAAGAGATCTTGGGAGAGGAAGAAATCAGCGCCATGGAGGGACCGGAGGAGGTCAGGGCCGAAGCGATAAGAAAGGATGAAAAAGAAGAGATCAAAGCTCCCAAATTGGTTGAGGAAGAAGTTCGACCTCTGGTGGGGACCGTAAATAAAGAGATGCAAAAGGTCATCTCTCAAAAGGTTCAGGAGATGATGGAAGAGATCGTCAAAAAACTCGTTCCCGAGATGACCCAAAATGTTGTCGGACTGACCATTGAGCGCATTGAGAAGATGGTGAGAGAAGTTGTTCCGGATTTGGCAGAGAAGGCGATTCAAGAAGAAATCAAACGGCTTGAGAAGGGAGAGAAGGAATAAGGAGGATAAAGGGTGCATCAATGGCCTCAAGAGTGTTGGACAAATCTTATGACCCCCACCAGGTGGAGGAAAAGTGGTATCGCCATTGGGAGGAACTTGGCTATTTCAAGGCCGATGAAAATTCAGAACAGGAAGCTTATTCTATCGTCATCCCCCCTCCAAATGTAACCGGTGTCCTTCATCTTGGACACGCACTGAACAACACCCTCCAAGACATTCTGATTCGATTTAAAAGGATGAAGGGCTACAATGTCCTTTGGATGCCAGGGACGGACCATGCAGGCATTGCCACTCAGAACGTCGTAGAGAGACAGCTATCAGAGGAAGGCGTTGATCGACATAGCCTCGGAAGAGAAAAATTTATCGAGAGGGTTTGGAAGTGGAAAGAGCAATCCGGAGGAACCATCATCAATCAGTTGAAGAAACTGGGAGCTTCTTGTGATTGGAGCCGCGAACGATTTACGATGGATGAAGGCCTCTCTGAGGCGGTGAAAGAAGTATTCATCCGTCTTTATCAGGAAGGTCTGATTTACCGCAGCCATTATATCATCAACTGGTGCCCCCGATGTCAAACCGCTTTGTCCGATCTCGAAGTAGAACATCAAGAAGTCTTGGGGAAACTTTACCATCTGAAATATCCCTTCAAGGATAGCGACCATTCTGTCATTGTGGCGACGACTCGGCCGGAGACCATGTTCGGGGACACCGCGGTAGCGGTCAACCCTGAAGATGGACGCTACCAATCCGTGATTGGGAAGAAGATCATTCTTCCTGTTATTCACCGAGAGATTCCTGTCATTGCAGACCGTTATGTGGATATCGAATTCGGAACAGGTTGCCTGAAGATCACCCCTGCCCATGATTTTAATGATTTCGAAATCGGATTGGATCACCGTCTTGAACAGGTCAAGGTGATCGATGAAGCAGGTCGGATGAACCAAAACGCAGGTCCTTATCAAGGGCTGGATCGTTTCGAGTGTCGAAATCAGGTCATTGAAGATTTTGAGCGGGACGGGGTGCTGATAAAGATCGAGGACTACCACCACATGGTGGGTCATTGTTATCGTTGTAAGACCATCGTCGAACCCAACCTTTCTCTACAGTGGTTTGTCAAAACCAAACCTTTGGCCAAAGCAGCCATCGAGTCCGTTCGAGATGGCCGTACTCACATCATCCCTGTCATGTGGGAGAAAACCTATTTCGAATGGATGGAGAATATCAAGGATTGGTGCATCTCTCGACAAATCTGGTGGGGCCATCGCATCCCTGCCTGGTATTGTGGGCAATGTGGAGAGGTGATCGTATCTAAAGAAACACCGACCTCCTGTCCAAAATGTGGTTTTGATCACTTGACTCCTGAAACGGATGTCTTAGATACCTGGTTCAGTTCTGCCCTCTGGCCTTTCTCTACCATGGGATGGCCGAAAGAGACGAGGGAATTGAAGCGATTCTACCCCACCTCTGTTCTGGTCACCGGCTTCGATATCCTCTTCTTCTGGGTGGCCAGGATGATGATGATGGGTTTGAAGTTTATGGGCGATGTTCCCTTCAGGGATGTTTATATCCATGGGCTGGTGAGGGATGAGAAAGGTGAGAAATATTCGAAGACCCGAGGGAATGTGGTAGACCCTCTTGACCTCATCGACCGTTACGGTGCGGATGCCCTCCGTTTCACCCTCGCCGCATTGACCATGCCTGGAAGTGATTTAAAACTTTCGGAGTCTAGAACAGAAGGTTACCGCCACTTTGCCAATAAGATCTGGAATGCCTCTCGCTTTGCCCTGATGAATCTTGAGAAATTCAATATAGACGAGATGACCCAAAGGGTGACCCCAAAGGAGTTCAGCCTTCCAGATCGGTGGATCCAAGGAAGATTGAACCAGACGATACGGGATATCCAGAATGCACTGGAAGAGTATAAATTCAACGAGGCTTCGTATGTCCTTTACCAATTCATTTGGCATGAATTCTGTGACTGGTACCTGGAGCTGGCGAAACTCTCCCTCTACCAGGAAGGGGAAAAGAGGGGAAGGACCCTCACCCAGCGAACACTTTTAGAAGTCCTCGATGCCATTCTCAAATTGCTTCATCCCTTCATGCCATTTATCACGGAAGAGATCTGGCAGCAACTTCCGCAACGAAAAGAAAATAAATCAATTATGATTGCTGAATTTCCAAAACCTGACGAACGGTATGATGATGAAACGGTGGCAGACCAGATGGCACTGGTCATTGAAGTGGTCAATGCCCTCCGGAATCTTAGGGGAGAGATGAACCTTCCCCCAGGAGAGCAGATCATGGCTCTCTTCCGAACTGGGAGCGAAGAGGTGGAGAAGCGGCTACGAGAAAACCAATCGTTCATCCAGCTCCTTGCTTTGGTTAAAAAGTTTAGTTTCGGTAGGGATCTCGAAAAACCACTCTACAGTGCTTTTGCTGTCGTTCGGGATGTTGAAATATTCGTTCCGGTGGATCGGTCGAGAATGGAAGAAGAAGCGAAAAGGCTTCAAAAGGAGATATGGAGAATTGAAAAGGAGAGTGCCTTCGTTATGAAGAAACTCTCCAATGAACAGTTTCTTTCTAAAGCTCCTCTATTGATCGTTCAGGAAGTAAGAGAGAAAGCGTTGGAGTTTCATCGACAACGGGGGAAGTTAGAAGAGAGTTTGAATAAAATAAAAGAGATGTTGGGTTAACTTCCTTAAGGAAACATCCCTATGAAGATGGATATTGAAAAGGTTGCAAGATTGGCTCGCTTGGAGTTGTCTGAAGAGGAGAAGGTCACTTTCGGGAACCAATTGGAACAAATTCTCAACTATATGGAACAATTGAGCCGACTCGATACGACCGGAGTGGAACCCACTTCTCATGCCATCCCCATCTTTAATGTTTTTAAAGAAGACGAGGTCAAACCTTCTTTCCCACAAGAAGAGGTCTTAGCGATTGCTCCCGATGAAGAGGATGGCCATTTTAAAGTACCGAAGATCATTGAATAAACAAAAGGGTGAAAATCGTCATACGTTAACGGGTTACGAAGCTCATATCGTTTATGGAAAAAAGGTTACGGTTATAGAGGCGAATGACGTAACCCTTGGACGAAACGGGCAGCGTTCCCCTAACCATTAGACGACAAATATTTCGATGAAGAATATGGAACTCCACTCATTGACCATTCACCAATTGCATGACCTTTTAGTCAAAAAGGAGGTCACCTCTCGAGAGGCGACAGAGGCCTTCTACCATCGGATTCATAAGATGGATGGGAAAGTCAAGGCCTATCTCCTGTTGACAGAAGGAGAGGCCTTTCAGCAGGCCGATCAAGTAGATCGCAAGATTGCTAAGGGAGAAAGAATTGGAGATCTAGCGGGAATTCCCATTGGGCTGAAGGATATCCTTTGCACCAAAGATATTCGGACAACTTGTGCCTCTAAGATTTTAGAAAACTATATCCCCTTTTACGATGGGACAGTGATTAAAAAGCTTAAAGAGGGAGAGGCTGTTTTTTTGGGGAAGCTCAATATGGACGAGTTTGCCATGGGGTCCTCCACAGAAAACTCAGGATTTCAAGTCACCCATAATCCTTGGGACCTTGAACGGATTCCAGGGGGCTCTAGTGGTGGCTCAGCAGCCGCTGTCGCGGCAGACGAATGTATTGCCGCTCTGGGAACGGATACAGGAGGCTCAATTCGGCAGCCGGCCGCCTGTTGTGGAGTGGTCGGATTGAAACCCACTTATGGCAGAGTATCCAGATATGGACTTGTTGCCTTTGCCTCCTCTCTGGATCAAATCGGTCCGATCACAAAAGACGTGGAGGACTGTGCTATCATGATGAATGGCATCAGTGGTTATGATCCTCATGATTCAACTTCTGTCGATGTGGCCGTTCCGGATTATAAACAGTTGCTGAAAAGGGACGTCAAAGGGGTTCGAATCGGGATTCCGGATGAATATTTCATAGAGGGAATGGATCCAGAGGTCGAGCGGTCCATTAAAGAAGCGGTTGATTCCTTTAGGAAATGGGGGGGAGAAATTCAGAGAATCTCCTTACCCCATACGGAATATGCAGTGGCCATCTATTATATCCTTGCGACCGCTGAAGCCAGTTCCAATCTGGCTCGATATGATGGAGTGAAATACGGCCTCCGTTCGAAGGGGTATCGAGATCTGATGGAGATGTATACCCAGACCCGTGCAAAAGGATTTGGGGGGGAAGTAAAACGGAGGATCATCCTTGGAACTTATGTCCTGTCCGCTGGATATTATGAGGCTTACTACCGAAAGGCCTCACAGGTGAGAACCTTGATGAGAAAGGATTTTGAGGAGGCCTTCCAGAAGGTGGATGTCGTTCTGGCGCCCACCGCACCCACACCTGCCTTTCGAATTGGTGAAAAGACAGAAGACCCTCTCCAGATGTACTTATCCGATATCCATACCATCCCAGTGAACTTGGCTGGAATTCCCGCAATCTCTATCCCCTGTGGATTCAGCCATGAGGGGCTTCCGATTGGGCTTCAGATCATGGGGAAACACTTCGACGAAGGGATGCTTTTAAGGGTCGCCTACACCTTCGAACAAAATACGGACTTTCATCTTCAGAAACCCAAGCTCAAGGCCTGATCAGCCTGTCTACCTTTAGGTTTTTAAATTCCGCAATCCGCATTCCGAAATCCGAATTGATTCATTGGGTCATTTCTTTCAACCAGCGGAGGTAGGGTGATGAACCTTCGATGATAGGAAGGGCAATGATTTCAGGGAGCGAATAAGAATGAAAACTTTTTATCTTATCTTCTAAGTCGTTAAATCTTTGCCTTTGGGTCTTGATGGCAAGAAGCCATTCTTTTTCATCCCAAATCTTTCCTTCCCATCGATAGATAGAACGGATGGGAGCGACGAGGTTCACACAAGCCGCCAAATGATCTTCCACTAGGGCATGGGCGATCTTTAACGCTTCTTCTTCTGAACCACACGTCACCAGGACGACGATAAATTCAGACATGCTCTTTACTCTAAGAAATCCTAAATTCGAATATCGAAATCTTCGTTTGCAAGGGGTAAGGGGGCATTCTTTGTGTTGCGGTGCTGCAATGCTGCGGTTTGAAGTTAACGGCAATACGGCAAAACAGCAGCACAACAATAAACCCCTTGCGACTTGCGCCTCACGCTCTCACCGTATTTCGTACTTCAGATTTAAAATCCCTCCTCCAACTTTGTCAGTTATGGGGTCATAAGGGGATCATTAAAGCTCGAAATCTTTTTTTCGTCAACCAAACCCTCTTTGTTCCAGCCTCTTTTTTGATAATAGATGTCGAGGATCGCTTCATAATCTTCCCGTTTCAGAATCTTCCCTGCATGGGGTCCTTCGGTCATCGGTAGCTTAAAGACTCTCTCTGGAGGATAGTCATCCTTCCGCGAGATTCCCAATTTCATATTGATCGCCCGGGTGAGGTCATAAAGGTCTTTGGAGCGTTGGAGGAGATCATTTAAGGTCGTCTCGATGCCTGTGACCGCTGAATAAAATTCGGCATACTGATGTTCATCAAAACCCAATTCAATCCAGGGCAACCGGCAGACTCCCAGCATGTCAAAAAGGGGTCGAAGGGTCTGATGATAGATCACCAGATCGGCCTTCTTCTCGAGTGGCCAATCCATTCCCATCTCCAGCTCTTTGGCAATCGTCCAGGCCCGAGCATGATGGGCTCCAATATCCGAAGTGGCATATCCCAATGCCATGGAGATCGCAATTCGCGCGTCATAAGCCGATTGCGCCAACCCTTTCACCTGAGAAATGATAGGTTTCAATTGAGGCCATTGTTTGATCACTCCGTTGCTTCCTTCAGCGAGAATATTTCCAATTCCTTTTCTCTGGGCAATCCGGTGGACGGTTTCTAATATAATCTCTTCATCTCCCCATTTGAGGTTAAGGCCATCGAGGTCCTTTTCAGAAAGGAGTCCTGTCTCCTGCGCCTCCATCAGAACCCCGATCAGATTTCCGGTAGTGATCGTGTCGATTCCGAGTTCATCACAGAGGTGATTTGCCTTGAGAATAGCAGCAAAGTTTTGAACGCCGATATTGGGGCCAAACATACAAGCTGTTTCATACTCCGGTCCTTCCACCACTGTCCCTCGATATTTCCCTTCTTTGACCAAGCAGACATTCCCACAGGCCATGGGACAGGCGAAACAAGAGGTATCACCGATCTTATATTTTGAGAGCATCTCATAACCGTTAATCTTCTTGGCATGCTCAAAGACGCCCTCCCTGAAATTATAGGTGGGCATCACCCCCGCCTCATTAACATAATCGATGACAGACATGAGGCCCTGTTCCTGCCAGAAAGTAAAATTTTTATTCTCCCTCAGACTTTGGAAAGAGACCTCTGAAGCTTTTTTCAGTCTTGGAAGATCAAAGACAGGAAGATCTTTAGAACCACGGATAGCAATGGCCTTGAGATTTTTTGATCCCATGACCGCGCCGATACCCGTCCTTCCAGAGTTTCTTCCCCAATCTGAAGTGACACAGGCAAATCGAACCCGATTTTCTCCTGCAGGTCCAATAGTGGCTACTTTAATATGTTCGTCCTTCAGATCCTCCTTAATGATCCCTTCGCTCTCTAAACTCCCCTTTCCTTTCAATTTTCCATTTGGGATGATTTTTACTTCTCCATGATCGACCCAGAGGTAGGAGAGAGTTCTGGCCCTTCCTGTTATGGCGAGGGCGTCTACCCCCGCTTGTCGCAGTTCCGCACCAAAAGAACCCCCCATACTTGAATCACCGTAGATCCCCGTTTCCGGAGAGATGGAGATGAAGGATGTTTTTCCCGATGCAGGAAGGTAAAGGCCTGCGAGAGGGCCAGGGGAGATCACTAAAAGATTTTCCGGACCAAAGGGATCAATCGTTTTCCTTTGGAGATGATTCCAAAGCAGCTTAGCCCCGAATCCCCTCCCACCGATATATTTCGAGGCGAAGGCTTCATCAAATTCGAGCGGTTTTGCCTCTCCGACATCGAGATCAACCCAGATGATCTTCCAGAAATATCCACCTTTAATCTTCCGTCTTTCCCTTTTCGATGTCGGCATATCTCAGAACCTTCCTCTCCCCCTTTTCCACATACTCCACTTCTTTCATGTGAACATATTTTAAAACGCTGGCCATCCTCTGGGCCTGACCCAATACATGTTCGGGTAAGAAGAGAAGTGCATTTTTAGGGCAGGCCCCCACACAGCGTGGATCCCCGTTACAGAGATTACATTTAAAAGGTGTGTCGATCTCCTCATGAAGGAAGATGGCACCAAAAGGACAGGAGATCACGCATTGCTGGCAGGAAATGCACTTTTCACTGTCAATATCGTAGACACCATCCTTCGTCGTGATGGCTCCCGTTGGACAGTTTTCCATGCATTTGGCTACCTTACATTGTCGACAGACAATAGGCATTCGTATGATCGGATGGGGGTAGACCACCATTACCCGAATGGCACTCTTCTTGGGATTGTTCACTCCAAAGCGATGGATGGAACAGACTAATTCACAAATTTTACATCCCGAACATCGTTCGGGCACCACCGCCAACTTCCAGGACATTCTATCCTCCCTCCTCTTGCAAAATCCTCCCTCTCCCCCCCTTTGTTTATGGGAGGGGAACAGGAAGTTATTTTCTCCCTAAAAACTTTTCAAAAACTTTCAATACCCTTTCGATATCTTCACTGCTCACATCCAAATGGGTGACCAGACGAATTTGAGTCTTGCCAAAAGCGTGGATGAGGACCCCCTCCTTCTTCATTGCTTCAGCGACTTGGGATCCTGTCATCCCAGTGTCGGCTATATCAAAAATGACAATATTTGTTTCCACATGCTTAGGATCAATGGAGACCCCCTTACATTCTTTCAAACCCACCGCCAAACGTTTTGCATTCTGATGGTCTTCTTTCAAACGCTCGAGGTGATAGTCTAAAGCATAAATTCCAGCCGCGGCAATGATTCCTACCTGGCGCATTCCCCCTCCAAACATTTTTCGGAATCGATGAACGCATTCGATGAATAGTTTAGTGCCTGCGACGAGGGAACCAATGGGCGCTCCCAATCCTTTAGAGAGGCAGACCGACACGGAGTCTGCCCATTGTGCATATTCACGTGGTTTGGTTCTCGCAGCCACTGAGGCGTTCCAGAGCCTGGCACCATCCAGATGGACCAGGAGTCCCTTGGATTGGGCCAATCGATAGATCTCTGCCATTTTTTCAAGAGGATAGATCGTTCCACCGCCTCGGTTGTGGGTGTTTTCAAGGCAGACCAATTTTGTGACAGGAAAATGGTGATCAGCAGGTCTGATGGCTTCTTCGATCTGAGAGGCGTCAAGAATACCCCGAACACCTTTCAAACAGTGAAATTGAATGCCTGAAAGAGCAGCTCCAGCTCCCCCCTCGAAATTATAAGGATGAGAAGATGACTCAATGATTACCTCATCACCTGGTTGGGTGTGGGATTTGATGGACAACTGATTAGCCATGGTACCTGAGGGAACGAAGAGAGCCGCTTCTTTTCCGAGAAGTCTAGCCACTTTTTCGTGCAAGGTGTTTACAGTGGGGTCTTCCCCAAAGACATCATCGCCCACCTCAGCTTCTGCCATGACTTTTCTCATGGCAGGCGTAGGCCGGGTCACCGTATCGCTTCTGAGATCAATAAATTCCTTCATATTTCCTCCCAAAATGATCCATTGAAAATTTAGGGACAGATGCCTATCTGCCCCCATTGAGATCCTACCGAACTCCCCCCAAAATACAATTTTAAACAAAGGGTGTCAAGGTTTAGAAGGGAAAAATCTCTTGCATTTCGATATGTGATGCGTTATTTTAATTCCCAAGGAGGCCGAATTTCATTCATGTTCAAAGGGGCGATTACGATCTTCGCCTTTTCTATCTTTCTCATCTGTTATACAGCGCCAGTCACCCCTCAACCTCCCCCGCCACCCCCTCCACCTGCTCTTCTTCCTGACCTTATCATTACCGATCTTTTTCTCAACCCCCAGAGAAAATTGGTCGTAACGATTACCAATGTCGGTGACGCTCCCCTTCCCTTGGGAGGAGGAAACCTGAAGGTCATGGTCGATGGATCCCTAAAAGGGATTTATACATTAGGAAGCCTTACTCATCAATCTCTTCTTCCTGTGAAAGGAAGTATCACCTTGATGACTCCTTTGGCTCTTGTCGGTCGGCATGAAATTGATGCCCATGTCGACTTTCTCCAAGGGGTGAAGGAATCGAATGAAAAGAACAACAACCTAAAGAAAATATTGGAGGGTCTGCCAGTTGGACCGGATATCGTCGTGAAGGATTTAGATTTGACAGAAGATTTAGAATTGATGATCATCCTCTCCAATGCCAGTGAAATAGATCTCCGAAAGGGCGTCACCTTTCGAATTCGAATTCATGTGAACGAACGAAAAATTTCGGATTTTGACCATTTCATTTCTGAGGCGATGAGGGCCAATTTTGGAAATCGTTATTTTATTGCCCCCCCTTATCGGGTGGGAATTTTCGGAATCTCCAAAGTGAGGGTTTCTATCTCTCCCAAAATATCATCCGATGACATTCGTTTAGAAAACAATATCCTCGAAAGGACATTCATTATCTTTCCGTTTAAGCTTGGACCCCAGGGAAGAGAAGAATTCTCTTTTTCTTTTTCTTCCCCACAGCCTCAAAGTGAAGGTCAAATAGAAAAGATGAAGGCAGAGGCGAGATGGGAGGGGGTGGGTTCCACCCTCATGCTTTCATTTAAAAAACAAGGGTCCACAAAGGGGATTCCAACCCTATCAGGGAAAAGCCCTCTCAAAGTAGAATTTCCCATCGTTTTTGAAGAAGTTCAGAAAGAGAGTGTATGGAGTATTTTACTTACCAACCTCGTCGATAAGAAGGTGGAAGGATACCTCATCATCCAACATCCATGATGGAGAGGCTACCCTGAAGGAGTCAGAATGCAAACCATCTATTGGCTTTTAGGTCTGGTCGTTGCTGTGGGCGTCGTTCTCTTCTTCTTGATGGAACAGAGGTGGAGCAAGAGGCTCGAAGAGATTAAAACGGGTCTATCCTCCCCAATGGTGTGGTCCTTAATGCAGCAGCAGATAGAAAAGTTGAGAGAGCAAGTGAGCGATGGGCTTGCCAGAAATATTTCCCAACTCACTCAGCAACAAGATGCCATCAACACACAGTTGAGGGGGATTACGGACCAAGTCAATCGACAGCTTCAGAGTTCCAGCGGAGAGATCAGCAAACGGTTGGACAACGCAGCCAGGGTGATCGGAGATGTCCAGAAAAACATCGGGGAGCTTTCGGAGGCCAGCAAGCGAATCTTTGAAGTCGGAAAAGACATTTCCTCCCTTCAGGAAATTCTTCAGCCGCCAAAATTGAGAGGAGGGGTGGGAGAACAATTTCTGGGAGAATTGTTATCCCAGGTTCTTCCAATCGAATTCTTCACTCTTCAATATTCGTTTTCCAGCGGAGAAAGAGTGGATGCGGTGGTGAGACTGGGGGAGAGGCTTGTTCCCATCGATTCCAAATTCCCACTTGATAATTTCAAAAGAATCATCGAATGCAAAAGTGAGGAAGAGAGAAAAGCTTATCAGAAAGCCTTTTACAGAGATGTTAAGAAACATATTGATGACATCGCCAACAAATATATCTTGCCTCAAGAAGGGACTTACGACTTTGCCCTTTTATATATACCTGCTGAAAATGTCTATTACGAGACCATCACCAAAGACGAGGCCTCTGGAGAAGAGAAGGGGATCCTGAATTATGCGCTCAAGAAAAAGGTGATTCCGGTTTCCCCCAATTCTTTCTTTGCCTACCTTCAGGTGATCGTCCTCGGGTTAAGGGGGTTGAAAATCGAAAAAGATGCTCAGAGGATACTGGATTCACTGGCAGGTCTGAATAAAGAATTAGAAAACTTCCAAGGGGATTTCCAGTTAATAGGGAAACATATTGCAAATGCCACGAATAAATTTGAGGATGCCAGGAGACGGCTCGATAAATTCAGTTTAAAATTAGAACAGATCGAAAGCCAACCTTCCTTGCCCTTACTGGATAAAAAGACTGAGTCGAAAGATGAGAAATGAGAATTTGAAGAAAAAAGTTTTCTTGAGAAAGTAGCTGGAGAAGAAGATGATCCCTACCAGGGAAGAATGCTTGAGGTTGATGGGTGAATATGGAATGTTAGAAAACATTATCGCCCATAGCCTTGAGGTGGCGAAAGTAGCCCTTTCCATCTCTACCGAGTTGAACAAAAGAGGTCAAAGGATTTCTCTCGATTTAGTGGAAGCGGCCTCTTTATTGCATGACCTGACGAAAACGGAGTGTCTCAAGACAAAGGAAGACCATGCCATGACAGGTTCGCAGCTTTTAAGGGGGATGGGATATGAAAGGGTAGGGGAGGTTGTGGGGCAACATATTTGGTTAGGGGGAGAGGGTGACCCTTTGTCCATCTCTGAAGAGGAAATCGTCAATTATGCAGATAAACGTGTGATGCACGATCGTATCGTTTCATTAGAAGAAAGGTTTAATGATCTTAAGGATCGATATGGGAGGGATCAGAGGGCTATTGATTATTTGGATCGAATGGAGAGGGAGATCTACGGCATTGAAAATAAAATTTGTTTTATTTTACAGATCGACCCGAATGACCTTTTGCATCTTTAGAGAAAGATGGAAATTAGGATTCCTCGCCCCCGTGAGGGTAAAAGAATAAACCTTAACGTTGCATTAAAAAGGGAGGCGAGTTTGCTTCCAATCCTTTACAATTGCGGATTTTTTCTATGGTTTATGGGTCACATTCGATGTTACATAAGGCGACCTTTGGCATAGGCTTGAAAACTTGGCAGCAAAACGTTTAAAGGTGCCGCCCTGCCTTCGCCGAAGCGGCTACGCGCAGGCAGGTGTAAAGGTTTGGCGATAAATCGCCCGGAGCTGTAAATATTTTATTCCTATTTTTTGCCGGCTCAGCACACCCACCTCCCTTTTTGTATAATTTTTATGGACTGTAAGGTAAAATTTAAAAAGATCGCTTTTATTTTGTAGGTTTCATCCAATGACTAAATTTTATTTTGAGCAAGGTCCCATTCGTCCACCCAGTGAAGCGTACAGCCTTCTCCTGAGGGTGACCAGGAACTGCCCTTGGAACCGTTGTGAATTTTGTCATACCTATAAACAAGAGAAGTTTAGCCTGAGGAGTGTGGAGGAAATAAAGAAGGATATTGATATCGTTCAAGAGATCGTTTCAGAGATCAAAAACTTATCGTGGAGATATGGATTCGGAGGGGAGATCACTGTTCCCCTTGTTAATATCATTCTACAAGATCCCCGGCACTTTTCAAATGGGTTTCGGAGCGTCGCTTTATGGCTTCATGAGGGGGAAAAGAATGTCTTTCTTCAGGATGGAGACAACCTGACCCTCAAAACCATACCATTGGTTGAGATATTAAGATATTTGAAAGAGACCTTTCCTTTCATCGAAAGGATTACCACCTACGCTCGGGCCAAAACGGTTTCAAAAAAGAAGGTCGAAGAACTTCAGGACCTCTATCGGGCTGGGCTATCCAGAATTCATATTGGCCTGGAGACGGGATATGATCCTCTCCTTCAATATATCCAAAAAGGGGTGACGGCCCAGGAACATATTGAAGCGGGCAGAAGGGTGAAAGAATCTGGGATCTCCCTCTCGGAATATGTCGTTCTCGGGTTGGGAGGAAAAGGGATGTGGCGTGAGCACGCTCTGAATACCGCAAAAGTTCTTAACCAGATTGACTCGGACTTCATCCGGGTTCGAACATTGAAGGTTTTAAAGACGATGCCCCTTTATCAGAAAATTGAAAAAAAAGAATTTATGCTGTTGAACGATGATGAGATCGTGGAAGAGGAAAGACTTTTAATCAGTCATTTGGAGGGAATGACAAGTACTTTCTACAGTGACCACGTCTTAAACCTCCTCGAAGAGGTGGAAGGGAAGCTTCCGGAAGAGAAAGAAAAGATGCTAAAATGCATTGACCGTTATCTGGCTCTCTCCAAAAAGGAAAAGGATAACTTTCGATTAGGGAGAAGGGCAGGGCTGTATCACTCAGTGGAAGATTTTTACAAACCAGAGCTCAGAAACCAGGTGGAAAGGGTTCTTCTGCAGATAGAGACAGAGAGGCCGGGAGGTTTTGAGAAGGTTCTCTCCGATTTAATGGAATCATTTATATGATGGGATTCGAGGAAATAAATAAAAACTTTTTAAATAAAAGACTTGACTTTTAAAATATTGTTGTTTTATGATGGGCATCATTTTAATAAACTCAATAACCTTTCATCTTAGAAAAAATTTTCCAAAGAAAAGGAGGTGATTTAAATGACGAAGGCGGAGTTGATCGCTACTGTAGGGAAGGAGGCCAAAATTTCAAAAGCGTCAGCTGAGAAAGCCATCAATGCTTTCACCAGCGCTGTGACGAAGGCATTAAAGAAGAGGGATAAGTTGACCCTGACCGGATTTGGAACTTTCTCTGCGGCGAAGAGGGGGCAGCGAACAGGGAGAAATCCTCAAACCGGAAAGGAGATTAAGATTCCTGCCAAGTATGTGGCAAAATTTAAAGCAGGCAATCTGCTAAAGAGTGCAGTAAAGTAATCCTTAATAAACTAAATCCTGTTTTATAGGGTTGGATAAAGAGGGGAGGAAGAAAAACCTCCCCTCTTTTTATCACCAGAAGCGGTTGATAAAAAGGTATCTGTGAGAGAGTCTATTAACAGGTTATGAACATTTAAGTTTTAAAAACACCCGCCAAAACCACAACATGTTGTGTTCGGATAGTCAGAAAACACAAAAATGTAACCCCTTGATATTCCAATGTTTTTTTTAAGCGTGCCATCCATTAATTATATTTATATAAGAGAATTAAGTACGTGTGATGCCTTAAACCATTTTTTTCCACAGGTTTTAAACATTTAGATGAGATCGACTTCTAAGTATTGATTTCTATGCATTCGGGGATGGCATCGCCCTCTTTCACTTGATCTTAGATCAATTCCTCCGGTCATCATGTGGAGACAAAGACGGAATCGACAAAAGATTGAAGCCAACATGGGAATCATAGAAAAATTCAATGATGGAGAAGAACATATTGGTTTTATACAATGGTTGTGGGGTTTATGGAAACGACCTTACCCTTGATCTTTATCTATGTCCTACGAATCATCAATTCGCTCACGAAGAAAGGGAGAAAGGATTATATTTGAAAGATGAAGGGTTTTTTGTTATCTTTTAGAAACGAACGGTAGGGATTAATCACAAGGTAAAATGATGAAACATGTCATTCTTGGAACCGCTGGTCACATTGACCATGGAAAGACCTCACTCGTGAGAACCCTCACCGGTGTGGATACCGATCGATTAAAAGAGGAAAAAGAGAGGGGGATCACAATTGAACTGGGATTTACCTTCTTGGACCTTCCCAGCGGAACAAAATTGGGAATCATTGATGTGCCAGGCCATGAAAAGTTTGTTAAACATATGGTGGCAGGTGTTTGGGGAATTGACTTGGTCGCCTTGGTCATTGCTGCAGATGAGGGGGTCATGCCCCAGACAAGAGAGCATTTAGATATTTGTAAACTTTTGAAAGTCAAAAAAGGATTGATCGTTCTGACCAAAATTGACTTGGTTGATCGTGAATTATTAGAGATGGTCAAAGAAGAAGTGGTTGAAATTGTCCAAGATACATTTTTAAAAGGCGCACCGATTCTCGCCGTTTCCTCTATGACGGGGGAGGGGATCCCTCAACTCCTTTCCACCCTCGATCTTCTATCGAAGGAAATTGAGGGGAGGTCTTCCGATGGTCTTTTTCGTCTGCCGGTTGACCGTGTCTTTGTCATGAAAGGTTTTGGGACAGTAGTGACAGGAACCATGATATCTGGAAACCTTTCTTTAGGGGAGACGGTGCAAGTCCTCCCTTCCGGTTTAGAAGGGAAGGTCAGGAATCTTCAGGTCTATAATCAAAGTGTCGAAAAAACGGTTGCAGGAGAGAGGGCAGCGATTAACCTCCAGGGGATAGAAGCTTCAGCTATCGAGAGAGGAGACGTTCTCATCAGACCGAATACCCTTAAACCAACAACCCTCATTGATGCTTATTTTGAGTATTTACCCAACGCCCCGCGTCCCTTAAAGCACCGGAGCAAGCAGAGATTTCATATTGGAACTACCCTCACCCATGCTTCCATCTTCCTCCTTGAGCAAGAAGAGTTAGTTCCTGGAGATGGAGGGTTTGTCCAATTAAGATTGGAAAGATCGGTAGTGGCCTTACCTCGGGATCGTTTTGTCATCCGCGGTTCTTCAGTGATTCAAACCATAGGAGGAGGGGTGATCCTGGACAGTCACCCTGAGAAACATAAAAGGTATTCTTCTTCTGTAGTATCTGACCTTAGGCTCCTTAAAGACGGGACGAGTGAACAGGCCCTTCGCCAGCATATTCATCATTCAGGAATGGCCGGTATCTCCTTAGAAGAACTATTGAATCGGATTGAGATGCTTCCCCGCGACGTCCAGTCGATTGTCAGAAAGATGGCTGGAAAAGGTGATCTTTTGTTGATTGATCCTGAAAAGATAAAAATCATTGAGAAGGAACACTATCATGGGTTGGGGAAACTGGCGTTGGCTCAATTGGGAGAATTTCATCAACGATTTCCAATGAGATCTGGGCTATCTAAAGAAGAGCTGAGGACCAAACTCCCTCCGGAAGTGGATGTAAAACTCTTCCAAATCCTCATCCATGAGCTCATCCAATCAAAAGAGGTGGTTTTGGAAAAAGATAAATTGAGGCTCCCAAGTCATCAAATCTCAACGACTGATGAGAAGGGTTTAGTCAAGAAAGTGGAGGCAGCCGTTTTGAAAGGGGGACTTCAACCTCCTTCTCCCAAAGAATTATCAGAGGAATGGGCTGCGTTGGAAGAAGAGGTACGGGCTATTTTTGAACATCTGGCCCACGAGGGAGTTTTGATCAAGATTAAAAGTGAATACTATTTCCATCGGGGACCCTTTGAAAATCTGAAGGAGGAATTGGTCAGTTACTTGAAGACCCATCAAGAGATCACGACCCCCCAATTTAAGGAGATGACTAAGGCCTCGAGAAAGTATGCCATTCCATTGATTGAGTACTTTGACCAGATTAAATTGACACTTCGATTAGGAGATAAGAGGGTGCTAAGAGGTACCTCTCAAAGTCAGGGGAAAAAGGCATAATCCTATCAAAGGAAAGGTGATTTGAGATGACCAAAGCAAAAAAGATTATAAAAAAGAAGTTAAAGGAGCCTGATGAGTTTATTAGTTTTACCGAAAAAGCCTTTATTTTTATCACCCATCACTCCAAGTCTATTGCTGTGGGAGGGATCATTGTATTGATACTCATCCTATCTATTTTCTTTTATCAAAGATGGGAAAAGAAAAATGAGGGGAATGCATCTCAGTTGTTTACCTTAGCCGTGGAAATCTACCAGACCGTTAGCACGCCCTACCGGGAGGGATCAATCCAAGAATATAAAAATGTTTTAGAAAAATTTAAGGAAGTCATCGAAAAATTTCCAAGAACTTCGGTCGGGAAGCTTTCTGTATTATATAAGGGGAACCTCCATCTTCGGTTAGGAGAATTTGAAGAAGCCATCCAATCCTATGAGAGCTTTCTCGAAAAAGCAGGGAAAGAAAAACTGTACAATTCCTTTGCCTTGGAGGGCCTCGGTTATTCTTTTGAAGGGAAAAAGGATTATAAAAAAGCAATCAATGCATATCAAAAAATTCTCCGAACAGGAGAAAATTTTCAAATGAGCAACGCCTATTTGGGTATGGGGCGGTGCTTTGAAAAGTTGGGAGAAAATAAAGAAGCATTAGAAAATTACAAGTCTTTCTTAAAAGTTTCTCAGAAATCCATGATGGCAAACACTGTATTGAGAAAAATCTCCAATCTTGAAAAATAGGGCATAAATAAGTTAAATATTTCACTTGACAAAACAATCACCAAAATATATTTGTGATATTTAGTACAAACTCATTTTAATCTATGAGGTGATTTATGAGGAAAATATTAAGTGGAAATGAGGCAATTGCAAGAGGAGCGTTTGAAGCTGGGGTAAAAGTAGCCGCTGCCTATCCTGGTACACCCAGTACAGAAATATTAGAGACCATTGCACAGGAGTATAAGGATATTTATGCGGAATGGTCACCCAACGAAAAAGTGGCACTGGAAGTTACTTATGGGGCCTCTATGGCAGGTGCAAGGTCCATCGCATGCATGAAACATGTGGGAGTCAATGTGGCGGCAGATCCTTTTATGACCCTCTCCTATGTGGGAGTCAATGGCGGGTTAGTCCTTGTTAGCTGTGATGATCCAGAGCTTTATAGCTCCCAGAACGAACAAGATAATCGAAATTATGCTAAATTTGCAAAAGTGCCCATGTTTGAACCGAGTGACAGCCAGGAAGCAAAGGATTTTATAAAGATGGGTTTTGAGGTGAGTGAAAAATTTGATACCCCTGTGATGGTGAGAGGGGTCACTCGAATTTCCCATGCGAAAGGCATTGTAGAACTGGGGGACCCCGTTGTTCCTCCCGTGCCTATTGAGATTAAAAAGGATACAGCAAAATATACGATGTTACCCTCCTTTGCACGAATTCGGCACGCCTTTATTGAAGAGCGTCTTCTTAAGCTGAAAGAATTTGCTGAACAATTTCCAGGAAATCGAATGGAGATCAATGACCCAACGATTGGAATCATCACCGCTGGGATTTCTTTTCAATATGCTAAGGAAGTTTTTCCAAACTATTCTTACCTTAAGCTCGGGATGGTTTGGCCTCTCCCCAAAAATCTGATTGGGGAATTCTTTAACAGAGTCAAAAAGGTTTTTGTTGTCGAAGAGCTGGATCCGTTCCTTGAAGAAAATATCAGAGCCATGGGATTCAAACCTAAAGGAGGGAAAAACCTATTCTCTATGTGTGGAGAACTCAACCCCTTTCTCGTGGAGAAAGGAATGGGTGGAAAGAAATTGAAAGCCCCTAAACCTGTCTTTAAAGATCCCCTTCCACCCAGGCCACCCAATTTATGTCCTGGATGCCCTCACCGGGGAGTCTTTGTAGCCTTAAGGAAATTAAAAGTCTTCGCCTCGGGGGACATTGGGTGTTATACTTTGGGCGCTTATCCTCCCTTGAATGTCATCAACAGTAATATCTGCATGGGATCGAGTATTGGCGGCGCCCATGGCATGGCAAAGGCATTAGGAGATAAAGGAAAAGGAAAGATCGTGGGTGTGATTGGGGATTCCACTTTTCTCCATGCGGGGGTCCATCCCTTGATGAACATGGGTTACAACCGAAGTTACGCAACCATTATCATTTTGGATAATCGAACGACTGGGATGACAGGTCAACAAGAACATCCAGCGACAGGATATACCATCAGTGGAGAAATGACCCATCGGATCGATTTCTTCGAATTGGGCCGTGCCTTGGGAATTGAGAATCCAAGAAGGTTGAACCCCTGGAATTTGGAGGAGACGGAAAAAATTATTCAGGAGGAGCTAGATAAGGATGATCCCTCTCTGGTTATCAGTGAAGGTCCCTGCATACTCCTTCGAAGGGCTTTTAAGAAATATAATAAACCTCTACAAGTGGATTCCACCAAATGTATAGGATGTAAAGCTTGTATCAATCTAGGTTGTCCAGCTATCTCTTATCACCCCGTAGAAGGGGAGATGGCGATGACAGTGGATGGAAAGAAGCGGAAAGGGATTTCTCATATTGAAGCGAGTCTCTGTCCTGGATGCCATCTCTGCTATCAGGTGTGTAAATTCGAAGCCATTAAGAGCCAGGAAGAAAAACCCATCTTCGGGTTCGAAACCACGTAAACCAATGGAACACTGGAATAACGAATTATGAGTATAGAATTCAGAGTCTAGAATTTAGTCAATAACTCATAACTCTTAATTCATAATTCTAAATTCCAGTATTCTAATCTTCCATCATTCCTAATCTTTTT
>Ga0214473_10001624_pt1 | contig 29248 bp, 22 predicted proteins | sample RVTome_7_FD_203509 | JGI IMG/M metagenome (GOLD analysis project Ga0214473, IMG submission 203509) | Soil microbial communities from uranium-contaminated site in the Upper Colorado River Basin, Wyoming, United States - RVT98D197 | ecosystem: Environmental > Terrestrial > Soil > Contaminated >...
CGATCACGCCGTAGCGCTCCGTCGTGGACGGCAGGCCGGTGCCGTAGTCGGCCACGGCGCCCAGCCAGCGATTCACGTCCGCGCGCTCCAGCTGGCGTATCTCGGAGGTGGCGCGCTGGCGGTCCGGATCGCCCGCGGAGTCGGCAGGGATGTTCCGCATGGTGAGGAGGTCCGGCGCAATGGCCACGAAGCCGTCGGCTGCCAGCTGGTCGGCCACCGCCCGGATCCAGTTGGTGAGGCCGTAGATCTCGTGCACCACCATCACCACGGGTGCCGGGCCGGTGCGCTCCGGGTAGACCACCCAGGCGCGGATGCTGTCGCTGCCGGCGGGGATGGTGACCCATTCGCCGTGGCGCGGCGAGGCGTTCAGGCGGGCGAGCGCCTCATCGGCGCCGGCGGGCAGCTGCGCCTGCGCCGTACCGGCCGCCTCCTCCGCGCCGGCCGCCACCTGGTCTTCCGGGGCGGGCGCATCGGCATCCGCACAGCCGCCGACCACGATGGCGGCCAGCAGGAGGAAGGAAGCAAAACGTGGGTTCCACGGGTTCCGCATGGGTTCCTCACTGGGCTGGCGGGAACGAGGGCTCATGGGGACAGAACTATGTCGGGATCGGCGCATGGACAAGGGTCAGGTCGAGCGGGCGGGGGCGCTCGCCTCCGGCCGGGTAGGCGTCCTGTGCCCCGCCGCGAAACCGGCGCCGGGCCGGAGCACCGGCGCCAACGCGCGTGACGCGCGGGGCGTCGTCGCTATAGAATGGTTCCGTTGGAGCGTCCCTGCGCAGACCGATCCGCCAAGGAGAGTACCATGTTCCGGAGCATCCCACGCGCGTTCACGGCCGCGGCACTGATGATGTTGGTCGGCATGCCGCTGGCAGCCCAGCAGCCCGCCACCGGCGCTGAAGCCGTCAACTTCGAGCGGGCCACCACGCACGCCGAGCTGATGGCGTTCCTGGGAGAGGTCCAGGCGCGGAGCCCGCACATGCAGCTGGTGGAGCTTACGCGCACCAACGAGGGGCGCGTCCTGCCGCTGGTTCTCCTGGGCAATCCGGCACCCGGTAATCCGGGGACCGCATGGCTCTCGGGCAAGCCCACCGTCTTCATCACCGGCAACGTGCACGGCAACGAGCGCGCGGGGCGCGAGGGCTCCCTGCAGCTCATCCGCGAGCTGGCGGTGGGTGACCTGCGGCCGCTGCTGGAGCGGCTCAACGTGCTCATCGTGCCCACCCTGAACCCGGACGGCGCCGAGCGGCCGAGCCGCACCAACACCCTGGGCTACGACATGAACCGGGACTTCATGGTCATGGAGACGCCCGAGATCACGGGCATCGTGGAGGGCGTCCTCACCGAGTGGTGGCCCGACATCTACGTGGACGTGCACAACGGCGGCGCCTACCCGTACAACGTGACCTATCAGCCCACGCTCCATCCGGACGCCAGCGAGCAGCTGCGCGCCTTCGCGCTGGGCCCGCTCTTCCAGGGGGTGAACGGCCATCTGGAGACGCAGGGCATGAAGGCCTACTGGTACTCGGGCCCCCGCCTGGACCAGGAGACGGGCGACTGGTCCTGGACCACCACGCCCATCTGGGCGCGCAAGCAGCACGTCTACGGCGGGCTGCAGAACATGGTGACGCTGCTCTTCGAAATTCCGGGCGGCTGGTCGCTCGGCGATCAGGCGGACAACGCGCGCGAGTCGCTGGAGGGGCTCCTCCGCTACGCCGCCGACAATCCCGAGCGGGTGCGCAACGTGGTCCTGACGGCCCGCGCCGAGGCGCTGGCCGGGGCCGGACCGATCGCCATCGAGCTGGAGGAGCAGGCGTACCCGGAGCGGGAGAGCTTCTGGGTGATCCCGCGCGGCGAGGGCGGCGAGCGGGGCGAACCGGAGCTCGTGCGGGGCTGGAACCGGACGCTCTACGTGCCCGTCGAGACTCGCGCCCGCCCCTGGGCCTACGCCTTCAATGGCAGCCTGGACCGCCTGGCCGACCACCTGCGCCGCCACGCCATCGACGTGGAGCAACTCACGGCGGAGGTCGACGTGCCGGTGGAGCAGTACCGCCTGACCCGCCTGGCGTGGGAGCCGGAGCCCTACCAGGGCCACAACCTGGTGAGCGCGGCCGTGGCGCTCGAGCCGGCCACGGTCACGCTGCCCGTGGGCACGTACCTGGTGCGCACCCGGCAGAACGCCAGCCGCCTGATCGGCCAGATGATGGAGGCCGACACGGAGGACAGCGTGCTGCGCTGGAACTGGCTGGATCACTTCCTCCCCGGCCCCTTCGAAGAGGGCGCCGAGCAGCGGCGGCCGGCCATCCTGCCGCTCTACCGTATTACCGGTCCGGCCAGCGTGCGTTCGGTGCTGCTGAAGTAGCGGTCCGTCGGGGAGCGGCGGAGGTAGGCGACGTTCGCCGCCGCCGCTCCCGATCCCTTCCTCACGCGCGCCGCGATTCTCCTTGCTCCCGGCGCCGGCGCGTGACATTTTTCAGGTATCCCTCCCGCATAGCTGTACCCCAAGGAGGGAGTCCCATGCCCAACCTCATGCTCCGACTCGGTGTACTCCTGGCGGCCGTCCTGGTCTGCCTGGGGCTGATCCGGCTCGTTCCCGCGGTCGGCCCGGCCGCCGCGCAGCAAAGCAATCCACCAGCGTGCGCGGATTGCCACGGCGCCGACTTCGGCGGCCGTGTGCTCGTGGACGACCTGGTGATCGGCCGTATCGTGGCGCCCAACCTGACCCGCGGCGGGGCGGCCGATGTCTATGCGCGCGACGATTGGTACGCGGCCATCCACGATGGGGTGGGCCGCGACGGGCGTCGGCTCGTGCTGATGCCGGTGGGTCAGTTCACGATCCATGACCGTGCCGACGTGGCCATGCTGACCTCCCGGTTGGGCACCCTGAAGCCGGTGCAGCGGGAGCTGCCCGCGGGCAGGCTCGGCCCGATTGGCAGGGCGCTGCAGGCGGCCGCCCCGCAGGGCCTGCTGGCAACGGACGTGCTGGCGCGGCTCGTGAGCCAGGAGGCCATGCCCGCGCCGGGTTCCGCCCGCTACGGCGCGTTCCTCGTGGAGGTGGGCTGCGTGCCCTGCCACGGGCAGGATCTGCGCGGCGCGAGCATCACGGACAGTATCGTGGGGCCGGATCTGGGGCCGGGAGGGGCGCTCGGGGCGTGGACGGAGGAGGATTTCCTGCATGCGCTCCGGACCGGCCGCCGGCCTGACGGCTCCGCGCTCGGCCCCGCCATGCCGGTGCACGCGCTGCAGGAGCTGGATCAGGGCAGCGCCAGCGCCATCTGGCTGCGGTTGCGGGCCATGGCGGGCGGCCGGTAGCGCCGCGGCTGACCGACGGTGGACGGCGGCTGCCTGGAGCGTCAGGCACCGCTCGGCTTCAGCTGTCCGCCCGGCAGTCCCGCCACGCGCGCGCGGCCCGTTCCGGGGCGGCGCCGCGCGCCGTGCCGCGCCGCTCGAGCAGCCCCACGAGCGCGTCGGGCCGGTTGGTGAAGAGCCCGGTGACGCCGCGCTCCAGCAGATCGGCCATCCGGCCGGGTTCGTCCACGGTGTACGGGTGGACCTGCAGGCAGCGTCTTTGTGCGGCGGTGACGAGCTCTCCGGTGACGTCCTCGTGGTGCGGTCCGATGCCGATGGCGTACGACGCCACGGCGGCCGGATCCGCGCGGCCGCGCTCCATGAGCTGCACCAGCGGCAGGGCGGGATCCGCGGCGTGCAGCCTGGCCAGGCTGGCCGCGCTGAAGGACTGGATCACCACCGACCAGTCGCGCCCCGCCCGCCGGCGCAGGTCGAAGCGGTCCAGCAGCGCCAGCAGCGCCTCCTCCATGCCGGGCGCCTCCTCTGGGTTCTTGGTCTCCACATAGAAGCGCGCGCGGCCGGCGTAGCGCGCGAAGACGTCCTCCAGGGTGGGGACCGGCTCCGCCACGAAGGCCGGTTGGGCACGATCGGGAAAAGCTTCGTTGAACCAGCTGCCGGCGCTGCACCCGGCCAGCTCGGCCAGCGTATGCTCGATGACAGGGCCGGCGCAGCAACCGGTCGGCCCGCGGACGGTGCGCTCGAGGGTGGCGTCGTGCAGCACCACCAGCACGCCGTCCGCCGTCATCTGGAGGTCCTGCTCGAGGTAATCGGCGCCCATGGCCAGCGCCATGTCCCAGGCGGCGAAGGTATGCTCCGGCGCGTACGCGGAGGCGCCGCGATGGGCAATGACGAGGGGCGCATGATCCATGGCGGACTATAGCCGCGCACCGCTCGTCCCTGCTAGGTTGAAAAAATCCCGGTCCCTCCCCTGACGAGTGCTGCGATGAGTGAGCAACGGGCTCCGGATCCGCTCGAGGTCACGGAGCTGTATGACGCCTTCCATGCGGTGGCCGAGTTGATCTGGCGCCGCTTCGGCTTCGAGCAGGCCTCCGGCAACGAGCATCCCATGCTGGAGCCCGCCTACGATGAGGTCATCGACCAGCTCGAGGTGGACCTCTTCCTGCCCGCCTGTGCGCGCCACGCCTACCATGAGCGGGGCGTGCTCATCGATCCCGAGGACGTGGCCAGCGTGATCTTCCTGCGCGATGCGGACGGCACCGAACTGGTGGGGGCGGCGGCCCGCTTCCACTCCCATGCCTTCCACCCCGAACCGGGTGGCGAGCAGGTGCCGAACGAGATCCTGGCGGGCAACCTCATGCCCCGGCGGCGCTCGGAGGTCGTGCTGCTACTGGACCCGGCCGGGGCTCGCGATGACCCCGTGGGCAAGCGGCGCCCTGACCTGCGCGTGATCTGAAGACAGGGAGACGCGTCACCAACGCCGACCGCCCCCGGCGCGTCTGCCTGCAGTGTCTTTCATCCGGAGTGCCATGACGGAGGGTACCGAGGCCGCACGGTCCGAAGCCCGCAAGAAGCGCCACCGCCGCCACCGCCCGCGCAGTGACGGCATTCGCGATTTTTCCCGCTGGACATTCCACATCCACCTGTGGGCGGGTGTGGTCATCACCGTGCTCATCCTGGTGGTCTCCGTCACCGGGATCGCGCTCAATCACAAGCGCGGCCTGGGCCTCATGCCGGAGGTGGAGCACACGCCGGCGGCCACCTTCGAGGATGCCCTGCCGCTGGCGGAGCTGGCGCGCCGTGCCACCGCGGCCGTGGGTGCCGCCGGGGAGGCGGGCGTGGACCGCATGGATGTCCGGCCCGACGATGGCATCGTCAAGGTCCGCTTCAACGACCGCGAGGTCCACGAGGCCACGCTGGTCCTTGCCACGGGGGAGGTCCTCCACGTGGGGCTGCGCAACGACGTGTTCATGGAGAAGCTCCACTCCGGCGAGATCTTCGGCGCGCAGGGTATCCTGCTGAGCGATCTGGCCGCGGTGGGACTCACCCTTCTGGTGCTCAGTGGATTCTGGATCTGGCTCTATCCCCGGAGCCGAGTATGATCCACGTCATCGCCCTCTTGCTGGGTATGTTCGTGGTGCCGGGGGTGCTGCTCCGGCTGGCGCACCACCTGCGCCGCCAGCGCCTCACCGTCAGGCGCATGTTCTGGGGCGGGATCGTGGGCTGGTGCGGGGCCGTGGTGCTCATGGTGGTGAGCAGCGTGTCCCCGCCCGTACTGTGGACCGGGGGAGCACGCGAGGTGGCGGTCTACTGGTCCCTGCTCGTGGGCGGGCTGGCGGGCATGGGGGTCGGGGCGCTGCGCCGCCCCGACTGAGCCGCTTGCCGCCCAGGGTCCGCGGGCCTGATGGTTCTCTCGAAGCGGAGTGAAATCATGCGTGCGCTGCATTACGGGCTGAGCGTCCTGGCGGCCGCCGCCGTCCCTCTGTTGCCTGGCGCCGTCGCCGGGCAGCCCGTGCCGGGCGGCTTCGACGTGGTGGAAGCCACCATCGCCGACATCCATGCCGCCTTCCGGAGTGGCGAACTCACGGCGCGCGCGCTCGTGGAGACCTACCTGGCGCGCATCGCGGCGTATGACCGGGCCGGGCCGTCCCTGAACGCGCTGACCTCCCTGAATCCCGCGGCGCTGGCGCGCGCCGACTCGCTCGACCACGTCTTCGCGCGCACGGGCAGCTTCGTGGGGTCGCTGCACGGCATTCCGCTCATCGTCAAGGACAACTATGACACCCACGACCTGCCCACCACGGCGGGCTCGCGCGTCCTGGCCGGCTCTGTTCCCCCGGATGACGCCACCATGGTCCGCCTGCTGCGCCAGGCGGGCGCCATCGTGCTGGCCAAGTCGGCCATGGCGGAGTTTGCCTTCAGCCCCGTGGAAACCGTGGGATCGGCCCATCCCGGGTACACCTTCAATCCGTATGCGTTGAACCGGGTGCCGGCCGGCTCGAGCGGTGGTACGGCCGCGGCTGTGGCGGCCAATCTGGGCACCGCGGGGCTGGGCACGGACACGGGTAATTCCATTCGCGGTCCCTCGGCGCATACCGCCCTGGTGGGCATCCGTCCCACGCTGGGGCTGACCAGCCGGGACGGCATCGTGCCGCTCTATCTCGAGCGGGACGTGGGCGGACCGATGGCGCGCACCGTGGCCGATGCCGCCCGGCTGCTGGACGTGCTGGCGGCGGTGGATCCGGCCGACCCGGCCACGGCCGCGGCGGCAGGGCGGATTCCGGAGAGCTACACGGCGTTCCTGGATGCGGACGCCCTGCGCGGCGCGCGCATCGGGGTGGTGCGGCGGCTGGCCGAGCGCCGGGGCGCGGATCCCGAGGTGGTGGCGCGCTTCGACGCGGTGCTGGAAGAGCTGCGCGCGGCGGGCGCCGAACTGGTGGACCCGGTGGAGCTGCCGGTTCTGGACAGCGTGCGTGTGCGGCTCTGCTCGAGCTTCCGACGGGATCTGGAGGCCTACCTGGCCACCCTCGGTCCCGAGGCGCCGGTGCGTACCCTGGAGGAGGTGGTGGAGCAGGGCCGCCACCACTGGAGCATCGACCGTCGCCTGCGCGGCTTCCTGGACGACGGGGACGCCGGCGACCCCGAGCGCTGTGCGGCCACCGCCGCCAGCGTGGCAGCGTTCCAGGCGGGGCTGCGGGAGGTGTTCGCGGATCACCGCCTCGACGCGCTGGCCTATCCCACGTGGAGCAACCCGCCGCGCCTCATCGGTGACGTCACCTCGCCGGCCGGTGACAACAGTCAGAACCTGGCCCCGCCGGCCGGCTTCCCCGCGCTCACCGTGCCCGCGGGGTGGGTGCGCGAGGGCACGCTGCCAGTGGGCCTGCAGCTCCTGGGGGACGCCTGGTCGGAACCGCGCCTGATCGCCCTGGCCTACGCCTACGAGCAGGCCACCCGCCACCGCCGCCCGCCGGCCGTGGCGCCGCCCCTGGACGGGGGCGGCTGAGTACCCGACGGCGGGTCGACGCCGGCTGAGTGCGCCCCACGCCGGGTCGGCGCCGGCAGCAGCCGCTGCGTCGGCTGCCTCAGCGGCGAGCGGCCGGCAGCACCACACGTCCGTCCAGACCATCGGGTACCGGAATCCCCGCCAGCGTCGCCAGCGTGGGTGCCATGTCCACGGTACGCACCGCCGCCTGCCCCGTCCCGGCCGGCACGCCGGCACCCAGCAGGATGAAGGGAACCCACCGGTCGTAGTGGTAGGGCGAGCCGTGTGAGGTGCCGCGGGCACCCGTGTACTCGCCCTCGGCGCGGCGCAAGGCCACGGCCGGGTCGCGGCTGAACAGGTTGCGCCGGTCGCCGCGGAAGGAGCGCCGATAGAGGGGGAGGAAGGTATCGGCGCTCTCCCCCTCCGCCAGCAGGTCGGCCATCGTGTAGGCGGCCGCGATGCCCGGCACGGCCGTGACGGCCGCCGCCAGCCGGCGCGCCCGCTCGGCGGGCGTGGCATCGGCGCCCACGGCGCTCAGCGCCTCTCGGCGGGCCTCCGTGAGCGCCGCGCGGTCCTCCCGCGGCACCCGGCGGCCGGGCTCGCCCAGCTCCGCGGCGTACTCCGGTTCGGTGAGCACGCCGTGGTCCGCGGAGAAGCCCACCACCCAGCGGTCCTCCCCCACCAGCTCGTCCAGCGCGGTGAACAACTCACCCAGCAGGCGGTCCAGACGCAGCAGGTTGTCCAGCTGCTCCCGGCTCGTGGGGCCGTAATCGTGCCCCACGGCGTCCGTCTGCGAAAAGGACACCGCCAGGAAATCCGTGCCCTCCCGGCGCCCCAGCTCCAGCTCGCGCAGGGCGGCCACGGCGGCGAGCGCCACGGCCTCGTCCCCGTACGGTGCGGAATTCAGCGCCCAGGACGCCGAGTTCCCCGCGTGCGGGAAGGCCGTCTCGCGGCCGTTGCCCTCGTAGGCGGCGGTGTCGGGGCGGCTGCGCGCCCACGCCCGCGGCGGACTCTCGTTCAGCCACTCGCGGCGCGCCGCCAGCTGACCCACCGGCCCGGCGTTGAGCGCCTGGATCCAGCCGGGTAGGGTATCCCGGTACGCCGTGGACGTGGTGAGGCCGGGTAGCGCCGCGGATACCCAGTAGACGTCGCTGCCGCCGCGGCCGCCCATGGTGACGGCGGAGCGGTCCTTCCGCGAGATGGCCACCACGCGCGCCTCCGGGTCGGCCGCCCGGAGCCAGTCGGCCAGCCCGTCGGTCAGCAGGTTGCGGTACGAGCGACCGGGGGCCTCGGGGTCGTCCAGGATGGCCGCCAGCGTGTCCTCCACCGAATAGACGCTCACCCACTCGCCATCCCGCTCCTCGTACCAGGAGTTTCCCATGATCCCGTGCCGCGCGGGGTGCACTCCCGTGGCCAGGGTGGCATGGCCCGGCGCGGTCTCCGTGGCGGCGTGCGCGTGTGTGGCCTCGGTGAACACGTGCCCCTCGTCCAGCAGCCGGCGGATGCCGCCGCTGTAAAGGTCGTCGTAGCGCTCGATGAGGTCCGTTCGCAATTGGTCCACGACCACCAGGGCCACGAGCCGGACGTGGTCGTCGGGCACCTGGCCGCCGGTGGTGCAGGCCGCGGCGAGCAACGGGAAGAGCACCGGCAGGAGGCAGCTGCGTCGTCGCATGGCGGATCCGGGCTGGGGGAAGTTCACTCGTGTTGCCCCCGGAGTTATAGGGCATGATGGCCGCCGTGGCGATCCCCCCGGGCATCCGGGCTTGCGTCCGGGCTCGCCGCATCCTTTTATGTATCCACTCTCGAAGGCTCCGGATGACCATGGATCCCGGCCTTCCGCGGCCGCCCCGCTCGTCCTCTCCAACGCGCGGCGGCCCTCGGGCGTCTTGTGGGAAGCGGTGGCATGCCGCTTCCCCTACGGCAACCTGACGGACCCAGCTCCCACCTTTCGGAGGCAGTCATGAGGCATTCCTTCCCCCGCAGTGCGGCGTCCCTCGGCGCGTGTGCGGCCCTCCTGCTGGCGCTGGCGCCCCAGCTGGCGGCCCAGGAGGCCAGCGTGCTTCCCGCGGAGTTCACCACCGAGCAGTGGCTCACGCCGCCGGCGGAGATTGCCGAGGCGGTGCTCGCGCCCCGCCACCTGAACGTCACGCTCTCCAACCGCAGTCCGGAGGGTAGCCTCTTCCTGAACACCATCAGCCAGGGGCTGGCCGAGATGGCCGACTTCGCGCGGCCGCACGTGTATCTGGGGGGGCTGCAGGTGGATACGGTGGCCAACCGGAGCCGGCGCTTTACCACGCGCCACGACCAGGCCATCGAACTCATCCGCTGGGAGACCGGCGCGAAGACGGTGGTGGAGCGTCCGCAGGGTTCACTCGGGATCTCCAGCGCGTCCTGGTCGCCGGACGGTTCTCGCATTGCCTACATGGCCCACTTCCCGAACGCCACGTACCTGTACGTGGCCAACGCGAGCAATGGTCGCGCGGAGCGGGTCACCGACCGCGCGCTCATGCCGGTGCAGTACACGGGCTTCGACTGGACGGCCGACGGCTCCGCCATCGTCACGCTGGTGGTGCCCCAGAACCGTAGCGCCAGGCCCGTGGCGCCCGCCGCGCCCACCACCCCCAAGCTGAAGGTGTCCGAGGAGGGTGAGAACCGGCTGCGCGTCTATGCAAGCCTGCTGGAGACGCCTCACGACAAGGACCTGCTGCGCTACTACACCACCACCCAGCTGGCCAGCATCAGCGTGGCTAACGGGCGCGTGCGCAACATCGGGCAGCCGGCCATGATCACGGGCGTGAACATGGCTCCGAACGGGCAGCACTTCCGCGTCACCACCATGCAGGAGCCCTTCTCCTACATCGTGCCCGTGGGCAACTTCGGCTCCACGGAGGAGCTCTGGGACGCCGACGGCAACGTGCTCCAGGAGATCAGTTCGCGCGAGCTGCGCACCGGCATTTCCGGCGGTGGCGGTGGCGGCGACGATGACGACGAGGAGGAAGAGGAGGCGCCCAAGCGCAGCCTGAGCTGGCACACCGACGGGGTGTCCATGACCTACCTGCAGCGGGATCCGGCACCGGATTCGGCGGCCGGCCAGCAGACGGACAGCTTCGCCGCCGCCCGGACCGGGCAGGAGCCCCCCGAGGAACAGGGCAATCAGCGCGCACGCCGCATGGACCGCCTGTTCGTGTGGGCGCCGCCCTTCGATGACGCCAGCGCCACAGAGGTCTACAGCACCACGGGGCAGATGCAGTCCGCGCGCTTCTCTGAGGATGCGAACCTGCTCTTCGTCACCGAGGGGAGTGGCGGCAGTTCCCACGAGTATGCGGTCTACCTGGACGATGCGGAACTCACCAAGCACACCATCAACCGGCGCCAGGGCGGCGGTGGCGGTGGCGGTGGCGGTGGCGGCGGCGGCGGTGGGGACATTACCAACGACCAGGGCAGCCTGCTCAGCACGCGCAATGACATGGGCGTGAGCGTGGTGCGCCTCTCGCCGGATCGCGCCAGCGCCTACCTGCAGGGCACCAAGTACTACGAGGACCCGCAGGACAACGCGCCCCATCCCTTCATCGACCGGATCACCATCCGGGGCGGCGAGAAGGAGCGCATCTACGAGGGGGACAACAACGGCGTGAGCGAGCGCGTGCTCGAGATCATGGATGACGCCGTGACCACGCTGATGGTGCAGCGGGAGTCACCCACGGCGATCGGCCAGTCCTATCTCAAGAACCTGCAGACCGGCGCGCTGCGCCAGCTCACCAGCAACGTGGACTACCACCCGGACATCACCAGCGCCCGGCGGCTCACGTTCGACGTGGAGCGCGTGGACGGCATCACCTTCCGGACGCAGGTAACCGTGCCGGCGGACTGGCGGCAGGGCCAGAAGCTCCCCGCCATCTTCTGGTTCTACCCGCGGGAATTCGACGACCAGGAGGACTACGACCGGACCCACGAGCGCTTCAACAAGAACTCGTTCCCGAACGTGGGCGCGCGCTCGATGGACTTCCTGATCAAGCACGGGTACGCGGTGGTGGAGCCGGACGCACCCATCATCGATCCGGACCTGCCGAACAACAACTACGTCCACGACCTGCGCAACAACCTGTACGCGGTCATCGACAAGCTGGACGGCGAGGGCGTCATCGATCGTACCCGTCTGGCCGCCGGCGGCCACAGCTACGGCGCCTTCAGCACCGCCAACGCCATGGTGAACACGCCCTTCTTCAAGGCGGGCATCGCGGGCGACGGCAACTACAACCGGACGCTCACGGCCATCGGCTTCCAGAGCGAGCGCCGCGACCTGTGGGAGGCCCGCGAGGTCTACCTGTCCATGTCCCCGTTCCTCTTCGCCAATAACATGAGTGGCGCGCTGCTCATGTATCACGGTGAGATGGACCAGAACGTGGGCACGGCGCCGATCCATTCGGAGAAGATGTTCCACGCCCTGAACGGGCTGGGCAAGCCGGCCGCCATGTACATGTACCCGTACGAGGATCATGGCCCGGCCACGCGCGAAACCACGCTGGACCTGTGGGCACGCTGGACCGCCTGGCTCGACTACTGGGTGAAGAACGCCGACCAGCGGACCGCCAATCCGCAGATCATTTCCGACGGTTCGGGCGGCTGAACCCGGGAGCACTCCGCTACGAGGGAGGGCCGGTCCCGTCCGGGGGCGGCCCTCCTTTCCGTTACCAGGGATGCAAGCCACGTCCCAGCGCACCTCCCGCGCGCTACGGCTCCTCCTCCGTCACCCGACGCAGCACGCTGTCGATTTCGTCCAGCCGTGCGCTCTCCGCGCGCAGCTCCAGCAGCCGCTGCTTCCAGGTTGGGTCGATGTCCACCGCCCCGGCCAACTGCCAGGATAGATCCTGACCGGTCTCGAGCTCGGGGACGGCCTTGCCGGGGCCCCCCAGCCGCCGTACGGCGGAGGCAAAGAGAGACAGGGACCGGTCGCGCCGGGCGCGCAGCGCAACATGGAACTCCACCTCGTCGCTGAAGATCTCCACCAGGGCTTCGTGGAAGAGCGCTTCCGACTCGATGCCGTCGATCACGCGAAAGCGGGCCACGCCGCGCGCCAGAATGACCGAGCGGCCATCGGGTAGCGGCTGGAAGCCAAGAATCTCGGCCACGCATCCAACGCGTCCTTCCTGGATCTGGAAGTCACCGAGCCGCGGCGTGTCGTGGTAGAGCACGCCGAACCGCTTGTCTCCCTCCAGGCAGCGGGCCACCATCTGCCGGTAACGTGGCTCGAAGACATGCAGCGGCATGAGACTGCCCGGGAGGAGGACCACCGGGAGAACGAAGAGCGGCAGCCTGCGCATGTCCCAACGGTAGGGCATCGGAGCGCGGCGCGCACGGGTCTCGATGCCAGGCGCGAGAGGCGGGGCGTAACGCGCCCCCCCTTCGTCAAGGGTGCTCGTGCAGGTGTCAGCCCGTGAGTGCCGGAGCGGCCTGCTCCGCCAGCAGCGAGCGCAGCCGGACGCCGACCGTGCGGGGTGTTACGGGCTTGGAGATGAAGCCGGCGGCACCGAGCTCCCGTGTCCAAGCGGCGATGTCAGGGTCGTCCTGACCGGTAAGCACCAGTACCGGGACCTGTGGCGCCACGCCGGCCTTCATGGCCTGGAGCACGCCGATGCCGTCCACGCGGGGCAGCGTCAGGTCCAGCACCACTGCGCGCGGGTTGTTGGCGCGCAGATAGCGGAGCGCGGCGCGCCCGTCGGCTACGTCGTCCACGCGGAATCCGTCCCGCTCCAGGCCCATGCGCAGCACCTTTCTCACCGCCACGTCATCCTCCACGACCAGCACGAGCGGATGGCGCACCTCGGACAGGTTGGCCGTCTCCTCCCGGCGGTGCACGGGAAACACGATCGTCTTGCCGTTGCCGCTGCCGTTGGGGGCCTCACGCATGATGGTCTCGAGCGCTCGACGCACCATGCGGCGGCGCACGGGTGAGGTGGTGTGCGTGGTCTCATCAGCCACCGAGTCCGGTGGCTGCACCGTGGCCAGGAGTTCCTCCATGGTGGTGGATCCCTCCGCCACCCGCGCCAGTCCCGATTCCCACAGCGTGAGCATGCCGGCGGCACCGCACAGTTCGGTGATCTCCTCAGCGCCGGCGCGCCGGCCGATGGCGTTCGCGATCGTGCTCGTGACCATGGCCACTTCCGCGATCACCGTGCGCCCGTAATAGCCGGTGTCCTGGCATCGCGGACAGCCGACCGCGCGGTAGAGTTGTTGGACGAAGGTGTCCGCTAGCCACGCCCGTTGCGCCGCGGGGAGGTCACCGCGCTGAATCGGCTCCCGGCAGGCCGTGCACACGCGGCGCACCAGGCGCTGTGCCACCACGCCGCGGAGGGCGGCGGCCAGGGCACCGGTGTCCACGCCCATGGCCATGAGGCGGAGGATGGCCGAGGAGGCGTCGGGGGTGGCCACGGACGAGATCACACGGTGGCCGGACAGACTCATTTCCACCGCCAGATCGGCCGTCTCGAGGTCGCGCAGCTCCCCCACCAACAATCCATCAACATACTGGCGCAGGGCCGAGCGGAGCGCGTGCGGGTAGGTGAGGCCCACACGCTCGTTGACCTGCACCTGCGTCACGCCCGGCAGACGGTACGCGATGGGATCCTCCACCGTCACCACCTCGTGACCGGCCGCCTGGTGGCGCTTCATGACCGCGTAGAGCGTGGTCGTCCGCCCGCTCCCCGCCGGCCCGGTAACCAGGATCAGCCCACCCTCAGCGGCCAGCATCCGTTCGATGCGGGCGCGCTCGGCCAGGGAGAAGCCGAGTTCCTCGAAGCCGCGGGTGGCCGCGTCCGGCTCGGCCAGGCTGATGACCAGCTTCTCGGCGCCGCCCCCCACAGGCAGTGCGGAGACGCGCAGGTCCACCTGCTTGCCGGCCACCAGTGCCCGCGCCCGGCCATCCTGCGGACGCAGCCGCTCGGCCGTATCCATGTCGGCCAGCGTCTTGACGTGGCTGACCAGTGCCCGCACCCACGTGTGCGGCACGTGCACCGCTTCGTAAAGCACGCCGTCCACCCGGTAGCGGACCGCCATGCCCCCGTCGTCGGGCTCGAGGTGGATGTCGGTGGCCCGGCGGTGGAATCCGTCCACCACGAGCGCATCTACCAGGCGAATCACGTCCACCCCTCCAGCCGGAGCGGCACTCGTCTCATCCCGCTCACGCGTCAGCGCGGAAGCGAGCCGCTCCACTTCGCTGCTGCTCGGATAGAGCAACTCGATGGCCGCGTCGATCGCGTCCGGTGATGCCAGCACCACATTCACCCGGCAGCCCGCGGCAAAGGCCGCGAGGCGCTCCAATTCAACGGGTAGGGGATCGGCCGCGGCGAGCACCAGTGCACGGTCTCGCATGGCTATTGGCACCGCCCTCTGCTGCCGCACGAAGCCCTCGTCGAGCAGATCGGCGGCGGCAGGGTCCGGAGCGTCCAGGGTGTGCGGCGCCAGCCCATAGCGTGCGGCCACGGTTTCCAGGAGCCAGGCATCGGTGGCCAACCCGCCGGCGACGGCCGCCTGCCAGGCCGTGCGTTGCTTCAGGCGCTCCAGCATCGGCCGGTCGGCGTCCTCGTAGCGTTCCGCCTGCCGCAGGACATCCAGGATCCATGGATCCGGCCAGCCATGCGCTAGGGAATGCTCGACTCTTGCCATGCTGTGCTCCTGGGGTGTCAGTTGCGGAGGCGTCCGGCTCGCGGGCAAGGATGTATAAGGACAAGGTCCGTGCCGACGCGTGCACAGCTCTAAATACGTTGTGCGCCAATGATAGGGGAGGTGAGGCGCGCTTCCGTAGGTGCCCGGAATCCAGGCATGTGTCCAGAAGTGATACAGCTACCGGAAAAGCCACGGGGAGGCCCACGCGCTTGCATCCTGCCGCGGTAAGCCGATACGTTTTTGTATCCAGGGACGGACACGCCCGGAGATTGCCAGCGGCGTGGCCAATCGGTCGCGCACTCCATGTCCCATTCATCTCCGACATGCCGTCACACGCTTCCGCAGCACGAGGATCGGCTTTCCATGAGTAGCAGGGCGTCAGGGATCGAGAACAATACGGACACGCACCGCGGTGACCGGGTCACGCAGGCATACGAGCGCCTGCGGTTGCTCATCGTGGGGGGGCGCCTGGCACCTGGCACGCGCATCATCGAGACGGACGTAGCGGAGCGTCTGGGCGTGAGCCGCACGCCGGTACGCTCCGCGCTGCAGCGTCTACAGCAGGAGGGCTACATCGTGGCCGCCGGCGCGGGCCAGCAGTCGCGTCTCTCCGTGGCACCACTCACCCAGCAGGATGCCCGCGAACTGTTTGCCATCGTGGCGGAGCTGGAGGGGCTCGGCGCCCTCTGGGCAGGTGGTCTCGACGCCACCCGCCGCGCGGTGCTCTCCAGGGAGCTTCGGGAGCTCAATGACGGACTGCTCGCGGCGGGCAATGAGGAAGAGAAGGACCATCAACGGGTCTTCGAGCTGGACATGGCCGTCCATCGCGCCCTGGTCCTGGCCGGCGGTGGACCGCGCCTGCTGGCGCTCCACGACGCGGTCAAGCCTCAGACCGAGCGCTACGTGCGGCTCTACGTCAGCGCCTTCATCGATCAGGTGGCCACATCGGTGCGCGAGCATGAGGGCATCATCGCCGCCATCGATGCCGGCGATGGCCAGGCGGCTCAGCAAGCGCTGCGGCAGAACTGGTCCAACGCCGCCGACCGCCTCTGCCGCGTGATCGAGTCGCTGGGCGAGAGAGGCACCTGGTAGACCCGCACGCGGCTGCTCCGCCAGCCACGGCTGAGGCCATGCCACCCGCTGCCGGCGCAGGACAGCCTGTTCCGGTGTGGCCACCACCCGGCACCGAGTCCCTGCACGGCCTGCTCGGCCGGGTGCGCTGGCGCTCCGCCGCGGCAACCCTCCTCATCGCGCTGCCCACGCTCTTCATGGCCCTCGATCCCGGCATGCTGCTGCCCGACGGCCATGCGCGCTGGGTCCTGGCGCTGGCGGGCCTGGCCATTGCCGCGGGTGTGGCTGTGTGGATCGGCGCCGCCCTGGCCGTCATGACGGTGGTGGACGGCGTGCGGCGGGCCGCGCGCCTGGGCTACCCGCGCGGTCTCCTGCTCGAGGTGGCGGCGGATACGGCCCGCGACGGCGGGATGCTGGTCGCGGGCACGGGCTCCTTCCGCGGCGTGGCACCCGAAACGCGCAGCTCGCTCGGCCGGCTCCGGGTATGGCGCGCGTGGCTTGCGGCGCTCGGTGCCGCGCTACCTGGGCCGTGTGCCGTGGCCGCCCTTCTGCTGGCGTTTCGCGGTGATCTCGGACGCGCCGGGATGGTGCTGCTGGTGCTCGGGCCGGGCGTCACCTTCGTCCTGGTGGCCGCCGTTATGACGGGCTGGGAGAAGGCCGCGGCTGCGCTGGACCGGGGGGCCGCCGCATGGGACCCCGATCCGTCCACGCCGCGCGATCGGGCGGAGGCCTGGTTGCGCACGGCGGCGGGCAGCGGAGCGGATCGGGACTCCGCCGGGCTGCGTTGGCTGCTGGCGGGTGCCGCCGTGACGGCTGTGGGAGCGCTGGTGGTGGCCATGCTCGTAGCGGTCAGCATGGCCGCCACGGCCGCGGTGAGCATCGGCGCGCTTGGCGCGATCGAACCGATGCGCGGCGTGTCCGGCCTGGACGCACGGGCCGGCGTTCTGGCGGTCCTGTTGGCGGACGCCCCCGTCGACAGCTCCGTGACGCCCGGGGCCGCCGGCGCCGCGCTGCACGGCCTGCTGGCCGCCTACGCCGGGGAGGCGTGGCGGGACGGTGTGCGCGAGGGTCTCCTGCGCCCGTCGCCGGAATCCGCATCGGCTGCGGTGGTCAGGCCATCCGGGGTCCTCCACCTGCTCGGCCGCCGCTCGGCTGCTATGGAGCGGGCCTTCCAGGGGCAGCTCATACCCGCGGAGTTGGCGGCGCTGGCGGAGCGTCCCGCGGCGCCGCCGCTGGATCTCCTCCGCACGGTGAGCTCGGCGGCCGACGTGGATGTGCTGGGCGGGCGGCTGGCGCTGCCACTGCCCGCCGGCACCCAGCCGGGCGATGTCCTCCGGGCCGTTGCTCCGTCCCGTACGGCCATCTTTGACGCTGGCACCCTGCAGGTGGTGGCGGATCTGCACGAGGGTCGGGTCGCCGCGGCTGAGGCCATGCTGCGCTCGCTCATGCTGTTCGGGGCCCGGTTGGCGCTGACCACGCCGCTTGCCTGGGAGGCCGACGCGTCCGGCAGGGCGGCGCTCGACGCCGCCAATCGCCTGGCCACCGTCCTGATTGCCACCGGGCGTGAGGCGGAAGCGGCGCGCCTCCACGGCCACGTCCTGGCCGCCGAGGAGGCCCGCCGCGCGGCAGGGAGCAGGCCGCCGCCCATCGGCGAGATGGCCCTCATCATCCACCGCGCCGTGGCCGCCGATGCCCGCCACTCACCGGCCGAGCGCTGGGCCGCGCTGGAGGCGTATCTGCTGATACGCGGCTGCGGCTCCGTTAGCCGCGTGCTCTTTGCCCCGCCACCGCGCGCGGATGAGGGGATCGGCGCTGTGCTGGCCGATCTGGGCGAGCGTCCGGCCGACGCCGCCCTGCTGGCAACCGTCGTGGATCCGCCGCCCTTCCGATACTACACGCGCGGGCCGGTCGGCTTCGTTGGCCGCCTGCTCGGGGAACGTACGGCCGCCGGCCGGTGCGGACGCACGCTCAGCCTGAACCCCGACTGGCTGTGAGGGGCGGCACCATGGTATCCGGGCGGTCTGGGTGACCCCGACGGTCCTATTGACCCGGGCGGCGTCCGTCATCCGGGTGTCCTTCGTGACCCGGCAGCGGGTGGGTGGCACACTGCTGCTGGCATGCGTGGCCAGCGCGCTTCCACCACCGCCGGACGCCTTCCAGGCGGGCGTTCCCTGGCGGGCACGCCTCGGAGCCACACCGGTCACCGCCCAGGCCAACGTCGACCGTGCCGATTCGGTCTTCGTCCGGCATGCCCGTGCCGAGTTGCGCGCGCACGGCCTGCCCGCCGGGGCCATCAGTGTGGCCGCCGCGAACGGTCCGTTCTGGAGCCTCTCCTGGCGCGGCGATGACCAGGCGCCGCCCGATGCGGCCACCGCGCACCGCGCGGGTCCGCTGAGTGAGCTCGTCACCCGCATGGCGGCCCACTACCTGGACGACCTTGGCCGCCTGCCGCTCGACAGCTCCATCGCGTCCACGCTGCCCGATCTCCGGCTCCTGCCGCCGGACGAGTTGACCGTTGTGGAGGGGGCGAGCGGCCGCGCGCTGGTGGCTTATCTCCCCGAGATGACCGCCCGCATGCTTCTCGAGCACCGCGCGGGGCTCCCCGTGGACGCCCCCATGGGCACGCGGCCGGGTGCACCACCGGCGAGCTCGGCGGGGCAGGTGGTTGCCTCGCTGCGTGGCACCCGGCTCGTGCGCCAGCCCGGCGAGCCAGGCGGTCCATCCCGGGCCGGCACCGTCGCGCTCGGCGCGGCCGTGGCCACCGTATCGGGGATGCCACTCGCCCCCATGGTGCGTGAACACCTGCTGGTGCCCCTCGGCATGGCGGGTAGCGCGCTGCTGCCCGAATCCCCATGGACCACAACGTCCGCCGCCTGGCGCCGACTGTCCGACGGGCAGCTTCTCCCGGCGGGAAGTGTTCCGGTGGGTGCCGCGGCCGCGCTCGGACTCGTCCTGCCGATCGAAGACGCTGGCCGCCTGGCCGGGTCGCTGCTCGGCACCGACCCGCGCGCCATGGCCACCGACCGTCCGGGGCGTGCGGACCGCGCGACCGCGGCGGCCGCCGCGGTGGGTCGGGGTCTGGAGGCTGCCGAACTGGCGGGTATGCCCGCCCTGCGGCACACGGGTGACGGGGGCGGGGTCTCCGCCGCCCTCCTGCTGTTGCCCGACAGCGGTCTGGCAGCCGTGGTCCTCCTGCCCGTGGACGGAGCGGCGGCGCTGGCCGAGCGGCTGGCGGGCACCGCGCTCCTGCTCGTGCTCGCCGAACGCGGCGGCGGCCAGATGGTGGCGCCGCCGGCCACGGAGCCCGTGCCGCCCTCCGTTGCGCTGCGGTTGGCGGGCAGCTACCAGGGCACCGAACACGGGCTGCAGCTCGTGATGGCCGGGGACGGTCTGGCGGCGGAGCTGCCCGAGCGAGTCATGGTCCGGCTGCGTGGCGACACACTGTGGATCGACGATCCGGCGTATCCGCGCGAGCCGCTCGTGCCACTCGCTGGCGGAGGGCTCCGCTTCCGGGGGGATTCCCTCGCGCCGCTCGACCCGGTGCCGCCGCGCGGCCCCCCGCCCGGCTGGCGGGGTCTCATCGGCGAGTACGGAGCCACCGTCGACCCCCTCGGCGTGCACGAGTCCGGCGGTAGCCTGCGCGTGCGACTGGACAGCCGTGTCGAGCACGAGCTCCGCCCCGCCGGGGCGGATGCGTTCGTGCTCGTCGGGGACGGACCCTATGCGGGCGAAGTGCTGCGCTTCACGCGTGGGACCGCGGGTGCGGCCACCCATGTCATGCTTTCCGCCGTGGCGTTTCCGCGGCGCATCGCGGCCGATTCGGACGGGTTCCGCATTCGTCCGCGCCGCACCATCGAAGCGCTCCGGCGGGACGCGCTGGCCGCCGCGCCGCCTGCCGAGGTGGGTGATTTCCCTGCGCCCGACCTGGTGGAACTACGCACCCTCGATCCTTCCATACGCTACGACATCCGTTACGCCACGCTGGACAACTTCATGGGCGCCGTCTTCTACCGCGATGCGCTGGCATTCCTCCAGCGACCGGCCGCGGAGGCGCTGGCCAGGGTGAGCGCGCGTCTGCGGCCGCTGGGCTACGGACTCATGGTCTTCGACGCGTACCGGCCCTGGCACGTCACCAGAATGTTCTGGGACGCCACCCCGGACGATCTGAAGGAGTTCGTGGCCGATCCCGCCCGGGGCTCGCGCCACAACCGCGGCGCGGCCGTGGATCTCACCCTCTATCACCTGGATACCGGGGCGCCCGTGGACATGCCGAGCGGCTACGACGAGTTCACGGAGCGAGCCCACGCGGACTATCCGGGCGGCAACGCGCGTGCGCGCTGGCACCGTGCCCTCCTGCGCCATACCATGGCGGCCGAGGGCTTCACGGTCTACGACGTGGAGTGGTGGCACTTCGACTACATGGACTGGGCGCGCTGGCCCATCGATAACCGCGAATTCCAGGAGCTCGTGCGACGATGAACTTCATCCATCGGGGGCGCTTCCGGCCCGCCTGGCCCGTCATCCTCCTGGCGTGCCTGCTGGTGCCCGCCTGCGCGGTGCTGCCCGCCGGCGGCCCGTGGCAGGAGGCGGGCTATGACGTCATCATCGAAGGCGGGCGGGTGGTGGACGGTACCGGCGCTGCCTGGTTCTACGGCGATGTGGCCATGCGCGGTGACCGGATCGTGCGCGTGGCCCCTCCCGGAGCGCTGCGGAACGCGGCCGCCAGCGAGCGCGTGGACGCGCGCGGGATGGTGGTGGCTCCCGGCTTCATCGACATCCAGAGCCACTCGCGCGGCGCCTTTCTCTCCGGCGATGGCCGCGTGGTCTCCAAGGTCACGCAGGGCATCACGACCGAGATCATGGGGGAGGGCACGACCAACGCCCCGGTGAACCGGCGTACGCTGGGCGCGAGCGCGGACGCGCCGGAAGGGCGGCAGCTGCTGGAGCGCTACGGCGGAGCGGGCGGGTTCGATCGCTGGCTGCGGGACATGGAGGAAAACGGTGTTTCCCCGAACGTGGGCTCCTTCGTGGGCGGGAGTACTCTGCGCACCTACGGCATGGGGACCACCGAGGGCGCGGCGCCGCCGGCCGCTCTGGACAGCATGCGGCAGGCGCTGGCCTGGGCCATGGAAGACGGCGCCTTCGGCATGGCCACCGCGCTCATCTATCCGCCCGCGGCCTTTGCCGGCACGGACGAGCTGGCCGCGGTGGCCGAGGCCATGGCGCCGTACGGGGGGATCTACATCACCCATCTGCGCAGCGAGGCGGATCGGCTCCTGGACGCCATTGACGAGGCGGTGGAGATTGGCCGTCGTGCAAATGTCCCGGTGGAGATCTACCATCTCAAGGCGGCGGGGACCCGCAACTATCCCACCGCGGCCGCGGCCGTGGAGCGTATCGACGATGCCCGGGCGGCGGGCCTGGACGTGCAGGCCAACATGTACCCCTACACCGCGGGCAGCACGGGGCTCACCTCCTGCTTCCCGCCCTGGGCTTCCGCCGATGACGCGCTCTTCGACAATCTGGCCGACCCCGCCACGCGCGCCCGCATCCGCGCCGAGATCGAACGTCCCACCGCCGAATGGGAGAATCTCTGCGAGCTGTCCGGGCCGGAGAACGTGCTGATTCTGGGACTCCGCAACGCGGAACTGCGGTCGTACGAGGGCAAACGGCTGGACGAGATTGCCCGCATGCGGGGTGTGGACTGGATCGAGGCGGCCCTCGAGCTGGTCCTTGAGGAGCGTAGCCGCGTGAACACCATCTACTTCATGATGGCCGAAGAGAACGTCCGCATGCAGCTCCGCCAGCCGTGGATGAAGTTCGGCACGGATGCCGGCGGGCAGGACCCGCGCACGGCCCGCGACCTCACGCACCCCCGCGCCTACGGTACCTTCCCGCGTATTCTTGGACTCTATGTGCGCCAGGAGGGCGTGCTCGAGTTGGAGGACGCCGTGCGCAAGATGTCCTCGGCCGTGGCCACGCGGCTGGGGCTGCAGGACCGGGGGGTCCTGCGGGAGGGCATGTACGCCGACGTGGTGGTGTTCGATCCGGAGACGGTGATTGATCGCGCCACCTACGAGGAGCCCCACCTGCTCGCGGTGGGGGTGCCGCACGTGTTCGTGAACGGGGTGGCGGTGGTGCGCAACGGTGCACACACCGGCGCCACACCGGGGCGGGTGGTGCGGGGCCCGGGATGGACCGGCCGCTGAGTGAGCGTGTCGAGCCGGTCCGCCTCCCTAACGAACGATCCGTCCGCGAGACGACCTGGCGAGCGCGCCGTCGGGACCAGCGGCGAACGTCATCCCATTCACCGCTACCACGGTGTTGTAGCCCGTCTCACTGATGCCATGCCAGGTCTGGCCGTCCGAGGAGTACAGGGTGCCGGAGGGGCCGGTCGTGATCCAGGCGAATGCGCCGTTCCACTCCCCGGCCGTCACGCCGTAGCGCACGCCGGGCAGCGGCGTCCGCCCCTCGCGCAGCTGCCATGTACGCCCGCCGTCGCTGGTGGCCAGCACGGTAGGGTGCGCCTCCGCGCGCAGCTCATAGTTGCCACCTACGGCGAGCCCGCGCTGCCCGTCCTCCCGGAAGGCCAGCGCGAAGATACCGGCGGTGGCGCTGCCCGCCAGCGGTGTGTCGTGCACGCTCCAGCTGTCACCGTAGTCGTCCGTGCGGTACACGCGCGCACGGTCACCGCCGCCCGTGCCGAACCAGGCTGTGCCGTCCGGCCCGGTCACCAGGGCCCGGCCGCTCGCGGCAAAGCCTGCTTCCCCTGCCAGCGGCGCCGGCAGTCGCTCCGCGGACAACCGGGACCAGCTCTCCCCGGCGTCGGTGGTGCGGGCCACCACGAACGTGCCGTCCACCGGGTCGCCGAAGGCCAGGCAGCGGCTAACGTCCCAGCAGGCCAGCGCGTCCATGAATACGCCCGGTCGCCGGTCCTCGTAGCGCGTTTCCCAGCTGCGGCCGCCGTCGCGGGTGCGATAGATGCGGGCCAGGCCACCGTCGAAGCTCGTAGCCAGGGCGTGGGCCGTGGTGCTGTCGGCGCCGTAGATGCCCACGATGAAGAGCTCCGCGGCCGTGGGGATGGTGTCCACGGTGAAGCGCTGGCCGCCGTCCACGGAGCGGGCCACCACGCCGCCGCGCCCACCGGCCCATAACACCGCGGGCCGGGGCGCGTGCAGCGAGCGGAATTCCGCGGTGGTGGCGGTGGATGCGGTAACCCACTGCGCGTGCACGCTTGCGGGGGCCATGACCAGGAACAGGGCCATCAGCGGCCAGAGGAAGCGCATGACCAGCTCCAGGATCACGAGTGAGCGGCCAAGCTAGGGGCCATGGTGGCGGTCAGGCAATCCTGCCCCAACGCTCCACGAACGGGCGGCGTCATTAAGACGGACATGGAGGAGAGCGATGCCGATCTGGTGGAGCGTGCGCGTGCCGGCGACGGCGATGCCTTCGAAAGGCTGGTGCGGCGCCACATGCGCGCCGCCTACGCGGTTGCGCTGGGCGTCATGCGCAATCCCACGGACGCGGAGGATGTGGTCCAGGACGCGTTCATCAAGGCGCTCGAAGAGCTGGAGAGCTGCCGGGAGCCGGACCGGTTCGCCGCGTGGTTGGCCCGGATCGTCAGGAACCGGGCGCACAGCTTCCATCGCTATCGGCGGGTCCGGCGGGCCACCACGCTGGATGACGCCGGGCCGCTGGCGGGCGCTTCGGACCCCGCTCGGGACACGGCACGTTCCCGCCTGCGGGAGCGCCTGAGCCAGGCCGCGGCGGAATTGCCGGAGAAGCAGCGGCAGGTACTGCTGCTGCACGATCTGGAGGGCTGGAAGCACCGGGAGATCGGTGCGTTGATGGGTATGCCCGCGGGCACGGTACGCTACACGCTGCACCAGGCACGTCGCGCCATGCGCGAACTGCTCGGCGCTGATTCACTGAAGGAGGACTGAATGGAACGGGAGCGGCTGGATCTGACGCCGCTGGATCCCACACGGGACCCGGCCTTCATGGAGCGTTTGGTGGCGCGCATCATGGGCGCCGCGCAGGCCGAGCTGGACCGCCGCGCTGGAGGTGGCGACATCTTCGACCTCCTGGGCTACTGGTCCCGCCCCGCGCTGGCCGCCGCCGCCCTGCTGGCGGTGCTGGCCGGCTCGGTACTGGTCCGGTCCGAATTCATGACCACGCCCGTGCAGGCTGCCGTGACGTCACCGTACGTGACCGCCGACCTGGCGTCCGAGGAAGACGTGCTGTTGTGGCAGAAGCTCGTGCTTCCGCCCATGGAGATCGAACTGCTGGCCACACTCGAGGGAGAATTCGAATGATGGTGATCCGTGCCGCGTCCGGACGGACGCGTGCCGTAGCGTTCGGGTTGTTGGCGGTCACGTTCGTCGTGGGCGGGCTGTCGGGCATGGCCGTCCAGCAGACGCGCAGTGCCGCATCGGCCGTGCTGCCGGCAGGGGATGTTCTGATGGTGGCATTCGGTACTGATGGGGAGATGCGCGCCTGTCCGGCACCGCGCCAGACGACGCGCGAGCGCTTCGCGCCGCTGGACTCCATTGGAGCGTCGCCCGAGCAGCAGGATTCGATCAGCCGCATCTTGGAAGCGTGGCGACCGAAGCTGACGGCCGCCTGGCGCCAGTATGACGACATTCAAGACAGCCTCTACGCTCAGTTCGATACGCGCAGCGACGCCGTGCGCGATTCCATGCAGGTGGAGACCCGCGCGGTGCTCAGCCCCGAGCAGCGCATGGCGCTGGAAGCGCTCTACGAGCGGCAGGATTCCACGCACCGTGCAGCGCGCAGAGCGCAGAAGGCATTCGAGGAGGCGTGCATCGACGCGCGCCGCGAAGCCCGTGGAAAGGACACCCCGAATGACAGCGGAAACGACCGCTAATGACCGGTCAAGATGCAGGACGAACACGCCGAGAGGGAGCAACGATCATGTCAGCAGGTAGTCGCAGGATCATTACGGGTTGGCTGGCGCTGACGGTAGCGTTCGGCAGTATCGTCGCGATCACGGCGTGCAATAATACCGAGGCCGAGACGGCGGATTCCGTGCTGGAGACGGCAGCCGTACGGCGGGTCAACCTGGAAGTGAAGGCGGAGGCCACCGGTGCCATCGAGCCGATTCGCACCGTGGAGGTCAAGTCCAAGGCGTCAGGCGAAGTACTTCGCCTGCATGGTGAAACGGGCATGAACGTCACCAAGGGTACTCTCCTGGCCGAGATCGATCCGCGGGACGTACGCAACGCCTACGAACAGGTGAAGGCGGACATGGACGTGGCCCAGGCGCGCCTGAAGGCCAGTCAGACGGGCCATGAGCGGTCGGTACAGCTGCGGGAGGCCAACATCATCACCGAGCAGGAGCTGGAGTCGGCCGAGCTGGATCTGGCCAACCAGAAGGCCTCGCACTTCCGGGCTCAGACCAATCTGGATCTTGCCGAGCAACGCCTGAATGACGTGCGCATCGCCGCCCCCATCGACGGGACGATCATCTCCCGGACGGTGGAGGAGGGCACCATCATCCAGTCCGGTAGCAGCAGCGTGTCCGGCGGCACGGCGCTCTTCACCATGGCGGATCTGGCGCAGATGCAGGTGTCCGCGCTGATCGCCGAGATCGACATCGGCCGCGTGTCACCGGGCCAGCCCGTCAGCGTCACCGTGGACGCCTTCCCCGATCGTCCCTTCGTGGGCACGGTACAGAAGATCGAGCCGCTGGCCAAGGTGGAGCAGAACGTCACCATGTTCCCGGTGATCGTGGTGCTGGACAATGCCGAGGGACTCCTGAAGCCCGGCATGAGCGCCAGGGTGGAAGTGGAGATCATGGAGAAGCCCGGCGTACTCGCCGTGCCCAATGACGCCGTGGTGAACGTGAACGACGCGGTGGCCGCCGGAATGGTACTGGGCATGACCGAGGAAGCGGTGACGCAGGCGCTCGAGACTGCGCGCGCCGCGGGACGGACGCCGCCCGCGCGCGGCGCTGCTGGCGCGGCCGAGTCGGCCGGTGCGGATAGCGCCTCCCCGGTAGCCGCCCCTGGCGCCGGGAACCGCCGTGCCGGGGCCGGCGGGCAGCGGCCTGGCGCCGATGGCGCGGCGCCGGCGCAGGGCGGCCAGCGCGGCGAGATGACCCCGGAGATGCGCGAACGCTTCGCGGCCATGCGTGGCAGCCGTGGCGCCCAGGGCAACGTTGAGACCCGCCCGGGTGTGGTGTTCGTGGACGCTGCCGCGGGGCCGGAGCTCCGTATGGTGACCTTCGGTGCCAGTGACTGGGACAACACCGAGGTGGTGAGCGGCCTGGAGGAGGGTGAGGCGGTCATCATCATCTCGGCCATCCGCCTGCAGCAGCAACAGCAGCAGTTCAACGAGCGTATGCGTGAGCGCATGGGCGGTAGTGGCATCGTGCCGGGCGGCGGCATGGGAGGGGGCCGTGGACGGTAAGCGGCCCACCATGCTCGTGGGAGAGACCATTGCTGTGGCGCTCTCCGCGGTGCGGGCCAACGCCTTGCGGTCCTTTCTCACGATGCTGGGGATCATCATCGGCATCGGTGCCGTGATCACCATGGTGGCGCTGGGCGAGGGCGCGCAGCGGACCGTGCAGGACCAGATCAACGCGCTCGGCACGAACGTGCTCACCGTCCGCTCCGGGCGCAGCATGTTCGGTGGCGTGGATCGGGGCAGCAGCCGGATCACCATGGATGATGCGGAAGCGCTGCGCTTCGCGGGAGGCAACATCGCCGCCGTCTCGCCGGAGATGGAGAGCCACTACCAGGTGGTCTACGGCCGGCAGAATGCCAACCTGTCGGTCATGGGCGTGTGGCCGGAATACTTCGACATCCAGAATCACCACCTGGCCGACGGCGCCTTCTTCACGCCTGGTGAGGAGATGGGCCGGCGGCGCGTGGCCGTGGTCGGCTCCGGCGTGGCGGGGCGCATCACGCCCGATTCCACGGCCATGCTGACGGGTCTGACCATCCAGATCCGGGGCATCCCGTTCGATGTGGTGGGGGTGCTGGCCTCGAAGGGGGAGCAGGGCTTCATGAGCCCCGACGAGACGATCTTCATCCCCGCCAGCACCGCGAGCTACCGCGTCTTCGGCAACGATCGTCTGCGCTCCATCCTGGTGCAGACCCCCACCGCCGCGGCCATGGATCCGGCCATGGGGGAAATCGACCGCATCGTGCGCCGCCTGCACCGCACGCGTCCGGGGGAGGACAGTCCCATCACGGTGCGCAACCAGACATCCCTGCTGGAGACGGCGCAGGATACCACCCGCACCTTCACCTACCTGCTGGCGGGGATTGCCATGATCTCGCTGCTGGTGGGTGGCATCGGGATCATGAACATCATGCTGGTCTCGGTGACGGAGCGCACCCGGGAGATCGGTGTGCGCAAGGCGCTGGGGGCGCGCCGGCGCGACATCATGTTGCAGTTCCTGGTGGAGGCCCTGGTCTTATGCCTTGCGGGGGGCGCGCTCGGCATCGCCGCGGGCTACGGCGGCGCGGCCGCGCTCAGCCGGATCATGGACTTCCAGGCCGCGGTCGCGATAGATGCGGTGGTGCTTGCGCTGGGCTTCTCGGGCGCGGTGGGCCTCTTCTTTGGTCTGTGGCCGGCCCGCCGTGCCGCTCTGCTGGACCCCATCGTGTCGCTCCGCTACGAATAGCCGAGCGGCGCAGTAGCGTCCTGTAGCGCGGCCACCGGATGCACCGGTGGCCGCGTCTTGTTATGGGCGCAATTCCAGGCGGCGAAGGGTGAGCGCTTCCACCCGCGCCACGTCCACGCGGACACCCAGGCCAGGTTGGTCCATGGGCACGGCCATGGTGCCGTCCGCGCGCATGGTCCACGGCGGATCCACGATGTCCTCCGTCCAGTAGCGATCGCTCGGTGAGATGTCTCCCGGGATGGTGAAGCCGGGCAGCGTGGCCAGCGCCACGTTGTAGGCCCGTCCGATGCCGGATTCCAGCATCCCGCCGCACCAGACGGGGATGCCGTGCGCCCGGCACAGCTCGTGGATGGCCCGCGCGGCCGCCAGGCCGCCCACCCGCCCCGGCTTGATGTTGATGACGCGCGCGGCTCCCAGCGCCAGGGCGTCCGCCGCGCGCGCCGCGCCGTCCACCGACTCGTCCAGGCACAGATCCGTGCGGATCCGCCGCTGGAGCGCCGCGTGCCGCACCAGGTCCCCGGCCGCGAACGGCTGCTCGAGCATGAGCAGATCGAACGCGTCGAGCCGTGCCAGGCAATCACCATCCTCCGGCGCGTACGCGCCGTTCGCATCCACGCTGAGGACGGCGTCCGGTCCCACGGCATCCCGGACGGCGGCCACGAAAGGCAGGTCGGCGTCCGGTCGAATCTTGAGCTTGACGCGGCGATAGCCGCGGCTGAATGCCGCCTCGGCGCGCCTCACGAGGTCGGCGGGGGTAGCCTGGATGCCCAGGGATATGCCCACCTCGATGCGCTCACGGCCGCCCCCGAGGAGGCGGGTGAGCGCCACGCCTTGTCGCTCGGCGGCCAGAGCCCATGCACCCATTTCAAGCGTGGCCTTGGCCATGGGATGGCCCACGAAGCCCGTCTGCAATGCGGCGTGCGCCGCGTCCGGCGCGGCCAATGGAACACCGAGCAGGCGGGGCGCCGCCCACCGCTCGATGGCCAGCCACGCGGTGTCCACCGTCTCCGCCGAGTAATTGGGCTCCTCACCCGCCACGCACTCCGCCCACGCCGTGGCACCGTCGGCCGAGGTCAGTTCGGACAGCAGGATGCGGCGCTCGGAGACCACGCCGGAGGAAATGCGAAACGGTTCCACCAGGGGGAGGCGGATTTCCCGGAGCACAATTCGGTCTATGAGGAGCATACCTGCGTACCCGGTGCGTGGACGGGGGACGTCGCTTGAAAGAAAGAGCGGCGCCCCCACCGGGAGGCGCCGCTCCGCCGTTGGCGGCCGGCTTCAGCCGGTCGGGGGCGGCCTGCGCCGCATCGCGGCCAGCCGCTCGGTGAGCATCTTCTGCTGCTCCTCGGTGAGGATCTCCTTCAACTTCTCCATCTCCTTCTCCACGTCGGCCTGCATGGCCTGGCGCCGCGTCATGAGACCCTGGCGCTGCTCCGGCGTCATGCTGCGTATGCCCCCGCCCTGCATGAGCGCCTGCAGCTCCTTCGTGAATGGCTCGTGCTTCTTTTCCAGCGCCTTGGCAATGGTGTCTACGCGCGCCACCTGCTGCTCGGTGAGGCCGAAATCCGCTTTCTGAG
>Ga0214473_10001625_pt1 | contig 29246 bp, 25 predicted proteins | sample RVTome_7_FD_203509 | JGI IMG/M metagenome (GOLD analysis project Ga0214473, IMG submission 203509) | Soil microbial communities from uranium-contaminated site in the Upper Colorado River Basin, Wyoming, United States - RVT98D197 | ecosystem: Environmental > Terrestrial > Soil > Contaminated >...
AGGTCTTTGACGATTGCAGCGATCTCTTCCCGGGAGAGCAACAGATTGAGCCGGTGTTCCTCCATATTCACGCAGGCACCCTCTCTTATCCCTCTTGTCATCGATTCACCCCAACATATCATTCAGTGAGATGATTGTCAATGACACCCAGATTCTGATTTAGGAAAGAAAAACTCTTTCCCAACCTGTCATTGCGAGCCCCTAAAAGGGGCGTGGGTCGTATCGACCTTCACTTCGTTCGCAATGACAATTTCCTAAATCGGGATTTCGAAGCAGAAAGGGATTCTTTTTTTCGCTTTAATGTGCTATGATTGATTCGATGCATCAAGGTCAATCCCCAGAGGTATCGATTGCTATTGCATTCGCAGCGGGGTTTCTCTCTTTTGTCTCCCCGTGTGTCCTCCCCTTGGTTCCTTCCTACATGACCTATATCACCGGAGTCTGTTTCAAAGATTTGACCGATTCGGCAGCCAGGCCCAGGGTGAGGTGGGTCACGATGGCGCACTCGTTATTATTCATATGTGGTTTCTCCTTAGTTTTTATTCTGATGGGGGCGAGCGCCTCCTACCTGGGACAATTGCTCAGTGAGTATCAATCTGTGATTGAGAAAGTGGGAGGGGTTTTGATTATCATTCTTGGGATCCATTTCACCGGACTGATCACTCTTCCCTTTCTCCAGATGGAAAAAAGGTTTGAACTGGGACGAAAGCCTTTAGGCTATCTGGGGTCCTTATTCGTTGGAATCGTTTTTGCCGCGGGGTGGACACCTTGTATCGGTCCTATTCTTTCCTCCATTCTTCTTTATGCCAGCACCGCGAAGAGCTTCACAACAGGAGTTACGCTTCTAACCTTCTATTCCATAGGACTTGGCGTGCCTTTTTTTCTATCCTCTCTGGCCTTTAATTCTTTCCTTTGCGCTTTTAACGCCATTAAGAGATTTATGAGAGTGATTACGGTCGTAAGCGGTTGTTTCCTCATTGCCATCGGCATCCTTTTCCTTACCGACTTATTCCGCACGATCAATGCCTACCTGAATTTCTTCGGCAATCCCTAGCAAAATCCCGCATAGCGCCTGGGGCATAGCGCATAGCGTAGATGAAAATCAAAAAATCGGTTTATTAAGGGTCTCAAAATAGTCTACACATCTTCTCTGGCGGCCAAGGATTCATAACCCCACCTATCCTCCCCTTATCTCAAGGGGAGGAACACACCCCCTCTTGGGTTAAGAGGGGGAGAGGGGGAGTTACTCTCTTATACGCTATGCCCTATGCGCTCTGCGCTATGCGTTCTTATTGCCTTAGGCTCATCAGGGTGAAAGCACCAGCCAGACCGAAAAAGACCGTGGGGGTCCATGCGGAAAAGAGGGGCGCGAGAATCCCGGACTTTCCAAAGGAGAGAAAGATGTAGAAGGTTACTCCATAGGCAAAGCCGATCATCACACTGATCCCAATGCTCATTGCCACGCCACCCGAGCGGCCTGTCTTTAGGGCAAACGGAATACCGATTAATACCATGATCAAATTAAGGAGAGGGTAAGAGACCTTTGAATAGAGATCAACCAGGTAGCGCGTGGAATCGTAGCCTGCCGAGCGAATTCTATGAATGTAAGTTCTTAGCTCTGCGTAACTCATCTCTCGGGAATGGAGTTCAATATTTTGAAAGGATTGCCAGGTCTCTCCGATCGGGTACTCTTTTTCTTTGAACGGAGAGACCTGAACGGAGCCATCCTCTCCGAAATTCCTCTCCGTTCCGTCATAAAACCGCCACTTCCCGTCACTCCATCTTCCTTCGCGGGCATCCAGGCGTTGAATGCAGCGGAAGTTTGTATCAAATTGGAAGAGCGTGAATCCTTTCAGGATTTTTGCGTCCGGGTCCAGAAGCTGAATATTGTAGATCCGGTGACCGCTGTGGTACCAGATTTTGTAGTTCTTAAAAAAACTGGACGGCTGTTCTTTCCGGACCTTCACATCGAGAAGGTATTTTGTCCTCTGGTTCGTAACCGGGACAAGGTATTCATTCCCGAGAAAGGAAAAGAGACTGATGACCAGGGCAAGGAAGAGTAATGGGAGTGTGATTCGGTAGAGACTGATTCCTCCTGCCTTCATGGCTGTGATCTCGCTATGGCGGGAAAGGGCGCTAAGAGTAAGAAGGGTAGAGAGCAAAACCGAATAGGGGAGGGTCCACTGAAAGGTCAATTCCGGGACTTTGTAGAGAAGGTATTCAAAGATAAGATAAAAAGGGGCTTGATTTTTGATGAAGGTGTCCATCTTTTGAAAAAAAAGGACAATGGCGTAGATCAGGATCAAACTGATTAAGCTCAGGCCAAAGACCTTCAGGAACTCCCGGACCACATAGCGGTGGAGGATCCGGTGGCTTTCAAGCATCATCGAATAATTATCTCCACTTTTTCTGAACGATTTTAATACCTTCCATGATCCAGGCCAGAGGCTTGAATGGGGATTCTTTCGCTGTCTTGATAAGCAGGTATATTCCCAACCCTCCGAAGAGAAAATTCGGGGCCCATCCGGCAAATAAAGGAGGAATGGTTTCCCGGATCGCAAGGATTTCGGAAGCGGTGAGAGAGACATAATAGGCCAAAAAGATAAGAATACTGAAAATAAACCCGAAGGACCTTCCGGAACGGCGGGGTTGGATACCCAGGGGGACACCAATCAGGCCAAAGATGATGCATGCGAAGGGAATCGCATAACGTTTATGCAATTCAACCTCCTGGGCAATCACGTCTTCACCGATCTTTCTTCTTATCTTGATTTTTTCTTTGATATCTTCGATGGACATCTCGTGGTCTCTCAGTTTCCTTCCCAGATTGACTAAAGTTTTGGCCAGTTCGAGTTTTAAATCATAGGCATCAAACTTCACCTTCTGGTAGACCTGATTTTTTTGATTGAAGAGATGAATATCACCATGAAAAAGCCTTAGAATGACTTCTTGTGATTTCGGATTGCTGATCAGAAATCCTTCCTGGGCGAAGATCGTATTCACCTTTCCCTGCTCCCGCTCATCATGGATCATAATTCCTTCCATTTCTCCACCCCGAACCGGAACTTTATCCACATAGATGACCAGTCCCTTAAATACATCGCTGAACACTCGCTCCTTGATTTCAATATCTGCTTTGGATTGAACGATCACATAAAGGGTGGACATGAACCCCCGATTTCCCCAGGGAAGTCCATAAAGGACTAAAAAGGCGGTCAGGAGACTGGCACAGAGAGAAAAAATGGAGACGGGGAGAAAGAGCTGATAAAGGCTGATTCCAGATGCCTTGAAGGCGGTAATCTCGCTGTCACTGGAAAGTCTTCCAAAGGATAAAAGAACAGCCAGAAGAACAGACATCGGGATCGTAAAGATGAGAAAGGAGGGTGAGATAAAGACAAGAAGCACCAAAACCTGGGAAAAATCGACACCGCTGTTTACAATCATCTCAATCAACTTGAGGATCTTGTCCATGAGAAGGATGACTGTAAAGGTCATAATACCGATGAAAAAAATAGGGAGGATTTCTTTGAGAATATAGAGGTGGGTTGTTTTTCTCATTTTGGATCTATTCTAAGGGAGGGGAGATACGATGTCAACCCTTCGACCTTTCCGGGAAGCCACCCCGGACAAAGCCTCCCGGAGGGTTGACTTTTTTGCCTTCATCCATTATGTTGAAGGTATTTTAAGCCGTTGAGGAATAGGATGAAAAAATTCTCCTACAAAGAGGCGGGCGTGGATATTGACAGGGGAGACGATTTTGTTCGGGCCATCAAACCGATGGTTGAATCCACCTTCCGGCCGGAGGTATTGACGAATATCGGGGGCTTCGCAGGATGTTTTTCACTGAACCTGGAACGCTACAAGAAACCGATCCTCGTGTCCTCTACCGATGGGGTAGGAACTAAGTTAAAGATTGCATTCCTGATGGACCGTCACGATTCTGTCGGAATCGATCTGGTTGCCATGTGTGTCAATGATATCGTGGTTTGCGGGGCAAAACCCCTCTTTTTTCTCGACTATTTGGCAACTTCCCGGCTCCAACCGGAAAAAGCGACAAAGGTGGTGAGCGGAATTGTCAAAGGGTGCCAGGAAGCGGAATGTTCCCTGATCGGCGGGGAGACCGCTGAGATGCCGGGCTTCTACCAGGAAGGGGAGTACGATTTAGCTGGTTTTGTAGTTGGAATTGTGGAAGATGCACAGATGATCGACGGATCAAGCGTGACCGTTGGGGACAAACTGATCGGGATCGCATCGAGCGGACTCCATAGCAACGGATATTCTTTAGTCAGGAAACTCCTTCTCGACCACTTAAATATGAGCCTGGAAAACGAGGTGAAGGATCTTGGAACATCCTTAGGTGAAGAACTGATTCGGCCGACCAAAATATACGTGAAGACGATTCTCAACCTAACCCGAAATTTCCACATTGGAGGGATTGCCCATATCACGGGAGGAGGAATCACGGGAAATCTGCCAAGAGTCATCTCCAAGGGGTGCAAAGCCATAGTCCACAAGGGGAGCTGGGACATCCCTCCCATCTTTTCTTACATAAAAGAAAAAGGGGAAATTTCGGAAGATGAGATGTTCCGGACATTTAACAATGGGATAGGTATGATTCTCATCGTCAAGACGAAGGAGGCGGATGACATCCTGGGCCGGCTCCACTCTACGGGCGAGAAGGCTTTTATCATTGGTGAGATTGGAAAAGCGGAGAAAGAAGAAGAATCTATTGAGTTTGTTTAACTTCCATTTTCTTAACTTCCCTGTCACTCCTTCCGAAGAAATTAACATTCACTTTCATCTTTTCGACACAAGGCAGCCCGGCTCTCAAAAGAAATGAAAAACGATCACTGTGAAATCATCATCGTTGGGTCGGGTCTGGCTGGATTGATTGCCGGGACCTTGCTGTCAAAGGAAAAGAAGTCCGTCTTGCTTCTGAGGGAAAAGGGATTTCAACCCATCTTCGCAAGAGATCGATATCGGTTTACCCCTTTCTCAAACTTCTCAGAGAAATGCGTGAGGGCGTCACTCGTTCAAAAACTGATTCAGAGGCTCGATCTTCACTCCCTTGAGAAACCTCAAGAAGAAAGACCGAAGACTCCCGAGGCACAAGGAAAGAGGTCCGGGGAAACCTCCTTTCAGGTCCTTCTGCCAAAAGCAAGGATCGACCTTTACGATCAACACCCCCTTTTGCATGGAGAATGGAAGCGGGAGTTTAGGTATGAAGTGGACCAGGTTGAAAGATTTTATGAAGAGGCGGCCAGCCTGTTGAACCAATTGAAGGCAAGAGATGGAGCCCATCGTTTTTTTCCTCTTTACGACCCTTGTGTCTTCAGGATATCGCGTCTATTCGGACCTCTACGGCAAAAATTTGTAGACGCGGGGCTCTCCTCTTTTTCGGAAGAATTCAGAGCTTTCGTTCGGCTCCAACTCAATTCATGGGGGAACCTCTGTGATCATCAATTGCCCCTTTCATTGGCCGCCTACCTTTTGATGAATGAGGAATCGAATCGATGCGGGACTGTTGTTGATCTAACCGAACTCGAGGGAATGATTCTGAGAAAATTCTTCGAATTTGGGGGAAGCGCTGAAGAGATCGAAACGGTGGAGAAGGTCGATCTGGGCCGGCGGAAAGAGGTGTCGGTATCCTTGCCGGGAGACCAGAGGATTTTTAAGCCCCGGCATATTGTTTTTAACTCTCCCCTTCACACTTTGGAACGACTCCAGGGTGAGGGAAATAAGCTGCTGGCAAAATGGAGACAACGGATCCGACCTCAGTATGTGATGCTCCCTATTTTTATCGGAATTCGTGGGAAAGTGGTTCCGGTCGGGATGAAAGACCTCGCTGTCTCTCTTTTAGAGTTGGGCAAATCTCCAGAAAACGGAAATCTCATTTTTATTGCTCTCAGTCCCAAGGGAGATGAAAACCAGGCACCGGAGGGGAAGAGATCATTAATTGTCGAAAGCCTCGTCTCTTACGAAAAAGTGGAGGAGATACAAAACCAGAATATTCTTGTGGAGCATCAAAACGCTGTGATGAAGCACTTGAGACAGATTATCCCATTTTTGAAGGATAATGTTGAATTCATCGATTTCAATTGGACGAAAGAACAGATTCAGCGCTGGTCCTATCCCCATTTTTCTTATAGGGCCCAGTTTCCGCTCCACTGGAGGGAAGGGATTGTTCCTACACGAATGTCAAAAAGAGTCTACTTTACGGGAAAAGAGAATTTCCCCTATCTGGGTTGGGAAGGAGAGGTTCTTGCGGGGCTAATGGCAGCCGACCAGATCATGGGTGAAATTAAAGAAAAATCTGTGTAATCTTTTTTTGGAATCTCCGTAATCAAGAGAGCGAAAAGCAGTTTTTCAGAGCTCTCTATTATTTTCCGGACAAGTGGGAGGAGAAATTAAAGGAGTTCACTTTCGCTTTTGATTCTAAAATGGATAATTCTTCCTCTTCGTTCAACTCATCTTCATAGGCTTCAAGAAACCGGTTTGAAACCTTCGGGCCGCTGTCGTTAAAGGCGATGACTTCCCTGGAAATGGCTTGAATCCACTGATCGAAGTTCACTTATCTTCCCACATTTGAATGGAAAAACTGGATTTCCTTTGGGCCAAGGGAGTCAGAAGCAACTCTCTTGCCAAGTTACATCCATTACTCGGAAATGCTGGTAACTAATTGAATTATAATATGAAATGAATTTCTATCGATTATTCGCCATGATTAAATTACTGACGGGGTGACGTTCTGTGTCAATCCAAATACAATTATCGTTAGTCAGAAAGTAAAGTTCTCGTCTGACGGTCACGGCAACGATGCCCCTGCCTACCGGCAGGCAGGCGTATCGTCATTTGGTTACGTTCGTAGGGTCGGCGACCCCGCCGACCGAATAGAGCAGGCGAGATCCTTGCCCTACGTTTCACGGAACCTTCTCCCCCTAAACGAAACGGGCTTCTCGTAGAGTCGAGTCTCCGACCTAACCGTAACCATACCCAAAACCGATGACCATTTTCATGGATTACTTGACAAATTTCTGCTAATGAATTAGATAATTTTAAGCTTTTGGTTCTTAAGATATGGGTTTGAAGACACTACCAGTCAGTAAAGCTTTTATATTTTAGAATAGTGTTTTTTGACGTATTTCGATCGCGGGGTGGAGCAGTCCGGTAGCTCGTCGGGCTCATAACCCGAAGGTCCCTGGTTCAAATCCAGGCCCCGCTACCAAACCAATTCAAGGGGTTGCGGAATTTGCCGTAACCCCTTTTTTTGATTTGCTACTGCTTTTGCTACTGTGACGTTTTGTCGTAGTACCGGTTTGGGCCGGCAAAGCCCCCGCAAGAAGACCTGCCTGCTCCTGCAAAAACTCCTGGTCATCCGTAAAGAGATGCCCGTAAACATCCAGGGTGAAGGCCACGGAGGAATGTCCCATCTGCTTCGAAAGATACTTCAGGTTCTGACCCTTCCTGATCCTGATGCTTGCGTTGCTGTGGCGGAGAGAGTGAAAAGACACCTGGCGAAGCCCCGCTCTCTGCAAGGCTGGAATAAAAACCCGCTTCATCATGTTGTCGTGCTGGGTGATGCTTCCTTCCGGCGAAGGGAAGAGGAGATTATGAGGATTGGGAGGACAACGGAGCTTCCAGACCTTTAGCTCGTGGACCATTTCATTCGTGAGATCAATCGCCCGCTTCGCGTTTTTCGTCTTGGGCGCCTGAAACTCGCCGTTCCAGACCGTCCGCCGGACAAAGAGCTGCCTGGTTGCGGGTTGAAAATCCGGCCACTGCAAAGCCCACAGTTCCCCTGCCCGGATGCCGGTCATGATCGCCGTCCGGAAAGCCGTGCGGTAGTGGTCCTCCGTATTGGCAACCAACAGGCTCAATTCCGCCGGCGTCAGGATCTTGATCTCATGGTCCCGGTTCCTGGGGCGCTCCAGCTCCGCGGCTGGATTGCTCGTGAGATAGCCCCACTTCTTTGCCTCATGAAACATCATTTTCATCAGTGCGATCTCGTTGATCGCCGTCTTTGGAGCACCCACTTCCTTCCTGCGGCCGGCGAAGAACTCAACCAATTCCTGCGTTTTGATCTCCGCAAGGAGCTTCTCCCCGAACTGAGGGTTAAAAAGACGGGTGATGACGTTCTTGTAGCGGCTCATGGTTGACGGTTTCACATTCGTGGTCTTGACCTGTTCCCACTTCTCTGCAAACTGTTTGAAGGTGAGTTTCTGTTCTGGAGGCTCCTGGGACTTTTCCTGCTCGGCCTTGATCCCTTCGAGGATATCGTCCCGAATCCTCCGCGCCAAGGTTATCTTTCCTGTTTTTGTTGATTTCCAACAAAAGGAGAGAGTGAATCCTCCGCTAAATAAGGGAAGACCAGACAGTCCCTCTGAGCCGCAAGGATGATCCACTCGGAAAAGGGGGGACATATGAGGAAAATATTGCAACAAATCGTGGCATCCTGCGAAGGATGGGTAGCTGTCTTCTTGAGAGCTTCAAATAACTACTTTCTGCTCTCTTGATTACGGTGATTCCAAAAGATGATTGCACAGATTATCATCATTTCTAATCGAAGTAATCGTTTTCATAATCGGTGTAATCAGAGAGTTCTGAGTTTTTTCAGAAATCTCTCTGTGAACCGATCGTTTGCTGGGCTTTTGTGTCCGATAGGCCCCATGTTGGCCGGAACGTGCCCCGACCCCGAATTTAGGGAAGAGGCACAATATGAAAGACAAAATTCCTTACCGGGAAGCCTTGCCTGTAAAAGCAGGAGGCTTCGCAATGGCCCGGACGAAGAAAGATTCGGTTTTTGTTGTGACGCTATGCGCCATGCGATGTCCTGATTACAGGCTGCCGAAGGATCAGTCAAAGGTTTCAAAATTCCCCAATCCGCATTCCCCAATCCGCAATCGAGATGGGCTATCTGTATTCGAAGCTGTCGAAGAAAGAAATAAAGGAACGGATGGATTACTTTAAAGACCAAGCCAAGCAATTGATGGAAATAAGGAAATCAGGTCGTCCTAGCAAAAGGATCCGAAGGACCAAAGGGGGTAAAATGACAAGAAGGTAACAGATTTTGCTGAGATGGAACACAATATATTTTCGGTTATTTCAATCAGTTTACGGTTACTGTTTGACTCGGTGTTGACGTAACCTGTCGATCCTCGCCTGGCCAACGCCGTATGTCCCCGGGTTTCCCCTCTGTCTTCTTTCTTGGTCCCCTTTCCATGGAGCAGATCCATTTACAAATTGCCATAAGATTCGATTTCTGGTATAAATAGGTCAATTTCCGGGGGATTGAAACGGAGTGAAAGAATTCGAGACTAACCTTATAAAGGGAACCCGTTAAATGATGTTATTGGGAGTCTAAGTAGACTTTCATCAGCAGTGGCGAAAAGTCTCGCTTTTCTGAGAAACATGTCTGGAGACTTGCAGCCCAACTTCGCCTGCGTTTGCAACGGCATCATATAGAGAGAACTTGGGCATGGAAAATCGATTCTTTGAAAAGCCAATCCTCAACTCCCCCTACGAATACCCAGCACGTCACTGGGAGCTTGATGCCAGCGGGCAGCCTACACAGCAGATCATGGAAAAGCGCCGCCGGGCAGAGTTCATCACACCAATTCCAAAGCCCAGGAAACGCAAAGGCGCAGCCGACCAAAAAGAGTTTGTTTTCAACGAAGGCAAAGGACTATCAACAGAAAAGCAGCAGTATGATCCGACTTCGATCATCAATCAACTACGCCAACACGTGTACCAGTGGCGCAGCTTACCGAACCCCAACCAGTGGCAAGTAACTCCCGAAACGGCACGCCTACTACAGCACTGGCGGCATCACCAATTCAGTACCTTCAGGCCCTTTTTCTGCCAGGTGGAGGCTGCTGAAACCGCCATCTGGCTCATCGAGGTAGCGCCTCAAGCTGGAAAGTCCGGCAAGGCTTTCATTGAACACCTGGCCAATGCCAATCATGATGCCAACCCGGAGCTCATGCGTTTTGCGCTAAAGCTGGCAACCGGTGCAGGAAAGACTACCGTGATGGCTATGTTGATTGCATGGCAGACCATCAACGCCGTGCGGCGACCCAAGAGCAAGAGATTCACCCGTGGCTTTCTTGTTGTCACACCCGGACTCACCATCAAAGACCGGCTGCGCGTTCTCCAGCCGAACGACCCGGACAGCTACTATGCCAGCCGTGAACTCGTGCCAGCCGACATGCTGGACGATGTGAATCGGGCCAAAATCGTCATCACCAACTACCACGCCTTCAAGCTCCGCGAACGGATTGATCTCTCGAAGGGCGGGCGTTCGCTCCTGCAAGGTCGGGGTGAAGAGTTGAACACCCTCGAAACCGAGGGGCAGATGCTTCAGCGGGTGATGCCCGACCTGATGGGCATGAAGAACATCCTCGTGTTCAATGATGAGGCGCATCATTGCTACCGCGAGAAGCCGGTAGCAGAGGAACAGGATGATGATCTCAAAGGCGATGACAAGAAAGAGGCGGAGAAGAACACCGAGGCCGCCCGTCTTTGGATTTCCGGTCTTGAGGCTGTAAACCGAAAACTCGGGGTCGCGCGTGTCATCGACCTGTCTGCGACACCTTTTTTTCTGAGCGGTTCGGGCTATGTTGAGGGTACCCTCTTCCCCTGGACGATGAGCGACTTTTCGCTCATGGACGCCATCGAGTGCGGCATAGTCAAACTGCCGCGCGTCCCCGTGGCCGACAACATCCCCGGCGAAGAGATGCCCATGTTCCGTAATTTATGGGAACACATTCGGTCGAAAATGCCCAAGAAAGGGCGGGGCAAGTCTGCCACCCTCGATCCACTCAATCTGCCGCCTCAACTCCAGACCGCCCTCGAAGCCCTCTACGGTCACTACGAGAAGACCTTCGATCTTTGGGACAAAGCTGGCATCCGTGTGCCGCCCTGTTTTATCGTCGTCTGTCAAAACACCGCTATCTCCAAGCTGGTTTATGACTTCATCTCTGGATTTCTCCGCGATAACGACGATGGCTCACAGACTCCTATAGCCGGCCGCCTCGCGTTGTTCCGCAACTTTGATGAGCATGGCAACCCTTTGGCCCGGCCAAACACGTTGCTTATCGACAGCGAGCAACTTGAATCCGGCGAAGCGCTGGACGACAACTTCCGTGGCATGGCCGCCGACGAAATTGAACGCTTCCGCCGCGAGATCTTTGAACGCGGCGGGAGACTCGCCGATCAACTTCAAAAGGGCAAAGAACTCGATGACGTGACCCTTCTCCGCGAGGTAATGAATACGGTGGGCAAACACGGCCAGTTGGGCGGATCGACTCGCTGCGTCGTCTCTGTCTCCATGCTCACCGAAGGCTGGGATGCGAGGACGGTCACGCATGTGCTGGGCATCCGGGCCTTCGGCACCCAGCTTCTTTGTGAGCAGGTCATCGGCCGGGCTCTCCGCCGCCAGTCCTACGATCTCAATGAAGGGGGCTTGTTCAATGTGGAATACGCCGATGTCTTGGGCATTCCCTTCGACTTTACCGCCAAGCCCGTAGTAGCGCCCCCACAGCCGCCGCGCGAGACTATCCACGTCAAGGCCGTGCGGCCCGAACGCGATGCACTCGAAATCCGCTTCCCCCGTGTCGTGGGCTACCGTGTCGAATTGCCCGAGGAAAAGCTGACAGCCGAGTTCAACGAGGACTCCGTCCTTGAGTTGACCCCCGACCTGGTTGGCGCAACGGAGACCCAAAACTCGGGGATCATTGGCGAAAGGGTGGACCTCAATCTGGTTCACACCGGCGACGTTCGACCCTCGCAGGTTTTATATGAGCTGGTGTCCCACCTCGTGCTCACCAAGTGGCGGGACCCGGGTGAGGACCCCAAGTCCACCTCTTTGGGCAGCTCAAGCGCACCGCCCGCCAATGGCTCGAAGGGTACCTCGTCTGCAAGGGCGGCACCTATCCCGCGCAGTTGAAATACAAGATGCTGGCCGATATGGCTTGCGAGCGTATCACCGCCGGGATCACTCGCGCGTTCGTGGGCCAGCGACCGATTATGGCCGTGCTTGATCCCTACAACCCCATCGGCTCCACGTCCTACGTCAGTTTCAACACCTCCAAGACGGACCGCTGGGAGACGGACGCTCGCTGCTGTCACATTAATTGGGTCATCCTTGACAGCGACTGGGAAGCAGAGTTCTGCCGCGTGGCCGAGTCCCACCCGCGCGTCCGCGCCTATGCCAAGAATCATAACCTCGGTCTTGAGGTGCCTTACCGCTACGGCTCGGAGATGCGAAAATATCTCCCTGACTTCATTGTGTTGGTGGATGACGGTCATGGCGAAGACGACCTTCTGCATTTGATCGTCGAGATAAAAGGCTACCGACGCGAGGACGCGAAGGAGAAGAAATCCACTATGGACACTTACTGGGTGCCCGGCGTGAATAACACTGCTGAATATGGCCGCTGGGCCTTCACTGAATTCACCGAGGTCTACCAGATTGAGGCCGACTTCAAGGCCAAGGTCGAAAGCAAATTCAATAAAATGATCGAGTCCGTCACTTCCCAGCCGGTGAACGAGGAAAAATAGAACATGGCTGCGCTCGGCGTCGATATCCGAGGGCGTGCTCGGACCCTTCACGTCAATTACCGAACCTCCCACCAAATCCGCATGCAAGCCGACCGTTTGTTGGCTCCCGAGGTGTCGGACGTGGACGGCAATACCGAAGATAGGAGCAACACCATCTCTATATTCAACGGGCCTGCGCCCACTATTCTGGTGTTGGACAGCATCAAAGCGGAGGCTGCAACGGTCAGCAAATGGATTATGGACCTCAAGAAGGAAGGCGTAGCGCCCCACGAGTTTGGCGTTTTTGTTCGATCTGCGGCAGAGCTGGATCGGGCGCGTGCGGCCGTCAAGGATGCAGGGCTTGCATTCAGGATACTCGACGAGAAAGTCGAAACGACCAGTGGCCACGTCTCGATTAGCACTATGCATCTCGCCAAGGGCCTGGAGTTCCGAGCAGTCGTCGTGATGGCCTGTGATGATGAGGTCATTCCCCTGCAGGAACGAATCGAAAGCGTGGCAGACGACGCGGACCTGGAAGAAGTCTATAACACCGAACGGCACCTGCTCTACGTCGCATGCACACGCGCGCGGGATTATCTACTTGTGACCAGCGGCGATACACCGTCTGAGTTCCTGGACGATTTGCGGATGTAAGTTCCTTGAAGCTCTCCTCCGCATTTGTTCCATCGTTTTGGCGAAATACGAAAGGAGGCTATAGAGCCGCTTGTGGAAAAAGTCTGGGGTCACGCTTGCAATGTTTCAATTTAAGATCACGGGTGCCTGGACTTTGAAACCTGATCATGTTTTCGAAGAAGGCGTAGGGAGTACACCTTGACAATCGGTAGTGTTTGAGATTAGTCACCTCATTTCCCTGCAAGAAATCCTGAGACAAAGGCAGCCAACCCCAATATTCCCTGCAGCTCCCAATTCGATTTGGGCTTGCCGACTTCAGCCAGCTTCAAGGCGCGATCAGTGAGTTCCTTTTCTTTCTCGAAGGCGACCCGGTAGACCCCATTCAATTGCGGATTGCGGAATGTCGATTGCGGAATTTACAATCTACAATCTAAAATCTGAAATCCAATATTGCCGATACCCGATGTCGACAAAAAATCGCATCCTCCTACGTCCCGCCTCGCGGGACTTCGGAGGACAGGTCTCTCCTACGCACTTCGTGCTTCGGAGGGCAAGGAGCGCATAGAGCATAGCGCATAGCGAAAATATCGTTAGGCATGAGGCGTGAGGCGCAGGGAAGGATGGATGATTTTTATGACTTTTCCCTCTCTCCCTCCTTTTCCTGTTTTACTTTCTCATGAAGCCAGACTTTGATCAGTGCACCACGGTCAACCCCTATTTGTTTCCGTATCTCGTCGATGTCTTTAACTAAGGACTCAGAAATATCCAGAGTGATACGGACTTTTTTCCCGTGGGAAATAACTTCGGCCCGGGACATATCTATGAGGTTGTGGATGTCTTCTCCGGAATCGAATCTACGGTCAAATTCCTCGGCGCTTTTAGCAAGTTGCTTCTTTTTCATAAAGCTTCGCCTCCTTCCTTCTGGCGCGTCTTACAGATATGATGCGGGTGGCATCACTTCGCATGGTAAATATTGCAGTCCACAACTTTCCTTTGTATTTACTTATCAGGATACCGCGATTCTCCACCGGGTATGGAGCTCGGATTTGAATGCGGTTCTCGTCCAGCCACAGATTCTTAGCCTCCTCAAAATCGATCCCATGTTTCAAAAGATTTGATCGACTCTTATCGTGGTCCCATTCAAATCTCATATTAATAATTGTACATATTTTGTATAAATTATCAACATATTTTGACAAATCAAATAGGGCATAGGGAGGATATCGTTAGGCGTAAGGCGAGAGGCGCAAGGGGTAACTGAGAAGTATACCGCAGAGAGCATAGCGCATAGCGTAAATTCACAATAATCGATCCGGAGCAATCGCTGGGCGTCACTTCCGGGGAAGCACAATATCAATTGCGGAATGCGGATTGTGGAATGCGGAATTTGGAAACCGAAAACCACAATCAAAGTTTTTGGAGACGGCGATAGCTTCTTGAATCTCTCGGCCAGAGCATCAAGGTCATTAGAAGGAGGAAGGGAAGGGGAGAATGGTCCAAACTGGGAACTTCCTTTTCAAGTTCTTCCTGGATGGTTTTATCTTTTATCATGAATCAGGTTCCAATGGAATGGCGATAGGGGTCTGCAAATGGAGGAAACGAAGGCATAAAAAATAATCTGGACCTACTTATTTCGGAGGAAGGAATTTCTTCAAAAAAGGCAAAATGAAATGAATTTTTTTATTGACAAAAGAAATCATATGCTATATGTGTGACACATGCTGCCCCCATGTTTGCCAAGCCTAATGCATTAAGTAGAGTATTCCGAGATAGGTAAACCGTGTGCTAACCAACATGCTCGATTACGATGATGACATACTACTCCGAATATCGGCCATAAAAAGAAGCACATCATACAGGTCATATTAAAAGAAAGGAAATAAACATGAGGCTAAAGGGGAAGGTAGCCATTGTGACGGGTGGCGCCCGGGGGTTAGGGAAGGCCTATGCTTTACGCCTTTCTGAAGAGGGAGCCCGGATTGTTGTTACGGATATTCTCGATTCGACTCCAGTTAAGCATGAAATAGAGGGAAACGGCGGCGAGGCATTAGCCCTTTATGGAGATGTGTCCGATGAGGAAAGCGTCAACGAGGTAGCCCGGAAAACCATCGAACGTTTTGGAAAGATTGATATCTTGGTAAATAACGCTGGCATTTTTGCCAATGTCAATAAAAAACCTTTTCATGAGATTTCTTGCCAGGAATGGGACAGAATCATTAAAGTCAACCTTACGGGCACGTTTCTCTGCTGCAAGGCGGTATATCCTCAGATGAAGCAGCAAGGGAAAGGAAAGATCATTAATGTATCCTCATCGACGTTCTTTGTTGGGATACCCAATCTTGTTCACTATGTCACTTCAAAAGGGGCGATTGTTGCTTTTACACGGGCATTAGCCCGGGAGTTAGGGAATGATGGAATCAGTGTTAACGCCATCGCTCCAGGGTTTACGTTAAGTGAGGCGGTTCAGGGAAACCCGACGTTTCCCCAACAGTCTCAAGAAATAGTTGTCGACAGTCGGTGTTTTAAGCGGGATGAGAAACCAGGGGACCTTCTTGGAACTATCGTCTTTCTTGCCTCCGATGAAAGTGATTTCATCACCGGGCAGACGATTGTTGTAGATGGAGGAGGAGTATTCCATTAGCAGGCTGCTGAAAAATGCCCATCTGCGGCGTTGCCCTCATCCTTCGTCATTGCGGCGTACGTCCAAGTACGCCTCATTCCTCAGGATTTCGTGCGCCTTGCATCTGGGCATTTTTGAGCAGCCTGTAAAGATGGTTTCTTTTTCGGCAAAGCGTCAGTGAAGCCTGAATCATACTGGAGGGAGATGAAATGAAAATTATTGGCATTGAGATGTTCCCGGTGAGCATTGCCTTCAAGCGAAAAGTAAAAACAGCTTTTCGTGGAACGGGTATCGATGAAGGGGTAAGGGAAGACAATGTAGTTATCAAGATCCATACCGATGAAGGGATATCAGGCCTGGGTGAGGCGGGCACATGGGGGATTTACTACTGCGGGGAGAGCCAGGAGACAGTCATGGATGTTATAGCCTACTATCTGTTCCCCAAAGTCCTGGAAGGAGAAAACCCATTCAATATCGACCTGATCCACGTAAAGATGGATGCGGCTGTGATTGGCAACACTGTAGCCAAGTCAGCCATTGATTTCGCTCTCTACGATATCATGGGTAAAAGCCTGAAGGTGCCAGTCTATCAACTCATAGGCGGTTGTTATGCGGACAAATTCCCGGTATCGGCGGCTGTTGTCGGGATAGATACGCCTGAGATCATGGCAAAGGTTGCCAAGGATTCTCTAAGGGATTTGGGGCCGGAAGCTCGCCTGCTCAAAATAAAGCTCGGACTGGAATATCTGAAGGACATTAAGCGAGTCAAGGCAATCCGCGAGGCGATCGGTCCTGACCACTATCTCTTGCTCGACTGCAACGGCTCGCTAAGGGTGAAAGAGGCCATTCATTTCGGCCGGAAAGTGGAAGAGTTCTCACCCGTATTCCTTGAACAACCGGTGGACTATGATGACCTGGAGGGTCTCGCCGAGGTCAAGAGAAATGTACCCATCCCGGTAGGAGCATGTGAGTGTGCCCTAACGATCGAGGATATGATGCGGGTAATCAGAATGGATGCCGCCGATTTCTTCAATTTCAAGATTGACCGGTTAGGGGGGATCTACAAGGGGAAACAGGCGGTGGGTATGATTAATGCCGCCGGCAAATGGGTCCTGCTATCGGGACAGGTGAGTATCGGGGTTGGGGCTACGGCTCGTCACCATTTCTCCGCAGCAACGTATTCAATGTTTCGTCCTGGTCGATCGGGTGTCTCCGGTGTATTTACAATCTACCCGGCTTCTGAGCCGAAGTATATAGAGGTGGAGAATGTTATCATTGGCGGGCCAAAAGTTGAAAAGGGTTATGCCGGAGTTCCTCCTGGCCCAGGGCTCGGGATCGAATTGAATGAGAAGTCCTTACTCCGGTTCTTATCCCCTGGTAAAAGTCATACACTCATAGGCAAAAAGCCGTAAGCGGAATTCTTGGGGTGTACGATACCATGCAAAAATTGTTCTGTGGAAGACTATAAAATTCAAAAAAAGGAGGTTACTCATGGAAACGAAAGGCAGGAAACTTTTGGCAATTAGTATTTGTTTTCTTTTGGTATGGGCAGTATTGCCTTTAATGGAAGCTTTTGGCAAGGAATCGCCAATAGTCCTTAAATATGGAGGCGTAAATCCGGAGGGCAGTTGGCCGGAGATTTATGGCCACAAACTATGGAGGGACGACGTAAAGAAAGCCACAGAAGGCAGGGTTACATTTGAGGAATACAATGCTCAGACTTTAGTGAAGACACCTGATACGTGGCGCAGCGTTGAAACGGGTATTGCCGACGTGACCTCTGCCACCCACGTAGCGCTTCCGGGAATGTGCCCTCTCGCTGAGGTTATGGCCCTTCCGTTCCTTCCATTTAAAAGCGCTTCTCAGGCAAGCGGTATTTTGTGGAAGCTTTATGAAGAATTTCCATCCATTCGCGATGAGTTTAGAGTCCACCATGTGACCCACTTTGTGATCGGCCTCGGTAACCACATCATAAGTAGGAACAAGCTTTTTAAAAATATGGATGACTTTAAGGGAGTGAAAATAAGGGCTACCGGAGGGGCACTGGCACCTGAGCAGCTTAAATTACTTGGAGCTGTACCAGTAACAATGCCAGTTACTGAGGTCTACCTGAACTTCCAAAAAGGTGTGATGGACGCTGTGGTGGGCAATTGGGACTTCACTATTTTCACTAAACTATATGAAGTGGGACAATATTATACTTATGTGCCAATCAATGGGTTTGTTATTTCCTCCCTCATAAACAAGGCCAAGTGGAATAGCCTTCCGCCGGATATTCAAGAGATAATAAATAAGCAGAGCGGCCTTTGGAGGTCTGAGCAGCTTGGATACCAACAATTCGACAGTGCTTTTGACCGCGCCAAGAAATTAATAAAAGATCAGGGGTTTCAAATGACAGAATACACCGTTCTTCCGGAGGAATTGCAAAAATGGATTAAGGTTTCTGCTCATCCGCTGTGGGATAAATGGGTGAAGGACAACACAGCTAAAGGACATCCCGAGTCACGACAAATCTTGGATAGGGTACTCCAGCTTATAGAGACCTACAAACCGGGCTACAAACCATAGGGATATACCCGTATTTAACAATTTTCTCAGGAGTAGCTCAAAATGATCTTTGTATTTTAGCGACGATGAGCGCGGAAGGAGAAGAAGGTTGCTCGACAAAATCCTAAGACAGCCAAGCATCGTGTTTCACAAAGTTGGAGGCTGGGCCCTTACTGGAATGATGTTGCTTACCGCGGGGGATGTCTTTCTGCGTAATGCATTTAATAAGCCGATATTGGGCGCTTTTGAGATTACTGAAAGCTTGATGACAATCGTGGTTGCTTCTGGGTTAGCCTACGTAACAATAACAAAAAGCCAAATTCGAGTAGAAGTACTCTTTCACCGATTGCCGCAGCGCGTTCAAAAGGTTCTCACTGTCATGACCGACTTTTTGAGTCTTGGTTTCTGCATATTGTTATCGTGGCAGTCTTTCGTTTATATGAAGACCGCATATGAATCTGGCGTGGTATGGGGAGTGCTCCTTATCCCCACCTATCCCTTTATAGGCGTGGTGGCTTTGGGCATACTGTTGCTCGCCGGGGTACTCCTCAAAGACTTCCTCGAATTGATTCAGGAGTTGAAGAAATGACGCCAGTTGAGGTTGGCATCATTGGCTTGAGTCTCATGGTTGTGCTTTTGTTCTTAGGCATGCCCATTGGTTTCTCTATGGGGCTGGTAGGCTTCACCGGATTTGCCTACTTAAATGGTCTCAATTCAGCCTTGTCATTAATTGGCATGGTCCCATACAGAACTTTCTCTGACTATGGCTTCAGTGTTGTTCCTCTTTTCATGCTTATGGGCACATTTGCCTTCGTCGCTGGCATAAGTTCAGACCTCTATAGCGCAGCCCAGAAATTTATGGGTCGAGTCCCCGGGGGGCTGGCAATGGCTTCTATTGCTGCTTGTGCTGCGTTTAGTGCCATATGCGGCTCAAGCACAGCGACAGGAGCTACGATGGCAGTGGTGGCTCTGCCTGAGATGAAAAAAGTCCGATATAGTCCTGGCTTTGCTACCGCTACGATAGCTGTCGGTGGTACCTTAGGCATTATGATACCACCCAGTTTAACCTTCATGATTTACGGGATTATCGCACAACAGTCGATTGGCAAGCTTTTTATCTCCGGTATTTTCCCAGGCATCGTTGCCGCGCTCCTTCTCATAGGAACTATTTCCATCCTGTGTCACATTAATCCTCTCCTCGGCCCTCCTGGATCCAGAACAACTTTCAGGGAAAAGATCGTATCACTTAAGAACGTCTGGATCATGTTGATAATATTCATCGTCGTTATCGGAGGTATTTATGTAGGATTTTTCAGCCCCACTGAGGCGGCGGGGGTAGGATGTTTCTGTACCTTCGTATTTGCCGTTGTAAGAAGGCGGCTAAGCTGGGAAGGGTTTCTGGAAAGTATTTATGAGACAGTCAAGATCAGTTCTATGTGTTTTATCATCGTAACCGGGGCCATAATCTTCAGCTACTTCCTGACGGTTAGTAAACTGCCGGCTGAACTGTCAGCCGCAATAGGGGGGGGATGGAACCGGTACATTGCACTTGCGGTCATATTGTTGACATACCTGTTTCTAGGTTGCCTTATGGACACCATTGCAATGATATTACTTACCGTTCCGATTTTTTTACCCTTGGTTTCAGAATATGGTTTTGATCCCATATGGTTTGGCGTAATTGTGACGCTCATGGCCGAAATAGCGCTGGTAACCCCACCAGTGGGAATGAATGTATTTGTCATATCAGGGATAGCTAAGGACGTCCCAATGTACTCCACTTTTCGGGCTGTGGGATACTTGCTTATACCCATGCTCATTCTGGTAGTTCTATTAATAGCTTTTCCGCAAATAGCTCTATTCTTACCAACTACTATGAAGTAGGTACGACCGTATTTATTAAATTGAGGGAGATAAATCTTAGTAAATCGTCACATCTAAAGGTCGGTAGGAACAAAAACATTTTCAAAGACAGATGCTTGAAAAATATGATTGGGAGGTATTCAGATGAAAATTATCGGTATCGAAATGTTTCCAATAAGCATGGCTTTTGTACGGAAAGTGAAAACAGCTTTCCGTGGAACAGGGAGAGAGGAAGGCGTGAGCGAGGACAATGTCGTCATCAGGATGTATACCGATGAAGGGATATCAGGTCTGGGTGAGGCGGGCACATGGGGGATTTACTACTGCGGGGAGAGCCAGGAGACGGTTATGGATGTCATAAGCTACTACCTGTTCCCGCAAGTGTTAGAAGGAGAAGACCCCTTCAATATAGACCTGATCCACGCAAAGATGGACGCGGCTGTCATCGGCAATACGGTGGCCAAATCAGCCATTGATTTTGCTCTTTACGATATCATGGGCAAACGCTTGAACGTGCCAGTCTATAAACTGATAGGTGGCTGTTATGCGGAGAAGTTCCCGACACAAGCTGGCGTTATAGGGATAGATACTCCTGAAGCAATGGCTGATCGGGCAAAGAAGTTTTTGGAAGGCTTAGATCCCGCGCCTCGACTGTTCAAAATAAAAGTGGGGTTGGAATATCTTAAGGACGTTAAACGAGTCGAGGCCATTCGGAAGGCAGTTGGGCCGGATCATTACTTTTTACTTGACTGCAACGGTTCTTTAGACGTGAAACAGGCGATTCAATTCGGCAAACGAGTAGAGGAATTCTCTCCCGTGTTTATGGAACAGCCGGTAGACTATGATGACCTGGAAGGCCTGGCTGCAGTAAAGAAGAATGTCGCTGTTCCAGTTGGAGCCTGTGAGTGCGCCTTGACGATCGAGGACATGATGAGGGTAATCAAAATGGAAGCGGCTGATTTCTTCAACTTTAAGGTTGATCGGTTAGGGGGCATCTATAAGGGAAAACAGGCAATCGGAATGATTGACGCTGCCGGGCTTTGGGCGCTGCAGTCGGCCCAGATAAGCATAGGGGTTGGATGGGCAGCCCTCGCCCATTTTTCAGCTTCAACTCATGCCATGTTTCCTGTTGCGAGAGTGTGCGGCGGGAACATCCTACTAGCGGTCTACCCGGCTTACGAGCCAAAGCCTGTAGAAGTAGAGGAAGTGATAATCGGTGGGCCTAAAGTTGAGAGAGGTTTTGCCCAAGCTCCTCTAGGTCCCGGTCTCGGCATTGACGTGAATGAGAAGGCCCTAAGGAGATTCCTAACCCGGGGAAGGAGTCCCATGGTTGTGGGCAAGAAGGGTTAGAGTAACATCCATAGGAGGAAGAACAATGAAAATTAACAGGGTTGAAATTATACCGGTAGATATTCCTTACGTCAGTGAGTTTCGTTATTCATCTATGCCCTGGCCACCGCCGGACAGAAGACCACCCACCGGTAAGTTCGTAATACTGAAGATACTGACTGACGAGGGGCTCGAGGGCGTTGGTAGCAGTAGAACCTTGGTCAATAGAGAGAGCGATATGCTTACGATGAAACGGGTTGCATCGGAATTCCTTATAGGGCAAGACCCCCTCAATACAGAGCGAATTTTGAGCAGGATCGATGTTGGGATGTATTTGGATGAAATCGATTATTCAATTAAGGCACACGTTGATTATGCTTTGTATGATCTGAAGGGCAAAATACTGAATGTTCCGGTCTATCAGCTACTGGGTGGACTCTGCCGGGAAAAGGTTCCGCTGGAGTGGATCTTAGTGATGGACGAGCCCGAAGTGATGGCTGAAAAGGCAGTGAAATACATAAAAGCCGGATTTCATGGCCTCAAAGTTCATACCGGAGGTGACCCCAAATTGGCTGTAAAAAGGTTTAAAGCTGTTCGTGAGGCTGTTGGCCCGGAGATTCCAATGGGAATAGATATGTCTAGTGTCACTGGGTCCGCCAGCCACTGGAATGCCCATGATGCCTTGCGACTGATCCAAGAACTGGCACAATATAACCTTCACTATGCCGAGCAGCCCGTGACAACATATGATATAGATGGCTTTGTGGCTTTAAGGAAGGGGACAAAAGTTCCCATTGTCGCTGACGCCAGCGCTCGGTCGGTCGTTGAGGTTTATCAAATGATAAAGCGAGGAGCTGCTGATATGTTTCATTGCCTTCTCAGCAGAGTCGGGGGCCTTCGCCTTGCGTCCAAATACACAACCCTGATTGAGGCAGCGAACCTTGATTATGCAATATGTAGTGTGGGAACAGGCATCGAGCACGCAGCGGGAGCTCACTTTATGGTATCACGTACAAAAAGAGAAAGGGTCCTTGATGAACTTGCTCTCATATTATACATCTATGGAGGGACAGAAACAAAAGGAATTACGACAGACGTCACCAAAGAAATAAACGGCAGAATAGAGAATGGTTATCTTTATCCACCGAAAGGACCGGGGTTAGGTATTGAACTAAATGGAGAAATTATTGATAAACGCCATGCACCGGGAATCAATACAATTGTGGTACAGTAACAAATGCTTTTACAAAGGAAAATGCCTTAAGGCTCTGGGGAATGGGATAAGAAGTAATCAAAGGTGTGGGATTTCCCCTTTTAAGTCATAAAAATAGATAAATCGGAGGAAATGTTGAATGGTAGGTACATCATTGGAAGAGCGGGATAGAAGATGGATTAATATTCGAAGCGAGCTGGGGCGAAACGGTCTTCAAGGGCTTTTGGTCGTAAGTGACGGGCAGCTTGAGCGAAGGGGCTCTATGCGTTATGTTGCTGACGTTGCTGCATCACTGATGTATGGCTATGTCATTTTTCCACTGAAGGGTGATCCCATTGGTGTATTTAGCGCTGCCGGCAGAGGAGGATGGATCAAGGACAGACGTACACTTCCTTTCAGGGGAGGGTGGGTGTCGGAGAGTGAGCCGTACGCGCCTGTTATTGCTGATGCCATTAAGGAATTGAATCTTGAGAAGAGTTCCGTAGGCGTCGAGGGGGACTTTCTGCCTGTTCCCGTGTACCAAAGGCTTATTAAAGAGCTGCCTGAAGCCACCTTCAAGCAATCAAATATCATCCATGAGTTAAAGATGGTAAAGAGCTCTGAGGAACTCAAGCTCATAGAGAACGGTGTGGACATGGTGGATAAAGCTTATGAAACCTGTGTGGAAATTGCAAGACCCGGAAAAACATGGAACGAAATAACGAGCGAGGTGTGCAGAACATTGTATCAACGGGGAGCGGAAGATATTGGAGGTTACCCATTATCACGTTCTACTAACATTATTAAGCTTGGTGACAGCTATAACCTGTATCCCGAAGCCCAAGCTCCCGGAGGACACTGGATGCAGTTTGGGCGATTGATATCATTCGGTGAACCTAAGAAAGAATTGCAGGCTGCGTGGGAGCTCGACATAATGGCCCAGGAACGAGGGGCTGAGAAGCTGAGACCAGGAAATAGAGGTGGCGACGTGATGAGGGCGATCAATGAGGCCCTCAAGGGAAGCAAGTTTACCGGGGCAACTCGTGGTTCTGGACACGCTGTTGGGCTCGATATCATCGAAAGACCCTTCATCTCCTTGGACGATGAAACAGTGCTGAAGCCCGGTATGGTCATTGCGATTCATCCGGTATTCTCACCTCATCCTGAAATCTTTGAAGCTTGTGCAGATATGTTTGTTGTTACAGAAGGCAAGCCCCGCAAACTATCTAAGATTACCCCCGAGATAAAGGTCGTTTAAGAAATCTTTTTTCATATATGGTGAGGGGAAAATAACCAACTCTTGAGCATAAACAAGTCAATTCGTCCCACTTTGATAATCTGATAAGGGACTCTCTTTTTTATAAGCAAGAAAGTACTTCGAAGACGCAGATATCGAGGAGGGTTTCTTTTAAGTTCACGGGGACCGTGGACTCATGGATTACGCTAAATGATAAGGCTTCTTTAGGATGGAATCCTGTATTTGTGGAGAAGAATAACCAAGAAACAGGCTGAGAGGTCATGCTTTGAGATACGAGAAATTCACATCTGATGTCCTTATTATCGGTGGTGGTGGAGCCGCAGCTATGGCGGCACTTTCAGCCAGGAGTTATGGGGCAAAGGTGACGATAGTCAGCAAAGAGACGTCGCTTGTGGGCGGTGCAACGATTATGGCAGCAGGAGGTACTTCTGCCGTATTCAACCCGGGTGACAGCCCTGAGATATTCTATAAAGATATCATGCTGTCCGGGAAAAATTTGAATAACCCCAAGCTGGTAAGAATACTTGCAGAAAAGTCAAAAAAAGCGGTCCTCAAACTAGAGGATTATGGTTTCATATTGGATAGAAAGGGATTAGATCCGAGCAGGATGATTAAAGAAGCTGAGGGACATTCATGGCCCCGCGGATACTTGGATAGACGCGAGGGATTGGGTTTTTGCCACGGATTAGGGGGCGCATTGATCAGAAATGGAGTAGACTTCCTGCCGGAAATAGCGATCTGTAAGTTACTAACTCATCATGGCCGAGTGGTTGGTGCATTAGGTCTTAGTCTGGTAACCGGGGACTATATAGTGTTTAATTCAAAAGAAACCATCCTAGCCTCAGGCGGATTGGGAGCAATTTATAGGGTTACAACTAATTCCAAGATTCTAACCGGTGATGGTTATGCAATGGCATGGGATGTCGGCGCGGAATTGGTTGATATGGAAATGGTTCAATTCTTACCGATGGCCTTCCCTTATCCCAAGTCTCGAGAGGGGCTCAATATTGGGATGTGTTCTCTTTTTGGACCCGGGGTGAAACTATACAATGGGCTTGCTGAAAGGTATATGGAGAAGTATGATCCTGAGCGAAAGGAATTTTCCACCCGGGATATCGTCGCTCGGGCAAATTATACCGAGATCAGGGAGGGCAGGGGAACTGAAAACCGGACCATAATCGTTGACCCGAGAGAACATGACCCGCGTATTCTCCAGAGATTTCAGACTACCCATCCTCATATCTATAGTATGTTAAAAGAGGTGTTCGGAGAACGCACAGCCCTTTGGGAAGAGCCTTTTGAGGCAATCCCGAGTCAGCATTTCTTCATGGGTGGGATACTGATTGATGAAAACTGCGAGACAGGTATTCCAGGATTGTTTGCTGTTGGTGAGGTTTCTGGGGGTGTCCATGGTGCAAATAGATTAGCCGGCTGTGCTTTAACGGAAATCTTTGTTTTCGGGGATATAGCTGGGGAAAAAGCGGCATTCTCATCCCAAAAAGAGGAGCTGGTTCCACCACAGGAGGCTGAGATAAAAGAGGAAATCAACCGGCTCGAAGGAATTTTCAAAGCATCGCGGAGGGGAGCCAGACCATTTGAAGTAAAAAGAGCGATACAAAACATAATGTGGGATAACCTTGCGCCTGTCAGGGATGAAGAAGGCATGAAAATGGCGCTGGCTGGGCTAAAGAGTATCCAGGAAAATGACTTACCAAACCTTAGCTTGGGGTCCAGTCAGAATAAATATAATCGTGAGAGAATGGAAGCGGTTGAAGTAGGCCTGATGATTAAAACCGCTATCTTCGTAACACGTGCAGCCCTTTCTAGAAAGGAAAGCCGGGGGTCGCACTACAGGACAGATTTCCCGGCATTGGATGACAAACAGTGGATAAGAAACACCGTGTTGAGAAAGGGTTCAAACGGGGAAGTGGACATCAGATACAAACAAGTATCTATTTAGCCAAAGGCTCGTTAGATAATACGATGAGAACTAAATTAGCTATTTATCGATTTGATCCTGGAACAGATAAAGAGCCAAGGTATGATCCATTTGAGATCGATATTGAGGCAGGCGAAACTGTTTTAGCTGCATTAATAAAGGTCCATGAAGAACTTGACCCTGGCCTGAGTTTCCGGTTTGCCTGCGGAAAGCTGAAGTGCGGGGAATGTTCGGTTATGGTCAACAAATCCCCTTGCCTTGCCTGCGAGAAAAAAGTTGAACCGGAAATAACAATCGAACCCCTGCCGAACCTGCCTTTGATTAAGGATTTGGTTATCGACAGGAATAAAGTCCTTAATAAGATTTCTAACTTAGTGTCCCTCTTGCGAGAACCACCATCCGCCGCTCATGGGGCAAGGGTAATAGACTCACAAGATGTTGATAATTACATTAAGCTCACATCTTGTTTAGAATGCCTGATATGTCAATCAGCATGCCCCGTACTTGAGAAAAAATCTAAACAGTTTATTGGGCCGTTGGGCCTTCTTTGGATCGTCCAGTCGAACCTGGTCGAAAGCGGCAAGTGGAATGAGGTACGTGAATTGGCAAAAAACTGTACTGGTTGCGGTAAGTGCTGGAAAGCCTGTCCCTCGAAGGTGGATTTCCTTGAAGATGCAATCACAGGATTACTGGAAAAGGGAGAAACATGACAGATTCCCCACAGGGGTTTTTATGAAAAGTAGATTTCAAAATTAACAGGAAGGAGGTGAACCTTAGAATAGATCGGAAACGAGATTCCAAATAATCATAGTATGAGGTAAAAATCAGAAGGAGGGAGGTAGAAATGAAAAGGGTACCTATTATCGCATGTCTATTAATCTTAGTGGCAAGTACATGGATTGTTGCTTTCTGTCCTCAGTCGGCAAAGTCTGCCGAACCGGTGAAAATTGGAGCGATCTTGGACATCACGGGACCCGTTGCCTTCATGGGCCAGATGCTTAAAAACGGGATCGAACTCCGGTTAGAGGAGGCCGGATGGAAAGTTGCAGGACGGCCGGTAAAGCTTATTTCAGAAGATGGCGCCTCCGACTTGAATCTTACGAATAGTGTCGCTCGGAAGCTGGTTGAGAAAGACAATGTAAATATCATGATCGGTCCCCTTAACCATGACTTTATGATCGCACTCGAACCCTATCTTGCTGAGAATAAAGTCCCTGAAATCTATATTTCGCAGGCTGCACCAGAAATCGAAGCAAAGAATGAGTGGTTTTTTGCACCTCCAGGAGTCGTTGCCCAGTGTGGGTATTACACGGGCCAGTATGCCTATGAATTAGGTTACAAGACGGCAACTGTTTTAGGTGCGGACTTCATTACGGGCTACCAATGGGTTGGTGCTTTTACCCAGGGGTTCGAGGGGAAGGGTGGAAAGGTGATCGCACACGCAGGATGGGCACCCATAGGCACAGTTGACTATGGCCCGTATCTGGCATCGATGAAGAAAGCAGATGTTTGTGCTGCCTGGACAGTCCCTTCAAAATTTTTGGTGAAACAGTATCATGAGTTTGGGATGGGGAAAAAGATGCCGCTCATGCTGATTTACACCAATGAGGTACCGGAAGCGGATCTGGTGGAACTCGGGAATGCCGGGATAGGTATCGTTGGTGCGTCCCTCTACACTCCCAGAATAGATACACCGGCTAACCATAAATTCGTAGCTGCTTTTCAAAAAAAGTACAGTCGCGATCCTTGTGAATGGGATGTGATTGGTTACGATGCTGCTTCTGTCGCTGTAGCAGCGCTTGAAGCCACAGGGGGCGATACGACGCCGGAGAAACTGAGAAAGGCAATACACAACGTCAAAATCGATCTCCCCACGGGACCTTTTACTTTCTCGCCTTCCCGTTACGGAATAAGATCGATTAACATGTTAAAAGCCGAGATGGTAAAGGGAAAGCCCCAATGGAAGATAATCAGGAAATATTCCGCGGAACCCGAAGCGCTTCCAATTCCTCCAAGTTCAAAGAAATAGGCAAACCGCATGCCAGCGTCGGCCGTTGCCCGAATGACCCGAATGGCAGCGGTCGACGGTTTGAAACTTGATCTTGGAAATTTCTCACATAATCGATCAAAAGGTTGAGGAAATCGAATGGATGGAATTCTCCTGAATCTCATAAACGGGATTGCATTTGGGATGTTATTGTTTCTCTTAGCTTCGGGGCTTTCGGTCATGCTTGGGCTCATGGGGATCATCAATCTGGCCCACGGCGTATTATATATGATTGGAGCTTTTATTGGTTGGACAGTGTTGATACAGTGCGGATTAAATTATGGATTGGCAGTTCTGGCAGCTGGTTTGGGTGCTGGAATCATCGGCCTAATGCTCGAGCGAGGATTTCTTCGCCGCCTCTATAAGCAACCCAATGAACAGGTACTCCTTACGCTTGGATTTCTCTACATCTTCACGAATCTAACGATCTGGATTTGGGGCCCTAGACCACGAATACCCTTTACAGCCCCATTCTTATCAGGTTCGATCTCGATTGAGGGATTGAACTACCCCCTGTCACGATTATTAATCATCATTGTTGGACTGGGATTAGCTGGAGGTTTATGGTGGCTGCAGGACAAAACACGGACTGGCGCCATTATTCGGGCGGGCATGGACAATAGAGAAATGACTACCGGGCTGGGGATCAACCTTGCCCGAGTTTCTACCTCAGTCTTTTTCCTAACAGCATTCATTGCGGGCGCGGCTGGTTTAATCGGAGCCTCTGTTTTAGGCGCAAACACCACAAATATCTTTGACATTTTGCTTTTGTCGCTGGTTGTAGTGATCATCGGTGGTGTTGGCTCTATACAGGGGACTCTTGTTGGAAGTTTACTGATTGGCCTTATTGATAATTTTGGTAAGGCTATGTTCCCACAGTTTGCCTTGTTTACAATTTATTTGGCTATGGTCATTATCTTGATGATTAAACCTTCGGGTCTATTAGGTAGAAGAGTATAAGGGGTTAGAATGGCCGGACGAAAACGCATCAGTCTACCTTCGCAAATACAGATAATTCGTTTTGCACCCTATATTGGGGGGGGGTTATTACTGGTTATATTACCTCTTTTCTTAAGCACGTATATTCAGAGCTTGCTGACCAAGTGCCTTATTTTTGCGATTTTTGCTATGAGTTTAGACATTGTTTTGGGGTATACAGGGCTTTTATCCTTAGGCCATGCGGCATTCTTCGGGACAGGAGGTTATGTCGTTGGTGTGTTGTTAACTCGTTTTGGTATCAATAGTTTCTGGATCAGCGCACCTTTAGCCATCCTGATTGCG
>Ga0214473_10001626_pt1 | contig 29226 bp, 27 predicted proteins | sample RVTome_7_FD_203509 | JGI IMG/M metagenome (GOLD analysis project Ga0214473, IMG submission 203509) | Soil microbial communities from uranium-contaminated site in the Upper Colorado River Basin, Wyoming, United States - RVT98D197 | ecosystem: Environmental > Terrestrial > Soil > Contaminated >...
GGGCTTTCGGCCAAACCCGAGCTTTTAGTCTTCAACAAGATAGACAGGATCCCCGCGAGGGAGGCCCGGATGCTCCGGGTGAGGCATAACGCCGTGACCGTCTCGGCCTTGGACCCGCGCACCTTCCTGCCCCTCATGGCCGCCATAGAGAGCTACCTGTGGCATGAAGAATCCATGCAGATTTATAAATAATTTACTTTAAAAACTTCCTTGACAAAAGCCCTTGACATCACATATAGTGTCATCTAATGTGAAAGTAGGGTCGAATGTCCCAAAAAGCAAAATTACTCGAAAAGATTAGAAATGGGCCTAATAACACTACCCTGGAAGAAATTTTAACCCTTATGAACTCTTTCGGCTTTAATCAAAAAAAGACCAGAGATGGATTTAAATTTTGGTATCCACAGGTGAATGGAATTTTTGCTTATGTTGCCCGGCCCCATGGAAGAGAAAAAAAGGTCTTATCCGTTTATGTAAAAGGGTGTTTAAACGCCATAGATAGAATTGTAAACCCTGAGGAGATGTAAAATGGAACGCTTAGATCATTATAAGAATTTAAAGTACAAGGTGATAATCGAGTTTCATCCTGAAGATGATTTTTATTTTGCGAGTTTTCCAGATCTCCCAGGTTGCATTGCACATGGTGCTACGGAAGCTGAAGCTCTGGCTCACGCTATTGAAGTTAAAGATGAATGGCTTGAAACTGCATTAGAAGAAGGCTGGTCTATTCCCGAACCATCATCTCTAATAGAAGTGAGTGGGCGTATTACTTTAAGAATGCCAAAAACACTCCATCAAAATTTGATAGACAAGGCAGAAGATGAGGGAATTAGTCTTAATCAGTTTATTTTATATTTACTTGCAGAAGGTATTGGAAAAAGAAAGGTGCTGGAACCTGTTGCACATCAAATTACAATCATTAAGAGCCAGGTGGATCGTTTATGTAGAGAGCGGGAGGTCGCTCATGATACGGTTTACTTCAGGGGAGGAATTGGACTTTGGCAGAAAAAGGAGATGCAAAGAACAGTAAACAATTGCTTAAGTAACCATGGTTCTGGATGGCCAGAAATTTTAGGAATTGATAAAAAAACAGATTTAAATGAATCCTTCTGTGAGGATGATCTTTTTATAAAGGAGACTTGATTATGAAAAATGTTAGGGAACTTACAGTAAATGAAATTTACATATATAAAATGGACGTAATTCCTTTTCGTTCAGTTATTACAGCTACTAATATGGAAAAAATTTTTAGTTCTTTTCTGTTTAAAGAATCCGAAATGGGAGAGGGTGAATCTAATATTGAATCTATAACGATGAAACTAGGTGAATTTAAAAATAAAAATGAAGTTTATCCTATTGATTTTTTAAGAATTGAACCCCGAAGAATTGTATTTTCAATTAAAGGCTCTTCCGAAATTGCCGAGCAATTTAGTAATGGGGTTTTTACCTTATTAGCGGAAATTGATAAGAATGGATTTTTTAAAGAGAGTAAGCCAATTTTTAGGACAGTGCAGACTTCATGCTCTGTAGATTTAGACATTGACCTAATAGATCTATTTACAAAAAAAATGGGAAAATTCCTTACTTCTCTTGTGCAGGCCTCCTCAACAATGTTCGATTTCAAACCAAAAATCACTGCAAAATCAAATTCAATTGTTTTTGAGTTGATATATGAATTGCCTGAAGAATTAAAAAATGAAAAAATAGCTATTAGACCAAAAAAATTTATTCTTGAACCGAGAATAGGCACGCCTCAAAAAGATAAAAGATATTTTATATCAACACCAACAGACTCGGCTACTCATTTTAAACTTATATCCGAATTCGAGAATTTATATAAGGCATCTTGAGTTCTGATGTCCTCTTCGGCCTTTTCCTTCTCCGAAAATGAAAAAAGGCAGGAAGTAAGGGTATAATATCTCTCATGGAATTCGCCCCCCGCTGGATAGCATGGGAGATCACAAGGCGGTGCAACCTGCACTGCGTCCACTGCCGCTCGTCCTCCGAGGAGGAGGTGAAGGGGCACCCGGACTTCTCATTCGAGGAGGCAAAGAGGGTCCTTGACGACATCGCCTCCTACGCAAAGCCGGTAATTGTGCTCTCAGGCGGCGAACCCCTCATGAGGGCCGACGTATTCGATATAGCCAAATACGGCAGGGGGCTTGGCCTCCGCATGTGCCTTGCCACAAACGGCGTCCTCGTGACGGAAGAAATATGCAAGAAGATAAAAGAATCGGGGATAAGGATAGTCTCTCTTAGCCTCGACGGCTCCACCGAAGCCGTGCACGACAATTTTCGGGACGTGAAGGGCGCATTTACCGGGATGGTAAGGGCTGCATCTCTGTTCAAAGAGAACGGGATAGAGTTCATCATAAACAGCTCTTTCACGAAAAGGAACCAGGAGGAGATACCGAAAGTTTATAAGCTTGCCAAAGAGCTTGGGGCCACCGCCTGGTACATGTTCATGATAGTGCCCACCGGCAGGGGCGAGGAGATCATGAACGAGCTTATCACAAAGGAAGATTACGAGGAACTTTTAGAGTGGCACTACCAAATGGAAAAGGACGAAAAAGACATGCTCGTGCGCCCCACCTGCGCGCCGCATTACTACCGCGTGGTGCTCCAGAAGGCAAAAGAGGAGAAGGAAAAGTTCGAGCGGAGGACGTTAAAGTTCTCCACGGGCGGGGCCAAGGGCTGTATCGCGGGCCAGCTTATCTGCCTTATAGACGTGGACGGGAACGTCCTCCCGTGCAGTTATTTCCCCAAGCCCGCGGGCAATGTAAGAGAACGGTCTTTCAAGGACATCTGGGAGAACTCGGAGCTATTCAAAGACTTGAGGGACTTCAAGAGCTACAAGGGCAAGTGCGGCTCCTGCGAGTACATCAACGTATGCGGGGGGTGCCGCGCGAGGGCCTATGCCGTCCACGGCGACTACATGCAGGAAGAGCCTTTCTGCGGGTACATGCCGGTTAAGATGAAAAAGAGCCTGGTTTCCAGAAAAAAGGCTTAACAGCAAGGCAATAAAAAGGGGAGGATTCTGCGAATGAACGATACCTTTCTAAAGGCCTGTAAAGGCGAGCCCGTTCCCTACACGCCCGTGTGGATAATGCGCCAGGCGGGAAGATACATGAAGGAATACAGGGAGGTGCGGGAGCAGGTGGATTTCCTTACTCTTTGCAAAACGCCCGAGCTTGCCGCCAAAGTTACCCTCCAGCCCGTTGATATTCTGGGCGTGGACGCCGCGATCCTCTTCTCAGATATCCTCATCCCCGTGGAAGCCATGGGGATGGACCTGCACTTTTCCGAAAAGCACGGCCCGGTCCTCAAGGAGCCCATCAGGAACAAATCCCTTATAGAAAAACTCGCCGTCCCGGACCCCGAGGACGACATGCCCTTCGTGGCGGAAACTATAAAAATCCTCAGGCGGGAGCTTAAAGTCCCCCTCATAGGGTTTTCCGGCGCGCCCTTCACGCTTGCCACGTACATGGTGGAAGGCGGGGGCTCGAAGAATTTCCTCCACACAAAAAAGCTCATGTACCAGAACCACGGCCTTTTTAAAGAACTCATGGATAAGATAACGGATACCGTCATTTCGTATCTGCGGGCGCAGATAAGGGCAGGGGCCCAGTGCGTGCAGATATTCGATACGTGGGCCGGCGTCCTTGCCCCGGACGACTTCAAGGCGTATGCGCTCCCGTATGTGAAGCGGGCAATCAATGAGCTTAAGGGCGAGGGCGTGCCGATAATCTATTTCGTGAACGGCTGCGCGGGATTATTAAAAGATATGAAAGGATCGGGCGCGGCGGTCATCGGCATAGACTGGCGCATTGACCTCTCCGAGGCGATAAAGAAGCTCGGCAAGAAATTCTCCGTTCAGGGCAACCTTGACCCCCTGGCCCTATTCCTGCCCGAAGAAGAGCTTAAGGAAAAATTGCAGGACATACTCTTTAAGGGCGAGAGCGCCCGGGGGCATATCTTTAACCTGGGCCACGGCGTATTGCCCGAAACACCGGTGGAGAAAGTAAAATTCCTCGTGGATACTGTGCACGAGCTGAGCAAAAAAAAATGAATTATCTCCCCTCCCTCGACGGGAGGGGATGAAGGGGAGGGTGAAATAGGCTCAATCAGCCCTCGATTTTATCACCCCCACCCCCACCCTCCCCCGTCAAGGGGGAGGGGGCGAAGATATTTTGAATGGACAGCCACCCATAGGAGTTCTTCTCCTTAACATGGGCGGCCCGGACAGCCTCCGGGCGGTCCGGCCCTTTCTTTATAACCTCTTCTCAGACAGAATGATAATTCGCCTGGGGCCCGCTCTCCTCCAAAAGCCCCTCGCATTCCTCATATCTTCCCTGCGGGCGGGAAAGGCAAGAAAGATGTACGCGTTGATAGGGGGCAAGTCCCCTTTGAACGAGCTTACCACAGCGCAGGCAAAAGCCCTGACGACATCTCTTAAAGGGGAAGGCGATTTCAAAATTTATATCGGCATGCGCTACTGGCATCCCTTTATAAGCGAGTCTGTTGGACAGATAAAAAACGAGGGAATAGAAAGGCTCATCGCGGTGAGCCTCTATCCGCATTATTCAATAGCCACGACCGGGTCTTCGCTTGAGCAGTTGAGGAAAGACCTGGGCAGGCCGGGTTATAAATTCGAGTGCGGGCTTGTAAAAGAATGGCCCACACATCCGCTTTACATCGAGGCCCTTGCGGAAACCGTGAGAAAGGGGCTTAAGGAGTTCGAAAAACAGCGGATAAAGACGCCGTTTGTGCTCTTTTCCGCGCACGGGCTGCCGGTTAAATTCGTGGAGCAGGGGGACCCGTACCCCAGGCAGATCGAGGCCACGATGAAGGCGCTCGTGGAAAAAGTGGGCTTGCAGGATTACGGCCTTTCTTATCAGTCCCGCACGGGGCCTGTGGAATGGCTTAAGCCCTATACGGACGAGATGCTGAAGGGACTCTCGCAAAAAGGGATAAAAAACGTGCTCATGGTGCCTGTGAGCTTTGTCTCGGACCATGTTGAGACCCTTTACGAGATTGATATATTATATAGCGAACTTGCGAGGGGGCTCGGCATGAACTTTAAAAGGACGGAGGCGCTGAACACGCATTCTCTTCTGATCGCGGCCCTTAAGGATTTGATTTTGGAGAAGAAAAAGGAACTCGGCTGGTGATAACCATAGTGGGCGGGGGGATATCCGGGCTCGCCCTCGCCTATGCCCTCTTGAAAAAGGGTTTTACCGACCTCCTCATCCTGGAGGCCGACCTGCGCCCCGGCGGCAAGGTAAAAACGGAAAAGGCCGACGGCTTCCAGTGCGAATGGGGCGTGAACGGTTTTTTGGATAACGCGCCAAAGACCCTCGAACTCGCAAAAGAGCTTTCCCTCTCCCCGTTAAGAAGCTCGGAGGCGGCAAGGAAAAGATATATTTATATAAACGGGAAGCTCCGCCTTGTCCCCGAAAACCCGAAGGCCTTTTTAAGCTCCGACATCCTCTCCCTTCCCGGGAAGCTCCGCATAGGGATGGAGCCTTTCATAAAGCCCAAAATGGAGGACGAAACCCTTGCCTGTTTTGCAAGGAGAAGGCTGGGCCGGGAGGCATACGAGAAGCTCATTGACCCTATGGCCTCGGGGGTGTTTGCCGGAGACCCCGAAAAGATGAGCGTGGCCTCGTGCTTCCCAAAAATTAAAGCCATCGAGAGGAAATACGGGAGCTTGATTAAAGGCATGATCAAAATGGGCAAGGAGGCCAAAAAAGCCGGCAAAGGCCCGGTGGGGGCAGGCCCCGGAGGGACGCTTACCTCTTTTCCCTCCGGCATGGAAGAAATTATCCTTTCTTTAAGGGGCATCCTCGGTGATAAAATAAGGGTAAGGAGCAGGGTATTTTCGTTAGAAAAGATTGAAAGGGGCGGCTTTAAGATTCACCTTTCAGAGGGCACTCAAATAGACACGGATGCGGCCGTGCTTGCGTGCCCGGCATTTGAGAGCGCGGCGATATTGAAGGATTTGGACAGGGAAATAGCCTCCGGGCTTTCGGATATCGAATACCCGGCCCTCTCCGTAATATCTTTGGGCTATAAAAAGGCCAAAATCTCCATCCCCACGGACTATTTCGGGTTTCTCGTGCCGGCCAGGGAGAGGAGAAAGATACTTGGCACGCTCTTCGATTCGAGCATATTCCCGGTGCGCGCCCCCGGGGATTATCTCCTTTTGAGGATAATGGTAGGCGGGGCAAGAGCCCCGGAGCTTGCGATGAAAGACGACGAGGTGCTTCTAAAAATCGTCTTGGAAGAACTGGAAGAGATAACCGGGCTTACGGAAGAGCCGGACTTCGTGCGTATTTTCAAGCACGAGAAGGCGATCCCGCAATACGGGCTTGAACATGAAGAGAGGCTCCGGAGCCTCGAGCGGGCACTCTCAAAATACCCCGCCCTCTACCTGCACGGCAATTCTTATAAAGGAATTTCATTTAATGACTGCATAGCCAATTCCTTTGTTCTGGCGGAGAAGATGGCGGGGGAGCTTCATGGAAGATAATTTATTGAGAACCGGTATTTTTTTCGTCATTCCCGCGAAGCTTGTCCCCGCAGGTCGGAAGCGGGGAGCGGGAATCCAGTGACGTTACGATATCCAAATAAGGCGAAAAGTCGCTGGATTCCGGGTCAAGCCCGGAATGACGACCAAAGCCTGAGTCTAAGATGACTAAAAAGCGCTAAATAACGCGGGCTAAAGCCCGCGGCTACGACTGACCAGAGGAGGCATCGTGAAGAAATTGCTTTTACCCTTAATTGCGTTTTTCGCAGTTTCTGCGGCATTCGCCGCCGGAGGCGGCAACTTCACTCCCGAGGAGATAAAAAGCATGGAGAAGGCGAGGGCTGTTATAGAGACCAAATTCGGGAATATCACGCTTAAATTCTACCCGGACGTGGCCCCCAACCACGTGGACAACTTCATCGAGCTCGCAAAAAAAGGCTTTTACGACGGGACGACCTTTCACCGGGTGATACCGGGGTTCATGATACAGGGAGGGGACCCGAATTCCAAGAGCCCCGACAGGAGCAAACACGGCACAGGGGGCCCCGGATACAATTTGAAGGCCGAATTCAACAAGCGGCCCCATAAGCGGGGGACACTCTCAATGGCGCGCTCTGCCCACCCCGACAGCGCGGGGAGCCAGTTCTTCATCTGCGTGGCCGACGCGCGCTTTTTAGACCGGAAATATACGGCCTTCGGAGAGGTCGAAAGGGGCATGGACGTGGCCGACAAGATAGCGAGCGTGCCGAAGGACGCAAACGAGAACCCCCTCGAGCCCGTCCCGATGAAGGTCAGGATAGTGGAATAGGTTGTAATTGGATGAAAATTTATGTTAATTTTCATTAGCCGAATAGGAAGCAATATTGGAAGCAATAGGGGGAAAAATAATGATGAGAGACGACCAGATAGCGGATATTCTCGCCAAGGAGAGCGAAGAGTACAAGAAGCTTTCTGAAGAGCACAGGTCCCTGGATAATGCGCTTACAGGTTTTTCCGCCCGGCGATGGCTCAACCCCGACGAGGAGGCCGAGAAAAAACGTCTCCAGAAACTGAAACTTCTTAAAAAAGACCGCATGGCGGAGCTTATAAGGCAGTACAGGAGGGTGCATACCCTTAACTAATCCGCTGTCTTATTTCCTTGAAAAACAAGGGGAAAGGGGAGGTGTGCCGTTTTAATGAGCCGCTTTAGTTCTATTAAATCAAACAGGCGTTCGGGAGAAATTAAAAAAGGAATAGAGAGAGTCCCGCATAGAGCACTTCTTTACGCAACGGGCATCCCCAAATCCGAGATGGAAAAACCCTTTATCGGGGTCGCCACGAGCTTCACCGATATAATCCCCGGCCACGTGGGGATGCGCGACCTGGAAAGGTTCATCGAAAAAGGCGTGCACGCGGGCGGCGGATACCCCTTCTTCTTCGGTCTCCCCGGCATCTGCGACGGCATCGCCATGGGCCACAGCGGCATGCAGTATTCCCTCCCGTCGAGGGAGCTTATAGCCGATATGGTGGAGACGATCACGGAGGCCCATAAACTGGACGGCCTCGTCCTCTTGACCAATTGCGATAAAATTACCCCCGGCATGCTCATGGGGGCCCTGCGCATAAACGTGCCGGCCATTGTGGTCACGGCGGGGCCGATGCTATCGGGGCACCTCAGGGGCAGAAGGCTCTCACTCGTGAACGACACGTTCGAGGCGGTGGGGAAATATAAAAAGGGCCTCATAAGCGACAAGGAGATAGAGGAGCTTGAGCTATGCGCCTGCCCCGGCGCGGGCTCCTGCCAGGGCATGTACACGGCCAACACGATGGCCTGCCTCACGGAGGCCATGGGGATGAGCCTCCCTTATTGCGCCACGAGCCTTGCCGTTTCCGCCCGGAAAAAGCGCATAGCCTTCGAAAGCGGAGGGCGCATTGTGGAGCTTGTAAAGAAAAACATAACTCCGGATAAGATTGTAACCGAAAGGTCGCTGAGAAACGCAATCGTTGTGGACCTGGCCCTCGGGGGCTCAACCAATACGGTATTGCACCTGCCCGCGATAGCCCACGAGGCTGGCATTAAACTCACCTTGGAGGCGTTCGATGAGCTTTCGAGGAAGACCCCGCACATAGCAAATATGCTCCCCGGGGGCACGCATTACCTTGAAGACCTGGACTGGGCGGGCGGCATACCCGCCGTAATGAAGCGCCTTCTTGGCCTGGTTCAAGACCATCCCACGGTAAGCGGCAAAAAAATCTCCGAAATAGCAAACGAGGCCGAGGTAATCGATGAAGAGGTAATAAGGCCGCTCTCTCGCGCCCACCATAAAGAGGGAGGGATAGCCATCCTCCGGGGCAATATCGCGCCCGAGGGGGCCGTCGTGAAGCAGTCCGCCGTGAGCAGGAATATGCTGCGCTTCAAAGGCAAGGCGCGCGTATTCGATTCCGAGGAAGCGGGAATGAAGGCCATTATGGACGGCAAAGTCCGCGCGGGCGATGTGGTCGTGATAAGGTACGAGGGGCCAAAAGGCGGCCCCGGGATGCGGGAGATGCTCTCGCCCACAGCCGCGATAGCGGGCATGGGACTTAGCGAGTCCGTGGCCCTCCTCACGGACGGGAGGTTTTCGGGCGGGACAAGGGGCCCCTGCATCGGGCATATCTCGCCCGAGGCGATGGAGGGCGGCCCGATCGCCCTTATAAAAGAAGGCGATCCGATCTCCATAGATATCCCCGGGAGAAAACTCCACCTCGCAGTGCCGGAAGAGGAGATGAAGAGAAGGCTTTCCTCCTGGAAGCCCCCCAAACCGAAGGTCACAAAGGGCTATCTCGCCCGCTATGCCCGGCTTGTAAGCTCGGCGGGCGATGGCGCTATAATGCGTTGATATGTTAAAATATTCAACTTAAAATTCCAAAAAATACCCGTTTTCGAGGAGATATGAAGCTAACAGGCGCAGAGATATTGGTCGAGTCCTTAAAGAGGGAAGGCGTTAAATACATCTTCGGCTACCCGGGCGGAGTCGTGCTTAACATCTTCGATATGCTCTATGACAACAAAGACGTAAAACTTATCTTGACAAGGCACGAGCAGGGCGCGGTGCATGCCGCGGACGGCTATGCCCGGTCAACGGGAAGGCCGGGCGTGGTGCTCGTCACGAGCGGCCCGGGGGCCACGAACACCGTGACCGGCATTGCCACGGCCTCGATGGACTCCATCCCTCTCGTGGTATTCACGGGGCAGGTCCCGACTCTCCTCATAGGCAACGACGCCTTTCAGGAGGCCGATATAGTCGGGATCACAAGGCCATGCACGAAGCACAATTTCCTCGTTAAGGACGTGAACGACCTCGCAAGAGTGGTCCGGGAGGCCTTCCATATAGCCTCAACGGGCAGGCCGGGCCCGGTCTTGATAGACCTCCCCAAGGACGTTACGGTCGGGAAGACCGATTTCGTCTGGCCCGAGAAGGTGGACATACCCGGCTACAAGCCCAAGTACGAGGGCAATAAATGGATGATAACCCAGGCGGCCCAGCTTATGGCGAAATCCAAGAAGGCCGTCATCATAGCGGGCGGGGGCTGCATCGCCTCGGGCGCCCACAAGGAGCTTAAAGAGCTTGCCGAGACCGCCCAGATACCGGTTACGACGACCCTCATGGGCATCAGCTCCTTCCCCGGCACGCATAAGCTCTCACTCGGCATGCCCGGCATGCACGGCACATATTACGCGAACAAGGCTATACAGGACTCCGACCTCCTCGTCGCCATCGGGATGCGCTTTGACGACCGGGTGACCGGCAAGATAGACGCCTTTGCGCCCAACGCGAGCATCGTCCATATAGACATAGACCCGACCTCCATCCGGAAGAACGTGCGCGTGGACATCCCCATCGTGGGCGATGTGAAAAGGGTCCTCACGGTGCTCAACAAGGTGCTGAAGACCGAGGCCAAGGCCCAATGGGGCGAAATCAGAAAATCCTGGCTCAAGCAGATCGCGGATTGGAAGCGAGAGAGGCCCCTCTCCTATACCTGGGACGATAATGTCATAAAGCCCCAGTTCGTCGTGGAGAAAATCTATGAGTTGACGAAAGGGGACGCGATAATCACCACGGAAGTGGGGCAGAACCAGATGTGGGCCGCCCAGTTCTATCTCTACGACAAGCCCCGCACGTTCCTTTCATCGGGCGGGCTGGGGACTATGGGCTTCGGGTTCCCTGCCGCAATCGGGGCCCAGCTTGCCCACCCCGACAAGCTCGTCATAGATATCGCGGGGGACGGGAGCATACAGATGAACATACAGGAGCTTGCCACGGCCGTCTTGAACAAGCTCCCGGTGAAGGTGGCGATACTCAACAACGGCTACCTGGGGATGGTGCGCCAGTGGCAGGAGCTCTTTTACGGGGAGCGCTACTCGTACAGCCGCCTGGACATCGTGCCCGACTTTGTGAAAGTGGCCGAGTCCTACGGCGCGGTCGGCTTCCGGGCGAAAAGGCCCTCCGAGGTCGAGCCCGTATTGAAAGAGGCCCTGAAGGTGAAAAAGCCCGTCTTCATGGACTTCGCCTGCGACTGGAAAGAGAAGGTCTATCCGATGGTGCCGGCGGGCGCGCCAATCGACCATATGATGTTCGAGGAGAAAGAGGAGAAAAAACCCGCCCGGAAATTGAAGGTGGTCAAATGAGGCACACGATAACGCTCCTCGTGGAAAACAAGTTCGGCGTCCTGTCGAGGATATCGGGCCTATTCAGCGGAAGAGGTTATAACATAGAAAGCCTCTCGGTGGGGGAATCAATTGACCCGAGTTTCTCCCAGATGACCATCGTCACAAGCGGGGACGACAACATTATCGAGCAGATAACGAAACAGCTGAACAAGCTGATCGACGTCCTGAAGGTCACCGACATGACGGAGTTCGAGCACGTGGAGCGCGAGATGGTCCTGCTAAAGGTCACCCCGATCCAGCAGAAGAAGTCCGAGGTGCTGAACCTCGTCGAAATTTTCCGGGGCAGGATCGTGGACTCCTCCGACGCTACCTACACCATAGAAGTCACCGGGGACGAAAAGAAGATCGAGGCCTTTATCGAATTAATGAAGCCCATCGGCATTAAAGACATGATCCGCACGGGCAAAGTGGCGATATTGCGCGAGGGCGTGAAGAAGAAATAAAAGACCATTTAAGGAAATGTAGGGGCGGACCTTGGTCCGCCCCTTTTTATTTGTAGGGCGCTGCCCGAGGGAGCTTTAGCTCCCTTTCCGAAATGGTTCCGCCCTGTATTTAACGTAAGGGCAACCGCAAGGGTTGCCCTTTTTTGTTTTGATGTAAAAGACAGGGCGCTGCTTGCTGCGCCCTGTCTTAAGAGATGCTGAACAATTCGCCCCCTTTTCTAAAGGGGGCTGGGGGGATTACCGAAAATTTACTTCTTCCGCTTCAGCGTCTCAAACAGCAAAACAAAAATCCCCACCGTTAGATAAGCGTCTGCGAAATTGAAGGCGGGCCAATGGTATCTGCCCGCGAAGAAATCCGCGAAGTCACGCACATACCCCAGTGCTATTCTGTCGATAAAGTTCCCCACCGCCCCCGAAAGGATGAGGACGAGCCCAAAGGATTTGTTTTTTTCCTTTAGGAGCATAAGGAAGATCACGACAATCGCGGCGGCGGAGATGGCGATGAAGACCGTGTTTCCGAGCGACTGGAGTACGCCGAAGGCGGCCCCCTCGTTGCGCACGTTAACGAGGTGCATAAAGGGGAATACCGCCACCGGGTTTTCAGGAGTTATGAACTTGTGGGCCGCCCATTTCGTGGCCTGGTCCAATGCAACGAGGGCGGCGATTATGATCATTATGCCCGTCATTTGAGGGCCCCCCAGCACCGGGCGCAAACATCGGGGGCCTCCGGGATGGTCCCCACGGAGGCGCTCCAGTTCCAGCAACGCAGGCATTTTTGGCCCTCCGCGCGCTCGACCCTTACACCGAGCCCCGGGAACATCTCGGATGTGAACACGTCCGCCGGAAGCTCGTTTGTGGCCGCAAGCCCTGCCTGCGAGACGATGAAGAGCGTGGGGAGGAACTCTTCATAGTCCCTCAGGTTGAAGAAGAGGTCCATGGGAAGAAAGACGGTCACCCTGGCCTCAAGGGAATTTCCTATGGCGCGCTCCTTTCGCTTTATCTCGAGCGCCTTGTTCACCTCGTCCCTTACCGAGATGAGGAACTCCCATCTTTTCTCGACATTAGTGTCAATAAGGGCCTCATTAACAATTGGAAAAGGGGCAAGGAAAACGCTTTCTGCCTTTTTACTGTCCTCTATATACCCCCATATCTCCTCGGCAGTGAAGGAGATGACAGGGGCCATGAGCTTGGCCATCGCGATGAGGATTTCCTTTAGCGCATACTGGGCGCCCCGTCTCTCGGGCGAGTCCTTCCTGTACGTATAGAGCCTGTCTTTAAGGATGTCCAGATAAAATGCGCTCATGTCCACGACGCAGAAGTTATAGAGCTTGTGATAGACCTCGTGGAATTGAAAGCTCTCGTAAGAGGCCTCTATGTCCCTTATGAGCCCCTGGAGCTTTGAGAGCGCCCATCGGTCGATCTCCAAAAGCTCCATCGAGGGTTCCTCCGAATCGGGGAAATCGGCTGTGTTGCCGAGGAGAAACCTTGCTGTGTTTCTTATCTTCCGGTAGGCCTCGGTGAGCCGCTCTATGATCTCATTTGAAAGCCTGATGTCCTCCGTATAGTCCTCTGCGGACACCCAGAGCCTCAATATTTCCGCGCCGTGCTTTTTGATGATGTCTTCGGGGGCCACGACATTGCCCAGGCTCTTGGACATCTTCCGTCCCTTGCCGTCCACGACAAAGCCGTGCGTGAGGACGCTTTTATAGGAGGCGCTTCCTTTGGTCCCCACGGACGCGATAAGGGAGGACTGGAACCAGCCCCTGTGCTGGTCCGAGCCCTCAAGGTACATGTCGGCGGGCCACGAAAGCTCCGGGTCTTCTCCGAGGACCGCGGCGTGGCTTACGCCCGAATCGAACCATACGTCCAAGATGTCTTTCTCTTTCTTGAATTCCTGATGCCCGCACCCCTCGCATTTATATCCAGCCGGGAGGAAGTCTTTTGCCTCCCTCTCGAACCAGATATCGGAGCCGTGCTCCCGCACGAGTGCCTCGGTCCGGTCGAGGACCCTTTCATCCATTACGGTCTTTCCGCAGGCCGCGCATTTGAGGAGCGCAACCGGCACCCCCCAGGCCCTTTGCCGGGAGATGCACCAGTCGGGCCTCCGCTCCACCATCCCTTTTATCCTCTCCATGCCCCAGACAGGTATCCAGCGCACCTTTTCGATCTCTTCCACGCACCTGTCCCTCAGGGCGTTATGCTCCATGGAGATGAACCACTGCTCCGTGGCCCTGAAGAGGACCGGGTTTTTGCACCTCCAGCAGTGGGGATAGGAGTGCGTTATTTTTTCCTCGTACAGGAGGTCGCCCGATTCCCGCATCATATCGATAATGGTCTTATTGGCTTTAAAAACAAACTGGCCCTCTATCGCCTCCACGCCGCTCCCGGCGAACCGTCCCCTGTCGTCCACGGGGGCGAACACGGGAAGACTGTGCCTTATCCCCGCCTCGAAGTCGTCCGCGCCGTGCCCCGGCGCGATATGAACGATCCCCGTCCCTTCCTCCACCGTGACGAACTCGCCCGGTATCACGACCGAGCGCCTGTCCACAAAGGGGTGCCGGGCCTTTAGCCCCTCAAGCCTGTTCCCCTCTATCCTGAGCACGATATCCCCGAGACGGAGTATTTCCTTCAATTTTTCGTAAAGGGGCTCGGCCAGAATGTATACGGCATCATCCTTTTTGGCCGCCACGTATTGCACTTCGGGGTTTACGGCAAGGGCCATATTGGCGGGCAAGGTCCAGGGCGTGGTGGTCCAGATAAGAAAATAAGCATCCCCGTTAAGCGTTATTTTTTTTGCTTCTTCTTCTAAAAGTTTAAAGCGGACGTATATCGAAGGCGACTCCTTGTCCGCATACTCGACCTCGGCCTCCGCGAGGGCCGTCACGTCGACGGGGCACCAGTGGACGGGCTTTTTCCCCTTGTAAACATACCCGTCTTTTACAAATTTGTTGAATTCCCGGACGATGACAGCCTCGTAATCGTTCGTCATCGTGAGGTAGGGCTTTTCCCATCTCCCGAAGATGCCGAGCCTCTTGAACTCCTCCCTCTGAATATCCACGAATTTTGCGGCGTAGTCCCGGCAGAGCCTTCTTTTTTCGAGGACGCCCGTGGCGGCTTTTTTCTCGCCCAGGGATTTATCCACCTGTATCTCTATTGGGAGCCCGTGGCAGTCCCACCCGGGCACATATGGGCTCGGGAGGCCCTTCATGCTCCTGTATTTGACGATGATGTCTTTCAAAATTTTATTGAGCGCGTGGCCCATGTGTATATGGCCGTTGGCGTAAGGGGGGCCGTCGTGCAGGATGTAAGCCTCTCTCCTCCTGTTTTTTTCCTGCATCTTCCGGTAGATGTCTTTTTCGGCCCAGAATTTCATGACCGAGGGTTCCCTCTGGGGAAGGTTGGCCTTCATGGGGAAGGCGGTCTCGGGCAGGTTCAGGGTGTCCTTATAATCTTTCTTTTCGGTCATTTCCTCTTTTTGTCTTGCATTTCTTTTTTGTCTTGAGGGGGAGCTAACGGTTGGAATAAGCCTCTTCCGGGAGTTCTTCTTCCATCTCAAGCTCTTCCTCGGCGCCATTCAGAAGCTCCGGCGGAAGCTCATCACCTGCCCCCGATGGAAACCCCGCTGATTGGTCTTGAGGGGCGGGCGCAATACCGGGTGCAATACCAGGCGCATTCGGGGCGGCTGTTACGGGCCTTCTCCTTGAAAACCTTGTGGGAGCGCGCCGTTGAGCGGCCCCGGCCTGGGGCTCGGGGAATCCACGCGCGGGCTGGTTTATGCGGGTTGCTTTATTGGTTTTGTCGCTGCTTTCCTTATAGACTTTGAGGGCGGAGATTTGGCCTTTTTCGTCATAGAGGACCCTGTAATTCGCGGCCCCGGCAAGCGCAAGTATCCGCCTCATCCCCTGGTCGAGGTCGAGCCCCGTGAAATTTGTGGTGACCTTTTTCCCCGTGAGCGCCGGGTGGATATGCACATTGATCTTTGTCTTATAGGCGATACTGGCCATTACGGAGCCCAGGGTTTCGTCCTTCACGACTGCGCTTATAAGACCATCCTTTATCTCTATTGGGTCCTGCTTGGGCTGGGGGGCGGGTGCGCTCACCCCGGCAGAAGGCGCGGCACTCTCCGCTCCAAATGCGCTTCCCGTGAGAATTGCAAAAATACAAACAGCGATAAGCCCCCTCATGACTATTCCTCTTTCTTCTTCTCGGCCTGTCTTTCCGCGATTATCTTCTGGGCGATATGGGCGGGCACCTGCTCGTAATGGGAGAACTCCATGCTGTATATGCCCCTCCCGGCGGTAAGGCTGTGGAGCTGGTTTGCGTATATCAGCATTTCGCTCATCGGGACAAGGGCGGTGACCTTCTGGTGATTGCCGGCCTGGTCCATCCCCTGCACCTTTCCCCTTTTGGAGTTCAGGTCGCCGATAACGGAGCCCAGGCTTTCTTCGGGCGTTATTATTTCAACTTTCATGATAGGCTCGAGGAGGACGGGTCTTGCGTCGACTGCGGCCTTCTTGATGGCCATGGAACCCGCAACCTTGAAGGCCATCTCCGATGAGTCCACAGGGTGATAGGAGCCGTCGAAGAGCGTCACGCTTATATCCACCATCGGGTAGCCCGCGATTATCCCGCCGTGGAGGGCCTCCACTATGCCCTTCTCGACGGCGGGGATATAGTTACGGGGTATGGCGCCCCCCACTATCTTGTCCAGGAACTCGAAACCCTTGCCCCTATGAAGCGGCCGCACCTCTATCCAGCAGTCGCCGTACTGGCCCCTGCCGCCTGACTGTTTTTTATATCTCCCCTGGACCTTTGTCGTCCCGGTTATGGTCTCACGGTAAGGGATCTTCGGGGACTTCATCTCCACTTCGACCCCGAATTTCCTCTTGAGCCTCTCCAGGGCAACTTCCAAATGGAGCTGTCCCATCCCCGAAAGGAGCATCTCCTTCGTCTCCTCCTCCCTGTGAAAGCGGATGGTGGGGTCTTCCTCGGATATCTTGTGAATGCCCGAGCTGACCTTGTCCTCGTCTCCCTTCGCCTTCGAAGCTATGGCATATGAGATTATGGGCTCGGCAAGCTTCACCTTATCGAAGAGTATGGGGTTGGCCTCGTCCGAAAGGGTGTCGCCCGTATTGGTCTCCTTGAGCTTGGCGACAACGCCTATCTCGCCGGGGCCAAGCTTCTGCACCGGCATCTGCTTCTTTCCGAGAAGATGGGATATCTGCCCCACGCGCTCCTTCGTGCCTCTTGTTGTATTGAAGACAGTTGAATCTCCGCTTATTGTCCCGGAATAGACCCGGAAAATCGAAAGCCTTCCGGCAAAGGGGTCCGCTATGGTCTTGAAGACATAGGCCGAAAAGGGGGCCTTCTCATCCGGCGTCCTTTCAGCTTCTTCCCCGGTCTTGAGATTTTTTCCCTTTATCGGACGGATTTTTGCAAACTCCTCGGGAGAGGGCAATGCCATAAGGACGGCATCCATAAGCTTGTCTATTCCGACGTTTTTAACCGCCGAGCCCACCGCTACAGGTATGAAGGCCCGGCTTACGGTGCCCACCTTGAGCCCGTTTATTATCTCCTCTTTTTTGATCTCCCCGCCCTCTAAGTAAATCATAAGGAGGTTGTCGTCCGACTCGGCAATCTTTTCTATGAGTTTTTTCCTGTATTTCTCGATATCGTCTGAGAGCTCAGCCGGGACCGGGACCTCTTCAGGCTTTCCGCCTTCATAGGCATAGGCCTTCATCTCTATGAGGTCAACTATCCCGGAAAGCCCCGGACCGGAGCCGATAGGAATGGAAAGGGGTATCGCCTCTTTCCTGAGTGTCTTTTCAATCGCCTGGACGGCGCTTGCGAAATCCGCGTTCTCCTTGTCCATCTTGTTCACGAAGGCGAGCACGGGTATCTCGAACTCGGCCGCGTAGCCGTATACCTTTTCGCTTTCGGGTTTTACTCCGGCTATCGGGTCCACAACGAGCACGGCGCCATCGGCGGCCCTCAGGCTCCCGTGGGCCTCCTCTATGAAATTTATGAACCCGGGAGTGTCTATTACGTTTATCCGGGTCCCTTTCCAGTTGGCGAAACCGACTGCGGTGCTGAGCGTAATTTTCCTCGTTGTCTCTTCCGGCTCGAAATCGAGCGTCGTCGTGCCCGCCTCTATGGAGCCCATGCGGTCAACAGAGCCCGCGTCGAAGAGCATGGCCTCGGCAACGGATGTCTTTCCGGCCCCTCCGTGGGCTATCAGCGCAACGTTTCTCAGTCCCCCTTCATTTGCCATACGAAAACCTCCGCTCTAATATTCAATCAAGTATTTCTTCAATAACCGGCTTGAATTCGAGTTTTTTTTCGGCTTTCATGCTCCAGAGCTTTATCAATAGGAAAGAGACGAAAAAAGCGGAAAAGCCCGCTATCGCGGAGACGATCTCCGGGTCCATGCCTGTGAACGGGCCATATCCCGTGAGGAACTCCTTGCCGAGCACCGCCCCCGCCATGAGGCAGATCACGGGGATGCCGTAAACGATAAAGGAGCCTTTTACATAGGTATACGGCTTTATGGAAACCCTGACCCTCTGCCCTTCTTTCGCGTTTGCCTTGTTCAGGGCGTCGAGTTCCGAGCCCCCCTCGGTGACGTGGCAGGTCCCCATCGTGCACTGCTCGCAGATGCCCGCCTTCTTGGGCACGGAGACCTTTGCGAACCTCCCCTCGGCCTTCACCACTACCCCGATCTCGTCCATAGATAAGAATTTTACCATAAGTAGCGGATAGATAAGAAATATAGGGTTTTTGGGGCGATGTGGCCCCCTCAAAACTTGACCTTTCAATGCCTCTATGCAATCATATCATTACAATTAAGCTAAGGAACGAAATGAGTTTAATATATCCGATAGTCCTCGTTCAGGAAGACAGCAAATGGTGGGCCTATATTCCGGACCTGCCCGGAGTGTATGGCGTGGGCGGTTCCGAAGAGGAAGCCAAAAAAGACATCATTTCCGCGCTTGAACTCTATATCGAAGACCTCGTCCAAGAAGGCAAACCCGTTCCCACGTCCCATATAAAAAAGCTCGAAACAGACCACATTCAGATTTCAGTTCCCGCGTAATGCCGACCGCCAAAGAGGTTGCGGCTTTTCCCATCACTCCTATTTAAAGGACGCCGGTTTCAGCCTTGAGGATTATTTAGGGAAGTGATTGAAAAAATTTTATTTCCCTGCCCGGTTTGCGGATATCTCATTTTCCGAGAGCCACCGGGTTCCTATGACATTTGCCCTATTTGCTTTTGGGAAGATGATATTGTGCAACTCGCGTTTCCTGATATGGGGGGTGGCGCAAATAGTGTTTCTCTTATTGAAGCTCAAATAAATTTCATCAAATTCGGCGCTATTGAATCGAGATTCAAAGAGGATGTTCGTCCAGTTTCGGAAAAAGACAGACGGGATCAATTGTGGCGACCTATCATGGAGAAAGATATTTATCTTAGATGGAATTCTGATGAAGACCGTGCTCGCTGGGATGCATACAAGGATAATTTTTCCCCGCGCCTTTATTATTGGCGTAATGATTATTGGCTAAAGCAGAAAGGCTTAAATTAAATTTATAAAAAGGAATGAAAATCCCGCAAGCGGCCCCATCAGCCTATTGCGACCGCGATATCGATTTCCATGTCCTTATTGGGTCTTTTGATTCCGGGGGGCAGGGGTCGCGGGTTAAGGCCGAGTCCGTTTCAAAAGCAGGATGGAAGTGAATTGACAAGCTCCGGGGTTTAGTGGGGGATCAGGCTGTTTTTCGGGTCAATTTCCTGTCAAGCTCAAGCTCATAAGAGAGAATCGTCTTGATATTCATTTTTTTGGAAGCATTTAGAATTTCTATTCCGACTATTTTATTGTCGGATGTGGTATCTAAATTTACTCCTTCCGAAATCTCGATAACCCCGTCAGGCTTTTGGTTCCCCAATTTTATATAAAGAGCATCAATCTCATCATCATAGTGCACTCTCATTTTTTCCTCCCCTTCCCGTTTAAAGAAGAGATAATGGGCGAATCATTTCAAGAGTTCTTTAAATTCCTCCACTTTCAAATCAGCATCTCTTAGAATGCTTGCTAAAAGTTTTGGGTGCAGAATCTTTCCTGAATGATGGGGAACAGTTGCCCGCCTGCCTGCTTTATTCTTGTAAATTTTGTGACTTCCGCTCTGTCGTGAAAAGGAAAAGCCTGCCCTTTCCAATACCCTGATTGCATCAGTTGCAGTTATTCACGGAAGCTTTCCGCTCACAGAGCTACTTCCATCAGAGTGAGACTTACCGATTCAGACTGGGGGATTTCCTCACCACTCTCTTTTCTGTCTTGTACATGAAGACGAATAGCATCCTTGATATTTTCCAGAACCTCTTCATAAGTATCACCCTGCGTGTAGCAACCCTGAAGTTCAGGACAAAAGGCAAAGTAACCCTCGCTATCCCTTTCGATGACCACTGAAAACTTGTATACATTCATCTTTCAACCTCCTGCTTAGAAGAAATTATAACAGATTACCAATATCCCGGGCCTAATCAGGGAAACGCTCTTTGAGAAGAGTAGGTCCTCTGTCGCGCTATAGCCCTTTATGCTAAAACACTCGTCTTTATAAGGTGAAAAGATTAAAGCCGGTTGACTTGAGGAAGATCAAGACGGTCCCGCTTTCGGGGAGGTTTTCGAAGATTGAGCTGGGCCGGGGTGGATTTAGCATAATGAAACGGGATAGGGCGGATATTTTTAACGGACCGGTTCGTATCCGCCCGGGGCGGCTTTTTTGGACAGGACGATCTGCCAGACCTGGAGGCACCGGGACCTGAAGGCCCCCGCGGCGCTCAGGAGATAATACTTCCACATACGGTAGAACCTCTCGTCATAAAGCCCCTTCAATTTATCCCAGTTCCCGTCAAAGTTATTGAACCAGGCCATCAGGGTCGCGTCGTAATAGCGCCCCAGGTTGTCCACGTCCTCGATCACGAACAAGTCCTCGATGGCGGCGCTCACCTGCTTCATCGAGGGGACGAGCGAATTGGGGAAGATATACGTCGCTGTCCAGGGGTCGCCGGCAATACGGGAGACGTCTGTCCCTATGGTGTGCAGGAGGAAGAGCCCCTTGTCTTTCAGGCAATCATGGACCTTCCGCATATACGTCCTGTGGTTTTTATATCCCACGTGCTCGAACATGCCCACGGAGACGACATGGTCGAACTTCCCCTTTATATCCCTGTAATCCTCGAGGCTGATCTCGACGGGCAGGCCCCGGCACAATTCCCGTCCCAAGAAGACCTGCTCTTTTGATACCGTAATCCCCACCACTTCCGCCTCATAGTTTTCGGCGGCATGCCTTGCGAAACTCCCCCAGCCGCAGCCGATGTCGAGGACCTTATCGCCCGGCTTCAGGCGCAACTTGCGGCAGATGAGGTCCAGCTTTGCCTCCTGTGCCTCGTTCAGGTCACGGGCTTCCTTCCAATAGGCGCAGCTATAGACCATTCTCCTATCGAGCATATGTTTAAAAAGTTCGTTCCCCCGGTCGTAGTGCTTCTCTCCTATTTGGAATGCCTTCGACCTTCTGCCGGAATTCATGACCTTCGCGGCGAGGACCCGGGCAAGGAGCCTCAAATTTTTTTTGATCTTCTCCTCCGGGGCTGTCGGCAGGAGGCGCGCGAAAAATTCATCGAGCCGCCCGCATTCCCACCACCCGTCCATATAGGATTCCCCGAGCCCGAGACTCCCCCCGCTCAAAACCCGTCTATAGAACTTGCCCTCATTTACGCGAATATCCCAGGGGTTCTCTCCATTCAGAGTTATCCCCGAAGGGGCCAGAATTCCTTGTATGAGGTCTTTTAATCCCTCTTTTCCCATTTTTTTCCTAAACTCCGGGGCCTCTTCTTTTTCTTTCTAAGAATCCTATCACCTTTAGGGGAGTTTTCAATCCCTGAATGGATTGGGAATACGGAACTTTTATGCCGTTTTTTATGTTAAAATCTCTCGTCTTGGGGAAATGAAAAAACTGAGGCCGATTGATTTACGGAAGGTGAGGACGGTCCCGCTTTCGGGGAGGAAGTCTCTGGTGGAGGCGGGCCGGCAGGCCAGCCCCTTCAAGAAGGGGGCCTCATTTATCGAATTTTGGGACGGCCTCCCCCCGATACTCGCCGCATCGGACATCAAGAAGGTCGCACAAGCCATCGTAAGCGCAAGGGAGAAGGGAAGGCCCGTCGTGCTCGGGATGGGCGCGCACCCGATTAAGCTCGGCCTTTCGCCCTTGATAATCCAACTCATGCAGAGGGGCATTATAACAATGCTCGCCACAAGCGGGGCCTCCATAATCCACGACTTCGAGCTTGCATATATCGGGAAGACCTCGGAGGACGTGGCCGAAGAACTCCATAAAGGCACCTTCGGGATGGCGCGGGAAACGGGCCTCTATCTCAACCGGGCGGTCAATAAAGGGGTTAAAGAAGGGCTTGGGCTCGGCGAATCTGTCGGCAAGATGATAGCCCAAAGCCGTTTCCCTTATAAAGAGGACAGCCTTTTCGGCAATGCCTATGCCCTGAGGGTCCCCGCCACGGTCCATGTGAGCATAGGGGCCGATATCATACACATGCATCCCTCCGCGGACGGGGCCGCGATAGGCGAGGCCACGTTCCGGGATTTCAGGCTTTTTGCGTCCGCGATTTCCGGGCTCGATGGGGGCGTTTACATAAACCTGGGCTCAGCCGTCCAGATGCCGGAGGTCTTTCTGAAGGCCCTCACAATCGCAAGAAATATCGGGAATCAAACGGGCCATAGGGTGGAAAAGATCACCACCGTGGACATGGACTTCGTCCGGCACTACAGGCCCCGTGAGAACGTCCTCAAAAGGCCCACCATGAGGGGCGGTCAATCTTTTTCCCTGACCGGGCACCACGAGATAATGTTCCCGCTTCTTGCGGCGGCCGTAATCGAGGGCATGGGGGAGAAGGGCATATGACAAAGAATATCCTTGTGATCGAGGGGGACTTCGAGACCGGAAGAGAAATAGCCAAAGGTCTCGAGGGGGAAGGGTATTTCGTATTTACCGCCTCGGACGCAGAGGTTGCCATAATGATGGCAAAGCGGGTCAAACCCTCTCTTGTGATACTCGACCCGGCCGTGCGGGGCGCGGGAGGAATGGAATTCACCAAAAAGCTCCGCGCCATCGAGGGCGTGCGGCAGGCGCCCATCCTCCTCTTTGCCGGGGGGGACAGGGAATACGAGCCGGGCTACGGGCATATTTACGGGATAGTGAATTTCCTTAAAAAGCCGGTGGATGTCTTGGAGATAACAGCCAAGAGCAGGGCCCTTCTCGAAGACCTCCCGGTTGTAGAGGAGCAAAAGCCCATTAAAAAGGTTAATGAGACAGGCCTTTTTCAGGAGGGGGCTCGATTGGCGGATTTGCCTGTCCTTACCGAGCCTGCGCCCGAACCCCTCGAGACAAAAACAAAACAGGAACCCGGGCCGGTTCTTCCTTTAGAAGAAGAGGAGCCCCGGGAGGAAACACACGCGGCTCGAGTTGAAGCCGCAACTCCGGAGCCGGTCTCCATTAATCCAGGGAAAATCAATCCGGGCAAACGAGAGAAGAAGCCGATAAACAGGAAAAATATTTTTCTTTTCGTCTTTTTATTTCTTCTGGGCGCGATCGGCTCTTTCGGATATTTTTTTTTCTTCGTGCCCGGGCAGAAAGAGGAGCTTGCCCTTAAGGAAGGGGCCCCGACCGTGCCCGAGATGGCCCATCCGATGGATCCCGCGCCTGTGGAGAGCCCCGCGCCTCCCGGCGCCCCTCCAGACAACTCCTCAGACAACTCCTCGATTTCCGCAAAAACGGAAGAGGCTCTCCCTACCCCCGAAAAGGCAAAAGAGGGCCATTTCCACGCCCTTCAATTGGGCGTATTCGGAACGAAGGCAAATGCCGAGAAGCTCGCGGGTAGGCTCGAAGCCCGAGGGTACAACCCTTATATAAAAGAGAGCAAAAGGGGTTCCACCAAGACCCTTTACAGGGTCCTTGTCGGCAGGTTCGACTCGCCCGGCAAGGGCGGGCCGACATTTACGAAGCTCGAAAAAGACGGCTTTAACCCCATCCGCTACTCGGAATAAAGAAGCTCCTTTAGCGTGACCACCACGAGTTCCCCCAGGTCTTCGAGGTTATAGCCCCCCTCGAGCGTAAAGACGAGAGGGAGCCCCCTTGCCGCAGAGATGATCCCCCCGACTATAGACTGTATGCCGTCTTTCGATATGTTTATGCTCGCCAGGGGGTCGCCCGTATACAGGTCGTAGCCCGCCGAAACGAGGACGATGTCGGGGCCAAAATTATCCATAATCTGGGGGAGTAAATCCTGATAGACCCTCAGGTACTGCTTCACTCCCGTACCGGGCGGCATGGGGACATTGTAATTGGTCCCAACACCCGCGCCCGCGCCCTGCTCGTATTCGGCCCCGGTCCCGGGATAGAGGGGGGACTGGTGGGTGCTCATGTAAAAGACCGTGGGGTCGTCGTAGAACATGTGCTGGGTGCCGTTTCCGTGGTGGACATCGAAGTCCACTATGAAGACTTTTTTATAACCTGATTTCTGGGCCCCCCGGGCCCCGACCGCCGCATTATTGAATATGCAAAAGCCCATAGCGTGGTCCCTCTCCGCGTGATGGCCGGGGGGCCTTACGGCGCAAAAGGCCCTGTCGAGCCTCCCTTCCTTTACCAGCTCGATAGCTCTTAATACCCCGCCCGCCGCATACAAAGCCGCCTCGTAGGAATGCTCGGAGATAAAGGTGTCGGGATCGGCATAGCCTGTAAAACGGCTCATTTTTTCCACGTATTCGGGGCTGTGAACGGTCTTTATTTCGTTCACGGAGGCCTTCCTCGGCCTTATCTTTATGACCTTGTCATGGATTTCGGAGCGGTTGATGCCGTTAATTATTGCAATGAGCCGTTCTTTACACTCGGGATGGTATTTTGGCGTCTCGTGTTTTAAATAGATTTCATCGTAAACAAAGCCGAGCTTTTTCATATGTTAAAATAAAAGGTAAATGAAAATTTAAGAAATATCAAGTATTTATAAGTATATTAAAAAAACTTTATTGAACCTGTTTCGCCTTTTATGATATTTTTTTATACCATCGATTAATCCTCTTGATTAATCAATGAATTCAAAAGAGAAAAAGGAGTTGGGCGGATGCTTATCATAGGCGAGAAGCTTAGCATTATAGCCAGGCGGGTGCGAGAGGCCATGATGGAGAGGGATAAGACTCCCATTCAGGAGATAGCGAAAAGGCAGTACGACGAGGGCGCAAGGATCATAGACGCCAATATCGGCCCTGCCGAAGACGACGGCCCGGAGATGATGGAATGGATGGTAAGGACCATTCAGGAGATCGTGCCGGCCCCCGTCTGCCTCGATACAACGAACCGGAAAGCGATAGAGGCCGGTCTCAAGGTGCACAATAACGAGTGGGGCAGGCCCATGATAAACTCCACCTCGAACGACCCCGAAAGGTTCGGCGTACTGGAGCTTGCGGCAAAATACAACGCCCTCTGCATAGGGCTTACGGTCGGCAAGGGGGGCCTTCCCGCCGATGCCGAGGAGAGGTGCCAGATAGCGGCCGAGATAATGGCCCGCGCCATGGAATACGGGGTGCCGCTCGAAGACCTCTACCTGGACCCCCTTGTATTGCAGATCGCGACAAGCCAGGACCATGCCCTCCACGTGGTAAAGGCCGTGAAGATGTTCCAGGAGCTTAATGACCCGCCGATGAAGACCGTGGTGGGCCTCTCCAATATCTCCAACGGCTGTCCCAAGCATGTAAGGCCCATTATAAATAAAAACTATTGCATGCTCCTTCTTAACGCGGGGCTTACCGCTGCCATAGCGGACGCCGCCGAGGTGGCCGAGGTCGCTAAGACTTACGACGTGATCATGGGCAAAACACTGTACGCACACTCATATCTCGAGATGTAGGAGGCGATAATGGCATTCACACCCCCAAAAGAAACCTACTCCGGAAAGACCTTCGAAGTGACGATCGGCACCGGCCCCAGGGCCGTCACCATAGGCGGTGAGAACGTTTTGGCTTTTCATTCGTTTGAAGGCAGCACCCCCAGAAAACCCGTAATAGCCTTTGAGGTCCAGGACGTCCCCCCGGAGGACTGGCCCGAGGAGGTCCGGAAGGTTTACAAGGATGTCTCGGGAGACCCTGTGACCTGGGCCAAGCACTCGACTGAGAAACTCGGGGCCGAGATGATCGCATTGAGGCTCCTCGGCACCCATCCGGATAGATTGAACCGTTCGCCCGAAGAGGCCGCCGATACCGTGAAAAAGGTGCTTGCGGCCATTGACGTCCCCCTTATAATTTTGGGCTCCCAGCACGCCGAGAAGGACGCCGCCGTGCTCGTAAAGTGCGCCGAGGCCGCCAAGGGGACGAACAGCCTCTTGGGGAAGGCCCAGGAGGCCAACCACAAGACCATCGTGGCCGCCGCGATGGCCAACGAGCTTAAGCTCATAGCCATGAGCGAGCTGGATATCAACCTCTCCAAGCAGTTGAACATACTCATCACCCAGATGGGTTTCGATAAAGAAAAGCTCATCACGGACCCGATGAGCTCGGCCCTCTCCTACGGGCTCGAGTACACCTACTCCGTGATGGAAAGGATAAAGCTCGCCGCGCTTGCGCAGAACGACCCCACGCTCCAGCCCCCCATGCTTGCAGATGTGGGCATGATGGTGTGGAAGGTAAAGGAAACGCAGGCCCCGGAGAGCGATGTCCCCGCATGGGGAAGCCTCACGGAAAGGGGCATAACCTGGGAGGCCGTGACCGCCTCCTCGTTCCTCCTTTCGGGCTCCGATCTCCTCATAATGAGGCACCCCGATTCTATTAATACCGTCAAGAAGTTCATCGCCGAGATGGAGGTTTAAAAATGGCACTCACCGGAGTTGAAATATTCAAGCTCTTACCGAAGACAAACTGCAAGAAATGCGGCCAGCCCACGTGCCTGGCCTTTGCCATGAAGCTTGCCCAGAGGCAGGCCTCCCTCGACCAGTGCCCGGACGTGTCGGAAGACGCAAAAAAGCTCCTCGGAGAGGCGAGCGCACCTCCCGTGAGGCCCATGACGCTCGGTGCGGGCGACAGGGCCGTGAAGATGGGCGAGGAGACGGTGCTTTTCAGGCACGAAAAGAAATTCGTTAACCCGCCGGCCATCGCCCTTGAGATCGAGGATACGGAAAACGCCGATTCTATTAATAAAAAGATCGAAGACGTCCTTGCCTCCGAGATAGACCGCGTGGGCCAGAAGCTCCGTATAGATGCCATCTGTCTTACCAACGCCTCCGGCGATCCGGGCAAACTGGCCGAGCTTGCGGGTGCGGTCTCCGCAAAGGCCCCGGCTGTCGCGGCCGTAATCTGCACCGCAAAACCCGATGCCGCCGAAGCCGCCCTCAAGCACTTCACCGGGAAAAATACCGTCCTCTACGGGGCCAATAAGGATAATTTAGAGGCCATGGCCGGAAAGGCCAAGGCCGCAAAGGCCATCCTTGGGATAGCCGCCACAAGCCTCGATGAGCTTACGGACCTCACCGAAAAGGCCAAAGGGTTTGGCATTGAGGATATGGTCATAGATTCCGGGGCCCGTAAGGCCGGGGAGATACTCCGGGACAATACCCTCATAAGAAGGGGCGCCATAAAGAAGAACATCAAGGCCGTGGGCTATCCCTCGATAAATTTCGCGATGAGGGATGATAGCCTCCTTGAGGCGCTTGTGGCCGGCCTTGCCGTTTCCAAGTACGGCTCGATAGTGGTCGTTAACAGCGCGGAAAAATGGAAGAACCTGGCCCTCTTCTCCCTGAGGCAGAACATCTACACGGACCCGCAGGTGCCGATGCAGGTGAAGCAGGACATTTACAAGATTGGCGAGCCCGGCCCCGAAGCGCCTTTCCTTGTCACCACGAATTTCTCGCTCACCTACTTCATAGTGTCCGGGGAGGTGGAAAACAGCAGGGTGCCGGCCCGGCTTGCCGTATTGGATAGCGAGGGCCTTTCGGTGCTCACGGCCTGGGCCGCCGGAAAGTTCACCGCATCCAAAATAGCCCAATTCGTAAAGGAAAGCGGCGTGGAGAACGATTTGAAGCACCGGGAGCTCATAATCCCCGGCTATGTTGCCATCCTATCGGGCGCTATAGAGGACAAGTTAGAGGGCTGGAAGATAACCGTGGGCCCGAGAGAGGCCAACGCCCTGCCCGCCTTCCTCAGGTCGAGGGGGTAACTGATTTAAAAATAAAATCATTTAGAAATTGATTTAGAAAGAGATAGTTTTATAAAATAAAAATATTGGTGTAAAAGGGAAAAAGCACCCTCTTGCGCAATACGGATGCTGGATATCAAATAAGGAGGCCGGAATGTCAAAGTTGATCGCCGCCGGGGCGATAAATGGAGCACAAAGGATCTACAAGAACGCAGAAGAGATGCTCGCCAGGGCGATTGCCGGGAAGGGCGAAGACTACAGGTTCGAGTTTCCCGATACGGCTTTTTATCTCCCGATGATATATGCGATGACGGGCTTCCCCGTTAAAACCTTGGGGGACATGAAGCAGGCCCTCGGGTTCGCCCGGGAGATGCTTCACGAGAGCCCGGATGAGGCGGTCTGGAAACCCTATTTGGGAGAGGCCCTCGATTCGGGCATGGCCACGCTCTTTGCCGAGGAGGTCTGGCTTGCCGCCAGATACGTGCTCGGGATGGAGCCTGTGACGGACCCCGAGACGGGCTATGTTTATAACGGGTTCATAACCGATACCATACAGAGGAACCTGGGCATCCAGCTTGTGGACGGCACGATGCCGGGGTTTGCCGCGATAATCGGGGCGGCCCCGGACGACGATACCGCGGTCAAGATCGTGCGCGAGCTCCAGGAAAAAAATATCCTCACATTCCTTTCGGGCAATGTTGAGGGGAATTCGGTCACAAAACAGCTCCTGAGGAAAGGCGTTGAGCTCGGCTGGGATTCCCGCATAGTCCCCCTGGGGCCCGATACCGAGCACACCCTTTACGCCCTCGACTGGGCCATAAGGGCCTCGCTCATATTCGGCGGGAAGAAGCCCGCGGATTTCTCCGGCCACCTCAAATATCAAAAAGACAGGGTCTTTGCCTTCGCCATAGTGCTCGGCCCCCTGAACGACATCATCTGGACCACGGGTGCCGGGGCCATCAATATGGGCTTCCCGGCCATAGGGGACACCGACATACCCGTTATCCATCCCACGGGCGTTTGCACCTATGAAGAGGTGGACAAGGAACTGAACCACGAGCACATAGTCCAAAAATCTATCGAGGTGAGGGGATTGAAGATAACCGTCGAGAAGCCCCCCATACCCGTTGCCTACGGCCCCGCCTTCGAGGGCGAGCGCATCAGGAAAGAGGACATGTTCATCGAGTTCGGCGGGCAGAGGACGCCCGCGTTCGAATGGGTGCGCATGAGGGAAATGGAAGAGGTGGAGGACGGCAAGGTGACCGTCATCGGCGCCGACTGGGAGGCCCGCTATGAAAAAGGCGGCGCGATGCCGCTTGG
>Ga0214473_10001627_pt1 | contig 29223 bp, 20 predicted proteins | sample RVTome_7_FD_203509 | JGI IMG/M metagenome (GOLD analysis project Ga0214473, IMG submission 203509) | Soil microbial communities from uranium-contaminated site in the Upper Colorado River Basin, Wyoming, United States - RVT98D197 | ecosystem: Environmental > Terrestrial > Soil > Contaminated >...
ATCAGGCCGAGGAGGCAGCGGACGAGCTCGGCCGGGCTCACCGCGCCGCCCTCGGTCGCGGCCTGGAGCAGGCACCCCTCGGCGGCTCCCAGGATCACCGCGGCGACGGCGCCGGGGTCGATGCCGCGCCGGAAGGCGCCGCGCGCCAGGCCCTCGGCAAGGATCTCCTCGATCGACAGCCGGAGCTGCTCTCGCTGCCACGCCAGGGTCAGGCGGAACTGCTTGTCGTCCCGCGCGCGCACCCAGCCGTTCAGAAGGAGCGCCGAGAACTCGCGATCGCTCTCGCCGTAGGCGCCGAAGAGGATCTCGAGGGCGCCCTCCAGCTTGCGGGCGGGCGGCTCGGCGCTTCGCGCGACCCGGGCGAGCTCGCTCACGAGGGGCAGCCCGCGCTCGTCGAGTATGGCGACCGGCGATGGCGCGACGGGGGCGAGCCGCCGTGCCGCCCGCTTGCTCGTCCTCGCCTTCCGTGCCTTCTTCACGGATCGATTATACGGGCCCGGTGGATCGCCGGTCGCGAGCGAGCCGAGCCGCGCGCTCGCCTGGACTGTTCGTGAGCGGCGCTCGTGAGACCGGACGGGTGGCGCGCGGACCGCGTGTGCCTTCACGAATGGTCCGGGCCAGAGCTGGCTAGTTGCCCTGGACGGACTCCACGAACTGGAACGAGTCGACCTGCACCCGGTAACGCTTCTCGCTGCCGGAGGAGAGGAGGCGGATCTCGAAGGGCGAGGTCCGCCGAGCCGCGATCTGTCCCTGGACATAGCCGCGCCCGCGGCTCACCACCCGCCCGCCCGCGTCCAGCCCTTCGGCGACCACCACGACGCGGTCGGCGGGCAGATTCGTGGTGTTCCTGACTTCGCCGAAGACGAGGACGCGCGTGCCGCCCTCCTTCTCGGCGGAGAAGGTGACGATGAGGCCCCCCGATGACTGCGGCGTGAACGTCTGGGCGAGGGCCGTCGATCGCGACAAGCCCACCAGGAGCCCGAGCAGGAGCAGGCGTCGAGTCATTCGTACCTCAGCGCTTCGATGGGGTTGAGCCCCGCCGCCTTCCGGGCCGGGTAGAAGCCGAAGAAGATGCCGACGGCGGCGGCGAAGCCGAAGGCGACCAGGATCGATTCCGAGCTCACGAGGATCCGCCACTCCGCGAAGTACGCCATCGCCCAGGATCCGACGAGACCGAGGAGGATCCCGATCGCCCCGCCGATCAGCGACAGGGTGACGGCCTCGACGAGGAACTGCGTGAGGATGTCCCGCCCGCGGGCGCCGACGGCCATGCGCAGGCCGATCTCCCGCGTCCGCTCCGTCACCGACACGAGCATGATGTTCATGATCCCGATGCCGCCCACGAGAAGCGAGACCGAGGCGATGGCGGCGAGGAGCATGGTCAGCACCTGGGAGGCGGCCTCCTGCGACTGCAGGACCTCGGAGAGGTTTCGGAGCCAGAAGTCGTCTTCCTGATACGGCTGGAGCCGGTGGCGCTGCCGGAGGAGATCGCGGATCTCCTCCTCGGTCTCCTTCATCGTGGTGGCGTCGCGAACCCTGATCGAGATGGCGCCCACGGCCTTGGCCTTCGCCTGGCTCCCGCCGACGACGCTCCGCTTCGCGGTGGACATGGGTACCATGATGACATCGTCCTGGTCCTGGCCCCAGGCATTCTGGCCCTTCCGGCCGAGTACCCCGATCACCGTGAAGGGGACCTTCTTGATCCGGATCAGCTGGCCGAGTGGATCCGTGTCGCCGAAGAGGTTCAGCGCGACGGTCTGGCCCAGCAGGGCGACCTTGATGGCGCCGTCCACGTCCTCGGGATTGAATGACCGGCCATCGGCCATGGACCACTCGCGCGCGGTGAAGTACTCCGGCGTCACGCCCTGGACGACGGTCGCCCAGTTGAGGTTGCCATAGACGACCTGCGCCGTACCGCGCACGGACGGCGCCGCCGCCTCCACGAGCGGGATCTCGCGCTGGATCGCCCAGGCGTCGTCCTCGGTGATCGTCAGCTGGCTCCCGGAGCCGAGGCGCACGCCACCGGAGGTGACGGTTCCGGAGAGGATCACGATCATGTTCGAGCCGAGGCTCGCGATCTGCTCGGCGACGCGCGCCTGGGCGCCCGCGCCGACCGACACCATCGTGATGACGGCGCCCACGCCGATGACGATGCCGAGCATGGTCAACGCGCTGCGGAGCTTGTTCACGCGGAGCGCCCGGATCGCGATGCGCGCGCCCGCCCAGACGTTCACGCGTCCTCCTCCTCGGCGGGCGGCAGCGTGGCCAGGAGCGCGCGGGCTTCGCAGGGCGCGGCCACGGCCTCGTCGCGGGTGAGCCGGCCGTCCCGGAAGTGGAGGATGCGTCCCGCGTAGCGCGCGACGTCCGGCTCGTGCGTGACGAGCACGACGGTGATCCCCCCGTGGTTCAGCTCCTGGAAGAGCGCCATGATCTCGACGCTCGTGCGACTGTCGAGCGCTCCCGTGGGCTCGTCGGCCAGGACCAGGACCGGGTTGTTGATGAGCGCGCGGGCGATCGCGACCCGCTGCTGCTGGCCCCCCGAGAGCTGGGCCGGGTGATGCTCCTCGCGGTTCGCGAGGCCGACCGCGTCCAGCTTGGCCCGCGCCCGCGGCCGCCGCTCGCGCGCCGGCACACCGCTGTAGAGCAGGGGGAGCTCCACGTTCTCCAGCGCGGTCGTGCGCGGCAGGAGGTTGAACGTCTGGAAGACGAAGCCGATCTTCTCGTTCCGGATGCGCGCGAGCTGGTCGCTGCCGGTATGGGAGATGTCGGCCCCGTCGAGCACGTAGCGCCCCACGCTCGGAGTGTCGAGGCAGCCGAGGAGGTTCATGAAGGTCGACTTGCCCGACCCGGAGGGGCCCATCACGGCCACGAACTCCCCCGCGCGGATGGCGATCGACACGCCGCGCAAGGCGTGGACCCGGCGCGAGCCGAGCTCGTAGTCCTTGACGATGCCGTCGGCCTCGATGAGCGCCGGTGCCATCACATGAGCCGGGGGCCGCCCGGCGTCGCCGGCCGTGGCGCGCCCGCGCCGGACCCGATGATGACCTCCTGCCGCTCCGTGAGGGGGCCCTCCACGACCTCGGTATTGTTGCCGTCGGTGATCCCGAGCCTGATCTGGACGGCCACCGGCTTGCCGTCCGCTCCGGCGATCCAGACGCGGCCCGGCAGCCCGGTGCCCGCTCTCGACGAGCCCGGGCCGCCCCGCCCGCCCGCCATGCCGGAGCCCGGCCCCGGCCGCTGGGGCCGCTCGGCCTCGACGCCGGGCGGCCGGAAGCGGAGCGCCGCATTGGGCACCCGGAGCACGGCCTGCTTCTGCTCGGTCACGACGCGCACATTGGCGGTCATGCCGGGCAGGAGCTTCTGGTCGAGGTTCTGGGCCGACACCACGACGTCGTAGGTCACCACGTTCTGCAGCACCTGCGGGGCCTTCCGGATCTGGACGATCTCGCCCGTGAAGACCTGGCCGGGGAAGGAATCGACGGTGAAGCCCGCGCGCTGCCCCACGCGCACCCGGCTCACGTCCGCCTCGTCGACATTCGTGTCGACCTGCATCTTCGTCAGGTCCTGAGCGATGGTGAAGAGCGTGGGCGCCTGCAGGCTCGCGGCCACCGTCTGCCCCACGTCCACGGTGCGCGAGACCACCACCCCGTCGACGGGGGCGCGGATGATGGTGTGCTCGAGATCGAGCTGGGCCTGGCGAAGGGCGGCCTCGCTCTGGCCGACCTGGGCGATCGCGGACAGCAGCTGCGCCTCCGTCACCTTGAGCTGGGCCTCCGCCGACCTGATCGCGGCCTCCTGCGCTTCTTCCTGCGCCTTGTTGGCCTCCTGCTGGGCGAGGGCCGAATCGTGGAGTGCCTGGGCCGTGTCCTCGTCGGCCTGGGCGATGAAGCCCTTTTCGCGGAGATCCTTCTTGCGGCCGAGGTCGCGCCGGGAGTCCACGACCGCGACCTGGGCCTTGGCAGTCTGGGCTCGCGCGGCCGCCAGCCCCGCGCGGGCATTGCCGGCGTCGGCGCGGGCGCGCTCGATCGCCGCCTGCTGGTTGAGGACGGCCGCGCGCGCCGATTCGACCTGGGCCTTGGCCTGGCTGACCTTGGCCTCGAAGACCTCGGGGTCGATGCGCGAGATGATCTGTCCCTTCTTGACCTGGGAATTGAAGTCGGCGTAGAGCTCCTTGACCTGCCCCGAGACCTGCGAGCCGACCACGACGGTGATCACGGCGTTGAGGGTCCCTGTCGCGGAAATGGCGGCGGTGACACTTCCTCGCGTCACGGCCGCGGTGCGGAAGGGGGAGCGGCCGCCCGATCCCTGGGTGTAGAGGTAGCCGCCCGTGAGCCCGCCGGCCACGAGGAGGATGACCGCGATCCAGAGGATCCGACGCTTCATGGCTGTCAGACGCGCTGTCCGCCGCCGGTATTCCTGGTCATCGGAGAGCCCCTCGGCGGCTCTCCCTCCGCCTGCTCGCCCGCCGACACTAGCGCCGGCCCAGGTTGCGCTCGAGCTGGGCGATCGCGAGGCGGTAGTCGGTCAGCGCCTGGGCCTGCGTCGACTGGGCCTGGGTCAGCGCGAGCTGGGCGTCGGTCAGCTCGATGATGGTGCCGACCCCGGCGTCGAAGCGACCCTGGCTCAGGCGGAAGTTCTCCTGGGCCGACTCCACGGCCTTCTGCGCGGCCCCGATCTGCTCCTCCGCCGCGATCAGGTTATTGTAGCCCTGCTCCACCTGCTGCCAGATGGTGAGCTCCGTGTCACGCACGTTGGACTTGGCCGCGTCGAGCAGGGCCTTGGCTTCCTTGTAGCGGGCGATCTTGTTGCCGCCGTCGAAGATGGACCACGTGAGCTGGACGCCGTAGCTGTAGATCTCGTTCATGTCCGCCCGCGCCGCGCCGTAGGTCCCGCTCGCGACGACGTCGGGGAAGAAGTTGCGGAAGTTCTGGCGCAGCGTGGCCTCGGCGCCGTCGACCTGGAACCTGGCCTGGTGGTACTCGGGCCGGCGCCGCAGCGCCTCCGCGACCAGCGAGTCCCGGTCGAACCGGAAGGGCTCGTAGGCGAGGTTGTCCACGAGGCGCGTGGGGGCATTGACGGCGATGCCCATCGCGGTGTTGAGGGCGATCCGCGCCAGGCTGACCGCGTTCTGGGCCCGGATCAGGCTGACCCGGGCATTGGCCACGTCCACCTCGGCCCGCGTCACGTCGAAGCGCGGCCGCGTCCCCACCTCGAAGAAGCCCTTGGCGCTCCGGAGATTGAGCTCGGCCCGGTCCACCGCCTGGGCATTGACCACGACCAGGCGGCTGGCGAAGAGCTGATTGAAGTAGGACTGCTTCACGGCGAGGACGATCAGGTCCTTCTGCAGCTCCACGTTCTCCCGGGCCAGCTCGCTATTGGCCTTGGCCGCGTCGGTGGCCGCCCAGTTCTTGCCGAAGTCGAAGAGGAGCTGGGAGGCGGTGAGGCTCGCCTGGGTCGATAGCGCCGTCGTGCCCACCGTCGTCGTGCGGCCGGGGATGGTCGTGCTGGCCACCGAAGCGACGGTCTTGTTCTCGAAGCCGCTCCAGAGGCCGCTGACCTGGGGCAAGAGCGGAGACAGCGCCTGGGCCACCCGCTGCTGAGCGGCCAGGTAGCTGCTCGCGCGGTTCTGGATCGACGGCGCATTGGCGAGGGCGATGGCGACGGCCTCATCGAGGGTGATGTCGCGCGCGCCGATCTCCTGGGGAGTGGTGAATCGGAGCCCGGAGGGAGCGGGGAGCGGGTCGCGGGGCGCCATGGGGTCGGCGCCGGTCGGCTGCGCCGCGGCGGGCCCGGTCAGAGCCGCGACGGCGAGGGCCATCCCCGAGAGCACTCGAAGGACACGAATGGGGGTCATGCAGCATCTCCTTGTGTGGCGAGCTGCCCTTCCGGGGCCACGACCCGGCGGGGGAACCGCTCCTCCAGGATCACGTAGAGCGTGGGAATGAGGACGAGGGTCAGCACGGTGGAGACGGCGAGGCCGCCGATCACGGCGCGGGCGAGCGGGGCGTTCGCCTCGCTGCCCACGTCGATGCCGAGCGCCATGGGAAAGAGGCCGGCGAGGGTGGTCAGGCTGGTCATCACGATGGGGCGCAGCCGGGTCCGGCCCGCCTGGACCACCGCCTCGTGCAGGCCCAGACCGTGGCGCCGGAGCTCGTTCATGTACTCCACGAGCAGCACGCCATTGCTGACCACGATGCCCACCATCATGATGATCCCCATGAACGACGTCACGTTGAGCGTCGTATTCGTGAGGAAGAGCGCCCAGATGACGCCGATCATGCCGAGCGGCACCGAGAACATGATGATGAACGGGTCGAGGAGCGACTTGAACTGAGAGGCCATGACCATGTAGACGAGCAGGAGCGCGAGGATGGTCGTGAACTTGAGGCTGCCGAAGGCCTCGCGCTGCTGCTGGGTCTGGCCCCCGAGCTGGAGCGAGAAGCCGGGGGGCAGCGGCATCGTCTTGAAGCGCTGCTCGAGCTCCTCGCTGATGGAGCCGAGGTCGCGGCCCGTCGGGTTCGCCGCGATCTTGACGATGCGCTGCTGGTACTTCCGCTCGATCATCACCGGGCCCGTCCCCTGGGTGATCCGGGCGACATTGCCGAGGACGATGGGGCGCCCGCCCTCGCCGATGACGAAGAGGCGGCTCAGGTCTTCCGCCACCGCCCGGAAGGGCTCGCCGAGCTGGACGACCATGTTGTACTGGTTGCCCGTCCGGGGGTCGGTGAAGATGGACGGGTTGACGCTGACATTGCTGTTCAGGGAAAAGAGGGCGGCCTGGGCGATGTCCCGCTGGGACAGGCCGGCCGTCGCCGCCTTTTCCCGGTCCACCACGATGTCGAACTGCGGGTAGTTCTCCTCGCGGCTGATGAACACGTCGGCGATGCCCTGGGTCTCCTGGAGCGCGCGCGCCACCTCCCGGGCCACCGCCTGGGCGTCGCGCAGGTCGTAGCCGAGCTGCTCGACCTCGATGGGCGCCTGGGCCCCGAAGTTGAGGACGCGGCTCACGATGCCGCCGAACTGCACCTGGTAGGTAGTCCCCGGGAACTCCCCGCCGAACTTGGGCCGGATGGCCGCGACGATGTCCCGGTCGCTCCGCTTTCGCCGGTCCGGGGTGCTCAGGTACACCTGGAGCTGGGCGGCGTGGGGGCCGGTGTTCTGGGAGAAGATGCCGGAGCGTCCCGAGGGGACGCCGACCGTGGACACGATGGAGGTGAACTCGGTCGGCTGGAGCGTGCTCCGGATGATCTGCTCCATCCTGGTCACGGTCCGCTCGGTCTCCTCGACGCGCGTCCCCACCGGCGCTCGCAAGCGGATGATGAACTGGCTCTCGTCGGACGGCGGGAAGAACTCGGTGCCGATCAGCGGCAGGACGGCGACGGCCGTGGCGGCGACGGCGAGGATGCCGCCGATCAGTGTCGTCCGGTGGCCGAGGGCCCAGCCGAGGACCCGCTGGTAGACCTCGTCGAGCCGCCCGAGAGCGCCGCCGCTCCAGGCGAGGACGCGCGTGTAGAGGTTCCGGCGCGTGGACGGCGCCTCCGGCCGGAGCCACTGCAGGCACAGGAGGGGCGTCACCGTCCGGGAGACCAGGAAGGAGGCGAACATCGAGCAGGAGATCGTGAAAGTCAGGGGCATGAAGAGGAGCTTGGCCTGCCCCTCGAGGAACACCGTGGGCAGGAACACCACGATGGTCGTGATGGTGGACACGAAGATGGGCATGGCCACTTCGCGCGCGGCGTCGAGCACGGCCAGCCGCCGGGGCTTCGCCGGCATATTGAGGTGCCGGTTGATGTTCTCGAGCTCGACGATGGAGTCGTCGACGAGGCGGCCGACGGCGAGGGCGAGCCCGCCCAGCGTGAAGATATTGAGCGTCTGGCCGAGCATGTACATGGCGACGAGCGTCAGCAGCAGCGAGAGCGGGATGGCGATCGAGATGATGACGGTCGACACGAACGAGCGCAGGAAGACCAGGATGACGAGGAAGGCCAGCACCGAGCCCACGCCGGCCTCGTGCCAGAGGCTCTGGATGGACTGGCGGATATAGGTCGACTGGTCGAAGGTGAGGTTGACGTTGACGCCCCCCGGGATGCCGAGCAGGGCGGGCACGGTGCGCCTGACGGCGTCGACGACCTCGACGGTATTGGCCCCCGGCTGCTTGTTGACCCGGAGGTACACGGCGCGCTCGCCGTTGACGCGGACGATGGACTGCTGGGTCTCCGAGGAGTCCTCGACGCGGCCGAGGTCGCGCACGCGGATCGGCTTGCCCTCGACGCGCCGGACCACGATGTCCTCCATGGGCTCGACGATGGAGAACTGGTTGTTGGTGAAGACGTTGTAGTCGATGGTGCCGAGCTTGACGTCGCCGGAGGGCAGGAGGAAGTTCGAGTCGTTGACGGCCCGCGCGACCTCGGTGACGGAGATGCCCTTGGAGTAGAGGAGATCGCGGTTCAGGTTGACGGTGATCTGGCGGATCTTGCCGCCGTCCACGTTGGCCGACGCCACGCCGGGGAGCCGCTCGAGCTGGGGCTCGACCGTGTTGTAGGCGAGGTCGTAGAGCTGCTTCTCGTCGAGGCCGCCTCCGGACAGCGTCACGAGACAGACCGGGATGTTCGAGAGATCGAACTTGAGGATGAACGGCTGCTGCACCCCGGCGGGCAGCGTGTTCATGATCTGCTGGATGCGCTGGACGACCTCCGTGAGGCCGGCGTCGAGGTCCGCCCCCCACGTGAAGAAGACCTCGACGACAGAGATGCCCTGGCGGGAGCGCGACTCGACGTGGCGCACGTTGGAGACGGCCGACACCGCCTTCTCGATGGGGTAGGTGACGGTGCGCTCGATGTCCTGGACGTTCGCGCCCTTGTAGATGGTGCCGATGCGGATCGAGGGGTAGTTGATATTGGGGAAGAGGTCGATGGGCATCCGCGACAGCGACGTGGCGCCCAGCACGAGGATGGCCAGCGAGGCCATGAGGATCGCGATGCCGTTGCGGAGGGCGATGAGGGTCAGCCACATGGTTGGATTACTGGCCGGCGGCGGAAACGGTCCGGACCTTCTGGCTGGGCTTCACCAGGTCCTTGCCCCGCAGGACGACCTGGTCCTTGTCACCGAGGCCCTTCACCACCTCGACGCCCCGCGCGTCGGCGGCCCCGAGCTCGACGAGCACCGCCTCGACGACGCCGCCCCTGACGACCATGACCGACGGCTTGGCCTCGCCCAGGCGCAGCGCCTCGCTGGGAATCGTGAGCGCGCCCGTCCGCGTCTCGACCAGCACCTCCACGCGCGCGTACATGCCGGGCTTGAGCTTGCCCCCGGGGTTGGGGATCGCCACCTCGATGCCCATGGTGCGGCTCCTCGGGTCGAGGTTGTGAACGACCCGGGCGACCGAGCCCGTGAACGTCTCGCCCAGGTAGGGATCCACGGCCAGCCGGACTCCGGCGCCGACCCGCACGCGCGCGATGTCGCGCTCCGGCACCTCGATCTGCACCTTGACCGTCTCGATGTCCTGGACGGAGAGGATGCCGACGGAGGCGGTATTGGTTCCCGCGGACTGGGCGCTCACGGCCGCCCCCGCGTCCAGGTTGCGCTGGGCGATATAGCCCGCGAAGGGCGCGAGCAGCCGGGTGTTGGCGAGGTTGGTCTGGGCGAGCTGGAGGGCGGCCCGGTAGGTCTCGACCTGGGCCTGGGACAGGGTCACCTGGCTCTCGCCCGTCGCGATCTGGACCTGGGCGACCCGGAGCTGGGCCTCCGCGGACTGGACCCCGGCCTGGGAGGACTCGGCGTTGGTCCGGGCATTCTCCCAGTCCGTTGCGGAGACGAGCCCGCGCTCGAAGAGCGTCTTCATCCGCACGGCCTGACGGGCGTCGTTCTCGGCGACGGCGCGCGCCTTGGCGAGGTTGGCGCGCTGGTTTTCGAGGTTGGCGCGGTTGCCCTCGAGCGTCGATCGGGCCATCTCGAGCCCGGCCTGGCCGGCGTGGAGGGCGGCGCGGGCCTGCTCCGTCGAGGCCTGGAGCTCCTGGTCGTCGATCTCGACGAGGACCTGCCCCGTCTTGACGAAGTCCCCGCGGTCGGCGTGGATGCGGCGGATATAGCCTGACACCTTCGAGAAGATGGCGGCCTGCTTGGCGGCCAGGATGTCGGCGGTGAAGGCGAGCTTGATCTCCATGTTCCGCCGCTCGGGGGTGATGACGCCCACGAGGACGTCCGGGCGCGCCCGCGTGACTGCCCGCGCCTGCCGGTCCTTGAGCCGGGAGGCCACGAGCACGGCGAGGACGACGGCGAGCCCGAGGAGGACCAGGCCGATGCGGTAGCGTCTCAGCGACCGCATACGGGCTCCGTACCGCTTGGGCGGGGGCGGCGGCCGGCGCCGGGCACCGAGCAGCGGTGCCCGGGCACGAGGCCTCCGCGCGCCGTCCGGGGAGACATGAAGCGATGCCGGCGTGAGTGTGTCAACTCCGCATCATTGTATGGACCCCCAGGGCGGAGTCAAGTTGCTCGGAATATTCGGGGGGAGCCCCAAATGCGGTATGCTACGCTTTGCCTGACACGGCCGACAGTACATCGAGGAGACATGCCATGCCGTCGCAGACACGGCCGCCGAAGGTCGGCCGGTGGTCGGAACCCGCCTTGCGCGTGCTGCGCGAGCGCTATCTGGCGCGCGTGGGCGAGGACGTCGCGGAAACCCCCGAGGAGATGTGCTGGCGGGTGGCCCTCGCCATCGCGGCCGCAGAAACGCGGTTCGGGCGCAGCGCGGCCGCCGTCAGCGAGGTCGCCGCCGCCTTCTACGACATGATGGTGGATGGCTACTTCCTTCCCAACTCCCCCACGCTCATGAACGCCGGGAAGGAGAACCAGCTCCAGTACTCGGCCTGCTACGTCCTGCCCATCGGCGACTCCATGCGGGAGATCTTCGACTCCGTGAAGGCGGCGGCGATCATCCACCAGTCCGGCGGAGGAACGGGCTTCTCCTTCTCCCGCCTCCGCCCCAAGAATGACCTGGTGAGCTCGACGGGCGGGCGGGCCTCGGGGCCCGTGTCGTTCCTGCGCGTGTTCAATGCCGCGACGGAGGCGGTGAAACAGGGCGGCTGCGTCGCTCCCGACACGAGGGTGTCGACCAGTCGCGGGATTGTTCCGATCCGGACGCTGGGCCCCGCCGCAGCCCCGGATGACAGTTGGCATCCTCACCGGGGACGTCTTGATGTGGCGACTGACGAGGGCCCGCGGGAGTCCGACGAGTTTTACAGCCACGGGAGGGCTCCCGTCCGGAAGATCATCACCCGCAACGGCTACTCGCTCTGCGCGACGACCGAGCATCGGCTCAGGGTCATCGCCTCGGATGGGGAATACGCCTGGAGGGCGGTCGGGGACATCGGGATCGGGGACTGGGTCGCCCTGCAGAAGAGGACCTATCTGCCCGTCGAGGGTAACGAGTTCCCCGCCTTCGACGTTGCGCCGCACCTCAATGCGCCACCGATCCGAATTCCCGAAGGCCCGACGAGAGAGCTCGGCGAGTTCATCGGGTACCTGCTCGGCGATGGGCCTCTCAGCGTCGACGCCCGCGGAACCGGCCGACTCATCCTGACGGTTTGCCAGGCCGAGCGCGACGTCGGCGAGCACCTGTCGAGGATCGGCGAGCAGCTCTTTGGGCTTCGCTCTTCGCGCCAGCAGAAGCCCGGGGACGGGTCCACGAGCTACATCTTCGCCTCGGCGACGCTGGTCGCCTGGCTCAGGGCGATCGGGGTGGAAACGCCTCGCTCGATCGACGTCCGCCTCCCCGATCTCGCGTTCACGGCGGGACCCGACTTCGCCCGAGCGATCCTGCGCGGCCTCTTCACCGCGGACGGCACGGTGACTCCGGAGGGCTATCCATCTCTGGTGAGCGCCTCGAAGGGCCTGATCGACGACGTCCAGCAGCTCCTGCTCGCGCTGGGGATGCCGTCCGGTGTCCGCATGAAGCGGCGAGGCCGGGGCCGGTTCGGGCAGAACCCTGTCTACCATCTCCGGGTGATCACCGGGGACGGGGTCCGCGTATTCGCGGAGGAGATCGCGTTCTTCGCGTCCGCAAAGCGGGAGCGGCTCAAGGCGTCCGGGAGCAAGGCGTGGGAGTTCAACGACGTGATCCCGTATCAGGGAGCGCTTCTGCGCCGCCTGTACAGAGGGCCTGGTCGAGGATGTGGGCCCGGACGCACCTCGCGCGGAGCCAATCGCCGTCTCTACCGGGCCATCCAGCACTACCTTCCGCGGGTGGCCGCCCCACGGCACGTGGTACGGTCGCGGCTGCGCAAGCTGGCGGCCGGCCATCCTGAGATCGGCGGTGCGCCGGGCGTGCAATGGTTCCTTGCCAACGAGCAGTTCTATGACGAGGTCGTCAAGGTCGAGGAGGGCGAGTCTCCGACGCTCGACCTGTCCGTGCCGGCGAACAATACCTATATCGCAAATGGGTTCGTCAGCCACAATACCCGGCGCGGGGCCAACATGGGCATCCTGCGCGTGGACCACCCGGACGTCCTCGAGTTCATCGAGTGCAAGCTCGACGGGGGGATCACGAACTTCAACATCTCGGTGGCGGCCACCGACGCCTTCATGGACGCGCTCGCCCGGGGCGGGGACTATGAGCTGGTCAACCCGCGCACGGGAGTGGCCGCGGGGACGCTGTCGGCTCGCGAGGTGTTCGACCGCATCGTGCGCGCGGCGTGGCGGACGGGTGATCCGGGCATGATCTTCATCGACCGGATCAACCGGAGCCCGGCGAATCCGACGCCGGAGCTCGAGTCGATCGAGGCGACGAACCCGTGTGTGACGGGCGCCACGCTCGTCTACACGGCCCTGGGTCTGATCCGGGTGGATGAGCTTGCGCGCCGCCGCGAAGCCGTCGACACCACGCTCGACTCGCGATTCGACGCGGGCGAGTGGGGCACCGCATCATCAGTCTTCGAGAGCGGCATCAAGCCGGTGCATCGGCTCCTCACGGAGGAGGGGTACGAGCTCCGGCTGACCGGTGACCACCGGCTCATGACCGCCCGGGGCTGGCGCCGTGCCGACGAGCTGGAAGGCGGCGATCGCCTCCATCTCGTCAACCGCAAGGGAGGCTTCGGCGCCGAGGGAACGCTGGCGGAAGGCCGTGTTGTCGGATGGCTGGTCGGCGGTGGCCACATCACAGCCGATGGGTGTGCCGTCCTGAGCTTTTTCGGCGACGAGAAGCGCGAGCTCGCCCCGCTGTTCGCAGCGCACGTCAACGACGTGATCGGCTCGGGGCCCGGGGGGCGATCCCACTTGTCGGCGGCGGAGATCCCGGGACGGGACGAGGCCCGGGTTGACTCGACTCGACTCGCCCGCCTCGTCCGTGAGAAGTATGGGATGACCCCGGCCACCCGGCTGGCCGGGGTCCCGTTGCGTCTTTTCTCCGGCTCGGAGGATCTCCAGAAGGGGTTCCTGCAGGCGCTGTTCACGGCCGACGGGCACGTCAGGGGACGTGACGAGAGCGGTGTGTCGGCGCGGCTCACGTCGATATCGCTTCCGCTGCTCAAGGACGTTCAGCGGATGCTCCTGAACTTCGGCATCGCGTCGCGGCTCTACGCCAGCCGGCACGCCGCTCGGACGGTCGAGCGGCCGGACGGCAGGGGCGGCGCGAAGGAGTACGATGCCGGGGCCGATCACGATCTCGTCGTCGCGCGGGACAACCTCGTCAGGTTCGCGCGCGAGGTCGGGTTCCTGACCAACCGGGCGCAGGGGCGGCTGCGGCGGCTCGGCGCCTGGCCCTCCCGGAGGCCGCACCGCGAGACCTTCACGTGTCGCTTCAAGGCCCTCGATCCGGTGGGTGTCGAGCCGGTCTTCGACCTGAAGGAACCGCTGACCCGGAGCTTCGTCGCCAACGGGCTCGTGGTGCACAACTGCGGCGAACAGAGCCTCCCGCCGTTCGACGCCTGCAACCTCGGCTCGATCAATGTCGCCCGCTTCGCGCGGCCGGCCGACGGCGCGGGCGCGACGATCGACTGGAGCGAGCTCGAGCGGGTGATCCGGCTGGCCGTGCGCTTCCTCGACGACGTCATCGAGGTCAATCCGTACCCGCTGGCTCAGATCGACGCCACCGTGAAGGCCAACCGGCGGATCGGCCTGGGCATCATGGGCTGGGCGGACCTCCTCTTCACGCTGGGGATCCCGTACGACAGCCAGGCGGCGCTCGACCTCGCGGACCGGCTCATGGGCTTCGTGAAGGAGAAGGGACACGAGCAGTCCGCGCGCCTCGCGGAGGAGCGCGGGCCATTTCCGAACTGGCGCCACTCGACCTACCGGGAGGGGCGGCTGCTGCGCAACTGCACGGTCACCACGATCGCCCCCACCGGCACCATCTCGATGATCGCCGGGTGCTCCTCGGGGATCGAGCCGGTCTTCGCCCTCGCCTTCGAGCACCGGGTCAAGGGCGCCGACGGCGAGCGCGTGCTCACCTTCGTGAGCGACACCTTCGAGCGCCTGGCGAAGGCCCGCGGGTTCTACTCCGACGCCGTCATGGCGGAGGTGGCGCGGCACGGGTCGATCCAGCACGCGCCCGGCGTCGACGAGGCCGTCAAGGCGGTTTTCAAGACGGCCCACGAGGTCGACTGGACGTGGCATGTGCGGCATCAGGCCGCGTTCCAGAAGCACGCGGACAACGGCGTGTCCAAGACGGTCAACCTGCCGCGGGAGGCGGGCGAGGGCGACGTGGCCGGGGCGTACCTGCTGGCCTGGCAGGAGGGCTGTCTCGGGATCACCGTGTTCCGCGACGGCTGCAAGGGGAGCCAGGTCCTCCACGCGGGCGTGCGGCCGGGGGACGAGAGCGGCCCCGAGACAAGCGTTCTCGGCGAGCGCGTCGTCAAGCCGCGCCCGCACAGTCTCGCGGGCACGACCTATCGAATGGAGACGCCCATCGGCACCGCCTTCGTCACCGTGAACGACACGGCGGGGGGCGAGCCCTTCGAGGTCTTCGTGCAGGTCGGCAAGGCGGGCTCGGACACGATGGCGGTCGCGGAGGCGCTCGGGCGCCTCGTCTCCCTCGTGCTGCGGCTTCCGTCGCCGCTCTCGGCGGGGCGCCGGCTGGAGGAGGTGATCAGCCAGCTCTCCCTCATCGGCGGCGGCCAGCCCACCGGCTTCGGGCCGTCGAAGATCCTGTCCCTCCCGGACGCGCTCGCGCGTGTCCTCGGCGAGCACATCGGGAGGGGGACGGCGGACTCCAGCCGCGCGCTTGCCGCGGCGGCGGGCGCCCGGCGGGTCGGCGACCTGTGCCGGGAGTGCGGCCAGGCGACGCTGGTCTACGAGGAAGGCTGCAAGAAGTGCGTGTCTTGCGGCTATAACGAGTGTTGAGGTCCGGCAAAAAGGAGAGGGCGATGTTCTCGGGCGGTGACTACGCGGAGGTGGCCCGGTGGCTCCAGAACTTCGTCGCCTCCCACGCCAAGCGGGAGAACCTGCGGGTGGAGGGTGTCGTGGACGCCGTGGGGCCGCGCGCGGGCAAGAGCTATGGGGTGCGGCTGCGGCTCGGTGCGCGGCTGCTCCCGCCCGCCGACGAGGCCCCCATCGACCTCGCCTACAGGGACGTCGCCGCCAACCGGGGCAGCCTCGTCTGGTGCACCGAGCTGGCCGCCCGGGTGCGGGGCCTCGCCGGGGGCTTCGCCGAGGCGAGCCGCCGCTCGCGCCAGTCCGCCTGAGTGGCGCGCCTCGCCACCTCGGCGCGCTGGTACGCGGCGGGGGACTGCAATGCGTTCTTCGGCCTCGCCCTCGACAACCTGACCCAGCTCGTCATCCTCTCGAGCCTGCTCATCGGCGCCTTCGGCTTTCCGGCTGACCTCGTCCTGCGGGTGATGGTGCCGGGCACCGCCGCCGGCGTGCTCGTGGGCGATCTCGTCTACACCTGGCTCGCCGTCCGGCTGATGCGCGCCACCGGGCGGGCCGACGTGACGGCGATGCCCTTCGGTATCGACACGCCCTCGCTGTTCGCGATGGTCTTCGGCGTGCTCGGACCCGTCATGCGGCTGACCGGCGATCCCGTGCTGGCGTGGAAGGTCGGCATGGGGGTGACGGTGGCGATGGGGGTGCTGAAGCTCGCCCTCTCGTTCGCCGGCGACTGGGCGCGCCGCATGGTCCCGCGCGCCGCCCTCCTCGGCTCGATCGCGGGCGTGGCCATCCTGCTCATCGCCTTCCTGCCGGCGCTGAAGGTCTTCGCCGATCCCCTCGTCGGCATCGTCTCGCTCGTCCTGGTCCTGGTGACCCTGGTGGGCGGGGTGCGCATGCCGTGGGGGCTGCCCGGCGCCTTCGCCGCCGTGCTGGCGGGAAGCGCGATCTTCTGGGGGCGATGGCTCGTGGGCGCACCGGGCCCCCACCCGCCGATGGGGCTGGCGCTGGGCATGGCGCCGCCGTGGCCGACGCTCGCGTGGCTCTCGGTCGTCGACGAGATACTGCCGTACCTGCCGCTCGCCCTGCCTTTCGCCCTCGTCACCATCGTCGGCGGCATCGATAACACGGAGTCCGCGAGCGCCGCGGGCGACGAGTACCGCACGCGGGACATCCTCCTCGCCGAGGCGGCGGCGACCATCGTCGCCGGCTCGTGCGGCGGCGTGATCCAGAACACGCCCTATATCGGCCATCCCGCCTACAAGGCCATGGGCGCGCGGGCGGGCTACACGCTCGCCACGGGCCTCGTGATCGGCGCCGGCGCCGCGGTCGGCGCCGTGTCCGTGCTCGTGGGCCTGCTTCCGGAGGCCGCCGTGGCGCCCATCCTCATCTTCATCGGCCTGCAGATCACCGCCCAGGCATTTCTCGCCTCGCCGCCGCGCCACGCGCCGGCCGTCGCCGTGTCGTTCATTCCCGCGGTGGCGGCCCTGGTGCTGATCCAGGCGAACGGGCTCCTCGGCGCCGTCGGCAAGAGCCCGGCCGACCTCGTCGGGGAGGGACGGCTGACGTTCGGCACGCTGCTCGTGATGGGCAATGGGTTCGTGCTCACGGCGCTCGTATGGGGATCCGCCCTCGCCGCCATCATCGACCGCCGGCTCGGCCCCGCGGCGGCTGCCCTCGGCGCGGGCGGACTGGCGACGCTGTTCGGGCTGATCCACTCGCCGCTCCCCAGCGGCGCGGTGTTCTGGCCGTGGTCGGTGGCGAGCGCCACTCCGCTCGCCATCGCGGGCGCCTACGGAGTCACCGCCGCGCTGCTGCTGCTCCTGGCCCCGCGCGCCGCGATGAGCGCGAAAGCCCTTGACCCTTGAATCGGCGCGGTGGTAGAAATGTCTTGTGAATGGCATCACGACGATGCCGTGCGATCGCCGGCTGCGGCCGCGATCCTCCAATGACCCGGTGAGGAGACATCTCATGTGGCGATCGGTGGTCTCTCGGATCGTGGCACTGGCGGTGGTATCGGCCTTCGTGGTCGCAGCCCCCGTGGCAGCCCAGGGGCCATGGGTCGCGCCGGCGGCCGAAAAGGGAAAGAAGAACCCTCTCGCGAGCGACAAGAAAATCGTCGATCAGGGCGCGAAGCTGGCCCAGACCAATTGCGTCTCCTGCCATGGCGCCAAGGGCAAGGGGGACGGCGTGGCGGCGGCGGCGCTCAGTCCGAAGCCCGCGGACTGGACCTCCAAGCGGGTTCAGGAGGAGACGGACGGCGAGCTCTTCTGGAAGATCTCCAACGGGCGCGGCGCGATGCCTCCGTGGAAGCATCTCCCCGAGAACGACCGCTGGGCATTGATCCGCTTCATCCGCTCGTTGAAGTAAGGGCGCGAGCCTCCCACGGGCCTGCCCGGCGGCAGGCGCGCTCCGCCGCCGCAAGGGGTGTGGATGCCTGGGTCTCCGGCCCGAGGGATATGCCTGAACGCGCGGTGACGCTCGGCTGCCTCCCATGAGCGGCGATCCCGGGCTGGACGACCTCGATCCCCGGGCGCTCGATTCTGCTCTCGCCGACCTCGTGCTCACCGTCGACTCGCTGCGCGATCGCCTCCGCCAGAGAGAGCGCGGCGCCAGCCGGGAAGCCTCGGCGAGACCGGGCCGCGCGGCGCCGCCGGGGGGCGGCGACGAGCTCGCCATCGTCCAGGAAATCCTGTCCATCCCCGCGTCGGGGCTCCAGCCCCAGGAGCTGTTCACGCTGGCGACCGACCGCGTTTCGCGGCTGCTCACCGCCGACCGCGTGATGCTGTTCGTCGCCGAGGGCAATCGGCTCCTGCCGCGCTCGGCCCGAGGCTTTCGGCGCGACGACCTCGAGTCGATCGTGGTCCAGCCGGGCGAGGGGATGGTGGGGCGCGTCTTCCAGGAGAGGCGGGTGCTCTCTCACGCCATGGGCGCCGGCATCGAGGATTCCTTCATCGATCGGTTCCCCGTGAAGGACGCCATCGCCGTGCCCGTGCGCGTGGAGGACGAGGTGGTCGGTGTCCTCTACGCGGGCCGCCGCGCGGCGGGGCCCCGGTTCGGCGCCCACGACGTGCTCGTGCTCCTCGTCGCCGCCGACCGGATGGGGGGTGCCCTCATCCACCAGGGCCTGCTCGACCGGCGCGGCGCCTACATCGCGCGCCTGGTGGAGCTCACGGGCTTCGCGGGAGAGACGCCGCTCGGGCGCGACGCGAAGGAGATCATGGAGCGGGCCTGCGAGGTCGGCTGTCGCCTGATCGGCGTTCGCGCCGCCGCGGTGGCCATCGGGGTGGAGGATCTGGAGCTTGTCGCCGCCCGAGGGCTGCCGCGGGGTCTCGAGGCATGGCGCTCGGTGTCGCGGCGGGACGGGCTGACGGCGGAGCTCTACGCGGGTGACGGGGCCGTCGCCTGCCGCGACGTGCAGGCGCGGCGCGGGGCCGAGCGGAGCTTTCTGGGCGAGGCGGGATTCCACGGCTGCTTGCTCCTGCCGCTGCGCGTGCGCGGCCTGATGCTCGGGGTCTTCTACCTGGCCGACACCGAGGTGCGCGACTTTTCCGTCGAGGAGGTCGAGGTCGCCCGGCTCCTGGCCGCCATGGCGGCGGCGGCCGTCGAGGACAGCCGCGTCTACGGCAAGCTGGTCGGCGCCTTCGAGACGGCGCGCTCCACCCAGGCGCACGCGCTGGAGGCGGAGAAGGCGCGCTCGCTGGGGGAGATCGCGGCGGGGCTCGCCCGCGAGCTCAACCAGATCTTCGCGGTCATCCTCGGCAAGAGCCAGCTCCTCCTCGGCCGCGCGGGCGACGACCCGGTACGCGAGGGGCTGGGCGTGATCGAGGAGGCGGCGTGGCGCGGCGCCGACATCGTGCGCTCGATCGGAGCGCTGGCGGCGCCCGCCGCCGAGAGGCCGGACGATGTCGCGGACATGAAGGCCATCGTCCAGGACGCCATCGCGCTGGCGCGCGCCCGGCGGCAGGACGACGGGCAGGGGCGGATCGAGGTCGTGACGGACCTCGAGGCGACCCCCCTGGTGCGGGGTAGCGAGGCGGCGCTGCGCGATGCCGTGAGCAATCTGGTGGGAAATGCGGTCGACGCGATGCCGAACGGAGGCCGGCTCGCGGTGGGGCTGCACCGGCGCGACGACGGCGTCGCGCTCGTCGTCGAGGACAGCGGGGAGGGCATCGCGGAGGACGTGAAGCCGAGGATGTTCGACCCGTTCTTCACGACGCGCTCGCCCGCGCGCCTGGGCCTGGGCCTCACCGTCGTGAGGAGCGTCGTGATGCGCTACGGCGGGCGCGTCGAGATCGTCGGCGGCACGAGCCGGGGGACCACGGCGACCATCTGGCTGCCGGTGGCGGCGCCCGCTCCCGCGGCGCTCCCGGCGGGCCCGCGCACCGGCGAGGGCGTCAGCGGTCCCTCCGAGGCGCGGACCCCGCCCGTCGCGCCGCCGCGCGAGGCGGTCCGGCCGGAGCGACGGGTGCGCGCGTCCATCCTCGTGCTGGAGGACGAGGAATCCGTGCGGGCGATGCTCGTCGAGGCCCTCGCCGGGGCCGGCCACGACGTCCGCGCCGCCGCCGACGGCGCCGCGGGCCTGGCGGAGATCGAGAGCCGCTCCTTCGACGTCGTCCTCGCGGACCTCGCCCTGCCCCAGCTCTCCGGTCTCGCCATCGCCCGCTCCGTCAAGCGCCTGAGTCCGCGGACGCCCGTGGTCCTCATCACCGGCTGGGGGCACCTGCTGGACCCCGAACGCCTTCGCGAGCACGGCGTCGACCTGATGCTCGTCAAGCCGTTCCGGGCCGAGCGCGTCGTCGCCGTCGTGAGGGACGCGCTCCGCCTGCACGCCTCCGCCTGACGCCGATGGCGGCGCGGGATGAGCCCCACGCGGCGCCTCCTCACGGCTTTTTGACTTGAGGGCCTCGCTGTGGTGTCCTAAACACGTGGGGACGCGCGCGGGAGACGATGGCGCCCTCCGGGAGTGGCGTGGATGAGCGGTGAGTCGGTGATGGACGGGGTGATTCAAGCGGTCGTTCGCCGGTGGCTCGAAGTCCTTCTTCCCATTTACACGGTCGGCTTTCTCGTCGTGTGGTTCCGGCCCGAGTACACGCCCGAGCTGCTCACGCAGAGCATGAGCGTGTCGGTCCTTCCCTGGGTCGTGTGGGCACTGGTGGGCGCGATGACGGGTATCCTCGCCCTCTGGGCCCTGATCGTCGCGTTCTTCCTCCTGTACTCGCCCATCTATCTACTCGGCAAGAGCCCGATCCTGCTCGGCAAGGGTGGATGGGTGGACAGGCGTGAGCTGCGGTTCTACTTGATGTGCTTCGTCATGCTCTGCCTGGTCGCGTTCCTGTTCTACTGGGGGCTCCCGGTGGGATTGACGGTCTTCGCCCTCGTCGCCGGATGCGGCCCCGTCTTCTGGCGCGCGCTCGTCTAGCCGACATCATCCCCGAGCGGCGCCCCGGGGGTCAGGCTTTGACTTCTCTACATTGCGAGCCGCCGCGGGACCGACTCACGGTGCGGGGTGAGGCAGAAGACCCCGAATGTATCGAAGTCAAAGCCTGACCCCCGCGCGGCGGGCCGGGTGGTTGACACGGGAAGCCGGCCTGACTATCCTTACCGGGAGATATGAACGAAATCGCGGTGCTGGTGCTCAACTTCACCTATGAACCGCTGCACTTCACCAATGCCAAGCGCGCCATCACCCTCCTGCTGAGCGGCAAGGCCGAGAGCGTCGAGGCCTCGCCCAGGGTGGTCCGGTCGCCCTCGCGCAGCTTCCACCTGCCCGCCGTCATTCGCCTGGCGGTCTATATCCGCAAGCCGCTCCTCGAGCGCGTGGCGTTCAACAAGAAGAACATCCTGCGCCGGGACGGCTACACCTGCCAGTACTGCAGCCGGCGGGGCGAAAAGCTGACGGTGGACCACGTGATCCCGCGGTCGCGCGGCGGGCAGACGACATGGACGAACGTGGTCGCCGCCTGCCTCAAGTGCAATCTCCAGAAGGGCAACCGCACGCTCGAGGAGGGGAGACTGCGCCTGATCCGCGAGCCCGTGCACCCCCAGTTCCTCTTCTCCATGCACCTCTTGAGGCATCCGCACGCCACCTCGTTCCTCGACTCGTGGCGGAAGTACCTGGTGGCCGTTCCCTCGGCGCCCTGAGCCGCGTTGTTCAAGCTCTCCTCGGAGTTCGCCCCCTCGGGGGACCAGCCCCGGGCCATCGAGCGCCTCGTGGCGCTGATCGGCGAGAGGCAGGCGCACTCGGTGCTCCTCGGCATCACGGGCAGCGGGAAGACCTTCACGCTGGCCAACGTCATCATGCGGCTCCGCCGCCCCGCCCTCGTGATGTCGCCGAACAAGACGCTGGCCGCCCAGCTCTACAGCGAGTTCAAGTCCTTCTTTCCGGAGAACGCCGCCGAGTACTTCGTCTCGTACTACGACTACTACCAGCCGGAGGCATATATCCCGCAGTCGGACACCTACATCGAGAAGGACGCCCTCGTCAACGACGAGATCGACCGGATGCGCCACTCCACGACGACGTCGCTGTTCGAGCGGCGCGACGTGGTGGTCGTCGCCTCCGTCTCGTGCATCTACGGCATCGGAGAGCCCGAGACCTACCACGGCATGCACGTGGCGCTCGAGACCGGCCAGAGCATGGACCGCGACGCGATGATTCGCGGCCTCGTGGCCGTCCAGTACGAGCGTAACGACTACGACTTCCGCCGCGGCACCTTCCGGGTGCGCGGCGACGTGGTCGAGGTGTTCCCGGCGGCGGCGGAGGCGGAGGCGCTGCGCGTGGAATTCTGGGGTGACAGCGTCGAGCGGCTTATGACGCTCGATCCCCTCAAGGGGGTCACGACGGGTGTCGTCACGGCGGTGCGCATCTACCCCGCCAGCCACTACGTGACGCCGACGGCCCAGCTCGAGCGTGCCCTCGAGGCCATCTCCGACGAGCTGCGGGAGCGCCTCGCCTTCTTCCGGTCGCGGGGGCGGCTGCTCGAGGCCCAGCGGCTCGAGCAGCGCACGCTCTTCGACATGGAGATGCTGCGAGAGATCGGCTATTGCCACGGCGTCGAGAACTACTCGCGCCACCTGTCCGGGCGGAAGCCCGGCCAGAACCCGGCGACCCTGATGGACTATCTCCCGAAGGACGCCCTCGTCATCATCGACGAGTCGCACGTGACCGTCCCGCAGATCCGCGGCATGTACGGGGGGGACCGCTCCCGGAAGGAGACGCTGGTCGAGTACGGCTTCCGGCTGCCGTCGGCGTTCGACAACCGCCCGCTGACCTTCGAGGAGTTCACCGCGCTCGTGCCCCAGACCCTCTACGTCTCCGCGACCCCCGGGCCCTACGAGCTCGGCCTCGCGGGGGGGCGACGGGCGGGACCGGGGCTGCCGTGGGAGGGGGGCGCGGTCGCCGAGCAGATCATCCGGCCGACCGGCCTCATGGATCCCCGGATCACCGTGCGTCCCGCCGGCGCCCAGGTCGACGACCTGATGGCGGAGGTGCGCGCGCGCGCGGAGCGGGACGAGCGCGTCCTCATCACCACGCTGACCAAGCGCATGGCCGAGGACCTCACGGAGTACTACCAGCAGAACGGGTTGCGCGCGCGCTACCTGCACTCCGACATCGACACCCTGGAACGCGTGGGGCTGATCCGCGACCTCCGCCTCGGGAAGTTCGACGCCCTCATCGGGATCAACCTCCTGCGGGAGGGACTCGACCTGCCGGAGGTCTCGCTGGTGGCGATCCTCGACGCCGACAAAGAGGGGTTCCTGCGCTCGGCGACGTCCCTGATCCAGACGGCCGGCCGCGCCGCCCGTCACGTCAACGGCGAGGTGATCATGTACGCCGACGCCATCACGGGCTCCATGCGGGAGGCGATCGCGGAGACGGAGCGGCGCCGCCTCGTCCAGGACGACTATAACCGCGCCCACGGCATCACCCCGGAGTCGATCAAGAAGTCCATTCGGGAGCTCCTGCAGACGGTGCCGGAGAAGGACTACTATACGGTCGAGGTGCCGAGGGAGTCGGAGCGCCGGTGGGAGAGCCCCGCCGCCCTCGCCACCCATGTGGCCGAGCTCGAGCGGGAGATGAAGGACGCCGCCAAGCGGCTCGACTTCGAGCGGGCCGCCGAGCTCCGCGACCGGATCAAGGCGCTGCGAAAGGTCGAGCTCGAATCCCGATGAGCGCCGCGGGGCGCGAAGAGGTGCGACGACGCCAACCGACCCGGATGGCACTCAAGCGATCTGGTCAATCCAGGCTGGACGATTCATGGGAATGGACCCCCCGAGTCCCGCCCGCCGCTCGAAGAGCTGCCTTCGGGCGAGTGGGTGATGGAGCCGGCTCCGTGGGTGCGGCGCGCAGCGACAGGGCCCGTCCGCCTCGCGCGTGGTGCGCTCGGCACTGATCCAGGCTCAGACACAGATGCTGGTGAAATGGACTCTCGTCGCGTTCGCCCTCGCCAGCGTCGCGCTCTTTGCGCTGAGCAAGCTCCTGTCGTGGATGAACCCGCCGCGGCCCGGGCGAGCCCGCGGCCCCTCCCCGCCGCTCCTGAAGAAGGTGGAGCGGGCGCTCCGCTGGACGGTGCTGGTGCCACTCGGCATCGCGGTGGTCCTGCTCGTGCTGGCGCTCTCGGGGCGGCCATGACGCTCGAGGAGAAAGTCGACCAGGTCCCCGAGCGGCCCGGCGTCTATCTCTACAAGGACGCCAAGGCCCAGGTCATCTACGTGGGCAAGGCGGCGTCGCTCCGGAGCCGGGTGCGCTCCTACTTCCAGGAGTCCCGCGCCCGCGACCCCAAGACAGACGCGCTCGTCGGCCAGATCCGCGACCTCGAGTACATCGTCACCGGCAACGAGCTCGAGGCGCTCATCCTCGAATCCACGCTCGTCAAGAAGCACCGCCCGCGCTACAACATCATCCTGCGGGACGACAAGCACTACCCCTTTCTCAAGCTCACCACCAACGAGGAGTACCCGCGCCTGGTGGTCGCGCGGCGCGTGCAGAAGGACGGCGCCGCCTACTTCGGGCCCTTCTACCCCGCCACCGCCATGCGCCAGACGCTGCGCCTCGTGCGCCAGCTCTTCCCGCTCCGGACCTGCCGGATCAGGATCGACGGCAAGCTCCCGCGGCCCTGCCTGCAGTACTTCATCCACCGGTGCAATGCGCCGTGCACGGGCGGGGAGACGCAGGACAGCTATGCGAGAACGGTGCGCGAGGTCGAGCGCTTCCTCGAGGGCCGCGGCGACGATCTCGCCATGGAGCTGACGCGGGAGATGGAGGCGGCGGCGGCGGATCTCAAGTTCGAGCGGGCGGCGGGGCTGCGAGACCAGATCCAGGCGCTCAACACCGTGCGGGAGCGCCAGAAGATGATCTCGACGGAGGAGGCCGAGCAGGACATCGTCGGCATCGTCCACCAGGGGCCCGACGCCTGCGTGCAGCTCTTCTTCGTGCGCAAGGGCCGGCTGCTCGGCCGCGAGTCGTTCTTCTTCGAGCGGGTATCCGGGTCGACGCCCGGGGACGTCCTCTCGGCGTTCATCCGGCAGTTCTACGCGCGCAACGTGACGCCGCCGCCCGAGATCCTGCTCTCGGAGGAATTGCCCGAGGCCGAGCTGACGGGCGCCTGGCTTGCCCAGCGACGGGGCGGGCGCGTCGACACGCTCGTGCCCCAGCGGGGGACCAAGCGCGAGCTGGTGGCCATGGCGGAGGAGAACGCGGCGCTCGCGCTGGAGACGCACCTGCTCGCCCGGGGCAACCGCCAGCAGGTCGTGCTCGAGGAGCTCGAGCGCGCGCTCAGCCTGCCCGGGCCGCCCCACCGCATCGAGGGCTTCGACATCTCCACCATGCAGGGCAGCGAGACGGTCGCCTCGATGGTCGTGTGGCAGGACGGCGACATGAAGAAGGACGAGTACAAGCGGTATAAGATCCGCACCGTGACCGGCACCGACGACTTCGCCTCGATGCAGGAGGTGCTGACCCGGCGCTACGGCCGCGCGCTCGAGAGCGACGGCGTGCTCCCGGACCTCATCCTGCTCGACGGCGGGCGGGGGCAGCTCGGCGCGGGGGTCAAGGCGCTCGAGGACATCGGGCTGGACTACGTGCCGATCGCCTCCCTCGCCAAGCGCGCGGAGGAGGTCTATTTGCCCGACCGCCTCCAGCCCCTCGTGCTCGACCTGGGCTCGCCCGCGCTTCAGGCCTTGCAGAAGATCCGCGACGAGTCGCACCGGTTCGCCATCGGCTATCACAAGAAGCTTCGGCAGCGGCGGACGATCGCCTCCGTGCTCGACCAGATCCCCGGCGTGGGACCCACCGTGCGGACCAGCCTGCTCAAGACCCTCGGGTCGGCGAAGGGCGTCCGCGCGGCCTCCGTCGCCGAGCTGGCCTCGGTGCCCAAGGTCACTCCGAAGCTCGCCCAGCGCATCCACGAGTTCTTTCGTCCCCCGGCGGCAAGCGGGGAACCGGGTGACGGGCAGGGGAGTTTGTCACACCGGAGTTAGACTCCAACCGAGAGGAGGTGAAACCACATGAAGAAGCTCGTGATGGCTCTCGCGGTGGTCGGGCTCCTGACGGGGACGGCGCTGGCCAATCAGTGCCCGTTGCTGATCAAGCAGATCATGGACGCGACGGCGGGCAAGACCGACGATGCCTCGAAGAAGGCCGCGGCCATGGCCACCGAGGCCAAGGTGCTCCACGACGCCGGCAAGCACGCCGAGTCGATCGCCAAGGCTGACGAGGCCGCCAAGTCGATCAAGCTGATGCTGAAGAAGAAGTAGGGCCGCTTTTCCCCGGGGGCGCCCGGCCCCCGGGGAGCAATCCTTGCCTCCCTCATCTAAGTGTGTTAAAAATCAGCACTAATATGTCACCCGACGACCGCCCGGACCGCTACCCCTTCCGCGAGATCGAGGCCAAGTGGCAGAAGGCCTGGGAAGAGCACAAGCAGTTCAAGGTGAGCGAGGATCCGGGCCGGCCGAAGTACTACTGCCTCGAGATGTTCCCGTACCCCTCCGGGCGTATTCACATGGGACACGTGCGCGTCTACGCCATCGGCGATCTCCTCGCGCGCTTCAAGTGGATGCGGGGCTTCAACGTGCTCCATCCCATGGGCTGGGACGCCTTCGGGCTGCCCGCCGAGAACGCCGCCATCGAGAACGGCGTCCATCCGGCGGTGTGGACCCACGAGAACATCAAGAACATGCGCACCCAGCTCCGCCGGATGGGCATCTCCTACGACTGGGACCGCGAGCTCGCCACCTGCGATCCGAGCTACTACCGCTGGGAACAGCTCGTCTTCATCCGCATGTTCGAGCGCGGGCTCGCCTACAAGAAGCGCTCGAGCGTCAACTGGTGCCCGTCCTGCCAGACCATCCTGGCCAATGAGCAGGTCGAGGGCGGCCGGTGCTGGCGCTGCGACTCCGAGGTCACCGCCAAGGACATCGACGGCTGGTTCTTCAAGATCACGGAGTACGCGGAGGAGCTGCTCGCCTGGTGCGACCGGCTGCCCGGCTGGCCCGAGCGCGTGATGACCATGCAGCGCAACTGGATCGGGCGGAGCGAGGGGGCCGAGCTCGACCTCCCCGTGGCCGGGCGCCCCGGGCTCGTGATCACGATCTTCACCACGCGCCCGGATACCTCGTTCGGGATGACCTATGCGGTGCTCGCCCCCGAGCACCCGCGCGTCGACGCGCTCGTGACGGATGCGGATGAGCGGGTCCGCGTGGCGGCATTCCAGCGGGAAGTCGCGCTGGAATCCGAGATCGAGCGTCTCGCGGTGGACCGGCCCAAGCGGGGCTTGCGCCTGCGCGCGCGCGCGGTCAACCCGTTCACCGGCCGGGAGATTCCGCTCTTTCTCGCCGACTACGTGCTGATGGGCTACGGCACCGGCGCCATCATGGCCGTTCCGGGCGAGGACCAGCGCGACTGGGACTTCGCCAAGCAGCACGACCTCCCGATCGTGGCGACGGTGAAGCGGCCGCCGGACTGGGCCGACACCCAGGCGTATACGGGAGACGGCGTCAAGATCAACTCGGGGTTCCTCGACGGCCTGACCATCGGCGCGGCCAAGCGCGCGGCCATCGACTGGCTCGTGGCCCAGGGGATCGGCCGGGCCAAGATCAACTACCGCCTGCGCGACTGGGGTATCAGCCGTCAGCGCTACTGGGGAGCGCCCATCCCCATCGTCTACTGCCCGGTGTGCGGGATGGTGCCCGAGCGGGAGGAGAGCCTGCCCGTGGTCCTCCCGCAGGACGTGCAGATCAGCGGCAAGGGCGGGTCACCGCTCGCCGAGGTGGCGGGCTTCGTGAACACGCGCTGCCCGCGCTGCGGGGGCCGGGCGCGGCGCGACACCGACACCATGGACACCTTCGTCGAGTCCTCGTGGTACTTTCTCCGGTACTGCTCGCCCGGATTCGACAAAGGCATGTTCGACCGCGCCGCCGCCGAGTACTGGATGCCGGTCGACCAGTACATCGGCGGCATCGAGCACGCCGTGCTTCATCTCCTCTACGCGCGCTTCTACACCAAGGTCCTCCGCGACCTCGGGTTCATCAAGGTCGACGAGCCGTTCACGGCGCTCCTCTCCCAGGGCATGGTCATCAAGGACGGGGCGAAGATGTCCAAGTCCAAGGGGAACGTGGTCGACCCCGACGAGCTGATCCGCCGCTACGGCGCCGACACGGCGCGGCTGTTCTCGCTCTTCGCCGCGCCGCCCGAGAAGGATCTCGAGTGGAACGACCGCGGGGTCGAGGGGGCGTCGCGCTTCCTCAACCGGGTCTGGCGCTTCGTCAACACGCATCTCGCCGAGCTCAGGGGCGCGGCGCCGCGGGCGCCGGGCGCGCTGTCGGAGCCGGGGCGCGCGTTCCGGCGGGTGATCCACGAGACGATCCGGCGCGCCACCGAAGACATCGAGCGCGATTTCCACTTCAACACGGCGATCAGCGCGGTGATGGAGCTCGTCAACGCGCTCCAGGAGCTCGATCGCGGCGCCCTGGACACGGTGAGCCGCGAGGAGCGCGCGCCGCTGCTCCGCGAGGCGGTGGAGACCGTGCTGTTGCTGCTCGGCCCCGTGTGCCCGCACATCACCGAGGAGCTGTGGTCCGACCTCGGGCACGGTGAGAGCCTGTTCCGGCGGCCGTGGCCGGCGGCGGACGCCGAGGCCATGCTCCGGGACGAGGTGCAGATCGTGGTGCAGGTGGACGGCCGCGTCCGCAGCCACCTCACCGCCGAGGTCGGCTCCCGGGAGGCAGACGTCCGCGAGCGGGCACTCGCCGACGGCCGCGTGCGGCCGTGGCTCGACGGGCGCCAGGTGGCGAAGGTGGTCGTGGTCCCGGGCCGGCTCGTCAATATCGTGACGCGCGGATGAGGACCGCCGGGCGCCTTCTCGCCGGCCTCGCGCTCGCCGCCCTCGTCGGCGGTTGCGGCTACAGCGTGAGCGGGAACCTGCCGTCTCACGTGAAGACGGTGGCGGTGCCGATCTTCAAGAACAAGACCCAGGAGCCCGCCGTCGAGAACGTCATCACCGCGGCCGTCGTCAGCGCCTTCGTCACCTCGGGCCGGCTCAAGGTGGTGCCGGCGGAAGCGGCCGACTCGATCCTGGAGGGCGAGATCACGGGCTACAGCATCGACTCCATCGCCTTCAATCCGCAGATCAACGTGACCGAGTACCGGCTCCGCGTGACGGTGAACATCCGCTTCCGGGACATGCGGCAAAGCACCATGCTGTGGACGCAGGACGGGCTCGAGGAGCGGGCGAACTTCCGCGTCCAGGGCCAGGTGTCCGACACGATCGCGCGCGAGGACGTGGCCGCCCGCCAGGCGGCGGTGGACATCGGCCGGCGGATCGTCGCCTCCGCCGTGGACCGCTTCTAGCCTGGACGATTCCAGGC
>Ga0214473_10001628_pt1 | contig 29195 bp, 24 predicted proteins | sample RVTome_7_FD_203509 | JGI IMG/M metagenome (GOLD analysis project Ga0214473, IMG submission 203509) | Soil microbial communities from uranium-contaminated site in the Upper Colorado River Basin, Wyoming, United States - RVT98D197 | ecosystem: Environmental > Terrestrial > Soil > Contaminated >...
GTCGTCATCGTGGACCGCAGGGCCGACCCAGGTGGCTCGGCGGCCAGCAAGACCGGAGTGCCCACGAAGACCCTGCGAGAGGCGGCGCTGTACCTCACGGGGTTCCGCCGCCGCGACCTGTACGGGACGGGGATGGATCTCAGCCCCGACACGGTCCTCGAGCACATGCGCGCCCGGACGACCGAGGTCGTGAAGCTGTCCGTCGATGCCGTCCGCCAGAACATCGAGCGTCATGGCATCGATCTCGTCCAGGGCGAGGCCCGCCTCGGGCCGGACCGGACGGTTCGCGTCGCGACCCGGGCTGGCGAGCGCGTCCTGCGGGGTGAGATCGTCCTCCTCGCCACCGGCTCCCGCCCGTTCCACCCTCCCGGCGTCCCGTTCGACGATCCGGACGTCCACGACTCCGAATCGATCCTCGAGCTCCAGTGGATCCCCCGCAGGTTCGTGGTGGTGGGCGGCGGACCGGTGGGCTGCGAGTACGCGTCGATCTTCCTGGCACTCGGGGCCGAGGTCACGATGGTGGACCGCGGCCCCCGCATCCTCCCGTTCGCCGACGCCGAGATCTCCGAGGCGCTCGGACGGGTCTTCCAGGGGCACGGGATGAGGCTGCTCCCGGACACCATCGTGACGAGCACCGAGCGTGCGGGCGGGGCCCTGACGCTTCGCCTTTCCGACGGGGAGACCCTCGTGGCGGACGCCGCACTCTTCGCCTCTGGGCGAGCCGGGACCACCGAGGGGATCGGCCTGGAGGAGGCGGGCATTCGCACGGACGAGCGCGGCCGGATCATCGTCGATGAGACCTACCGCACGACGGCCGAAGGGATCTACGCGGCGGGAGACGTGATCGGCCCGCCCGGACTGGCGTCGGCCGCCATGGAGCAGGGGCGGGTGGCCGCCTGTCACGCGTTCGGTATCTCGTTCAAGGAGACGGTGGACCCGCTCGCTCCCCTCGGGGTCTACTCGGTCCCCGAGGTCGGCATGGTCGGGATGACGGAGGAGGCTGCCCGGGAGGCCGGTATCGATGTCGAGTCCGGGCGTTCGCCGTTCGAGACGAACGCCAGGGCGCGGATCGCCGGCGCCACGGAGGGGCTGGTGAAGCTCGTCTTCGGTCGCGAGGACCGGCGGCTGCTTGGCGTGCACATCGTGGGCGACGACGCGGCGGAGCTGATCCACATCGGACAGGCGGTGCTCCACGCGGGTGGGACGATCGACTACTTCATCCACTCCACGTTCAACGTGCCGACCCTGTCCGAGGCCTACAAGTACGCGGCCTACGACGGCCTGCAGCGCCTGTCCCGACACGGCTCCTAGCAGGATCCTCGGTCTGGTTGACCGTATGTCCGTGACTGCGCGGCCGCGTCGAAGACCGTGTGTCGACTGACGCGATCTTCCCGTCTCCACCGAAGACTCTGAGACCGTTTCCCATCCCGTGGGTCTCGGTCGGTCGGAGCCGGTCGATCACGGTCTCTTGCCTGCTCCGCCTTCCTGTGCTATCTGACAGCATGGCCGTCGTCACTACGGGGTCCGTCGACACAGAAGCATGGGACGGCCGAGACAGCGTGGTCCAGGGGGGTGACCGATGCGCAGCGAGTTCGACGCAGTGATCCGCAGACCCATCGACCGCAGGACGTTGCTTAAGTACATGGCCATGGCGGGCGGGATGGGAGTCCTTGCGGCATGCCGGAAGAACGTGGCGAGCCAGGAGGGGACGGGCACGGGCGAAACGGGCTCGGGGCGGCCGTCACTCGAGGTTGAGCCTGGAACGCTGCACGTCTACGAGTGGGCGGGCTACGAGGCGAAATGGCTCTGGCGCGACTACGCGAAGAGCGGCTATGCGGAGCCGAGGTTCGCGTTCTTCACCAATACCGAGCAGGCGATCGCCAAGACCGCCGGCGGCTACGGATGGGACGTCTCGCACCCGGAGACCGAGTACATCCAGGACTACGTGAACCTCGATCTGATCCAGCCGTGGGACACGTCCTTGCTGTCGAACTGGGTCGATCTCAACCCGGCCCTGCAGGAGCACGGGCAGCTCGACGGCAAGCAGTACGAGATCGTCCTGGACTGGGGGTACTCGGGCGTCATCATCAGGAACGATCATGTCGACCCCTCCATCAACTCGTACTCGTACCTGTTCGATGACGCGTACGCGGGTCGCATCTCCTGGTACGACACGCCGTGGATCATCATCCAGGCGGCGCTCGTGCTCGGGGTGGAATCGCCGATCTTCGACATGACGGAAGCGGACTTGAACGCGGCGAAGGACTACTGCATCCAGAAGAAGAAGAACGTGCATAGCATCTGGGTGGACTACACGCAGATGTGGGATGACGTCCGCCAGGGCAACGTGTGGGCGGCGTATGCCTGGCAGGACACCTGGATGGTGCTCAGGGAAGAGGCGCCGGTCTCGTACATCAAGCCGAAGGAAGGTGTGCTTTCCTGGGCCGAGGGGTTCGTCCTCCACAAGGAGGCCGAGAACTACTACCACGCTCACGAGTACGCGGATGCGTGGGCGGCTCCAGAGGTCGGGTCGCGCATGACCAGCAGCTGGGGGTACGGGCACTCGAACCTCAAGGTCGACATCAGCCAGCTCGATCCGGAGGTGGTGCAGGTGTTCGGCCTCGACGACCCGGTGGCCGCGCTCTCCGAGCCGGCCAGCCTCTTCGGCCAGTACCTGCCGAACCGTGACGCGTACAACCGCGCCTGGGACGAAGTGAAGGCCGCGTAGCCCACCTGGCACAACCCGATGGTGCCCGAGGAGACGGTCGCGGAGGAGTCGGCGCAGCCTGAGATGCGCCGGGGGCGGAGAGGCGCGTACACGCTCGGGCTCGTCTCGGGTCCGGTGGGCTACTTGGCGCTGTTCTTCCTGATCCCGGTCGTGTTGGTGGGTGCCTACAGCGTGGGGGCCCTCACCCTCCTTCCCCAGGACCTGTACTTCTCCATCCGGCCCTGGACGGACTTCCTGTCCAGCAGCGTGTACATGGGGCTGTTCTGGAAGTCCGTCCGCATGTCGATGATCGTGTCGGTCAGCGCCGTCGTGATGGCCTATCCGGTCGCGTACTTCCTCGCGCTGGTCGCCGGCCGGAGGAAGTACACGCTCCTGCTCCTCGCGATCGGGCCGTTCCTCACGAGCTACCTCCTCCGAGTGCTGGCGTGGCGAGTGATCCTCGGCGAGCAGGGTGTCATCAACTCCTTGCTGAAGACCGTGGGGGCCATCGGTCCGGGCGAGGGGATCAGGTGGCTCTTCTACAGTCAGTTCGCCGTCTACCTCGTCCTCGCCTACGTATGGGTGCCCTTCGTCGCTCTCCCGATCTTCGTGACCCTGGAGAATCTCGATTTCGCTCTCCTCGAAGCATCCAGCGACCTGGGGGCGAGCCGCTGGAAGACCTTCTGGAAGGTGACGTTCCCACTGTCGCTACCGGGAGTCATCGCCGCCTTCATCTTCGTGTTCATCCCGACGATCGGGGAGTACATCACGCCGCTGCTCGTGGGAGGACCCAACGGCTTCATGTTCGGCAACGCGATCCAGAGCGCCTTCAACCAGGGATTCGACTGGCAGTTCGGCTCGGCGATGTCGATGTTCCTCATCCTCGCGGTGACCATCCTCACCGTGGTCTTCAGCCGGTACCTGAACGTGCGGACGGTGGTCGAATGAACCCGGCGGTCTCGAAGGGCGGCCGTCGAGGCTTGGTGGTGTTCTTCGTCCTGCTCCTCGTCTTCCTGTACGCGCCGATCGTCATCCTGATCGTGTTCTCCTTCAACGACCGTCAGCTCGTCTCCTTCCCCTGGCAGGGTTTCACGCTGCGCTGGTACCGAGCGTTCGTGGAGAACGCGGCGCTCCTCGCGTCCATCCGAACAAGCGCCTACGTCGCCTTCATCACCGCCGTGGTCACGAGCGTCCTCGCGATCCCGGCTTCGATCGCGCTCGCCCGGAGGCGATTCTTCGCGAAGGGATTCATCTCGGGACTGCTGCTCGCGCCCCTGGTGATCCCGCTCGTCGTCTTCGGGATCTCGCTGTTGATCCTGTTCAACACGGTCGGCGTCGTCCTGTCGCCGATGACGATCGCGATCGGACACATCGTGATCGCCCTACCCTTCGCGATCCTCACGCTCGTGCCGCGGCTGGAACGGATCCCGATCTCGCTGGAGGAAGCCTCTCGCGATCTGGGGGCGGGGGCGTTCGTGACCTTCCGTTCGATCACGTTCCCGCTCCTTGCCCCTGCGGTCGTCTCGGCCTTCCTCATCAGCTTCGTGATCTCGTTCGACGAGGTCGTGATCGCGTCGTTCGTCGCAGGAGACGAGCCGACGTTCCCCCTGTACCTGTTCTCACAGCTTCGGCTTCCGCGACAGCTGCCACCAGTGATCGCGGTCGCGGTCATCGTGATGCTCACGTCCGCGATCGTCACCGTCGTGTCCGAGGTCGGTCGCGCTCTGTCCGGCCGCGCGCTGGAGCGTGAGGCGGCCGCGATCCCGGACACGGTCGTGGAGGAGGAGAGCACCAGGTGAGCCTGCCGGGCGAGTTCGCGATCAGCCTGGAGGACGTGCGCAAGTCCTTCGGGAAGGTTGAGGCCGTTCGTGGGATCTCGCTCGGCGTTCGGGAGGGCGAGTTCCTCACCCTCCTCGGTCCCTCCGGCTGTGGGAAGACGACGACGATGCGCATGATCGCGGGCTTCGAAGACCCCGACGAGGGCGTGATCCTGCTCCGGGGACGAGACGTCGCCGGCGTCCCGCCCAACAAGCGCCAGGTGAACATGGTCTTCCAGGAATACGCGCTGTTCCCTCACATGTCGGTAGAGCAGAACGTTGCCTATGGACTGAAGCTGAAGCAGGTCCCGAAGGCGGAGCGGCAACGGCGCGTGGGCGAGATGCTCGAGGTCGTCCGCCTGGAGGGATACGAACGGCGGAAGCCCAGGCAGCTGTCCGGCGGTCAGCAGCAGCGCGTCGCCCTCGCGCGCGCGCTCGTCAACCGTCCAGCCGCCCTGTTGCTGGACGAGCCGCTCGGATCCCTCGACGTCAAGCTCCGCAAGCAGATGCAGCTCGAGCTGAAGCGGATCCAGAGCGAGCTCAAGACCACGTTCGTCTACGTCACGCATGACCAGGAAGAAGCCCTCTCGATGTCGGATCGCATCGCCGTGATGACCGACGGGCTGATCGACCAGCTCGGGTCCCCCCGCGACGTGTACGACCATCCCGAGACGCCGTTCGTCGCCGATTTCGTGGGCGTCCTCAACGCGATCGAGTTCCGGGCCGACGAGGTCGAGGGCAGTCGGGCGGTGATGCGCATCGACGAGCGGGATCGGATCGTCGTACCCACGGACGGCAGCGTGGCGCCCGGAGCGACCATGTTGATCGCGGTTCGCCCTGAGCGGGTTCGGCTTCACCCCGGGACCTCCGATCCCCCCGACGTGTCGCGTATGTCTGGAACCATCGCCCAGGTCGTCTACCTCGGCACGCTGACGCAGTTCCACGTCGAGACCGTGCTGAGCAAGCGCCTGGTCGCCCACGTGCTTTCCAACGAGGAAACCGGGTCGTTCTCCGAGGGAGACCGGGTCACGCTGACCTGGGGGCTCGAGGACGCATCCGTCCTGGGGGGCTGACGTGGCCGAGGGCGCGTCCAGCCGTGCCATCGGTCGCGATGGATGAACCCCCGCCCCTTGCCCTGGTCAACGGGCGGGTGCTCCGAACCGTGCCCGGACGGAGGGATCCGCACCGGGCATCGACCGCCCTCCTGGTCGAGGACGGGAAGATCGCGCGGATCGGTGATGACCGGGCGGTGTTGGGTGCGCTCGGACGACGCGGCGACGATATCGATCTCCGGGGAAGGGTGGTCGCGCCGGGATTCGTCGATGCTCACATCCACGCGTTCGATTGCGCGATGGCATCACGGAAGGTCTCCTGCCTGCCCCCGGCGGTCGGCGGGCTGGTCGACCTCAAACGACGACTGACGGAGCGGGCACGTTCGATCTCCGCCGGCGAGTGGGTGATCGGCGAGGGGTACGACGACATGCGACTCGCGGAGCGTCGACACCCGACGAGGCAGGACCTGGACGAGGCGGTGCCGGCTCACCCGACGGTCGTCAAGCGCGTGTGCGGGCACATGAGCGTGGCGAACTCCCGAGCGCTTGCGATCGCCGGGATCGACGAGCATACGGGGGATCCGCCAGGCGGTGTCATCGTCCGCGACGGCGCGGGACATGCGACCGGGTTGCTGCTGGAGGAGGCGCAGGATCTCGTCCTGCGGGCATCGCCGCCGATCGACGGCAAGGAGATCGCCCGAGCGCTGGTGCGGATGGGGCGGACCCTCCTCGCGCATGGCGTCACGACGATCGGTGAGGCGCTCCTCGGCGCCTTCCATCCGAACGAACCCGAGATCTGGTCCGAGGTGCTCTCCGGCGGATGGACCGGACCGAGGGTCCGGTTCCTCGCAGATCCGCGGATCATGACGGATGGGTCGGGCACCGGGCTACCGATCATCGGTACCAAGCTGTTCGCGGACGGGGTGGTGACCGGGCAGACCGCGGCGGTGTCGCGGCCCTTCGAGGGCGACGGGGGTAGCGGGATGCTGATCCATGAGCCGGACGCACTGGCGGCTCTCGTTGAGGCCTCCGTGACGCGTGGACTCCCGGTCGGCATCCATGCGATGGGTGACCGGGCGATCGACGTCGCGATCGATGCCATCGAGCGTGCCGAGCGCGTCGTCGCCGCCCCGCTCCAGCAGCTACCCACCCGACGGCCCGCCGGCCGTCATCGCATCGAGCACTGCACGCTTCCGAGTTCGCGGGCCCTGCAGCGGATGTGGTCGCTGGGGATCGTTCCGGTGCCGCAGCCGGTGTTCCTGTTCGCCGAGGGAGAGGCCTACAAGGCCCGACTGGGCGCACCGCGCTCGGCGAGCGCCTACCCCCTGCGGACGATGATCCGGCGAGGGCTCCGACCTGCGCTCAGTTCCGATGCCCCGGCTACGTCGTCGGAGGATGCTGCCGATCCGTGGCTCGGCATCAGAGCGGCGGTCACCCGCAGGACGTGGGCGGGCTCGGAGCTCGGTACCGAAGAGGCCATCTCGGTGTTCGAGGCGATGGTCGGCTACACGGCGTCGGGTGCCTTCGCGCTGTCCCTGGAGGATGTGACGGGCTCGATCGACGTGGGGAAGGCAGCCGACCTCATCGTGCTCCCCGATGACCCTCTCTTTATCCAGCCTCAGGAGCTCTACCCACTCCGCCCCGAGTTCGTGCTGCTCAGGGGCCGGATGCACCCGGTTTGACCGCCGCGTCCGCAGCCGTCGATACTCCCAAGATGCGACGCTCACGCTCCGGGTTGTTCCAGTAGTCGAGGAGCTCGAGGGTGGTCGCGGTGATGCCCGGGTAACCGGCCGAGCGCCAGACGCCGACACGGTCTCGAACGTTGTTGACCAGCTCATTGGTCTCGACGCGGTCGGAGGTCCAACTCTGCCCAGAGCGGCGGCCTCGATCCCAGGCCCGGTGCGACCGGCGCGCCACGTCCGACGACGACCGACGCACCCACCACGATGACGCCGCCGGGCGGCTCCTAGCGTCCCGGCACGGTCGGTTCGCCGAGCTCGGCGCGCTCCTCCTCCAGGACGATCAGCGGCTCGCGCTCCGGCTCGTGACCCTCGACGCTCACCCGCGGCAGCCACTCGAGCCAGCTCGGCAGGTACCAGTTCACGTCGCCGAGAAGCTTCATGCTCGAGGGGACCAGGATCGAGCGCACGATCGTGGCGTCCATGAACACCGCGACCGCGAGCCCGAAGCCCATCTGCTGCAGCGGGACGAGCCGACCGGCGGCGAACGCGGTGAAGACGGCGACCATGATGATCGCGGCGCCCGTGATGATGCCGGCCGTCGTGCGCAGGCCGTACGCGACGGCCTCGGTGTTGTCCCCGGTCTTGTCGTACTCCTCGCGGATCCGACTGAGCAGGAACACGTGGTAGTCCATCGACAGGCCGAACAGGATCGAGAACAACAGCAGCGGCAGCCACGCCTCGATCGACTCGACCTCCTGGAACTGGAACCCGATCAGGTTGAAGAAGTCGATCGCGAAGTGGTGGATCGCGTTCAGGAACCCGTTCGACTGCTCCTGGAAGACCAGCACGATCGCGCCGTACGCGGCGCCGACCGAAAGCAGGTTCATGATCACGGCCTTCAGCGGCACCACGATCGAGCGGAACACGATCATGAGGAGCAGGAACGACAGGCTGAGGACGAACGCGAGCACGATCGGCTGGTAGGTATCGGTCTGGGCGAGGAAGTCCGTGAAGATCGCTGGCATGCCGCCCACGAGCACCTCGGCATCCGTGCCCTCGAAGATCGACGGGATGATCTCCTCGCGCAACCGCCTCACGCCGTCGAACGTGTTGTTGCCGAACGCGTCGCCGGCCGGGATCGCACTCACCAAGAGCGACGCCCCGCCCGGAGCCGCGGTGATCTGTGCCTCGTCCGCGAACGCAGGGTCGGCGGCGATGGCCTCCTGGAGTTCGGCGACCGCCGCGTGGAGCTTCGGTGTGGACGGCCCGCCGATGTAGATCTGGACCGGGTCGGTCCTGCCTCCGGCCGCGAAGTCCTTCGACAGGATGAGGAACGCCTGCTTGGACTCCACCTCGTCCGGCAGTGTGGCGGCGCTCTGCGTGGTCCCCTTATCGATCGTGAAGTAGATCGATGCCAGGCTCCCGAGGATCGCCACCGAGATCACGAGGAAGACCACGGGGCGGGCCATGACCGCGTTCGTCGTCCGATCCCAGAAGCCGCCCTTCGGGTCGTGGTCACCCTCGACACGCGCCCGCTTGGAGAGACGAGGCCAGTTGATGCGGTCCTTCAGGAGCCCCATGAGGGCAGGCAGCAGCGTCAGCGAGGCGGCGATCGAGCCGATCACGACGAAGATCGCGCCGGCCGCCATGCTCCGGAAGATGGTCGTCGGCATGATGAGCATGCCGAGGAGCGCGAACACGACGGTCAGCCCGCTGAAGAACACCGCCCGGCTCGCGGTGGCACCGGCCGCGACGATCGCGCTCGGCGGGTCGAACCCCTTCCTCCGCTCCTCGCGATACCTCGCGATGATGAAGAGCGAGTAGTCGATCCCGACCGCGAGCCCGATCGAGGATGCGATGTTCGTCGTGAAGAGGCTGAAGCTGACGCCGAAGGCCGCCGAGACCAGCCCGATGGCGCCGAACGAGATCGGGATCGCGACGAGCGCGATCGAGAGCGGGAGCACGGCCGCGATGACCGCGGCGAAGACGACGATCAGCACGACGAGTGCGATCCCGATGCCGATCATCTCGCTCTGCCGCAGGTCCTCCTCGGCGATCTCCGTCGTGTCGGCGTTCAGGGTGGCCCCACCGGCGAGCAGGATCCGGAAGCCGCCCTCACCGTTGCCCTCCGAGATCGGCCGCAGCTTGTCCACGGTCTCGATCTCTATGTCGACGATCGGGACGGCGATCAGCGTCGCTCGGCCGTCCGTCGAAACGAGGCTGACCGCCTGTTCCTGGAGCCGGGTCTGCTCCGACGGGTCGGGTGTCTGCTTCGAGGCCGCCAGGACGTCGTAGTAGGTAACGACGTCGCCGGCGACGACCTCGTCGCCGAGCGCGATGATCTCCTGCTGCACCGTGCGCACGTATGCTTCGAACGTCGGATCCGCGACCGGCAGCAGCTCGTGCAGGATGATGAAGAACTCGGTGTCCTGCTGCTCACCGGTGATCTTCTCTTCGATGAGCTGCATCGCCTGCTTGGACTCCGGGTTGTTCGTGAAGTCGATGTCGGTCGTCAGCGCGTCCGCGAGGAACGCCTGCGATGCGAAGCCCATCCCCACGACGATCAGGACCCACACGACGACCACCCGCCAGGGGTGACGGCTGCTCGACCGCGCGAGCGACTCGGGGTTCAACCGCATGCGACTCCCCCTTTCCCATCCCCGGGTTGCCTCGGTGGCTCCACCCGTCCATGCTTACGGCGTACGTCAGTATAGGTGTACGATGTAAGGCGTCAACCCGGAAGGACCGAGCGATGCCGAAGACCGGAACCATATCGGACGGGCGTGAACGCGTGATGACCGGCGGACGGCGCCGGGAGCCGCTCAGCCGCGAGCGGATCGTCGAAGCCGCCCTCCGCATCATGGACGAGGAAGGGCTCGAGGCCGTCACGATGCGCCGCGTGGGGCGCGAGCTCGGCGTCGAGGCGATGTCGCTGTACAACCACGTCGCCGACAAGGAGGACATCCTGGCCGGCGTCATCGAGGCCGTGATGGCCGAGTTCGAGTTCCCCGAGGACCACGAGGACTGGCGCGAGGCCGGCCGCCGCGCCGCGAGGGCGTGGCGCGCCCTATTGAAAGCCCACCCGAACGTCATCACGCTCATGTCGCACCAGCGCAAGCCGATGACCTCGATCGAGGCGCTCCGCCCGATGGAGCACGCGCTCTCGATCCTGCATCGCACCGGGCTCTCGCAGGCCGAGACCGTCCGGGCCTTCCGCGCGTTCGGTGGCTACATCCAGGGATTCGTGCTCGCCGAGATCGCGAACATGTTCGGCGGCGAGGACGTCGACCTCGTGCCGCGGGACGTGGCGCAGGGCCTGCCGCTCGACGAGCTCCCGACCCTCGCGGCCCACCTCGAGTACCTGTTCCACTGCGACCAGGACGCCGAGTTCGAGTACGGGCTCGACCTCATGCTCCGCGGGCTCGAGGCGAAGGTCGCCGACGGGACGAGCTAGCGCAGCCCGAGCTCGGCGCCCACGCGCGCGAACACCTCGAGCGCAGACCGGAGATCGTCGTGCGTGTGGTCAGCCGTGACGATCGTCCGAACCCGAGCCTGGCCCTTCGCGACGGTCGGGAACACGATCGCCGGGGTGAACACGCCCTCCTCGAACAGGCGGCGAGCGAACGCCTGCGTCTTCTCCTCGTCGCCCGTGATCGCCGGGGTGATCGGCGTCTCGCTCATCCCGGTGTCGTAGCCGAGCTCGTGCAGCCCCCCCTTGAACATCGCCGTGTTGCTCCACAGGCGCTCGAGACGCTCGGGCTCGTCGCGAAGGATGTCCAGTGCCTCCAGGCAGGCGGCAGTCACGGCGGGCGGCGTGCTCGTCGAGAACAGGTACGGCCGGCCCCGGTTCACGAGCCACTCGATCAGCTGATGCGGTCCGGCGATGAACCCGCCCAGCACGCCGATCGCCTTCGAGAGCGTCCCGACCTGGACGTCCACGCGTCCGTGGAGCCCGAAGTGGTCCACGGTTCCCGAACCTCCGGCGCCGAGCACGCCCGAGGCGTGCGCGTCGTCGAGCATCATGATCGCCTCGTGCTTCTCGGCGACCTCGACGAGCGCGGGGAGGGGCGCGATGTCCCCGTCCATCGAGAAGACGCCGTCCGTGATCAGCAGCTGCCGGCGGCCGGGACGTGCGGTCTCGGCGAGGAGCGCGTCGGCGTGCTCGGCGTCCTTGTGCTCGAACACTTTGATCTCGGCCCTCGACAGACGAGCGCCGTCGATGATCGAGGCGTGGTTCAGCCGGTCGCTTACGATCACGTCCTCCTTGTCCAAGATCGCGGCGACCGTTCCGGCGTTCGCCGTGAAGCCCGACTGGAACATCAGGGCCTCCTCGGCGTGCTTGAAGTCTGCGAAGCGACGCTCGAGCTCGCGATGCATCGCCATCGTCCCGGCGATGGTGCGGACCGCGCCGCTGCCGGCGCCGAGCTCCGCGGCGGCCTTCGACGCCGCGGCGTTCATCCGCGGGTGGTTCGCGAGACCCAGGTAGTTGTTCGACGCGAGGTTGATCACATCGCGGCCGTCGAACCGGGCGCGGGCGCCGGTCGGTCCCTCGAGCGTCCGCGGATGGAGCGCGAGCCCCTGCTCCTCGAGCTCGGCGAGCTTATCTTTCAGGTAGTCGAGCGCACCGCCCATCTCGTTCCTCCCGCGCCGGGGCCGTTCTCACCCTATCGCCGACGTCTACGATGGCGGCCGTGAGGGTCGAGGCGTTCATCGCCGATGCGGTACAGGCCGTGGGGGGCAAGCTCTCCGCGCTCGGCGTCGGCTGGAGCACCCTGTCGGCGCCGCGGTTCCCCGCCCGCCATGATCGGGTTGCACTCGGCGTCATCGTGCGGATCCCGCCCGAGGAGGCGCGCGGGGGGCACCACCTCTCGGTGACGCTGCTCGACCCGGGCGGCTCGGCCCGGCCGCTCGGTCGACGCCCCGACGGCAACCAGCTCACCGAGCTCGACGCCCCGTTCTCGGTCCCCGCCGGCGACGCTGAGGCGACCGCCACGTTCGCGCTGAACTTCGACGGGTTGGTGTTCGACGCGCCGGGGAGCTACACGTTCGTGCTCGCCGTCGACGGGCGGGAACAGGTGAGGCTGCCGTTCCGCGTCCAGACGCCGCCGGCGCCCAAGCCGGCGGAGCATCGAGCCGGCGGCTACCTCTAGCCGCCCGGGAACATGATGACCTTCGCGGCCTGACCCGAGGCGGCCGTCGCGAACGCCTCGCCGAACTCCTCGAGCGAGAAGCGGTGGGTGATGACCGGAGTCACGTCCACGCGCCCGGTCGAGAGCAACGTCGTGGTCTGCTGCCACGTCCGGAACATCTCGCGGCCCGTGATCCCGAGGATCCGCGCCTCCTTGAAGATGACCTGGTCGTTCAGGTCGATCGTGACCGGCCCGTCGGGCAGGCCGAGCAGCGACATCCGCCCGCCCCGTGCGAGCATCCGCGTCCCCTGGTCGATCGCCCGCGCGTTGCCCGACATCTCGAGCACGACCTCGGCGCCGACGCCGCCGGTCTCGCGCAGGACGACCTCGACCGGGTCCTCGACCTTCGGGTCGACGAGCAGGTCGGCGCCCATCGTGGCCGCGAGCGCGCGCCGCTCGTCGTTCGGCTCGATCGCGAAGACCTTCCACGCGCCGAGCGCACGAGCGATGCCGACGGAGAACAGTCCGATCGGGCCGCAGCCGATCACCGCAACCGGGTTCGTGAGGAGGTCCTCGCCGCCCTCGGTCCCGAACGCGGCGTGCACCGCGTTGCCGAACGGCTCCATGATCGAGGCGACGTCGGGATGGATGCCCTCGCCAACGATCCACGCGTTCTCGGCTGGTATGACGACGAACTCGGCGAACGCGCCGTCGGTGTCGACGCCGAGGATCCGCAGGTTCTGGCAGATGTGCGCCCGGCCGGTCCGGCAGGTCGCGCAATGACCGCACGCGATGTGGGTCTCGGCCGCGACGAAGGCGCCGGGCTTCACGTGGTGGACCTCGGAGCCGACGGCCTCGACGGTGCCGGCGACCTCGTGGCCGAACGTCATCGGGATGCGCCGGATCCTGCCCTCTGCCCACTCGTTCCAGTCGTAGATGTGCAGATCGGTGCCGCAGATCGAGGCGGCGTGGACCCGCACGAGGACCTCGTCCTCCCCCGGCGCGGGGATGGGGATCCGGGTCAGCTCGGCCCCGGGGCCGGCGTGGGTCTTTCGGAGCGCCCGCATGGTCCCGCCCATCTCCGGCAGCCTACCCGACCGGGTGTTCGGCGGGCCCGGCCCGTCGGCCCGGAACCTGCGCACCGGGTGGCCCCGTCCAAGCCGCGTCGATGCGAGGATGACCCCGACGAACGGAGGCTCCACGATGACCAGCATCCGAACGATCGCGATGACGAGCGTGCTTTCGCTCGTTCTCGCCGCGTGTGGAGGACTGAGCGACGACGGGAACGGCACGGGGGGTGGCGGCGAGATCGATCATCCGACCGGTGCGAACGAGCTCGTCCTCCGGTGGGAGTATCAGGGCGGCTTCGTCCCCTGGGAGTACACGCTGAAGCGCGCGCCCGGCTGGTCCCTCTTCGGGGACGGGCGCATCATCGTCGAGGGCCCGATGATCGAGATCTACCCTGGCCCGGCGCTCCCGAACCTGCTCGTCACGCGCCTGTCCGAGGACGGCGTCCAGGCGATCTTGCGGGCCGCGAAGGCCGCCGGACTCATGGACGGGGACGCGAGCTACCCGTACCGGTGCATCACCGACGCGGCGACCACGGTCTTCACGACGAACGCCGGGGGCTCGACGAGCGTCGTGTCCGCGTACGCGCTCGGCGACGCGATGGGGGGCTCGTGCCCCGAGGTCGACGTTGAGGCCCGGCAGGAGCTGTTCGACTTCCTGAGCAAGCTCGGCGACCAGAGCTGGTTGCCCGAGGGCTCGGTCGGTGCCGAGGAGCCGTTCACCGCCGACGAGGTCCGGATCCACGTCCTGCCCTACCAGGGCGAGCCGGACCTGCCGCAGCTGCCGGTGGACTGGCCGCTCGTGACCGCGCTCGACGCCTTCGGTGAGGCGGTGCAAGGCGGCCTCGCGGAGGCGAGGTGCGGCGTCGTGAGCGGAGCCGACCTCGACGCGCTGTGGCCGCTCATGCAGGCCGCCAACGACCTCACGCCCTGGGTGAGCGACGGGAAGGAGTACCGCCTGATCCTGCGGCCGCTCCTCCCCGACGAGCACGGCTGCTGAGATCGCGGATCCGGGGTTCCCAAGCCGCGCGCACCGGCCTACACTCCGCCCCATCCTTCGCTGGAGGAGAGAGGAGGCCCATGGCCGGGCGGATGGGGAAGGCATGGGTACACGTCGCCGTCGGGCTCGCGATCGCGCTGGTGGCGACCGCGTGCAGTGGCGATGAAGGTGGGGGCACCGTCGAGATCACCCTCCAAGAGTTCGCCATCGCGGCGAGTCCGTCATCGGTTGCCGCCGGTGAGGTCACGTTCGACGCCGAGAACGTCGGGCCGGCGGACCTGCACGAGGTCGTCGTCATCCGGACGGACCTCGCAGCCGACGCGCTCCCGACGAACGCCGACGGTTCGGTGGACGAGGGGGGCGAGGGCGTCGAGGCGATCGACGAGATCGAGGAGTTCCCGGTCGGCGAGACGCAGAGCATGACGCTCGACCTCGAGGCTGGAAGCTACGTCCTCATCTGCAACATCTACGACGCGGATGAGCAGGAGGCGCACTACCAGGAGGGCATGCGCCTCGCCTTCACCGTGGAGTGAGCACGAGAGGTCGGGACCGCCCGCGTCCCGGCCTGCCCGCCGCTGCTAGAAGCGGCGACGCGACCGGGCTCGCAGCGACGAGCGACGCCCGCCCTTCGCACCCGAGAACACCACGCGCGGCGCAGAGATCGTCATGCCCTCCTCCTGGAACTCATGGTGGAGGTCCAGTCGAGCGGCCATGCGGCTCACGTCGCCCTGCTGCTCGGCCGTGACGAGCGTGATCCCGGTGCCGCTTCGGCCGGCGCGCGCGGTCCGCCCCATCCGGTGCACGTAGCCCTTGTCGTCCTCGGGCGGGTCGTAGTTCACGACGTGGCTGATGCGCTCGAGGTCCAGCCCGCGGGCCGCGACGTCGGTCGCCACGAGGACGTCGACCCTTCCGGACTCGAAACGCTGAAGCGCCCGCTGGCGGGCCGGCTGGGTCATGTCGCCGTGCAGGCTCTCGACGCGGATCCCCCGCGCCTTCAGCTTGTGGACCAGACGCTCGGCACCGCGCTTCGTCCGAACGAACACCAGCATGAGCTCGCGGTCCTTCGCGAGTAGCTCGACCAGCGCCTCCACCTTGCCGTGCGCCGAGACCGGGATGAACCGGTGGTCGATCTCCTCGACCGTCTTCGTCGAGTACTCGATCTCGTGCAGGACGGCGTCCCGCGTGTAGGCGCGGGCGAGATTGCCGACCGCCCCGTCGAGCGTGGCCGAGAAGAACATCGTCTGACGCTCCTTGGGCAGACGGCGGACGATCCGGTCGACCTGCGGCTGGAACCCCATGTCGAGCATCCGGTCGGCCTCGTCCAGGATGAGGACCCGCACACCGCCGAGGCGGACGAGCCCGCGCTCCGCGACGTCCTCGAGACGACCCGGCGTCGCGATGAGCACGTCGGCCCGGGCAGCGCCGCGGCTCTGGTCGCGCACGTTCGTGCCGCCGTAGGCGACGCCGACGCGCAGGCCCTTGGCCTTCGCGATGTCGGCGAAGTCGTCGGCCACCTGCTGCGCCAGCTCGCGCGTCGGCACGAGGACGAGCGCCGAGGGCGTCTCGCCCCCCTTGGGAAGGCGTTCGACGATCGGGATCGCGAACGCGAGCGTCTTGCCCGAGCCCGTCTGCGAGCGGGCGAGCACGTCATTGCCCTCGAGCGCATCGCGCATCACGAGGGACTGGATCTCGAAGGGCGCGACGATACCGCGTCTTGCGAGGGCGTCGACCACGGCGTTCGACACGCCGAGGTCGAGGAATGACCCTGTGGTCATGTTCGACTCCATCTCCTCCGCGGTGTGACCCGCGGCTCGGTTCGGGGAGGTTCTGCCTGGACCCCCGAGACCGCCGGAAGGAGGAACGAGGAAGCGAAACCTCACGGGACGACGACGCCGTCCTTGTGGCACAAGGCTACCAGACGGGGTGCGACCCGCCGGGATGTGCTACGCACGCACGACGATCGCGACCATCCCGAAGTGACAGGCGGCGGCGGCCGCCATGAACGCGTGCCAGATCTCGTGGTAGCCGAACACGGCGGGAGCCGGGTCCGGTCGCCGGATCGCGAAGATGATCGCACCCGCCGTGTAGAGGAGGCCGCCGACGATCGTGAGCGCGAGCGCCGGCGGGGGCATCTCGTGGACGAGCTGCGGGAGCGCGACGAGCGCGAACCAGCCCATCGCCATGTAGAGCGCGGCCGTGAGCACGGGGAAGCCGTCGATCTGGAGGAGCTTCAGCGTGATCCCCACCGCCGCCCCGGCCCACACGACCGACAGGATCACGATCGTCCAGGGACCGTGCAGCGTGAGGAGCGCGATCGGCGTGTAGCTCCCAGCGATCAGCACGAAGATCATCGAGTGGTCCAGGCGTTTCATCCGCCGCAGCGCCTTCGGCGTCCAGTTGCCGCGGTGGTAGGCGGCGCTCGAGCCGAAGACCGCCACGAGGCTGACGGCGTAGACGATCGCCGCGATACGAGCCACCCAGCCCTCGGCGAGGGCCACGAGCACGATCCCCGCAGGTATCGAGACGAAGAACGCGACCTGGTGGATCCTGCCGCGCCATCTCGGCTTCAGGGGTGCCTGCGGGAGCTCCATCTCCGTCGATGCTACCGGGTGCCGGTTGGGTCGGGGATCGCCTACGACGAGCGCTCGGCGCGCAGGGCGAGCTCGCCCTCGACACGGGCGAGGATCTGGTCCGCCGAGATACCGGCCCACTCGCGCAGCTCCTCCGGCGTGCCCGAGCCCGGCATCGCGCCGACCCCCAGCTTCACCACGCGGCCCGAGAGCGCCGGCGCGTGCGCGAGCGCCGAGAGCACGGCCTCGCCCAAACCACCTTCGAGCCAATGGTCCTCGACCACCACGAGCAGGCCTGTCTGGTCCATCGCCCGGATCAGCGTGTCGGCGTCGATCGGCTTGACCGAGTAGGCGTCGATCACGCGGATATGGCGCTCCTTCGCCTCGAGCTCGTCCGCCGCCTTCAGGGCCTCGAACACCGTGACGCCGGCGGCGACGATCGTCGCCTCGTCGGCCGCGCTCGCGCGCAGGGTCTTGCTGCCGCCGATCTCGAACTTCTCGTCGGCGCCGTACAGGACCGGGGTCTTCTCGCGCGTCGTGCGGATGTACGAGATGCCGTGCACGTCGGCCATCGCGGCCGTGAGGTGCGCCGCCGAGTTCCCGTCGGACGGATAGAGCACGGTCGAGCCGTGCACCGCCCGCATCATCGCGAGGTCCTCGAGCGCCATCTGCGACGGGCCGTCCTCGCCGATCGAGACACCGGCGTGGGAGCCGCACAGCCGCAGGCTCGCCCTGCTCACCGCCGCCATGCGGACGAAGTCGTACGCGCGGGTGAGGAACGCCCCGAACGTCGCCGCATACACCACCTTGCCGAGCGCCTGGAGGCCCACCGCGACGCCGGCCATGCACTGCTCGGCGATGTAGAGCTCGACGAAGCGCTCGGGCGCCACCTTCTGGAAGTCCTCGGTGTACGTGGAGTTCGAGACCTCGCCGTCGAGCACGACCACGTCGGGGCGAGCGGCGAGCGCCGCGAGGGTCTCGCCGAACGCCTTCCGGGTGGCGACCCCGTCCTCGAATGCGGGAAGCGCGATCTCGGCCGCCGCCGCGCCCGGCGGCGTCCACGGCGCGGGAGCCGGGGGCGTGAACGTCAGCGAACGCTCGCCACCCAGCTCGACGATCGCGCTCTCGGCCTCCGCCGCCGACAGCGGCCTGCCGTGCCAGCCCTCGGCGTCCTGCAGGAAGGAGACGCCGTTGCCCTTGCGGGTCCGTGCGACGATCAGGGTCGGGCGGTCGGCGGCCTCGGCCTGCCGGTACGCCTCATCGATCGCGACCACATCGTGGCCGTCGATCGCGATCGCGTTCCAACCGAAGGCGCTCGCGCGGGACACGTACGCGGCGCCATCCCATTGCAGCATGGTGGGTCCCCGCTGGCCGAGCCGGTTCATGTCGCAGATGCCCACGAGGTTCGCCACACCGTGGTGTGACGCGTTCGCCATCGCCTCCCACACCGAGCCCTCGGCCATCTCCGAGTCGCCCATCAGGACCCAGACACGGGCGGGGTTCCCGTCCAGGCGCATCGCGAGCGCCATCCCGAGCCCGATGGGCAGCCCCTGACCGAGGGAGCCCGTGGCCACGTCGATGTACGGCATATCGGGCAGCGGCACGGGGTGCCCTTGGATCGGGCTCCCCATCTTGCGGAAGGACATCAGCTGCGCGTCGTCGATGGCGCCGATCGCCTTCAGCACCGAGAAGATCAGGGGCGACGCGTGCCCTTTCGACAGGACGAGGCGGTCGTTGGCGAGCGCCCGCGGCTCGGCGACGTCGAAGCGCAGGTGGTCGGCGTACAGGACGGCGAGCAGGTGGGCCGACGACATCGAGGAGGTGGGATGGCCGGAGCCGGCGGCCGTCGAGGCGCGGATCCCGTCGATGCAGAACTGCGCGGCCAACCCGTTCCACAGCGCGACCCTGTCCATCCAACACCCTCCAGTCCCGACGGTGCCCTCAGCCTACGGGAACGGACCCGGATGCCGCGGACGGGGCCGCTGGTACCCTGGTCCGCATGGCTGACTACCGAGAGGTCCGCGTCGAGCGCCTCTACGTGAAGGTGCCGAGCACCGACAAGCTGCGGAAGAGCGCAGCGGGCCGGCATCGCCACCTCCTCGCCGACGGCTGGCGGGAGATGGAGCGCTCGCAGGAGGTGGACCACATCCGCGTGCGGTACGAGCGCACCGGGCACCCACCGCTGAAACCGCGGCTGCCCAGGCCGGAGAAGGAGCAGTTCCGGTTCGAGCGGCGACCGCGTGGGCAGGGGCGGGATGGCGGTCGCGGCGGCGGTCGCGGCGGCCCGCGCCGCTGACGAACCGCTCCCCGTGCACCCAGGTCCTGTACCGGTTCCGACGCGGTCTGACCACCGATCAGCGCGCCGAATATCCTTCGGCGAAGAGCCTGTTCCGCCGGACGGATGCGACCTATAATGGCGGTTCAACAGGATGCCGTTCGAAGCGCCGGGCCTCCGGCGCGATCACCGTAGGGGGTCCGCGATGAGCGATGAGATCCAGGAGACCACCGGCCGGGCGCAGCCGAACAAGGTCCGTCCCAAACGCGAGGTCGGGAAAGCGCACGCCTCCGAGCAGCCCTTCGAGTACCCGCTGAAGCGCGAGTTCGTCGAGCCCGACTGGACACGCCTGCCGGGATTCGAGGGCGTCACCACGGAGCAGTGGGAGTCGGCGCAGTGGCAGCGCTCGCACACCATCAAGAACCTCGTCGAGCTGAAGCTCGCGCTCGGCGACCTGCTGCCGGACGATCTGTACACGGACATCGAGCGCGACCAGCAGGAGCGGGCCACGATGTCCATGTTGATCCCGCCGCAGATGGTCAACACGATGGACACCGTCGATCTGTGGAACGACCCGGTCCGCCGCTACATGGCGCCGGCGCTCAGCGACCGTGAGGCCGAGTTCCCGAGCCACCCGATGGCCTCGCGCGACTCGCTCCACGAGGCCGACATGTGGGCGGTCGAGGGCCTCACCCACCGCTACCCGACGAAGGTCCTCGCCGAGATGATCCCGACGTGCCCGCAGTACTGCGGCCACTGCACCCGGATGGACCTGGTCGGCAACGACACACTGCAGGTCCTGAAGTACAAGTTCGAGATGAAGCAGCAGGATCGGTGGGACGCGATGCTCGACTACCTGCGACGCACACCGTCGGTGCGCGACGTCGTGGTCTCGGGCGGCGACGTGGCGAACGTGCCGATCGCCCGGCTGCAGGAGTGGCTGTTCAAGCTCTTCGAGATCCCGAACATCCGCGACGTCCGCCTGGCCACGAAGGGCCTCATGGGCCTTCCCCAGCACTTCCTGCAAGACGAGGTGCTCGAGGGCTACGAGGCGATCGTGGGGCGCGCCCACGAGCGCGGTGTCGAGATCGCGGTCCACACCCACGTGAACAGCGCGCAGCAGGTAACGCCGCTCTTCGCGAAGGCCGTCGGCAAGCTCCTCGACATGGGCTACCGCGACGTCCGGAACCAGGGTGTGCTCCTGCGTGGCGTGAACACCGAGTCGAGACAACTCCTCGAGCTCGCGTTCATGCTGATCGACCACGCGAAGGTGATCCCGTACTACTTCTACATGTGCGACATGATCCCGAACGCCGAGCACTGGCGCCTGTCGGTCTGGGAAGCACAGGACCTCCAGATGGCGATCATGGGGTACCTGCCGGGGTTCGCGACGCCGCGCTTGGTGTGCGACGTGCCGTTCGTCGGCAAGCGCTGGGTGCACATGATCAGCAACTACGACCGTGTGAAGGGCATCACCTACTGGCGGAAGAACTACCGGACCGGCATCGAATACGACGATCCCGAGGCGCTCGACCGCGAGTACCCCTACTACGACCCGGTCTACACCCTGCCCGAGGAGGGTCAGGCGTACTGGCGCGAGCAGATGCGGATGCAGGGCTCGCGCGAGCTTCAGCCCGTCTGAGCAAGACCCGTCGCCGAGAGGCGGTCCGCGGTCCGCCCCTCAGACGTTCGTGACGGAGGAGAACAGCTCCGCCCAGGCCTCGAACCCTTCGCCCGAGAACGCCTTGTACTCGTACAGGTTCGCTTCCTTCGGATCTTCCGGCGGGAACAGGAGCGGGCTCTCGGCGAGCGTCTCGTAGTAACGGGCTTCGCCGCCCTTGGCGGTCCTCGCCTTCTCGCGCATCAGGTCCTGCACGCCGGCGACGGCCCCCTGACCGCCTGTCGGGCGTTCCCGCCTCGGGTACCGTGTCGGGACCGTGCGCGCCGTCCGTCTCGTGGCCCTCGTCGCCCTGATCGCCCTCGTCGCGGTCGCTTGCGGCGACGACCTCCCCGAGTGGGACCCGGTCCCGCCGCTCGAGTACGGGACCGCGCCCGAACCCTTCGACGCCTCCGCGCTCGAGACCGCCACGCCGATCAAGCACGTGGTCTTCGTCATCAAGGAGAACCGGACCTTCGACAACATGTTCGGCCTGTTCCCCGGGACGAACGGCGTGAGCGTCGGGATCGATCAGGGCGAGCCGCGCCCGCTCACACGTGCGCCCGACCGTCTCCCCACCGACATCAAACACTGCTACACGTGCTCGCTCCAGGCGTGGAACGAGGGGAAGATGGACGGGTTCGCGACGATCAGCGATGCGGCCGACCGACACGCGTATGTCCAGTACGCACCCGGCGACCTGCCCAACTATTGGCACTGGGCCTCCCGGTACGTCCTGGGCGACAACTTCTTCGCGAGCGCGCAGGGCCCGTCGTTCCCGAACCACCTCTACACGATCGCCGCGCAGTCCGGCGGCACCCACGAGAACCCGCCGCAAGGAGCGGGCCTGCTCCGCGAGCGGCACCGGGCGACCGGCCTGTTCAAGGCCTGGGGGTGCGATTCGCTCGAGACGGCCTGGGTGAACGTCTTCGACAGCGAGGGCGTCGCGAAGAAGGTGCCGCCGTGCTTCGACTTCCTCACCGAGGGCGACCTCCTGACCGAAGCCGGCATCCCGTGGGCGTACTACGCGGCCACCCAGTGGCAGAACGGCTACATCTGGTCCGCGTACGACGCCGTCCGCCACATCCGCACCGATCCCGAGGTCTGGAGGCAGCACATCTTCCCGGTGGACGACTTCGTCGAGCAGGCTGAGGCGGGCGTCCTGGCCCCGGTGACGTGGGTGACCCCGCGCTTCGAGCTCTCGGATCACCCCGAGTACAGCATGTGCCACGGGGAGAACTGGACCACCGAGGTCGTGAACGCGATCATGGAGGGCCCGCACTGGGACGACACGGCGATCTTCCTCACGTGGGATGACTACGGCGGGTTCTACGATCACGTTCCGCCGCCGAAGGTGGACGACTTCGGCTTCGGGATCCGCGTGCCGCTCCTGATCATCTCGCCGTACGCGAAGGAGGGCTTCGTGACCTCCGAGCTCGGCGAGTTCTCGAGCGTCCTGCGGTTCATCGAGGACAACTGGGGACTCACGCAGCTCACGCACCGGGACCGGGATGCCACGCCGCTCATCTCGGCGTTCGACTTCACCCAGGAGCCCCGGCCGCCGGACCCGCTGTCCCTGCGGACGGACTGCGTCGGAGAGGTGTTCCCCGAACCCGGGCGCTACGAGGAGTGACCTCGCCCACCCGTCGGCTCAGTCGAACGGGGAGCCGATCGTCCGCAGGAACGGCCAGCTTCCACGGAACTGCGAGAACGATGTCCCGTACGGACAGTCCTCACGCAGGTCGAGCATCATCGTGTCGAAGTTCGGGCTCTCCCAGTCGAAGGCCCCGCTGAGTGGATCGGCGTTCGCGTCGCGCTCGGTCATGGGCTCGAGCCCGAAGAGCTGCTCGATGAACGCGAGCACGCTCGAGAACTCGTACACGGTCTTGTCGACGTACCCGCCCTCCGGGTTGTCGCCCGTCCGCGTGTAGGGACTGATGATGAGCGCCGGCGTCCGCGGGCCGAGCCCCATGATGTCGTAGTGTGGCGGCACCACCGGGTCATAGAACCCGCCGAAGTCGTCCCACACCACGACGATGGCCGTTGACTCCCAGTACTCCGACTTCATGATCGTGTTGACCTGGTGGACGGTCCAGTTCTCCCCGCCGCAGGTGCTCTTGTCTCCGCCGGGATGCTCGTTGTAGGACTCGGGCGGGATGATCCACGAGACGGCGGGCATATCGCCGCGGCGGACGTCCTTCACGAAGTCCTCGGGCGGGCGGACCTTGCTCCACATCGGGCCGCGGCGCACGTGCTCGATCATCTGGAGCGCGTTCATCCACGCGTTCTCGTTCGCGTAGTACTTCCAGGGGATCCCGGCCTCCTCGAGCTGGTCCGGCAGCACCTCGATGTCGAAGCACAGCCGGACGCTGCCCCAGTAGTTGCCGAGCTCGTAGGCGTGATCGCCGTTCTCGGTGATCGCGTCCTCGATCTGCATGATGCGGCGGAGGTCGCCCGCGGAGAGGCGGGGCTCGAACCGTGTGGCGTACTCGGTCGGGTCGTCGCAGTAGCTCCCCTCGTGATCGGTCGTCGACTTGTTGTCCACGATGCCGTTCGCCTGCGCGGCGACCGCGTAGAGGTGCTCGGGCAACGTCGGTCCGTACATCGAGGTGAAGAAGTGGTCGGCCAGCACGAAGCGATCCGCGTAGGCCCAGTAGTTCGGGATGTCCTCGCGCTCGAGGTACGAGTAGCCGCTCATGTCGTGTCCGTAGAGCGGAGCCTTCTCGGCGGTCGTGGGGATCACCCCGTTCATCCAGTTGAAGCCGTTCATCTTGCCGTCGTTGATCGCCACCAGACCGCATCGGAAGCAGTGCGTCAGGTCGTGCTCGTACACGTCCGACCCACGCGTGAGCTGGACGACCGGACCATCCTCACACCCGTCCTCGGTGCAACGGATCGTGCCGCCCTCGGTCGCACCCTCCGCGCCCGGATAGGTCGCGAAGTAGTTGTTGAAGGTGCGGTTCTCCTTGACGATGAACACGACGTGCTCGATCGGGGTCTCGCCCGGCACGATCGTGCCGCCCGGCGATGGCGAGGTCCCGCCGTCGCCACCTCCGTTGCCGTTGCCGTTGCCGTTGCCGTTCCCGGCGCCGGTCGGACCGGTGGGCTCGCCGTTGCCCTGCCCCTGCTCGCCGCCGTCCTGCCCTCCCATCGCCCACGCCGCGACGAGGATGAAGAGGACGAGCACGCCGACGAACGCGAGGAAGCCTCGACGGCGCGCCGCTCGGCGGCGCGCCAGACGCCGCTGACCGCGCGGAACGGGCAGCCGGGAGCCGGGTCCGGGCGTGTACGACACCGCCGCGAGTATCCCACGGCCGGATGCGCCAGGAAGGAACGCGGCGACGGTGCGCCTCACGCGTCGCGGTACGCGGCGAGCGCGGCGGACATGGCAGCGATCCGCCCGCTCTGCGTCGGGTCGGCCGCCAGGTTCACGAGCTGATACGGGTCGCGACGCATGTCGTACAGCTCGCGCTCCCCGGTCGCGAGCTCGATGTAGGTCCATGCGGACCGCCGGAGCTCCCACCAGGCGGGGATACGGTCGTCCCCGACCCACTCGGCGAACACCTCGCCCGTGCGGCCCTCGTGCGAGTCTTCGCGCAGGAGCGGGACGAGGCTCACACCGTCGAACGTCACATCGGGCGTGACCCCAACGAGCTCGGCGATCGTCGGCGCGAGATCGACGACCGAGACCATCGCCGGTTCGATCCGGTGCTCGACGTCGGGCAACCGGAGGAGGAACGGCACCCGGATGCACTCCTCGTACGGGCAGGTCTTCTTGATCCACCGGTGCTCGCCGAAGGAGAACCCGTTGTCCGACACGTAGACGATGACCGTCTCGTCGAGCTCGCCGATCGCGCGGAGCTCCTCGATGATCCCTCGCATCGCCTCGTCGACGCCGAGCAGCGCCTCGAACGACACGCGGCGCTCGTCGCGCACCTCGGCCAGGTCCTCGGCGTCGAAGGCGAGGAGGTCGCGGACCCACGCGGGCTTGTCGCTCACGTCGGTCTCGCCGAGCGACGGGGGCGTCGGCACGACGAGGTCGGCGTACCGGCCGGCGTGGCGCGCTGCCGGAACGACCGGTGGATGCGGCGCCGTCGGCGCGAACCACAGGAAGAACGGCTCGTCGCTCGGCGCGTCGTCCAGGAACTCGAGCGCCTTCGTGGCGAAGACGTCCGTCGAGTAGTCGGCGGCGGTCCGGCTGTAGGTCACCGGCTCCCCTTGCTCGACGAGGGTGAATCCCCGGTACAGCGTCTCCGGCCCGCCCTGGACCCTCCCCCACCAGCGGTCCCAACCCTCGGGCACGTAGGGACCCCGACCGAAGGGGTAGAGGTTCAGGTACTTGCCCACGAGGCCGGTGTGGTACCCGGCGCCGTCGAGCCAGGCCGCGAGCGTGGCGCTCTCGTCGAGGAGCCGCCCGTCGGCGTTGTCCTCGACGCCCGTGTGGTGCGCGTAGCCGCCCGTCAGCATCGTCGTGCGGGCGGGACAGCATAGAGGGGTGTTCACGAACCCGTTCGAGAAGACGACCCAGTGATCGGCCGGGTCCAGGACCCGCTTCTGCAGGAACGGCATCACGGGCACCGAGCGCGGGATCGAGTCCCACGACTGGTCGTCGGTGACGACGACCAGGACGTTCAGGCGCGTCGAATCCTCCTGCGGGAGGAGGGCCGGCAGGAACGCGGCGCCGTACCCGAGCATCAGCACCGCGATCACCGACAGCCGACCGCGCACGTCACCCCCGCTTGTGGAGCTTCCAGATGTTCTCGGCCGGGAATCGCCGCGCCCACCTGAGCGGCGCGAACCACGGGTACGACGTTCGGGCGTTCGCCGCCGGGCGGAGCTCGATCAGGTCTTCCACCTCGAGACCGTTCGCGCGGAACACGCGGATCCACTCGCCGAAGGGCAGCTGGAAATCGACCGACTCCTCGTCCCACATCCGCATGCCGAAGTAGTCCCGCTGCAATCGCTCGGTGGGCACCTCGGCATCGTCGTCCCAACACAGGTAGTGGAACGCGCTCGCCATGTTGAAGACCAAGCGACCGCCCGGGCGCAAGAGCCGCGCGACCTCAGGCACCGTCCGACGAGGGTCCGCGAAGGTCATCGCGCCGTGATCGCACATCACGAGATCGAAGATCTCGTCGGGGAACGGGGTCCGTTCGGCGTTCGCGTTCACGAGCGGGAAGCGCGCGCCTGCTCGAGCCATGATCTCCGTCGCATGCTCGAGCTGACGGAGGGACAGGTCGAGCCCGACCGGCCGAGCGCCCTGCCCCGCGAGCCAGATCGACCACTGCGCCGCACCACAGCCGTACTCGAGGACGTCGAGCCCACGGACCTCGCCGAGCGTGCGCACCCGTGACTCGGGGATCGCCCACACCCCCCAGGAGGCTCGATCGAACCGGTTGAGCTGGCGCCCGTGCAGCGTCTGGTACTCGTCGCTCGTGGCGTCCCAATGACGGCGGTTCTTCCGCACGTGACGGGGGGAGACGGTCATCGGCCGGTGTGGAGCCAGCCGCCATCGCGCCCATGCCGACTCGCGACCAAGCCGGCGGCGATCGAGAGCGCGATCTCCTCGGGCGTCCGGCCGCCGAGATCCAGGCCGAGGGGCGAGCGGATCCGCTCGAGGTCGGCCTCATCGAACCCCATGGCGCGGAGCTCGTCGACGTATGGGCCGATGTGCCGGCGGCTCCCCATGACCCCGATGAAGCCCGCCGGCGAGCGCAGCACGTACGCGAGCATCGTCGCGAGACCCGGCGCGTCGTGGTCCGTGAACACCACGGTCGAGCGCTCGTCGAGCGCGAGCCCTTCGACATCGTCCGCCACCTCCCAGCCGAGCGTGCGGTCGCCGGCACGGATGCGCGGAGCGCGAGGCTCGACGAGCACGGCCGCGAGACCGAGCCGAGCCGTGAGCGCTCGAAGCTCGCGCGCGACGTCGGTCGCCGAGACGATCACGAGCAGGGCAGCCTCGAGCACCGGCTCGAAGAGCACCTCGACCTCTCCGAGGTCGTGGGTGAGGGTGCGGAGCTGCGGCTCGCCGGCCGCAAGCACCTCGGGCGCGATCGCGACGGCCGCCTCGTCGAACTCGGCGCACCCGAGGGTGCCGCCGAAGGGGCCGTCCGGCACGATCTCGACCCGGCTGCCGAGGGCGCACGGCGGCGACCCGTGGATCTTCACCGCCGTGGCACGCACGAACCCGACCTTTGCGGTGAGCCGGTCGCCCGCCGAAGCGGCCGGTGCCGAGACGTGGCCGGTCGGGTGCTCGCCGGTCGCGCCGGCGAGCAGCTCGAGCGCGTGGGGGACGACGGGCAGGACGGCTTCGAGACCCTCGCGAACACCCCTCGGGCTCCCCGGCAGGTTCAGGACGAGTGTCGATCCGACGGTCCCGGCGACCGCGCGGGAGAGCGCGGCCATCGGTGTCTTCGCGAGGCCGGCGGCGCGGATGAGCTCGGCCAGGCCCGGCGCCTCGCGGTCGAGCACCGCTCGGGTGGCCTCCGGGGTGACGTCGCGGGGCCCCAAGCCGGTCCCCCCCGTCGTCACGACGAGCGCAAGACCTCGATCGGCGAGCTCGCGCAGGCACGCCTCGATCTCGGGCCGCTCGTCGGGCACGACCGAACGCTCCGCCACCGCGAACCCGGCGGTCTCGAGGAGCGCCTCCGCGACGTCCCCGGACTCGTCGTCACGCGTGCCGATGGTCACACCGTCGGAGACGGTGACGACGGCTGCTCGGAAGGGTTCGCCCACGCGCCTCATCCTGCCACACGCGCGGACCGACGCCCGCCTCGCGACTCAGGCGCCCCAGACGTCGAGGTGCCGGCGCGTGAGCACCGGGAGCCTCGCGAGACCCGCGAAGGTCCATGCCTTGAGGAGCGCGAGCCCGCCGCCGCCGAGCGCGAGCCCGGCGCCGATCGCGCCGACCGTCCCCGAGACCCACCCCGCGCCGACGAGCGCGAGCAGCAGCACCCCGGCGTTCAGCGCGAGGATCTGGACCACGCCACCGAGCTCGATCGCCGAGAGCTGGCGCCTTCGGTCGTCGGGATGGCCGGGCCGCGCCATCGGCAACAGGTAGAGCCACGCGCCGAGGAGCGTCTGGAGCGCCCATCCGAGCCCGAAGATCGCGAGGAACGGCTCGCGGAACGCCGCGAACGCGTCGAGCCCTCGCACGAGCGCGACGGCGAGCGCGAGCGCGCCCACCTCGAACCACACGACGGCGAGGAGCAGGTGCTTCGCGGCGACCGGGACCGGCCACGTCCTCGGCGTGCGCAGCACCTTCGCGACGAGCCAGGCGACGCCGAGCGCGCCCGCCGCGTACGTGACCCCGCCGAGGCCCGCGAGCAGCTCGATGCGGATCGCGAGACCGGTCGCGATCGCGGCGAGCCCGCCGACGAGCAACCCCACCGTCGCCCATCCGTGCCACGTCGGCATCCGGATCCGAAGGACCGTCGGCAGGAACGTGACGAGCGTCCCGGCGATCGTGAGCGAGACCCATCCGAGCACGTTCACGGTCATGTGCGCCTGACGGAGGCCGAGCCAGGTCTCGCCCTCGACGGTGCCGCCGCCGACCAGCGCGCCGAAGGTCCCTCCGGCGAGCATCGCCGCGATCGCCGAGAGGTACATCGCGATCGGCAGCGAGTGTCGCTTGTGGAGCGAGCGGCCCCGAGCGCGAAGGACGATCCATCCGAGGAGCGCGATGCCGGCCAGGAACAGCGTCCCGCCGATCGCGATCCCAGGTTCGTGCCCGAGCACCCGCTCGAGCGCGATCACCCCGGCGCCCACCGTCACGAGCCCGAACTGGGCGAGCACGACGCCCTCCGGCGGCGCCGGCGAGGCTGTGAGCGCGAGCACGAAGTTCTGCATCGCCCCCGAGATCGCCGTCGAGACGGCCCCGGCGAGCGCGAGATGCAGGGGGAGCCAGACGCCGACGCGGTCGGCCTCGGGCAGCAGGAGCGAGACCGCTGCGAGGGTCAGCCACAGCCGCGCCGCGACCATGTAGACGCGAGTGGTCGTCCGGGGGCGCATGCCCCTATCGAACCAGACCGGCGGTCAGGCCGCCGTGGACGGGAGCCGTCCGGCGTGCACGAACGCCCAGGCGACCCCGGGTCATCCGGCGCCGTGTCTGCGGACGAGCGGCGGCGGTAACGTTCCGGCGACGCAGGAGGAGCGGTCGCCGTGGGCCTCATGATCCCCTGCCCGCACTGCGGGCCCCGCGAGTACACGGAGTTCACGTTCGGTGGTGAGCTCCGGGACC
>Ga0214473_10001629_pt1 | contig 29194 bp, 27 predicted proteins | sample RVTome_7_FD_203509 | JGI IMG/M metagenome (GOLD analysis project Ga0214473, IMG submission 203509) | Soil microbial communities from uranium-contaminated site in the Upper Colorado River Basin, Wyoming, United States - RVT98D197 | ecosystem: Environmental > Terrestrial > Soil > Contaminated >...
TTCGCTTTTGTGCGTCCGGCGGGACAAGCCCCGGCCAATCTCACCGGGGACGTGGAATTCCGCCTTTTTCCAGAGAGGAAATCGATTTCCTGACATTCTGAGAACGCGGAAAGATTCCGGCATGAAAACTGCGTTCAGAAAGGAAATCCCCGGTTCTAAGTTTTTAGAGGAGGCATCATTCCATGAAGCTTGCGGGTATTATTTTCATCGTTCTGGGAGTCTTGGCTCTGGTCTATCAAGGCATCCAATATACGACCAGGGAGAAAATCGTAGATATCGGTTCCATCAAGATCTCGGCGGATACGAAAAAAACCATCCCACTGCCTCCGATCGTGGGCGGAGTTGCGATCGTCGCGGGTATCGCCCTGATCCTTGTGGACCGCAAAAAGACATAATGGGATCTTCACGGGGCCACCCCCGGCCAACAAGCGAGGAGCTCTGCTTGGAAGGCATCAGTTCTGACCCATAAGGCCCCATGAGGCCTGGGTTTGTGCGCGCCGCGACAAAGGGATCTCCTTCCTATCAAAAGAGATTTTTGGTTCCGCGGACGCAGTAAACGGAGGAGATTATGGAGAGACATCCCTTACGGCTTCCATCGGCGCTCGCGGCTGTCGCGCTCTTTCTGCTCATGGGTATTCTCACGAGCTGTGCGTTCCTTGGGCGGGTGTGGACGATCGTCTTTATGCATGCCAACGCCCAGTTTTCCGCCAAGGAAATCGAGATAGAGATCGACAAGACCTTCATCGAGAAGTACAAAGACAGGGTTAGCATCACTGCGACCTTCACCGTGGACAAGGCGATGCAGAATCCCATCGCTCGCATGTTCGATGGTGATCTCCATCTCTCGGGCCGGGCCCCCGATATAGCCCTTCCCGTCGTTGCGGAGATCGCGAATGGCGCCACCGAAAAGGCGGCGACGGCCCTCGTCCATGGCGCCGAAGGCACGGGCAAACCCTTGAAGATCTCCGGCGTGTGGAGGATCTGGCCGGAGCACGCGGGAAGCGAGAAAGCGGAGCAGGGGAAGCCACTTCCTGCCTCGGAATCCGTGAACCCCGGCCATGTCTTCGAGATTCATCCAGTCACCAGGATCAACAAGATCGGACTTCTCGGTTCCTTCAGGCCCGTCGAGGGATACATGCCCGGGGATGCTCATGCCACCTTCGGCATCTATGAAAAAGTCGAGTGCAAGCTCATGATCAAGCCGAAGGCGATTTCAATTGTCACCGAGAAGGGGCTCTACAATGATGTGGAGTTTCTCATGGAGATCACTGATAACCGGCAGGTCAAGGCGCCCGGGGGCAGGTTCGTGATCGCCTCGGCGAGGGATCTTAAGGGAAACCTGCTCGTGGAACGGCTTCGCATGGTCTTCGTGAAGGACACGCCTCCCGAGAAAGCGGTAAGACTCCTCAAACGAGGAGCCCGCCTGCATGTCTGCGGACTGCCGAGGGTGGATTTCGCGGAGGTTTCGCGGCGGGTGAGGGGCTCCCAGACAAACCCTGCCCTCCTCGTCAAACCCTTACCGTACGAGATCATCATCCTCGGCGTTTACAAGGATGCAAAATAGGTCGACGAGCACGGCGCTCTGACATCGCTTAGAATCCTTCGTATTGTGAAGGATGTACCCGAGCCCGACGATCGCCCGGACGGGGCATTTGCGGGGTGATTTTTCTTTTTCGGCCATCCTCTCGAATTTGACTTATTAATTTTTTTTTTTTATACTTTCCTAAAAATCAGGGCCGATGGAAATGTGATGGCGACTGTTCTAATTATCGATGATGACAAGCTCATTTGCGACTGGATCGCGAATGTCGTCACCCGATTAGGGCATCACCCCGTTTCGACGCACCTTCTCCGGGAGGGGCTCAGGAAAGTCCAATCCGAGCCATTCGATATCGTTTTTATCGACGTGCGCTTGCCCGACGGAAGCGGCCTGGAGATTATTCCGAAAATCAAAGCCGTCCGTTCTTCTCCGGAAATCATCGTTATCACGGGACTCGGCGATCCCGATGAGGCCGAACTCGCCATCAAAAGCGGCGCATGGGATTATTTGGAAAAGCCGGCTTCGATCGAAGCCATAAAGCTCCACATTATCCGGGCCCTGGAATACCGAGCGGAAAGAAAATCGGGGAAGCCGCCGGTCGTTTTGAAAAGAAAGGGCATTATCGGAGATTCGCCGAAGATCACCTCTTGCCTGGAACTTCTGGCCCAAGCCGCCGGGAGCAACGTCAATGTTCTCATCACCGGCGAGACTGGAACCGGGAAAGAGCTTTTCGGAAAGGCTGTACATTTTAACAGCTCTCGGGCCAAAAGAAATTTTGTGGTTGTTGATTGCACGGCGCTTCCCGAGACGCTGGTGGAAAGCGTTCTTTTTGGGCACGAACGGGGGGCGTTCACCGGAGCCGATCGAAACCAGGAGGGATTGATCAAGCAAGCCGACGGAGGAACTCTTTTTTTAGATGAAGTCGGGGAGCTCCCGTTTTTGATTCAAAAGCGATTCCTCCGGGTCATTCAAGAGCACCGCTTCCGTCCTGTCGGAGGACGTCACGAAATCGAGAGCGATTTCAGGCTCGTGGCGGCGACAAACCGAAACTTGGAAAGCTTGGTCCAGCAGGGACGATACCGCGAAGATCTATTCTTTCGGCTCCGGACTCTTATTATTGAATTGCCCCCCCTGAGAGAACTTCTCGAAGACATCAAAAAATTGACGGTCTTTTACATGAACGCCTTATGCGAGAGATTTGGGATCGAACCCAAAGGAGCCTCTCCTGAATTCTGGGATGTCGTGACCGAATATAAGTGGCCCGGCAATGTGCGGGAGCTGATCCAGGCTCTGGAGAAAGCTTTGCTTTCGGCAAAAGATGAACCCATGCTGTACCCGAAACACCTTCCGACGTATATTCGCATTCAGGTGGTCCGGAATTCTTTCCACAAGAGGCCGGCCGACCAGGGTAAGCCGGAGATGCGCGCGAGCGTTCCCAAAGTGCCGCCCAAATTGAAAGAGATTCGAAAAGGAGCAATTGCTGAAGCAGAGCAACAGTATCTGAAGGACCTGATCTCATGGGTGGGCGGAAATATCGATAAAGCCTGCCGGATTTCCGGCTTGTCCCGCTCAAGATTCTATACTCTTCTCAGAAAATACCGATCAGCTGACGGCCGCTGGCCGGTATGATGCCGATCTTGGCCTTTAAAAACAGAGAATGAGTGCCGATTTATCGTAACAGGTGCTATTTAGTTGGAATAAGTGCTTATTAAGAGGATAAATCGCTGCCGATTCCGGGGGGAAGGCCGCTTTTAAGATTTGCTCACCCCTATAAAAAGCTGATTATCGGATTTTCTGAATTTGGCGAGTTTCTTGCATATCATTCAGTGGAAAAAGAGAGAAATGACGTTGATTCGTTTTTTAATGAAAATTTAAACCAAATGCAACTGCTTTTTTATTCAACTGGGGATGGTCAAAATAAAAAAAGACTCGAATCGGCGGTTCATAAGGTGATCCCAGCTAGCAAAATAGAACTCTTCAACAAACTGAGTGACTTCAAGAAGAGACTCCGGATGCCAATAGAACCGGATTCCATCGCCGTTCTCTCAGCTGCGAACCGAGAAGAGCTTCAGAAGATGCAGCTGCTCCGCGGGCTGCTCACGGAAATTTATGTCGTCCTTGTTATCCCAGATCGAAAGAAGAGGACAATCGAACTCGCCCATCTCTTGTTGCCCAGATTCTTAAGCCAAAAAAAAGATAATTTCATAGATCTCGGCAATGTCCTTGACAAAATGTTTCGGACTTCTCACTGATCCTATTTGACGACGGCCCGCCTTCCTCGCGCTGATTCCCCCGCCGTTTTTTTCACAGATACGGTCCTTCCTCCTCCATTATGCTGTATGACAGGTCTCCGATGCAGCGGATTTACCGACCTGCCGTTCGACTTTGTTCGCGGCATCCTCTTCTTCGGTGCGATGTTATTGCCAGCGCATCGAGTTTATCCTTGCTATAGGGCCAAGAATGGCCCGTTAGGGCGGCTTTCACTAAGCGTTGGGTGATTCAGATCGGGATGGCGACGATTCGGGACGGTGGAATGGGCATAGTCCTTGACCGCGAGACCGAAGTGTCCGGGCGTCGTGTCGCCGGGAAGGTTGGCGGGCGCTTCGGGAGAAAAGTCAGGGAGTAAGCCCCGATCAATCATCGCTCGCTGGGCGATACTCTGTAAAATAGCCCGGCGCTGTTTTTCAATGAAGCCTATTTTCAACTGCTTCTGTCTGCTTAAAATCTGATCAACTGGTCCAAACGCCTCTGTTTGCCAAAAGGATTTCAGAAAATGACGCTTAAAAGCTTAAGCGCTCAGATTCTTTTTGTTCTGGGCGAACTCATCAGAACAAATAACAAACCGATTCTAAAATTTCGAGTGAATTTTTAGTAGAAAGACCTTATCAAAAATGCTTCAATACAAATAGAAAATATAGGATTATGACATTTTCATGCAGGATTCAGGCTAAATAAGTATTTGTAAAACGGATTTCGTTTGGTATAATGGCGCGCGTCTCCGGAAAAAGCCGATGCCCAAAAAAGACGTGAAGATGTCTGCTTCCGAGCCCGTAAGCCGCCGGCGGTTCATCGGTCTGGGCGCCGCCGCCCTGGCCCTTCCGTTCTTATCCCGGCTTCCCGCCTACGCGCTTTCCGAGTCTCTTCCCCCCGACCGCGGCCTCTCCTTTTTCAACACCCATACCGGAGAGTGGGCGGCCGTCGACTATTGTCAATCCGGCTGCCTTATCACCCCGTCGCTCGAGAAGATCAATCATATCCTGAGAGACCATCTGACCGGAGAAACTAAGGACATCGATATCCGGCTCCTCGACCTGCTTCACGTGCTCTCCCGAAAGGCTGGCGCGGGCCAGCCTTACCACGTCATCTCCGGCTACCGGTCGCCCCGGACCAATGCCTTCCTCCGGGCCAATGGACGAGGCGTCGCCGAGCACAGCCTGCACGTCCTAGGGCAGGCTGTCGACATCCGGGTCCCGGGTCTCAATCTCCAAGACCTCTATCGGGCGGCGGTTTCCTTGCGGGGCGGAGGCGTGGGATTCTATCGGGAATCGGATTTCATCCACGTCGATATCGGCCGCGTCCGGACCTGGTGAGCTGGCCTACTCGGCCGGTGCGGACGCATTCTGCCGCAAGGCCGCATAGAGGGTCGCGTCCCGCAGGTAAATGTCCCCCCGGAATTGCACCCGTCCGTCGGCCAGCCAGGCGGTCCAATAAAGGAGGTGGACGCCGACGTGATTCCAGAGGCGGATAACCTGAGTCGTTGTGCCCGCCATCGCCGCCAGGATTTTTTCCCGGTTCCAGTTCGGGTCATCCCGCAGAATGTATTCGGCCAGGTCCAGGGGCTTTTCAATCCGGATGCAGCCCGAGCTGAGATCCCGCACCGCTTGGGCGAAGAGCCCCCGATCCGGAGTGTCGTGCAGGTAAACGTCGAACTTGTTCGGGAACATGAACACGATCCGGCCCAGCGAGTTCCGGGGTCCCGGGTCCTGCCGGAACTTGAAGGAAATGGCGTCGGCCTCGATCCGTGACCAATCGACGGCTTCAGCGTCGATTTCCGGGGCTCCCTCGGTCCAATCTCGGAAGACCCGAATCCCCTTCTCCTTGAGATAGCCCGGATTCTGCCTGACCTTGGGCAGGATGTCCTCCCGGACGAGCTTTGGCGGGACGGTCCAGGTGGGATTGATTTCGATGTAAGCCATCTTCCCGCTGAATTCCGGCGTGCGTCTGTAGGGGGTCCCAACGATGGCCGGCATGGACAGGACCTCCCGGCCATCCTCGAAGACGCCGACCCGGAAATCGGCGACGTTGATCAGGATGTACTTCTTACCCAAATCCTGGGTAATCCAGCGCCAGCGCTCGAGGTTGGCCAGGATTTGAGTCAACCGCTCGGCGGCGGGGACGTTCAGGGCGGCCGCGGTTCCCGTCCCGACGACGCCGTCGGGTTCGAGGCCGTGACGTCGCTGAAAGGCCTTGACTCCATCCTCGAGCCCCTCGTCGAAAAAGGCTCGTTCGGCGCACTCCGATGGCGCGAGATCCCCCATGGCCTCGAGACAGTCCCGGAGTGCCTTGACCCTTGCATTCCGCTCACCCTTTTTAAGCTTCTGCCCCGGCGGGAACGCCGGCCAACCGCCCGCGCCGGCGGCGATTCCGATGTTCCGGAACGCTTTTAAAAGGCCGCGATACACGGCGTGATTCGGCCGGAGCGAATCGAGCGCGCCGGGGATATCCTCGTCCGCCAGGCCCTTTTCCAGGACGGCGGCCAAATCTTCGACGCGGCCTTTGATGAACCATTCGGACTGGAAGGTTTCAGGATTGACCTGGCCGTGGACGAGCTGCGACCCGCAAAGGAGGAAGGCATCCGTGAGGAGCATTTCCAGATCGACCAGGGCCTCGGGGCGAGCTTTCCTGGACCCCTTCCCCTTGGCCGCCTTGATCTCGGCCAGCAGGGATTCGAGGGTGGCTAGGTGGTAGTTTTCAGGGTTCAGCCCGTCCTCGGATACGAGGCGAAGGGCGGCAAGGAAGGACTCGGCCTCGGTGAGAGCGAGTCCGTCGTCGATCCAAGCCGGGCGGAAATCCCGAGCCCTGTAGAACGCGGGGAGGACGTCGGAGCCGCAGAGCCGATTATTCCGGCAATACACCGGCCCCTTGGACCCGGTTAGGCCGACCCGCGTTTGAAGGACGCCTCGAGTCGCCTCGACCGGCGGGGCCGGCGGAGTCTTGCAAGAGGGGAGTAGTGCCGCCCCGCAGAGAAGGACGAAAAAGAGAATTCCGGCCGTCAATATACTACGCATCGTCTTGATATACTCTCGTCTGCGATTTTACCACGTGGAATGGAATGACAGACGGAACGGACAACACGAGCACGTAATAGGCCCGGCCCGCTCTATACCACTTTTTTCCGAACTTCTTTCTGACACTCGATCCGGCGCTTGCCATTATTTATTCTCGCTCTTGCGGAAGAAGATTGCCGTTCCTCGCTTGTTGGCCGGGGCTTGTCCCGCCGGACGCACAAAAGCTAAAGGGCGATGACGCCCAGGACGGCAAGCGCCAGAATAACGACGATGATAATGACAAGATCTCTCGTGGAGATCGTGCCTCCCCCGGCATCGGAGGCCGTGATCACGTCTTGCCCGCTGATCACCAGCTGAGTTGGCGTGCCCGCCTTTTGAAGCACCGGTTCCTGAACGGCCGCGGCAAAGGAAGAGACCATCATAATCATCAATAGGACACCCAAGATCTTAACCCGTCTTCTCATTCGACTTCTCCTTTTTTGAAATATTTTCAAGCCGGGCTTTTTCGATATAGTAAGCCCTGACCTGTTGGCGTTTTCCCCGCTAAAGAATTTTCCGTCCCTGCAACAGTCGGACGATCAGAACGATCACGGCGATGACCAGAAGAACGTGGATCAGGCTGCCGGCGTGGAAGGCAAAAAGTCCCAGAGCCCACAAAATAAACAGTATGACGAGTATTGTCCAAAGCATATTGACCTCCTTTTTTTCTTTGGCCTCCCGCTGTCCTGCTCCCAATCGTTATGGGACGGCTCGATGGACCAGGGAGAAGCTACTCGTGTTAATGCGGTTTTCATACCAGAGTCTGGCGGCGTTCTCAGAATGTCAGGAAATTGATTTCCTCTCTGGAAAAAGGAGGAATTTCAGGAGGCCGGGGATTTAAGGCCTCAGGCTAGACAAATTGAGCTGGTTTCCTGCCAAAGAAATTGTCCTATAAAACAGCACATTTCCTATAAAACGGCAGATTTCTTGCCGCACTACGCTAAATTAATTGTTAGAAGCAGCTATCTCCTCTTAATCAATCGATAAACGATGAGAATCAGGATGGCTCCAAGAATTGCTCCGATGAACCCGGCAGGCTGTCCCTCTCTATACCAGCCGAAGTGTTGTCCGATGTAGGTCGCTGCAATGGACCCGCCAATACCGAGAAGAATCGTAATGATAAATCCGCCCGGATCTCTTCCCGGCATGAGCAACTTTGCGATGAACCCAACCACAAAACCGATCACAATCGTCCATAAAATATTCATCCGATCTCCTTTAAATGTTTAAATGATTCAGCCTTTCACCTTTTCCTGCGCGGCCTTTTTCAGCTTATCGTTGGCGAGAACAGCGATATCCACGCGGCGGTTTTTCTGCCGGCCTTCGGGCGTATCGTTTGTCACGATCGGCTGCGTTTCGCCGTAACCGGCTATCGAGAACCTCGCCGACGTCACTTCGAGTGTCGCCAGGTTAAAAGCCACGGATTGAGCGCGGTCCTTCGAAAGGTTCATGTTGTGGTCATCCGATCCGGTGTCGTCCGTATGGCCTTCGATGAGAATGTTGGTGTCGGGATATTTATTCAGGATTTTGGCCAGCTCGGCCAGGTTTGTTTTGCTGACCGGCCGGAGAGCGGATTTGTCAATGTCAAAAAGAATCCCGCTGTCAAAGGTGATTTTAATGCCTTCCCCGATACGCTGGACTTCGGCCCCCTCAAGATCCCGCTGCATTTCCGCGGCCTGTTTGTCCATATAATTCCCGATAAAACCGCCTGCCGCTCCGCCGACGGCCGCTCCGAGGATCGCGCCGAGCAGGGTATTTCCGGCGGCACGGCCGATCACCCCGCCGAGGACAGCCCCGCCGGCACCGCCGATCACACCTCCCCGCGCGGCCTTGTTCCAAGACGCGCAGTTAACGGCCGCCATTAAGAAAACCATCAAGACGAATAACGCCAGAATTTTCTTCATGGGCGATTTCCCTCTGTCCAAATCATTTTGTCCTCCTTCTTTTCCTTAGCCTCTCGCTGTCCTGCGCCTATCTTTTTTTGAAAGTACGATGGACTTGGGAGAGGCCACCCCTATTTATGCAGTTTTCATGCCAACATCAGTCTGCATTCAAAGAGTGACAGTCATTAATTGCCGAATCCGCGGGAAAACCAGGTTTTGACCAGCTGAGTGAGGATCACGTAGCCCGGCAGCATGATCGTTTTGATTGTGATCTTTGCTTGATGGCTGTATTCCGGGGACACTTACCGTAAGTGTCCCCGGAATTCTTGATTTGGAACACGAATCGGGCAATAATGAACAGACTCTTTTTGACTCTTTACAGGAGGGCATCCATGAAGCTTCCCGCACGGCGATGGCTCCCGCGTTTGATCGCGCCGCTTGTTTTCGTCACGATGTCGGCCGGACCGGCGGCACTCATTTCCGCCCAGTCGGCTTCCGGCTGGAACGCTCCGCTCCGGTATGACATCCGGGTCGAGCTCGATAACGCCAAAAAGATGCTCAGCGGCCATGAGGACATAGTCTGGCAGAATACGTCCAGCGATCCGGTCCCCGACATGCTTCTCCATCTCTACTGGAATGCGTTTAAAAATGAAAACAGCACCGTCATGGAGGAGTCGAGGCAGAGCGGAAACCTCCGCGGCATCGAGGTCAAGGACGGAGATTGGGGATGGATCGATGTGACGTCTATCCAGCTGGCCGACGGCCGCGACCTCCTCCCCTCCAGAACGTTTGTCTTTGCCGACGAGCCCCGCCATGCGGGAGACCAGACCGTTATGCGCATCGTCTTCCCGGAACCCATCAAGCCCGGGGAAAGCGTTTCTCTCAAGCTTGAATTCCAGTCCAAGGTCCCAAAAACCGTCCTCCGCTCGGGCTATTATCAGGATTCCTATTTCGTCGCCCAGTGGTTTCCCAAACCGGGGGTGTACGAGGAAGGCAAAGGCTGGAATTGCCACGCCTATCACGTGAGCTCCGAGTTTTTCGCCGATTTCGCTGATTTCAAAGTCCAGATCACGGTTCCCGAAAACTTCGTCGTCGGGTCTTCCGGAAAACAAACGGCCTCCGTTCCGGACGCCGCCAAAAAAACCGTCACCCATACTTTCGAGCAAGAACGCATCCACGACTTCGCCTGGACGGCCAGCCCGAACTTCATCAAGGTCGAACGCGATTTCGTCGGCGACGAGGAAGTCACTCCCCAGGAATACGAAGAGGTCGCGAAGTTGCTCGGCCTCTCCGTGGACGAGGTCAAACTTCCCAAAGTCAAGATGATTCTTTTCATCGGCAAACAGCACGAAAAGCAGATCGACCGCCATTTCAAGGCTTTGAGGATGGCCCTGAAGTATTACGGCCTGTGGTATGGCCCCTACCCCTACGAAACCGTGACCATAGTCGATCCGCCTTACCGGACAAAAAGCGGAGGGATGGAATATCCGACTCTTTTTACGGCCGGGACATCATACTTTCCGGCCAAAGATGTTCTCTCGCCCGAAGGCGTCATCGTCCACGAGTTCGGGCACGGCTACTGGTACGGCCTGGTCGCCAACAACGAATTCGAGGAGGCCTGGCTCGACGAGGGGATTAACACCTATTCCACGGGGAAAGTCATGGCCAAAGCCTACGGGCCGGGAGCGATGTCCTTTGTCTTCAACGGCATCCCGTTCAACTGGCTGATCTCTCTTCCCAAAGTCCTTGACTTCCAGCTCGACCGCTCCGCGGCGATCAATATCGTTACATTTGATCCCGTCGTCACTCCGTCCTGGATGTTTTACAGCGATATGAGCTATAGCCTGAACGTGTATATGCGCGCCGCCACGACTCTCAATACCCTCGAAAGACTTCTCGGCCCGGGGACGATGGCCCGCGCCATGCGGACGTTTCACATGCGCTTCCGCTTCAAACATCCGACGACCCGGGATTTCGCCGCCGTCGTCAACGAAATTTCCGGCAAGGACATGACCTGGTTCTTTGATGAATTCTTCTTCAATACGCTTAACCTCGACTACGGAATCGCCTCCCTGCGCTCGACCGAGAAACAGGAATATTTTCGCGGGATCTTCGACACCGGCGGGAAGAAAGAGGAGGTAACGACAAAGAAAATCGACGAGCTCAAGGCCAAGGACAAGCCGGCCAAAGGCGCCAAGGAGGCTGCCGCGGCGAAAAAGACAATTTACGTCACCGAGCTGACTCTGCGGCGGTTCGGCGAAGCGAAAATCCAGAGCGATACGCTTCTCAAGATTAAGGTTGTCTTTGACGACGGGAGCGAAGAAATCCGGACCTGGGATGGCCAATCCCGCTGGATGAAAATGACGTTCGAAAAACCGGCAAAGGCGACAATGGCTATTCTGGATCCCGACGTGGTCTGGCTCATCGACTCCAACCTGGCCAACAACAGCTATCGGGTCAAAATGGCGAAAGGGAATCTTTTCCGGTTTGCGGCCAAGCTGATTTTCCTCGCCCAGAATGTCCTTCAAGCCGTCAGCGGATTGATGTGAGGAAGGAGACGACAATGGGAATTTTAAAGATCTATGGAAAAGGCCTCGCCACGTCCGTTAAAAGCTTCAGGATGATCATCACTCTCTGGTTGATCAACCTCGCCTTCGCTTTGGTCATCGTCGCCCCGCTCTATTTGCTCGTTCAAAAAGACTTCGGCCATTCGCTCGCCGGAGGGCGGCTTCGGGTCGGGGATCCCGCCTGGCTCGGCGAGATGGCGCTCAAATATCGGGATATCCCACCGGCGCTCCTCGGCGGGATTCTCCTGCCGGTGCTTCTCTTTCTCGCGCTCTACATTTTTCTCAACGGCGGGATCATCGGCCGTCTCGCCGCGCTTCCGGAACAAAAAATCACCCTCGCCGGTTTCATGGCCGACTGCGGCAAGTACTTTTGGAGATTTTTCCGCGTCTTTCTCGCGGCCCTTGTCTGTTACTTTCTTCTTTTCGGGTTCGTCTTCCGCCTGGTCTCCGCTGTTTTTAAACCGTGGATTGACAGCGCCTCGAATGAATTGCCGAGCATCATCGCTTCCAACCTCAGGACCTTGGTTTCCGTCCTGATCTTCACCATCGTCCAGATGTATTTCGATTACGTCAAGGTCAGCCTGGTTGCGGAAGACAGCCGAAAGGTCGTGAAAGCGATATTCTCCTGTCTGCGATTCGTTCTCAAGAGATTTTTCAGAGCCTGGTTCCTCTATCTCCTCGTCGGAGTCCTTTATCTCGTTTTGACGGTTCTCTATGTCAAGGTGAACGGTCTCTTTCCCAGATACGGAGCGCCCTGGCTGGCTGTCGCGGTTCTCTGGGCTCAAATATACATCCTGCTCAGAATCGGGATTAAGGTGCTCTTCTTCGCGACCGAAATCACGTTTTACAAGAGCCAAAAATATAAGATCCCGAAGGAAGTTCCGGTCGCGGTCGTAACGGAGCCGTCCAGCCAGCCTGCGATTTGAGGGTCGTTTCCCGGGCTCGCGCGCGGCCCGTAGGCCGGATGAATGAGCCCGGCGATGACGTATCACCTCGAATCGCGGAGCTTTACTCTCCTGTTTGACGCGCGGACAGACGTCTCTCCGCTATGTTCCCTTGATCTCTTTTCCCTCGCCGTCTAGGTAAGGTTTGAGGTTGACTTCGAGGAACGTCCAGATCCGGTTCCAGCCGTCACGAAGGGGAGGCGTGTAGAGCGGCTCGGTCTTTTCCTTGTTCGTCAGGCGCTCGAAGCTGTGGCCGCCCGGCGGATCGACGTAAATCTTCGTCTCGGCCAATTGGGGAATGTGGTATTTCAAGGCGTAAATCATCATCTGGTCCTCGACGAAATTGACGTCCTGGTCGTTGGTCGCGACATGGACCATGACAGGGACCTTGATCTTGTCGACGTGATAGACCGGGGAACGCTCGATATAGATGTCCCGTTTTTCATGGACTTCTCCGCCGATCCGTTTTTGTTGGACGAAGTCGCCCTCGTAGGATGGCCCTTTGTAGGACAGCCGGAAAACGAGGTTCGTGACCGGAACGCCGGCGTAGCCGCATTTAAAGATTTTCCCCTGGTCGCGAATCAGCGAATGGAGGGTGATGAACCCGCCGTGGCTCCAGCCGATCATGCCGATGCGGTCCGGGTCGGCCTGGGGGACATTGGCTTTAAGATAGTCGATCGCCGCAAGAACGTCATCGATCTCATAGCCGCCGTAATCGATCGCTTCGTAATATGCCTGGCCGTATCCCGTGCTGCCGCGGTAGTCCGGGGCGATCACGATGTAGCCGCGATCGACCGCCTGCCGGACGAACGGAATCGACCCCGAGGCAAAGCTGCTGTGCACTCCGCCGTGAACCCAGACCAGGGCGGGGTGCCCTTTCGTCCCGCGCGGCCGGAGAGGCTGGAACAGATAAGCGGGGATTTCGAGGCCGTCGATGCCGCTTTTATAGGATATCTTTTTATAATCGACCGGCCCCTGGCACAACTTCCGGATCAGCTCATCATCCTGGGCTTTGCTCTCGACATCCTTCTTGTAACGCTCCGCGGATCTTTGAGCGCTCAGCTCCAGGACTCGTTTCTGGAGTTGTCGGATTTGCGCCTGGATTTTCGCGATCTCCGCCTGTTCCGGAGTCTGCGGCGCGGGAGTGGGCTTTGCTTGAGGCTGTTGGACCTGACCCGCCGAGGAAACCGTGGTCAGGGCTAATCCGGCTAAAAGAAAAGCGAGGGCCCATTTTTTCATCGATTCTAAAGAGATGCGCGGATGTCGAAATCGCATGTTGACCTCCCTTAATGATGTCGCGCGTTTTTCTCCGGAAAGTGTATCTTAAACCAGGCCAAAGGCCAAGTCCCGCTTCAATGGACATATGTTCCGAATTCGACTGAATTCGAGGGGCGCGCCGCTGTTGAAGATTGCGCTCAGTTCAAAATTGCGTTGGCGCCGCGTTATCATTTTGATTATGATATTTTCAGGATGACGCGGCGAGAGAGAGTCCTGGCGGCGATCCGGCACAAGGAGCCGGACAAGGTCCCGGTCGATCTCGGGGCGATGCGTTCGACCGGAATCACGGCCGCCGCCTACGGCCGCCTGAAAAATCATCTGGGAATCAAAACCGGAGAGACGTACGTCTATGATGTCGTCCAGCAATTGGCTCAGCCGGAACAGACAATCTTGGATTATGTCGAGTCCGATGTCGTCGACTTCGGGCGGATTTTTTTGACCGAGGAATTCGATTGGAAGAATTTTACCCTCCCCGACGGCGCCCCTGCCCGGATTCCCCGCTACGTGAATTTTGTTCCTCACGAGGGAGGCTGGCTTGGCTTAAATCAAGAAGGGAAATCCATCGGCGCCATGCCGAAAGGCGCATATTATCTCAGCCAAACCGATTTTCCGCTCAAGGACTGGGACGGCGCGGACTTGTCGATTCTCGATCGTCTTCCCCATCTCATGGAGCGGGTGACCTGGTCCGCTTTTCCGACGGCACCCTACCATAAACCCTTGACTCCCGAACACCTCGCCGAGATCCGCCGCCGGGCGAAATCGCTTTATGAAAGCACGGACTACGCGGTCATGATCGCCTTCGGCGGAAATCTCCTCGAATGGGGCCAGTACCTCTGCCGGATGGACCAGTTCCTCATCGATCTTGTGGAGAATCCGCGGAAAGCGGCGGCTCTCTTGGACAAGCTCGTTGAGCTCCACCTCGAAAACCTGGAAAAGATTCTTCCCGTAATCGAGGGCCATGTCCAGATCATCCAAATGGGCGACGATTTGGGGACGCAGCAGGCGCTCGAGATTTCGCCCAGGCTCTATCGCAAAATCTTCAAACCACGCCAAAAGCTTATTTTCGAAATGGTGAAGAAGCGCTCGAGCCTTCATCTGTTTCTGCATTCGTGCGGCGCGATCGCCGACATTCTGCCCGACCTGATCGAAGTCGGCGTCGAAATCATCAATCCCGTCCAGACCAGCGCCCGCGGTATGGACCCGTCCTGGCTGAAGAGAGAGTTCGGCAAAGACCTGACTTTCTGGGGCGGCGGATGCGACACCCAGCGCGTTCTTCCGCTCGGAACACCGGCCGAAATCCAAGATCAGGTGAACGAGCGGATGGATATCTTTGCCCCCGGCGGCGGATTTGTCTTCACCCAGGTCCACAACATTATGCCCCACGTTCCCCCCCAGAATATCGCCGCCATGTTCGAGGCGGTCAAGAAATACCGGTGATTAGAATGGTGAGTTCCTCAGGAAATAGTTGACCGGAAGAGGCATGACCGGCCACGATCTCATCCGATCCATCATAGCCCTCGAACCCGGGGAGCGGTGTGGATTCTGGCTCGGCAATCCCTATCCCGACACCTGGCCGATTTATCATAATTATTTCGGAACGAAGACAGAGGAAGAGCTGCGCCGGAAGCTGGGCGACGATTTGCGCTGGATAACGCCCCAATATTTCACTTCGAGCTATAAACATCCCGCCGGAAAGGGAATCTTCGACGCCCGCGAATACAAGACGTTCCACGGCGAAGCGGGGCCTCTGGCCGAGGCCGAAACCGAACGGGACGTCGAGGCGTTCGATTGGCCGGACCCGGACTGCCTCGATTTCGGCGATTGCCTGGCTGCCTTGAAGAATTGCGGCCCTTATTACCGGGCGAGCGGATTTTGGGCGCCCTTCTTTCACAACGTCATGGACTTATTCGGGATGGAAAGCTATTTCGTTAAAATGGTCACGAATCCGGACGTCGTCCATGCTGTCACCGCCCGCGTCTGCGGCTTTTATCTTGAGGCAAACCGCCGCTTCTTCAAGCAGGCTGGCAATCTCGTCGACGGCTATTTTTTCGGAAACGATTTCGGGACGCAGCTCGACTGCCTGATCAGCCCCGAGCATTTTGACACATTCGTCCTGCCCTGGTTCCAAAAATTCACCGACCAGGCCCACGAGTTCGGCTATCAAGTCATCCTCCATTCGTGCGGCTCGATTTACCGTGTCATCCCGCGCCTTATCGAAGCCGGAGTCAATGCTCTCCATCCCCTTCAGGCGCTCGCCGCGAATATGGGGGCGGAGCGGCTCTCCCGCGACTTCAAGGGCCGGATCGCCTTTTTCGGCGGAGTGGATACGCAGCGCTTACTCATTTACGCCGGGCCGCAGAGAATCAAAGAGGAAGTCCGGCGGCTGCGCGACATTTTCGGCCCGTGCTGGATCGTCAGTCCGAGTCACGAAGCGCTCTTGCCGAACGTTCCCCCGGAAAATGTCGCGGCGATGGCCGAAGCGGCTCACGAATAGCCCGCGTACAGCGTCCAGGAATTCGCGGCTCTGTCGGATTCTTTCCTCGCTTTCCACTACTCCCTCGGGCTTTTTCAAAATTCCGCTTTCGGGCCGGACCCACTCGTTAAGTTTCCGCCGCCATCATATCGGCCGTGAATTTCCGCCGCTACCATCATGGCGTTGATGTTCTCGACGGGGGAGTCGGGAGGGATGTTGTTCCCGTCCTGAACGATATATCCGCGGCAAGGGGCTAGCTTTTCAATGACCAGGCGCGTCGCTTCTCCGACCTCGGCCGGCGTCCCGAAACGGACAACCATCGGGTTGACATTGCCGTAGAGGACGACCCTTCCGCCCATGACGTCGGCGACGCGATCGAGACTGACTTCCCATCCGAAGCCCTGGAACTCGTGGATGCGGAGGCCGTCGCGGAACAGACCGAGGAGATGGTCGGACCGGCCGCACATATGAAAGGTCAGGCGTCCGTCGAAATGATCGCGGAGTCGGCGGTCGAACGGGAGGACAAGGTCTTCGAACATTTCGCGGGATAACGACACGGCCAAGTCATCGCTCCAGGCGAAATCGCGCGGTTTGGGGAGTTTCATCTCCTCGGCGCAATAATCAAGATAGCCGATCATCTTATCCGTAATGATCCGGAGAAGCTCGCGGACGAAAGCCGGGCGTTCAGCGCAGGCCAGAAAGAGCTCGGTCGCCCCCATTAAATCGCCGGCGATGCCGAACGGCCCGTCGCATGTCGAGGTCAAGCTAGGATTGGCTCCGGGATAGAAGACCGGCCCGCCCTGGAAGCGCACCGGGTATTTCTCGGCAATGTCCATCATCCCTTTGCGGAACGAAATTTGGCGGGAATTGATCCCCGAATGGATGAAGTCCATGGCCTCCAGCCGCCGTAAATCCTTGTCTTCGCTCACCCATCCCCGGCCTATCCAGGGGATGTCGTTCTCGGGAAAGATGACTTCGCATCCCAGGCTTCCCGCCTCGAACGTGTTCTGGAAGTCGGTCCAGGCGCCCACCCAGGGGCCGGTGATGGCATGGGCGTCCGTGCGGATATGTTCCATCAGCCATTTCTGGGCGAGGAGCTGAGTCCGGAGCATCGTCTCCGGGTCGGCGTAATACTCGCGAAAGCGGATGCCCGTTTTTGGGATGAGATAGCGATGGGCGACAGCGGGCATGACCGGAACGCGGTCGGGCGTTTCGAATCGGCGCGCCTTTTCGACCCGCGCCCTGCGGGATTCGATCTTCTCTATGGGAATGGCGATTTCGATGATAGGCGTCATTCGCTCGTCGGGATCCGCCGGATCGCGGGGTTCGTCCAGATGTCGTATTCGTCCGTGTTCGGAGTCGAAAACTCGCTCAAAACCGCGCCCTGATCGCCTGCTTGGAACCAATGGAGGTGATTGGGCGGGAGGGTGAATTGTCCGCCCGGCTTCAGGATGATTTCGCGCCGGACGCGGAAATATTTTTCGTCGCCCTTGGAAATCTTGGCTTTCGGAGCCGCGGCCGGCTCGCCCTCGATATAGAGATAGACCTCCCCCCAGCGGCAGCGGAAAGTTTCCTGTTTACCGGAATAGCTCTTATCTACGGGCGGATGCCGGTGTTCCGGGCAGATCTGCCTTGGAAAGAGGACGAGCTCCTTGGCGCAGTAGCGGTCGTTATTTTCATAAATGATGACTTCGATTCCGTAGTGTTCCAGGTCGTTAAGCCCGAAATCGGCGACTTCCATGTTCTCCCGTTCTTCCGGAGTGATGGCCAGACCAGCTTTTTGGAGGATGTGATACGCCCGTTCCCGGGCGCGTTTGATGTCTTCGTCTTTCATCGGGTCCTCTTTTTCAAAAAATCCTTGATCTCTCTCCGAAAAGGCGCCGATGGCTGGGCGCCCAGCCTCGTCACGGAAATGGCCCGTGCCCCGAACATATCATCTCCGACCCTGGCGATAAGGTTGACTCTTGCGCCGGCGCGCGATGCGGCGACGGCCTGATTGGCGCCCTTGCCCCCGGCCGCCATGAGGAATTCGCCGCCGAGAATCGTTTCGCCGGGGCGCGGAATCTTCGCGGCCTTGATGATCATGTCCGTGTTCGAGCTTCCGACCACGACGATTCTGGAGATTTGGCTATTGCGCATGAGGCCTTTTTCGATTGTATTCTAACGGGCCGCGGAGACACAAGACCCCTGTCGATAGCGCATTTCTGCCCTCTTTGCCTTGACGGCAAAGGCCCGTTTTTGTAAGATGTGAAGCCTCGTGTGGGGCTGTAGCTCAGCTGGGAGAGCGCTTGAATGGCATTCAAGAGGTCGCCAGTTCGATCCTGGTCAGCTCCACCATTCAAAAAGCCTTATCGGTGCAAATGAAGAACCTTTTCTTCGAATCCGCTATTCAGGGAAAATCGCAAATCGGGATTTTAATCTCGGATCCTCGGCCCCTTGTTTAAATCTCCGAATTATTCGTAGACCAGGATATCGACGCGGCGGTTTTGGGCTCTCCCTTCGCGCGTGCCGTTGTCCGCGACGGGCGCCGAGCTCCCGAAGCTGATGACCTGCATCCGGTGGAGCGGGATGTGATGCTGTTTGTAGAGATACTCCATGACGACTTCGGCCCTTTTCAAGCCGAGCTGCCGATTCCAAACTTCAGGCCCGGTATTGTCCGTATGGCCCTGGATCTCGAGATAGACGCCCTTGTTTTGGGTAATGAGCACCTCGACGAACTTGTCCAATCCCGCTTTCCCTTCGGTGCTGATCTCATAACTGTCGAAACCGAATTTGGCCTCGTTGTTTCTGACCGTCTCTTTATAGATTAACTTTCCCTCGGTCAGTTTTCTGACTTCTTCGATCCTGCCGTCCACGCCTTTGAACTGAGATTCCTGCTGGGCGATCAGCGTTCCGATCGTGGTCAGTTTCTCATCGTGCTCCTTGAGGCGTTTCTGATTTTCCTCGACCGAAGTCGCCACCCCTTCGACCTTCTGGTCGAGGGCGGCTAATTCCGTCTGGACCATTTTTTTCGTGGCGCAGCCTGTGTATGAGAGGAGCCCGGCGAGAATCGCGATTCCCGAAAGAAAGGCGATGTGTTTTTTGTTCATGTTATCCTCCATGATTTCTTCTCCAATAATCGGCCCGAGAGCCTAAGGTAATATTATACCGCACTCATCAAGTCGTTTCCCATGATGCCTGCGACACGATATTAAATCCGGAGTTGTGCGGCCCGGATTTCGCGCCTCCGTCTCGGCTTCCTCAATAACCCGCCCGCGTTCTCGTGATATATTTTTTATTTGTCGTGATAACTTTGATCGCTCGATATTCGTTCTTTGGGTCTTTATAAGACGTATATCCCAGAATATACTGATGGCTCACTTCTTTCTTGATATCTCCGACAGCGGCGTCCAATTCTTCGGGGGTGCTGAGGAAAAAAGCCTTCCCGCCGGTCGCCCGGGAGAATTGTCCGAGAGTGGCCTTGATGCCGGACGGACTCAATGTTGGAGCGCGTTTGTACTTGAGCAAATATTGCTCGCTCAGCGGAATCTTATAGGCAAGGACATAGATCGGCACATCGATCCTCCGGGCGATCGAGACAGCCTGGTCGGGGCTGGCGCGGCTGTCATTCTCGATCCCGTCGGTGATCAAAAGAAGGGCCCTTTTTTCGCGTGTTCCTCTGTTGGCGAATTCGGGCGAGACGGCGACGGCATCGTTCAAGGCCGTCTGGCCATAGGCTTCGGTCTTTGCCAGGACCGACAAAAAGGCCTGTCTGTCTGTCGAAAACTTTGAGGCGACTTCCACTTCGCCGTCGGCGAAGACGAGTAGGGAGACCTCGTCTTGAGGTTCGAGGAGGCGGGTCGCCAGGCGGACGAGCGCTTCCTTACAGTCCTTAAGCTTGTCCTGGAGGGCCATGCTGCCGCTGACATCGAGAAGGACGGTCAGGCTCAAAGGCGCCTCGAAATCGCGCTTGAAATAGTTGATGTTCTGTTTCTTGTCGTTTTCGAATATCGCGAAATCTTTCGCCGTCAGGTCGTTGATATACCCGCCCCTTTTGTCCTGAACCGTGACCGAGATGGAGATGGCGCTCACGGAGAGGTCATAGGCCAATCCCTTCTTTTGCTCTTGCGGGACCGGGCGAGCGGACACGGCGCCGATCGCGGCCGCGAAAAGCAAGAGGCGAATAACCTTGTCCTTCATTTCTGTGTCCGGCTTTCATTTTAATATAGCACGGAGAACGGGGAATCTAAAACGACGGGAATATCCCGAATCCCCGAGTTGACGGAACCCTTAAAAATGAGTATTAATTCCCCTATCGATGTTTGTTCCCGGAGGAGGAGACTCATGAAATCCCGTTTTATGGTCGTCGTCCGTCTTGTCTCGCGTTCGAGGGCGGTTAAGATGCCCCTGGCGCTGGGACTGGCCGTACTTCTTGTCTTTTCCATGGCTTTTCCCCAGAAAATAGACGAGGAATACACCAAGAAAATCAAGGAATATACGACCGATCCCCATTTCATCACGAAATACGTGAATTACCTTCCGGCCTCGGCGACGGTCCCGACTCCGCTCGCCGTCCTGGGACATATCGTCGGCGCGCCGAACATCCTCAGCTATTCGCAGGATGTCTATAAATATTTCGACGCCCTGGACAAGGCTTCGCCACGGATCACGGTTTTCCGGGTGGGCAAGACCGAAGAAGGCCGGGACTGGATTGTCGCGGCCATTTCCGACGCGGCGACGATCAAAAACCTCAACCGCTATAAAGAAATCAACGCCAAGCTGGCCGACCCTCGAAAAATCAGCGACGCCGACGCCCAGGCGCTCATCAAGCAGGCCAAGCCGATCTATTGGGCGACCGGCGGCATGCATTCCGGTGAAACGGGCTCCGTCGAAATGTTGATGGAGCTGGCCTACCGGCTTGCCGTGGACGAAACGCCGTTCATCAAGGCCATCCGGGATAATGCCATCATCATGGTCACTCCGATCCTGGAAGTGGACGGCCGGGACAAGTACGTGGATACGGCGATGCTTTCGCGCAAGGATCCCAAAGCGCCGTTCGCGACGCGCTTCGTCTGGTGGGGCAAATATGTCGCCCATGACGACAACCGGGACGGCATCGGGCTGGCGTTGGCTCTCTCAAAATATATCACCCAAGTGACGCTCGATTATCATCCCCAGGTGATGCACGACCTCCATGAATCTGCCTCTCATCTCTATATATCGACCGGGACCGGACCTTATAACGCCTGGCTCGACCCGATCGTCGTCGATGAATGGCACCAACTGGCCTACCAGGAAGTTGACGGGATGACCCGGGAAGGCGTGCCCGGCGTTTGGACGCACGGATTCTATGACGGATGGGCGCCCAATTATGCGTTTTATGCCGCCAACGGGCACAACGCGATCGGCCGCTTCTATGAAACCCAAGGCGCCGGAGACGGGAGCACGCGCGTCATCGCCGCGAGCGGAGACCGGCAGTGGTACCGCCCGAATCCTCCCATATCGTCGCTTGTCTGGTCGATCCGCAACAACGTCAATATGCAGCAGAGCGCCATCCTCATCGGGATGAACTACGTCGCCACGAACCACGAGCGCTATATGGAAAATTACTATCTCAAGAGCAAGCGCTCGGTGGCCAAGGCGAAAAATGAAGGCCCGGCCGCATATATCTTCCCCGGGAATGACCCGCGGCCCGGCATGGCCGCCCGCCTCCTCCGGCTCCTTCAGCAGCAGGGTCTCGAGATTCACAAGGTGGATAAGGCCTTTAAGGTGAAAGACGTCGAATATCCGGCGGGAAGCTACGTCGTCCGAATGGACCAGCCATATTCCCGGATGGCGGACATGGTCCTCGACAAGCAGTATTTCAACGTCAACGATCCTTCTCCCTATGACGATGTCGGCTGGACGCTCGGGCCGCTCTTCAATGTGAAAACCGTCCGAGTCGACGACGTCTCGGTGCTGACGGCGCCGATGACGCTCGTCAAGGGCGAAGTCAAAGCTCCGGGAGGCCTGACCAAGCTCGGAACGGGGACGGCTCAAGCTTATCTCGTCAATCATGCCGCCGAAAACGGCCTTGCTTCTTTTCGCTTTAAATATAAAGACCTGAAGATCTCCGCCGCCGAGAAGAATTTCGAGTCGAATGGGAAAAAATTCAATGCGGGGAGTTTCGTCATCAAAACGGCCGACAATCCCGGCAATCTGGAGAGCATCCTGGACGAAGCCGGTAAAACCTACGGGCTGATGGTTTATAGTGTGCCTGCGGCGCCCGATGTGGCCGTCCACGAAGCGGCCGCGCCTCGGATCGCCGTGATGCACACATGGCAGAACACCCAGACCGAAGGATGGGTCCGGATCGCCCTCGACGAGCTCCAAATTCCCTACGACTACATCTCCGTGCTGGCGGTCCGCGACAACGCCAAACTCCGCGACAAATATGATGTCATCCTCTTCGGTCCCTCCGGCGACGCGTTAAGCGTCGTGGCCGGACTCACCGGGGAGAAGCCGATCGCCTGGAAAAAGACGCCTCTGACCCCGAACCTGGGCACGAACGAGTCCATCGACGATATGCGCGGCGGGCTCGAACTCGACGGCGTCCTCCATCTCCGCGATTTTATCCGGGACGGCGGCTTATTCATCACCCTGACCAACAGCTCCTCCCTTCCGATCCAGTTCGGCCTGGCCCAGGGCATCTCCATCCGCCAGACGCCGAACCTTTGGGCCCGGGGGAGCGTGTTTAAAGCCGACATTTCGGACAAATCGAGCCCGATTGTCTATGGCTATGATGACTCTCTAGGTGTTTACTTCAGCCAGGCTCCCGTGTTCGGGTTGGGAGGGGGAGGATTTGGGGGATTCGGAGGCGGCGGTATGAGGGGCGGACAAGCCGCGACGGGCCGTGCCTCTGGCCGCGGCGCCGCCAACGACCCCGATACCCCGCAGGGACGAGCGCGCGACATCGGCGCTCAGTCGGTCGCGGAATTCCGGAAAATGCAGCCGGAGCAGCAGCCCGGCCCGACGGCGGGAGAGCGGGGCGGAGCGCCGGCCGGTCCGAGACCGAAGATTGTCCTGAGCTTTACCCGTCCGGCGGCCGATCTTCTCATCAGCGGCGGTTTGAGAAACGGCGAGGAACTGGCCGGAGCGCCGGCGCTTGTCGACGCGACCCTCGGGAAAGGCCACATCGTCATGTTCAGCTTTAATCCGATGTGGCGGCACGAGACGCATGGCTCGTTCTTCCTCGTCTTCAACGCCATGCTGAATTATAAGAACTTGAATTAAGCTTTCGGGGTCAGGTTCGGATTTTGCGGTTCCGGCCTGGCCCCTTTCTTTATTAATTCGGTGACAGATTACCCATTCCCGAAATTCAAACGATGAGCGTCACCGATTTTCCGGGCAGATGATTTTCAGCGCCCGGGGGAGGACGGCCACCGTGATGTTTTGAAAGGACGTCCGGCCTTCGGCCGTTTTCACGATTTCTCCGTCCGATTGGATTTCAAAGGAGCTTTCCGCCGCGACTTTGAATTGGGGAGCCTGATAAAATTTCACCTCCCGGGCTTTTCCGTGGTTCCCCTTCGAGGCGAGGGAGGAAATTCGATAGAGGCGCGGAAATGAGCAATGCTGGACGAAGCATCCATCGAGACGCCCGTCGTCGACGACAGCCTTGGGGTTGATGATCTTTCCCGTGGCCCAATATCTAATGTTGCTGAAAACAACGGAGATGTAGTCTCCGCTGAAACGACAGTCTTCCGCTTCAAATTTTAACCGCAATGGAATCCTGCGCAAACGATAGGCCTGCCTGATTCCCGAAACCCCGGCCAGCCTCTGTCGTCTGGCCAGCCAGAGCTTTCGCCCGGATAAATCGGCCACGTATTTATTGACAAAGGCCCCGATGCCGATATTCGCCTGTCCGATAAAATACTGGACGGGTTCACGTCCTTCGAGAATGCAACCGAGATCGATCTTCCGGAAATGAGCGGCTTTGAGGGCCCGGCAGGCTTTGTCTAAAGAATCGAGGCCGAATTCGAGAGCGATATCATTCGAGGAGCCGACGCCGATCATTCCGAAGCCAACCTCCGTTCCCGCCCCGACGAGTTCGTTGACCATGATGTGAAAGGTCGAATCCCCTCCGGCGCCGACCACCGTGGCGTAGGCGCGGGCGTGCTCGCGGGTCAGCTCCCGCAAGTGCTCTTCGCTTCGGGTCATGGTCAAGTCGTAGCGAACCTCGAAAAGTTTGAGCAGGTGCTCGAGCTTGAGCTTTTTCTTCAGCGCCCGTCCCATTCCGGCTGAGGGATTGTAGAGGATGGAGATTCGCTCAGCCGCCATGTTGCTCGAGACCCTTTTTCATCGCCGAGGCCCTCTCGCTCAAGACTTGATGAATATGGGCTAAATCTCCGCGGATCCGCGCCAGGACGGGAAGCCAGAAGACGATATTGACCGCCCAAAATCCGACGACGGACCACATCGCCGTCTGGAGTCCGAAAAAAGTCGCCGCATAGGAGGCGATGAGGGGGCCGAGCGCGTTCCCGGCCATATCCATGACGGAGGCCATGGAGATCATCGTCGCCCGGTGTTCGGGAAGATTGATATCGGTGAGCGACGCGTACCAGTTGGGATTGACTCCCTGGTTGATGAACATCGCCGCGGCGATGGTGAAAATCAGGAGCCAGGCTCCGGGAGCGGCGAGGGCGCCGGAGAGGCTCGCCTTCGGGGGAATCCAGACTTTTAAACCGAGAAAGACGATCATGAAGACGATCGGAAAGCCGTTGCAGACGAGGGCGATTAGAACCTTGGCCCTCTTGTCCCGGCGGAAACCCCAATCCCCGATGCGGCCGAAAACGATGGCGCCCAGTGCCCCGGCCAGGGCGACGATGAGGATCGCGATGTTCACCACCCCGGCTTCCATGTTGTGCCTGTCCTTCAGGTATTTGAAGATGAGAAAGAGCACGATCGACCCGGGAATGGTATCGATGAAATTGGCAATAAGCCAGAAATTGCTTTTGGCCTCGCGGATCAGCCCGATGTCTTTTCGGGAAATACGGAAACGGTATTCGGCTCCTTCGAGGAGCGCTTCGCGCAGCTCCTCTTCCCGGGCTCCGCGAACGGGCTCTTTGACGAGACGGACGAGGGCGGCGAGCAAGATGTTGACCAGTCCGATGACGAGATAAGCCGCGCGCCAATGTTCGGCGAGCGAACCGGCCAGGGCAAAACCCGCCATCCGTCCGGCGAGCATTGCGACGGACATGAAACCGAAAGCCGTCGCCCGCCGGTCCGGCCGAATGAGGTCTCCCGCCAAAGAAAAAACGGACGGAACGACGGCGCCCGCGCCGATCCCGCTCAATATTCGGGAAGCGAAGAAGACGGCATATCCCGCCCGCCCATGGGGAACCAGGATGACGAGCGCCGATGACATACCGTAGAGTAAGGCGCCCGCGGCGCAGATTTTCACCCGGGATTTTCTGTCCGCGTAGAGGCCGGAGAAAACCATGGAGGCGGCCGAAAGCAGGGTGAAAGCGAAACTGATCCATCCTAAGGGGACGACGTTGATCGTCGTCCCGAAAAAGTCCCGGAGGAGGGGATTGAGCAGGGGGCTGAGAAGGCCCTGGTCGGCGAAATCAAAAAGAAGGACGATCAGGAAGAGCGCATAAACCGGCGAGGATGAGAGACGGTCCTGAATTCGGCCGGCTTGGTTCATGATGAACAGGGGCTATTTTACTCTTTTTCTTTTCGGTTTGACACGTTCCGAGGGGGGGGACTATACTCGCAATCAATGGATAAGGCGACGCGTCAGTCCGCCGACATTTGGATCAGCGTCCTGATCTTTATCCTCGTCTGGACCGTGGTCGCCTGGCTCGTCTATCCCCTCCTCACTCTCGATAGAGTCGAGCTGCGGAGAGCCACGGAATATTTCTATCGATCGGCCGGCGGAATCATCCTTATGATCATCCTCTTCGGCAAGACCCTCTTCGACCTCCTCTTTCCCCAGGACCTGTCGCCCCGGAAATCTTATATGTATGTCGCGTTTCTCGCAGTCTACAGCATCGGCCTGGCCGCCGGAATCATTTTTATGTGTCTCCGCATCCTCCTCGTCTATGTCAACGCCAACAGCGGGGCGTTCACGGGCGATACGTCCACGATCCCCAATTAACGCTTCTCTCTCGGCGCGCGTCCGGCCGCGGCCCTGGTCTTCCCCTCCTCCGGCGAGAACGACGTTGATGAGCCATGAGAGAAGGATAAACGAATCAGAGGGCTGTCTTGGGACCGCAACAACAGCTGTTTGACGGATGAAGCCTCTTTGATATAAGGTTTGCGGGAAAAGCACGCCGCGCGACAAAGGAGGTTGTCATGGCGTTTTCCTCTGAAAGGGAATCTTCACGTCCTCTCAACCGGCGCCAGTTCCTGAAGACGTCCGCTCTTGGAGCGATCGGAGCGGGATGGGGAGGGAAACGGACCCAAGCCCAGGCCGTCGCGGACAAAACCGGCGCCCCCCGGATCAAAGAGTATCGCAGTCTCGGGCGGACCGGCTTCAAGGTTTCGGATATCGGCGCCGGATCGATCATGAACGATGCAGTCCTGCGGGCCGCTTTAGATGCCGGGGTCAACTACCTGGATACAGCCGAGCAATATCCCGGCCACCACCGGATTGTGGCAAAAGCCGTTAAAGACCTCGACCGAAAATCACTTTTCATTACGACCAAGCTCGAGGTCCTCGAGGATAAATCCAAGGAAGCTTTCCTCAAGCGGGCCCGCAAATGCTTCGAAGACTTGAATACCGAATACGTCGATTGTCTGATGATGCACATGCCGGAAAAGGCGGAGCTTCTCAAGACCCCGGGATTCCATGAGGCGATGGCTGAGCTCAAAGCCGAAGGACGGGTCAGGTTCGTGGGCGTTTCCAACCACGGATCCTTCTGGTTTCGCGATCCCGAGGAGACCATGGAAAAAATCCTTATGGCCGCGGCCGAGGACGGGAGGTTCGACGTCTTCCTGATGGCCTACAACTTCCTCCAGATGGACCAAAGCGGGCGCGTCCTTGACGTCTGCCGGGAGCGGAAGATCGGCGTGGCCCTGATGAAGGCGGCCCCGATTACGATTTACTACTCTCTCCAAGCGAACGTCGAGCGGACGGAAAAGGCGGGGAAAAAGGTGAATCCCCTCTACGCCGAAGGGTTCAAACGCTACAAAGACAAGCTCGACCGCGCCCAGACGTTCATCCGGGAGCGCAATCTCCGGAATCCCGAAGAGATCAGGGACGCGGCGATCCAGTTCGTCTTGAGCCATCCGGGCGTCCACACGGTCTGCTGCCTGGTCCAGACCTATGATGAGATCGCTTCCTATCTCAAGTTGTCGGGATCCCGGCTGGGCGATACGGCCAAGGCCAAACTCGAAGCCTACCGGACGGGCTGCGGCGACCTCTATTGTCGACACGCCTGCGGCTCCTGCGAACCGGCCTGCCCCCATGGCGTTCCGGTGAACACCATCATGCGCTTCCATCATTATTTCGCCGGACAGCGCCGGGAGAAGGAATCGATGGGTCTCTATGCCGCGATTCCGGGCGTCCGGGCCGACGCCTGCGCCGGCTGTCCGGGATTTTGCGAATCCGCGTGTCCTCACCATGTCCCGATCCAGGGAATGCTCCTCGCCGCCCACGATCAACTGACGCTTCCTCAGCCGCGGGGAATTTAGTAGAATGGCGGCGACATCGAGGATACCGGGCGAACGATGATGCTAGACCTCCTCCGCTCCATGCGACCCCAGCAGTGGACGAAAAATTTCTTCCTCTTCGCCGCGCTCATCTTTTCGTTGAACGTGACCGTTATTCCCTACGTCCTCAAGACGCTCGCGGCTTTTGCCGTCTTTTGCCTTCTTTCGAGCGCCCAGTACCTCATCAATGACGTCCTGGATTATGCCGAGGACCGGATGCATCCGAAAAAGTCGCTCCGGCCGATCGCCTCGGACCGGGTGCCTCGAAGGCAGGCCGTCCTCATGGCCGTTCTCTTGTCCTTGGTTGCGCTCATCTGGGCTTACAGCCTCAACCGGGCGTTTTTCATCGCCGCAGCCGTCTATCTTGTCCTGCTCTTCGCTTATTCCCTCAAGCTCAAGCACGTCGTCATCCTTGACATGTTCATTATCGCCGCGGGATTCGTCATCCGCGTCGTCGCCGGCGGCCTGGTCATCGACGTTCCGTTGTCCTCCTGGCTGCTCATTTGCACCACGCTCCTGGCCCTTTTTATCGCCATGACCAAGCGCCGCCACGAGCTCGTCCTCTTGGACGACAATGCGTCGAGCCACCGCCCGATTCTCAAGGAGTACAGCCCGTATCTCTTGGACCAGATGATCGCGGTCGTGACCGCCTCGACCGTCATCGCCTATTGCCTCTACACGGTTTCGGCCGAAACGGTCGAAAAATTCGGGACGGCGAATCTCATCTATACGACGCCCTTCGTCCTCTATGGAATTTTCCGTTACCTCTATCTCGTCCACCAGAAGGGGAAGGGCGGGAGCCCGGAAGAATTGCTGCTCAAGGACCGGCCGCTGTTTCTGGCCGTCGTCTTTTGGATCGCCTCGGCCGTCGGTATTTTGTACTTTAAAATCTAGGACGAATCCCTTCTGTTGACTCATCGGCCCATTATTATTACTATGAAAACCGCTAATGTTTATCAAATCTATAAAATATACGGTTTTCCTAGGATATATCTGCCTGGCCGTGTTCTCCCTCTCGTTCTGTCAAAAAAAGGGGCCGGATGACAAAATCAAGGTGGATTTTTCCCAGCGGGAGGAGATCCCGCATTTGGCTCCCGATTCTCAAATGCCCCTCGCGGCGGCTGTTTCGGCCCTGATCTCGCCGCAGGAGAACTTCTTCTTCTACAACAGGATCTTCGAGTATGTTTCCGAAAAGATCGGCAGAAAAATCATCTATAAACAAAGAAAAACCTATCGTGAAGTGAATGATCTGCTCTCCCGGCAAGAGCTTGATTTTGCCTTTATCTGCGCCGGCGCCTACGTCGAGGCCAAGAAGGAATTCGATGCCCAAATCCTGGCCGTGCCCCAAATAGGCCAAAAAACGGAGTATTACGGCTATATCATCGTCCGGAAGACCTCAAACTTGTCCGAATTTGAGAATTTAAAAGACCACAGCTTTGCCTTCACCGATCCCCTCTCCAACACGGGCTATATTTACCCGACCTACCTGGTCAAAGTCTTGCATCAAAC
>Ga0214473_10001630_pt1 | contig 29192 bp, 23 predicted proteins | sample RVTome_7_FD_203509 | JGI IMG/M metagenome (GOLD analysis project Ga0214473, IMG submission 203509) | Soil microbial communities from uranium-contaminated site in the Upper Colorado River Basin, Wyoming, United States - RVT98D197 | ecosystem: Environmental > Terrestrial > Soil > Contaminated >...
GGCCGGGGCCGGGGCGGCGCCTACGCCGCCGGCCAGGCGCCCCCGGTGCGGCGAAGCCGCACATTCACCCGCCAGGACTCGGAAACACCAACTTGCTTCTTTCTCCCGCAGATGACAGGTAACCAGGCATTTGATCCGAAGGGAGCGGAGTCACCATGAAAAGCGTATCCAGAAGGAGATTCATTAAACACGTGGGAGTCTCGGGTATGGCGGTTTCGCTGGTTTCGTGCGGGAAGTCTGGTAACGATAATCGAAGGTCTGAGCCACTCGCCGGTCAGCCCGTACCGTTGCGGGTCCAATGGACTTTCCGTCTTGACCCCGAGGACCGGGGAGCCTCGCTGGGCTGGCACTCCCCGGAAAGTTCGGCAGAAGGCTGGGAAAAGGTTTCGGTACCTCACACTTGGCAGACCGGCGATGATTCCGCGGAGTACATGGGAGTGGCCTGGTACAGAGGCGTCTTCGAAGCGCCGGCGGCCTGGAATGGCCTCGTAACACGCCTCGAATTCGAAGCGATCTACCACAGTGCCATGGCCTGGCTGAACGGGATTCCGGTGGGCGAGCACCTGCGCAAGGGTTACACCGCCTTTACCTTGGACGTCTCCTCGGCTCTGCGGCCGGGACAGGAAAATCTGCTCGCGGTGAGAGTGGATAATTCGTTCGACCGGAAGATGCTGCCGCGCGGCAGTTCGTACGACTGGACCCCGGATGGCGGAATCATCCGGCCGGTCAACCTGATTGTCACCCCCCGGACTTTCATTGAAAGAATCGACGTGGATGCCCTTCCCGATTTAGAGTCTGCTAAAGCCAAGTTGGAGCTTTGCTTCGTCCTGCAAAATAAAGATAAAAGCGCGGCCAGCCTGGAGATCGGCTACCGGGTCGAGGAGGAGGATACGGGCAAAACCGTGCTGCGCCGGGAAAAGGCGGCCACCGCGAGCCTGGAAGCCGGCCAGTCCGTGGAAATCCGGCTGCCGGAGGACAGCTTCGCTGATCCCCGGCTCTGGCATTTCGATCATCCCAATCTTTACCGCCTCGTGGGCGAAATCGCCTGCAAAGGTGAGCCGCTGCACCGCCTGGAGGTTATTTTCGGCGTGCGCAGCTTCGTGGTGAAGGACAGAGGATTCTACCTCAACGGTGAGCGCGTCCGGCTGATGGGGGTGGAGCGCATGGGCGGCAGCGACCCCGTCTGGGGCATGGCTGAACCCGCCGGCCTGATCCGCCGCGACCACGACCTGCTGAAAGAGCTGAATTGCGTTTTCACGCGCGTCCACTGGCAGCAGGACCGCCGCGTCCTGGACTACTGCGACCGTCACGGCATTCTGATCCAGGTGGAAGTCCCCACCTGGGGTCCCGACACCTTCGAGGGGATGCAGGATGAGCCGGACCCGGAAATCATGCAAAATGCCCTGGAACAGTTGCGGGAGCTGATCGGCCGCGACCGCAACCACCCCTCGGTATTCGCCTGGGGTCTCTGCAACGAGATCGGCGGCCAGAACCCGCCGGCCTACCGCTTCGCCGAACGCCTCTACCAGGAAGCCTCCCGGCTCGATCCCCACCGCCTGCGCACCTATGCCTCCAATTCGCTGGCCGAAAACTGTGAAAAGGACGTTTCCGGGGTGATGGATTTCATCGAATGGAACGAATACTACGAAAGCTGGTACCCCGGCACAGTCCAGGACATGAAAGAAAATCTGGAGCGTATCCACGCGGCTTTCCCGGACAAGCCGATAGTGATTTCCGAGTACGGCTACTGCCAGTGCCGGCCCGACCGTACCGGCGGCGACCCCCGGTTGGCCGAAATCCTGCGGACTCACACCGAGGCCTACCGGGAGTACGACTACGTGGCCGGGGCGATCTTTTTCTGCCTCAACGACTACCGCACCCATATCGGCGACAAGGGCCTGGGCGCGCTCAAACAGCGGGTGCACGGAGTAATGGACCTTTACGGCGAGCGTAAGCCGAGCTTCGAGGTCCTGCGCAGCGAGACCAGCCCGGCCGCAAGCCTCGCCATCCGGCGTAAGGGCGGAAAATTTACCGCTGTTCTGGCCGTCCGCGGCAGCCTGCCCTCCTACCGGCTGGATGGTTACAGTCTGCGGCTGGTGGTCTACGGCTTCCAGAACCTGCCCATGGAGAGCCATCGGATCGCGCTGGCCGGCCTGGATCCCGGCCGGAAGGTCGAGGCGGACCTGCCGTTCGCCGAATCGAACCCCGTGCGGCTGAAGCTCGACCTGCTCCGTCCGACAGGCTTTTCCGCAGCCACCGCCTGGTGGACTGCCTGAAGAAATATTTTTTGCGACTTTTTATAAGCGTGTATAGCATGAAGATGTGTAATCTTTTATAATATAAAGTGTTGCCGTAGGGGCGGACCCATGTGTCCGCCCGTTGTCCGGGAATTTCTCTATGGTAATCGGGCGCACCCGCGTGTGCGCCCTACTAAAAACGCAGACAGGAAAATTTTTATGGAGGGATGAAATCCAATGAATTTCAGATGCCTGAAAGTCTATGTATCGGTAGCTCTGCTGGCTTTGTCCCTGTCTGGATCGATCTACGCCGCCGGGCTGATCCCGCCGCTGGGGAGTATCAGGCAGGACCGGCCGCGGCTCCTGCTGCGGCCCGCTGAAACGCCTTATGCCGTATCTCTCGAACGCTTGCGCCGCGCCCCGCAAGACGCGGACTATGAAAAGCTCCTCGCCCAGCTCCGCGAAAGCCGCAGCACCGTGGCCCTGGCCATGGTCTGGCTCCTGACCGGCGACCGTACCGCGGCGGATTCGGCTATCGCCCGGATGAGCCGCTACGAGGAGCCAAGTGAATACGACACCTTCCACATCCACTCGCGGCTCACCGAATTCGGCCTGGCCTACGACTGGCTCTGCACCTACGATGGCTTCACTCCACAGGTGCGCGCCGAAATCCGCCGACGGGTGATGCCCACCGCCTGGCACGGCTACCGTAACAGCCGCGACCACATGTTCCACAATTACGTCTGGATGAGCGCCGGCGGTACGGCCATCTGGACCCTGGCCGTGGCGGGGGAGGACGCCGAGGCGGACAGCCTGTTCGGGGCGGTCAGCCGGAGGTTCAACGAGGGCCTCTTCCCGGCCATGCGCTACCTGGACGGCCTGCCCAGCGAACCCCTGGGCTACTGGTTCTACTATGATTTCAGCCCCTGCATGCTTACCGTGCTTGCCGCAGAGAGCGCTTTCGAGCAGGACCTGGCCGGGACTATCCGCGACCAGCAGGGCGACTGGCTCCGGCGGCATTTCCTCAATATGATCCACGGAGTGACCCCTGACCTGCGCTTTATCACCTGGGGCGACATGCAGAGCGGTTCGAACGGCGGGATCACCATCCAGTACGCCGGGCTGATGGATGCGGCGACCTGGCTCCTCAAATCGCCAGAAGGCGCCTGGATGAGCCGCTGGCTGGCTGAAAAGCGCGGCCTGGAGAGATTTCGCGGCTGGACCCAGGTCTTTTACCTGATCTACACCCGCAACCTCGACCTCCAGCCCGCCCAGCCCGCGCTCAGCTTTCTGGCCGGGAACAAGCAGGCCGGCCACTTCATGGCCCGCAGCGGCTGGGACGATGACGCCACCATCGTCACTTTCCGCTGCACCGACCACTACGGCGATCACAACCACCACGACCAGGGCTCTTTCATCATCTACCGCAAGGGCCTGCTGGCAGTGGACCCGCCGGTATACCGCCAGGTGCGGGGGCCGCAGCAGCCTACCAGCATGCACAATACACTCTTGATCGGGGGCCAGGAACAGCGCGACTGCCGCGGCCAGACGTTCCAGACTATCGAAGAGTTCGAGGCCAACCGCACAGGCGGGCCCCGGCTCGAAACCGGCGACATCCTTTTCTACAAGGAAGCCGGGGACTGGGCCGCGGTGGCCGGCCAGTTCGCCCAGGCCTACGATTCCACCCTGGTGGCAAGCTGCGTGCGCCAACTCCTGTTCGTTCGGCCGGGTACGGTGGTGGTGGTGGACTATCTGCAGGCCCCGCCTGGAAAGACCCTGCCGCCGGTGCAGTGGCTCCTGCAGGTGCCGAATAAGCCCGAGGAGGCCGTTCCACCCGAGGAAATCCTGGTTTCCAATGACTCGAGTTTTCTCAAAATGTATACCGACCGGGCCTCGGCGGGTTACCCGCCCGAAATAAAGGCCACGGAAGTGAAGTCCTGGACCGTTTCCCTGAACTACAACCAGATGAAATACGGCGAAATGCCGGTGGACAGGCTGTTAATGGTCCACCAACTCCAGGTGGGAGCGGAAGGGGAGGGTGAGCCGTTTAAATCTATCCAGGTCTATAGCGGAAAGGACTACTACGATTTGAAACTCGACGACCGGGCTTTCAGGTTTGACCTCAAGCCGCCCTGGGAAGTGCGCCAGACTGAATAACTGCGCTGGAAAGGAAAACCCCCGCCGGACAATCCGGCGGGGGCTTTTGCTTCTGCCAATATTTTTAATTTTATCCCTCCAGAGTCACTTCCTCCCCGTCCTTCACCTCCACGAAACGCTTGCCCTGGATCAGCGTGCCCGCCGGGATCACGACCCGGCCGCTGCCGTGCACGTGGACCTCGAGCTCGGCCCCGTCCGCGAGCGTGACGTCGTCGCCGATCTCCGCCTTGCCCGCCTTCTCCAGCACGAAAGTGAGCCAGCGGTCGGAGCTCAGTTTCACCTCGCCGTATTCGTTCTTGATGTCGAGGATGAACACGCTGCCTTTTCCCACGTGGAAGTTCCGGCCCAGGAGCACCTGGGACGGGTGGCCGGTGAGGGCCACCTGGCAGCCTTCCTCCAGCACCCAGCCGTCGCCCACGTATGCTTCCGCCAGGTCCTCGGCCTCCAGGGCGAAAGCCGGGCTGAACTCCACGAAAGCCCTGGCTTCCCCGGGCTGAAGGATACTGTACGCATGGTCCGCGGCCAGTTTCAGGCTGGCGAGGCTGGCTTTGTCCGCCATTACGCCGATCACGCAGGTCCGGCTGAACAGCTCCACCAGGTCCGGCTGCAGCTTGCCCTCGCGCATGGCCTCCACTTTTTCGCAGAACCGCCGGACATCCTCCTCCAGGGTGGTTCCAACGGCAGCCGGAACCAGCCGTTCCTCGCAGAGTGCGGCGTAGTCCCGCAGGCTGCCCTCGACAGTCTGCCGGGCCAGGGAGGCCCCCTGCCGTTCGAGCCAGCGCATGTTGCGGGTGCAGAGGGCGCGGATCACGGTGGCCGGGCTGTCGCGGCCCACCGAATTCTTGGTGGGCATGAACTGCTCCTCGCGCGGGATCTCCTTGACGTCAACCGCCTCGGCCGGCACCTGCTGGATGATGTGGAAGGTGAAAGTTTCGAACTTATTGCCTTTCTTCCTGCCCCACTGGGTGGGGACTTCCTTGCCGCGGTACATGCAGAGCGGCAGGTGATTGACCTTTTCCATGGCGGCCAGGTCCATCAGGAAGACGTTGACGTCGCCGTGCTCGAACAGCAGACGGTCCGGGTCGTCCGGGTTGGTCTGCTCAGCCAGGGCCTTTGGGAACACGTTGTACTCGATCTTGTCCAGGGACCGGCTGCCCTCCACCCGCACGATCATCCCCACCCGCTCGAAAGCGTCCACCTTTTTCACTACGCCGAATGTGAGTTCACAGCCCAGCCGGTAGTGGCTGCCGATCATCCGTGGCAGGACGATGTCCGACACCGGGTTGTCTACGTTGGAGAAGCCCACCATGTCCACCCCCTGGCCGCGCAGCCAGGCGAAGAGGTTGTCTGCCCCCCGGTAAGGCGTGTTCCACAGCGCCTTGAACAGCCCGCCGTTGCCGTTCCCGCTGAACGCCAGGTGCCCCCGGTCGTCCTCGACGATGATCCGGCCCCGGTCGTCCAGCACCGGGTTCATGCCGTGGTCAAACAGGACGATCGCCGATTCGAGCGCGGGGTAGAGAGGATGGGTGGTGATAGAGGTGAGGGAGGCTTCGCGGGTGGTGTCGCTCAGCATGAACATCAATACGGGCAGGCGGTTAACCCGGGCGCCGAGCGCCAGGGCCTGTTCCATGAACAACCCGTACAAGGTCTTGCCCAGCACGGGAGTGATCGGTAATTGGCCCTTGGCGCAGGCCTCGTCGAAATGCCGCATCTGTTCGTCCGCCACCTTGTAGCGGCGCCTGAACGGCAGGGAGTCGTAGATTTCCTGCAGCACCTTCACCAGCCGCGAGCCCGAGCCTCCGGCCGGGATGAGCCAGGCCGCCCGGCCGTCGATCAGGGCCTGCCTGCCGATTTCCTCCTCGCCGGCCAGGTCCGGCTGCTGCTCGTCCCGGGTGCGCATGGGCATCGGCCTGATCGAGGTCTCTGCCAGCGCGACAGTCTCGCCCCGTCCGGTAATGATCCCGATCGCCTCGTCCACCACCTCCCAGTCGATCTTTTTCAGCTGGTCGAGCAGGGTGCGGCGATAGCTTTCGCTTCTGGTTTCCCAGCCCTCGAACAGATGCTCCTGGCCGTGCGCGAACGCGCTCTCGACCAACTCCACAGCGTCCTCGACCTCGTCAGGCAGGAAGGCCAGGACGCCGGCTTTATCCACGTTGACAGCCAATTGTCTTGTTCTCCACTTCCCTTTTGTTTATGCCGGTGGTTCTTCCTGCGGGTCTTACGGATTGAGATACTTCGCCAGCCAATCGCGGATCGTTTCGTGCCAGATGCGGCTGTTTTTCGGATTCAGCACCCAGTGGCCCTCGTCCGGGAAGTAGAGCAGCTTGGAATCGATCCCCATCCGCTGCAGCGTGGTGAACGCCATCAGCCCCTGTTCCGGCGGCACGCGGAAGTCCTGTTCGCCGTGCACCACGAGCATGGGGGTGCGGAACTGGGCCGAAAAGCGGTGGGGCGACCACATCCGGTACAGGGTGGGATTCTCCCAGAGCACCCCGGCGAATTCCCATTCGGGGAACCAGAGTTCCTCCGTGGAAGTGTACATGCTCTCGCAGTTGAACACGCCGTCGTGGTCGACCAGGACCTTGAAACGGTCGGTGTGGCCGTTGATCCAGTTTATCATGTAGCCGCCGAAGGAGGCGCCGGCCGCCCCCAGCCTCTGGGGGTCGATGAAGTCGTAGTGGGCGAGCACCCAGTCGAGGCCGCGCAGCAGGTCGCGGTAGCACAGGCCGCCCCAGTCGCCGGTGATCTGGTCGGTGAACTTCTGGCCGTAGCCGGTGGAGCCCCGCGGATTGACCATCACGACCACGTAGCCCCAGGCCGCCCACATCTGGGCGTTCCAGCGGTAATGGAACTCATCGGTCCAGGAGCCCTGCGGCCCGCCGTGGATCCAGTAGACCATGGGGTATTTTTTGGCGGGGTCGAAAGCGGGCGGCCGGACGAGCCAGCCATGCACCGTCACGCCATCCTCGGCCGGGAAACGGAAGCCTTCGCCCGGCCGCATGTCCACTTCGGCCAGCAGCGGATCGTTCAGGTTGGTGAGGTTGCGCATCGAGGTGCCGTCGACATTCATCGCCACCAGCTCGGCCGGCTCGTGGAAACTCTGGCGCAGAGCCACCAGGGTCCGGCCGTCGGGGGAAATAGCCAGGCCGCTGAAAGACTTGCTGTCGGTCAGCCGGTCGATTTGGCGCTGGTTGCCGAACCCGGCGTTGACCCGGAAAATCGAAACCCGGCCTTCATCCTCGGCGGTGAAGTAGATAAACCGGCCGTGAGGGTCCCAGACCACTTCGGCAACGGAGCGGTCGAACCGGGCGGAGAGGTTTACCGCGCGGCCGCCGTCCAGCTCCCGCAGCCAGAGGCAGGTGCGGTCCGATTCGAAGCCTGGCCGCTGCATGGCCAGGTAAGCGAGGTATTTGCCGTCGGGGCTGATTGCGGTCAAGTTGTCGTTGGCCGGGTTGGCGGTGAGCTTGGCCAGGCCGGTGCCGTCGAGGGCCACCCGCCAGATATCGTTGTTGGTGCTGACAGCCACCATCGGGTCGCGGTTGGCGACGTAGTAAGCGTACCGGCCTTTCGGGTCCACGGCGTAATCGGTACTGCTGCCCAGGCTGACCGGCGGGCAGTCGACCAGGCCCGGGGTGAGGTCCAGCGGCGGGTCGTCACTGTCGAGCCGTTTGATGAAGAGGTGGGACCAGCGGCCGTTGCGCCAGTGATCCCAGTGCCGGAACATGAGCTTGTCGATAAGCCGCGCCCGCACGCTGGAGGAGCCTGGATCGGTCACGACCGAGGCGCTGTCGGCCAGCACATCGGCGTGGAAAAGCAGGTACTTGCCGTCCGGGCTCAGCGCTCCGCCATTGGTGCCGCCGGGAAAGTCGGTCAGCCTGGCCGCTTCCCCGCCGCCTGCCAGGGGCAGGCGGTAGAACTGGCGGCTGCCGTGGCGCGTGGAGGCGAAAATCAGCGCCCGGCCATCGGGGGTGAACAGCGGGTCGGAATTACCCTTGCCGCCGGTGGTGAGAGCGCGCACAGGACCGCCGGCCAGCGGAACAAGGTAAATGTCCTTGCTGGATTCGTAAGTTCCGGGATCGATAGTGGTCTGGACGTAAGCTACCCAGCGGCCGTCCGGCGAGACCGCCGGGCTGGACAGGCGCTTGGCCCGGAGCAGGTCATCGAAGGCGAGGGGTCTGCCCTGGCCGGCCGCCACGGACCAGGCGAGCGTTACCAGTACACCGACAACAGAAAAAATTTTTCGAGCCATGGCTCTCTCTCGCTCCTTGCACCGGTTATCGGGTATCGGGCTGAAAGGGACCGGGGCGGCGATCAGCGGAGCACCCCGGTATTTTTCACGTATTCTTCGGTCGGATGACGGCTGGCAGCCGAACGGCGGATCGCCACGGGAGCGTGGTAGCGCCAGCCGGTCAGATAGACCAGTATGCCGCCCACCAGCAGCAGACTCGCGACCCGGTACATCAGGTAATAGTCCCAGATTTCGGCGGTCCGTCCCAGCACCGGGCTCATCGCCATGGTGCTCAAGTCGAAGCCGAGCATGTAGAGGGACAGTGAGGTGCCGCGGTTCCGGGCCTGCGAACTGTCGAAAGTCAAGGTACTTAGCGAGGGAAAGATATACCCGTGCCCGGTGCCTGTCAATACGCCCACCAGAACCAGGCCGAAGCTGTCGTGGGCCACCGAGGCCGCGTAGAGGCCCACGGCGATTATGGTCAGCGAGAGTACGATGGCGATCCGCCGGTCGATCCGATCCAGCAGCCTGCCGGTGGTCAGCCGCAGCAGGATCACCGTGACGGAATAAGAGAGGAAGAAGCTGCTGGGAGCGCCCAGGTTCTTGACGTTGGAGAAATCGGAGACGAAGCTGAACACCGCGGTGTAGGCCAGGCCGAACACGATCGAGGGTATCATCAGGTAGACCATGGTCGGGGAACGCATAACGCGATGCCAGGGATCGGGCCGCAGGTGCTGTTCGTGATGGTTGGCGTCCGGCTGCATCCGCAGGCTGACCAGAAACGCGCCGGCAGTCCAGAGCGAGGCGGTTCCGAACAGCAGGCGGTAGCGGTAGGCCGGAGCGAAGGGGAGCGCTTCGAGCAGCCATTCGCAGAGGAAGGGGCTGAACGCCTGGGCCAGGAAACCGGCCGCCCCGTACACCGCCACCGCCTCGGCCCGCCGGCCGTCCGGAGCTTTTTCGGCCACGTAGGTCACGATCGCGGTGAAGTAGATCACCATGGCGGCCCCGGCCCCGGCGCGCACCACCAGCAGAAAAGGGCCCGCCTTTTGTGCGAAGGCCGGCAGGGCGCTGGCGATGGTGAGCAGGCCGAGTCCGGTGATGACCATCCGCCGCCGGCCCAGCCGGTCGACCCAGGCGCCGGTGGGCAGCCGGAAAAAGATCGCAGCCGTGGCCGGAGCGCCCATCACCAGCCCGATGATGAACTCCTCGCCGCCGGTCAGCCGGATGAACTGCGGCAGGAAGTAATAGATCCCGAACGAGCCCATCGCCAGGAAGTGAACGCAGAGGATCCAGATAAATTCGGCGTTGAACAGCTTCTGTTCCCCGTTCTGCACGGTTTCCTGCATTTCGTCTGGAATTCGCCTGGTTCGGGAAAGCTGGAGTCACCGGTCGCGGCCGGGACAGCCGGCGGACGAAAAACTTAAAAATAAGGATGGGGCCGGAATAAGACAAGAAGAGGGGCCGATTTGGGAGAAACACCGGAGTCTCTTGAAGCCGCCGGCTGTAACCAGTACATTGATTGAGCCAAAATATTAATTGAAAATAAATTCGCGTTACCGAACTCGTTCGGCCGGCGGGTCAAGGCGATAGGGAACTTAAGGGAAAATGGAGTTTAGTATGCAGGTACTGAGAATGTTTTTAGTTCTTGTTTTACTGGGCCTAACCGGTTTGTTCCGGCAGGCTGATACCGGCCTGGTAAATCCCGGGCAGGCGGCGGCTGCGGAAGTTTCAGCGGATGGATTCAACTGGAGCTCCTACGCACGGCTGCTGCGGATTTACACCGATGGCCGGGGACTGGTGAACTACCGGCGCCTGGCGGATGACCGGGAGATCCTGGACAACGTGGTCGCAGACCTGGGAGCGGTTCCGGTGCGAGAGTTCTCATCCTGGGACGATCAGAGCCGGATGGCCTTTCTGATTAACGCCTACAACCTCTTTACCATCCGCGCGGTGGTGGATAATTACCCGATCAAGCGGCGGCTGTTGATGGGCCTGCTTTACCCGGCCAACAGTATCCGCCAGATCGCCGGCGTCTGGGACGAGCTGCGGTTTCAGCTGCTGGGCTCTGAGGTGACGCTCGACCAGATCGAGCACGACCTGCTGCTGGGCGGTTTCAACCAGCCGCGCGTGCACATGGCGCTGGCCCGCGCATCGAGGAGCTGCCCCAGGCTGCGGGGCGAGCCTTACACCGGCGGCCAGCTCGACAGCCTGCTGGAGCACCAGACCCGCGGCTTCCTGGCCGATCCCGGCAATTTCGCCATCGACCCGGAAAAAAAGACAGTCAGCCTCAGCCCCATTTTCAAAACGTACGGGGAGGATTTTCTCCGGCGCTACGCCAGCCAGGCCCAAGCCATGGGGCTGTCCGCGGCCGAGCTGGCGGTTATGAACTTCGTCAGCCGCTACGTGAGCCAGCAGGACCAGCGTTTTATCAACAGCGGGGGTTATCAGCTGGAATATCTCGACTACGACTGGTCGCTGAACGAGCTGGAAGACGCCAGGTGAAGGGACCCGGGAGCGGTCAGTCCGCTTCCGGCTCCGGCTTGCCTGGAAGCGCTGAAAGTTTTATCGTGTATGGGGACGCCGGCTGGAGAATGACAATGATTGACTATCGCAGAGTCCGGCTGGCCGGCGTTTGCCTGGCTGGAGTCCTTCTATTTGCCGCCTGCGGCGGACCGCATTCGGAAAAGGACCGGGAGATAATGAGCGGGAACGGAAAACAGAAGCATGGCCGGCTCAACCGTCTGCAGTACAGCAAAAGCCCTTACCTGCTGCAGCACGCGGACAACCCGGTGGATTGGTATCCCTGGGGCGAGGAGGCCTTTGCCAGGGCGGAGAAGGAAAACCGGCCGATTTTTCTCTCGATCGGCTATTCCACCTGCCACTGGTGCCACGTGATGGAGCACGAATCGTTCGAGGACAGCACGATTGCGGCGCTATTGAACGAAGCCTTCGTCTGTATTAAGGTGGACCGCGAGGAGCGGCCGGACATCGACAAGGTATACATGAACGTCTGCCAGATGCTCACCGGCACCGGCGGCTGGCCGCTGACGATCCTGTTGACCCCGGAGCGTACGCCCTTTTTCGCCGGCACCTATTTCCCCAGGACCGGCCGCTCCGGCCGGATCGGCATGGCGGAGTTGATCCCGCGGGTCAGCCAGTTGTGGCAGACCCGGGCCGGGGACCTGAGGGGCGATGCGGACAAGATCGTCCTGGCGCTGAAAGAGGTCGAAATGACCGCTCCGGGCCGGGAATTAACCGAAAGCGTCCTGGCTCAGGCGGCCGACTCGCTGGCCGGCCGGTTCGACAGCACTTACGGCGGATTCGGGGAGGCGCCCAAGTTTCCCACCCCGCACGTATTGAACTTTCTCCTGCGCTGGTGGCGGCGCAGCGGCGACGACCGGTGGCTGGGGATGGTGGTCAGGACCCTGGAGGCGATGCGCCGGGGCGGAATCTGGGACCATGTCGGCTTCGGCTTCCACCGCTACGCCACCGACCGCCAATGGCTGGTGCCGCATTTCGAAAAGATGCTCTACGACCAGGCTCTCATCGCTCTGGCTTACCTGGAGGCGTACCAGGCCACCGGCCGGCAGGACTTCGCCAGCACGGCCGGGGAGATTTTCACCTACGTGCTGCGCGATCTGGCCGCACCCGGGGGCGGGTTTTACAGCGCCGAGGACGCCGACAGCGATGGCGAGGAAGGCAGGTTCTACCTCTGGCGGGAAAGCGAGCTTGCCGAGGTGCTGGGCGAGGGGGACGAGCGGATCGCGAGCCGGGTATTCAACACCGGCAGCGAGGGCAACTTCACCGGGGAAGCGGACGGAGGCCCCGCCGGAGCCAATATCCTGCATCTCACCCATGAACCCGCCGAACTGGCCGGGGAGCTGGGGCTGGAGCCCGCCGAACTTGAGCGCAAGATAGAACAGATCCGCGGCAAGCTCTTCCAGGCCCGGGCCGCCAGAACAAGGCCGGGGCTGGACGACAAGGTGCTGACCGACTGGAACGGCCTGATGGTAGCCGCCCTGGCCCGGGGGGCCCTGCTCCTGGATAACGATAGCTACCTGAAGGCGGCCGGAACCTGTGCGCGCTTCATCCTCGACCGGATGACCGACAGCCGGGGCCGGCTCCGTCATCGCCTTGCCCGGGGCGAGGCCGGAATCGACGGCAACCTGGACGATTACGCGTTCATGATCTGGGGCCTGCTGGACCTCTACGAGGCGGATTTCGATCCGGCCTGGCTGGAGGCGGCCGTACGGCTGCAGGAACAGGCTATCGCCCATTTCTGGGACCCGGCGGGAGGGGGCGCTTTCTATTTCAGCGCGGACGACTCCGAGGAGTTGATCGCCAGGCAGAAGGAGCTTTACGACGGCGCAGTGCCGAGCGGCAATTCGGTGATGGCGGCCAACCTGCTGCGCCTGGCGCGGATTACCGGCAACAGCGGCTGGGAAGCCAAAGCTGATTCCATAGGCCGGGCTTTTGCCGGTACGATCGTCCGGGCGCCGAGCGCGTTCAGCCGCTACCTCTGCGCCCTCGACTTCGCCCTCGGCCCCTCTTTCGAAGTGGTGGTGGCCGCCGGCGACGACCCGCAGGCCGCACTGGAGATGGCCAGGGCCTTGCAGAAACCGTTCGTGCCGGCCAAGGTGGTCCTGTTCAAGGATAAAAAGAGCGACGCCAGGCTGGCCGGACTGGCCGAATTCACCCGGCCGCTCGCCGGAATTGACGGCAAGGCCACGGCCTATGTCTGCCGTGACTACGCTTGCGAGCTGCCGACCACCGATCCGCAGAAGGCGGTCGAGCTCTTGACAGCCGGGGAGCATCGGTAGCCGGCGACTGTACGACTGTAATGGTCGGCCAGAATAAATTTCCGTAACCCGGGAGCCAGGAAGAAAAATGACCAATCTCGTGTCGCATACACATGTACCGAAAGGGGAGTATTACTGCGTCGAAAACCAGCTCGCTCCCTGCGGCGTGGTGATTTTCGGCGCCTCGGGTGACCTCACTCAACGTAAACTGTTGCCCGCGCTGCTGAACAGTTACCAGCGGGGTGTGCTTTCCGATGGCTTTTTCGTCCTGGGCTGCGGTCGCAGCCAGCTCACGGACGACGCGTTCCGCGACTCCCTGGCCGGGATGCTCGAGGAAGGCCGCGAGCCGGACGCCCAGGCGATGATCCACATTTTCCTCAAGCGCTGTTATTACGTGGCCGGCGGCTACGACGACGCGGATTTCTACCAGCGGCTCCAGAATCGGCTGGGAGAGCTGGAGGCCAAGTATCCCACCGGCGGCAGGCGCGTGTTCTACCTGTCCACGCCGCCCAGTCTTTTTCCGGTGATAGTGCGCCGGCTGGGCGAAGCCCGTCTGACCCTGGAGGACCCGAAGGCCGGCCGCTGGGTGCGGGTGGTGGTGGAAAAGCCTTTCGGCCACGACCTGGACAGCGCGGTCAAGCTGGACAACCAGCTCTACGAAGTGCTCGACGAGAAGCAGATTTACCGGATCGACCACTACCTGGGCAAGGAGACCGTGCAGAACATCCTCGTCTTCCGCTGCGCCAATGCCGTGTTCGAGCCGATCTGGAACCGCAATTACATCGACCACGTGCAGATCAGCGTGGCCGAGACCCTGGGTGTCGAGCACCGGGCGGGCTATTTCGAGCAGGCGGGGCAATTGCGGGACATGTTCCAGAACCACATGATGCAGATTCTGGCCCTGATGGCGATGGAGCCGCCTTCCGGCTTCGATGCCGACCGGGTGCGCGACGAAAAGGTGAAACTCCTGCGCACGATCCGCCCCATCCCCCTCGACCGGCTGGACGAAACGATCATCCGCGGCCAGTACGGCCCGGGGGAGATAACAGGAGCCAAGGTGCCGGGCTACCGTGAGGAGGAGGGCGTCGATCCGCAGTCGCGGATCGAAACCTACGTCTGCGCCAAGCTGCTCCTGGACAACTGGCGCTGGCAGGGAGTGCCGTTCTACCTGCGTTCGGGAAAACGGCTGCCGCGGCGGATCAGCGAGATAGCCATCACCTTCAAGAAAGTGCCCCATTCGATGTTCGCCGGCGTCCTGGCCGAAAAACTCGATCCGAACGTCCTGGTGATAAACATCCAGCCCGAGGAAGGCGTGTCGCTCACTTTCCAGGCCAAGCGGCCGGGACCGCGGGTGGAGCTGGTTCCGCTGACCCTGGACTTTCATTACCGCGACGTCTACAGCCGGGGCCTGCCCGAGGCCTACGAGAGGCTCCTGATGGACTGTATCGCCGGCGATCAGACCCTGTTCATCCGCCACGACGAAGTGACCGTGGCCTGGAGCCTGCTCACGCCAGTGCTCGATGCCTGGAGCGAAAACGGAGGCGCGCCTTACACTTACCGGTCTGGGAGCTGGGGGCCGGAGGAAGCCGACCGTCTGCTGGAAAGCGGCAACCGGACCTGGCGGCTCCTGGAAGGAGCGATGCTGCCCAAGTGAGGTCTGGTTATGGCCCAAGCCGAAGTTAAAATTCTCGAGGATGCGGAAAGCCTAAGCCGCGCTGCGGCTGAATTCGTGGCCCGGACCGCGGAATTGGCCGTACGCTCCGCGGGCAGGTTCAGCATCTGCCTTTCCGGCGGCGGCACTCCCAAAAGGCTCTATGAGCTGCTGGCCGCCTCCCCTTTCGCCGAAAGCTTTCCCTGGCAGAGAAGCCTGGTCTTCTGGGGCGATGAACGTTTTGTCCCGCCAGGACATCCGGAAAGTAACTACGGCATGACCCGTGCGGCCATGCTCGACCGGGTCCCGCTGCCTGCCGAAAACGTTTTCCCCGTGCCCACGGTCGGAGTGCGGTCAGTGGAGGAAGCGGCCCGGGGTTATGCCCGGACGCTGGCGGAGGTTTTCGCCGATACCGGGCCTGGGAAGCCGTCCGGGAGGAGCGAATTCCCCGGATTCGACCTGGTGCTGTTGGGTATCGGGGTGGATGGCCACACCGCTTCGCTGTTTCCCGGCAGCCCGGCCCTGGAGGAAAAATCGGGCTGGACCTCGGCTGTGAGAGCTCCCCGGGGATACGACATCACCGAACGGGTGACCCTGACTCTGCCGGTAATCAATAGTTCCGCCTGCGTGGTTTTTCTCGCCTCCGGCAGCGGCAAGCGCGAAGTGGTGAACTCGGTCATTCATCACCGGCCAGAGGCGGCCGGCCGCTATCCTGCGGCCCGGGTTGATCCTGCGGCCGGGGAGCTCCACTGGTTCCTCGACGCCGAGGCTGCCTCCTGAACTCTGTTTTCAGTAGCAACATTCACAGTTTTATGTCTTTACCTGCGCCCGCTGCTGGATCGAGTTCGGTTTCCGCGCACCACCCGGCTCAACCAGCTCGCTGATTTTCTTCTCGCTGGCGGCCTGCCGCCGGAAAAAACCGCCGGAATCGCAGGGCGGGATTGATTTTCGGAGTTTATTGGAATAAAATCACCCGGAGACGGCACTGTAAAGGTGGAGCCACGCTCAGGGTGAAATGAGCAGGGAGCTCTTTGACGATACATGTCACCCAACGAAGATAGGAAGGACTTTTACGAGCTTCTGGTGCGCAGCCACGCGGCTGATCTTTATCGCTTCGCTTACCGGCTTTGCGGTGAGCGGGAGACCGCTGCCGACCTGGTGCAGGAAACCTACAGCGAGGCCTGGCGGTCGCTGCCGAGTCTGAGGCAGCCGGAAAAGGCCCGCTCCTGGCTCTACAGCATACTCCGTTACCGTTACGCGCACCTTCAGCGGGACAAAGGACGGCGCGAAGTGAGGGTGGGGCCGTTGGAGCTGGCCGAAATGGCCGTGGACGAAAAGAGCTCCGGCCTGCTCGATTCGATTGCCAGCCGGGACCGGCTCCAGAAAGCGCTGGATGAACTGGGCGACCGCTTCAAGGAACCGTTCCTGATGGTTTTTCTCGAGGGTTTGAGCTGCGCGGAGACTGCCGAAGTGCTCGGCGTGCCGCTGGGCACCGTGCTGAGCCGGATTCACCGAGCACGTAATCAGCTCCGGCGCTGCCTCGACAACAATGAAAACGAATAATCTGCAGTTTTCAGGGCGAAATAGGAAATGAGTAACCAGGACATACTCCGCAACCGTATGCTCGAAGCTTCTTTCCTGGAACCGGGCGATCCCCGGCGGGAGGAAGTCGAGCAGACGATTGCCCGGGAGGGCGGCTGGGCCGGTGAAGAATGGGTGAAGCTGCTCGAGGAGAACCAGCGCTTGAGCCGGGAAGTGGCCTGGGTGGAACTGCCGGCCGGTCTGGAAGAAAGACTGCTCGCCATTGGAGCCCGTGCCGGCCGGGCGGCCGCGATCGAGAAAATGCTGGGCAGCCGCGCCTTCCTGCGCGTGGCCGCGGTGGCGGTCCTGACCGTGGCAATAGGCTGGGCCGCCAATCTTTACCTCAGGCGCGCCGGGCCTGTGCATGAGATCGAAACCATAGCCGTGCTGGCGCTGAGTAACCACGTCACCAACCCGGACGTCACCGTTATCACTCTCGACCCCCAGTACCTCGAGGAACACCTCCGGGCCGCAGTGCCTTTCGAGATCGTGATGCCGGCGGTCAATAACCTCAGTCTGATCGGCGGCCGCTCGGAATCGTTGGGCACTCATCCGGTGGTATACACCAGATGGGCCAGCGGTGACGGTCGCTGCAGTCTCTATCAGTTCCGTTCTTCCGATTTCAATCTACCCGAACAAACCGGAAAGGAGGTGATACCCGGTTCCAGAGTTAACTGTCCCGTGGCGCGGGACAAAAACTGCGACGTCGTGATCTGGACTGAAAGCGGCCGCGGCTACGCCCTGGTCGCCGACAGCCGGAACGCGCTTAATTGTGTTTCGAACCGCGGCGCAAGGCCGTGATATCCGTCAACTGACGAGCGATCGAGACGCTCGAGGAGGCTCCATGTGTAGAAAAAATCTGATAATGAGGATCGCATTTGTTATGACGGCGGTAGTATTCGCCTTTGCTACCATCCAGGCGCGGGCCGAGGAGTGCTGTTCGGGCTCCAAGACCGCCTCGGCAGATTGCAGCAAGAAAGCCGTTCAGTCCGCCTCGACCACCGCGGCCGGTGAATCCTGCACTTCCGCTAAGCAGACCGCCAGTATCGACGCCAAGGTGCTGAAGAACATCCAGCTGGCCGCCAACAGCGGTGATTTCGCTAAGGTGGCAGCCTGCGCTACGACCCGCGAAGCGCTCAAGAAGATCACCGCCGACGGCAGCGCCAACTTCTGCGAAGAGACCCGCGCCTGTGTGACGCAGGCTCTCGAGAGCGGCGACTTCTCCAAGGTGGCCGCTTGCACTGAAACCCGGGCCAACATCCAGAAGGCTCTGGCCAGCTACGCCCTGGAAAGCCAGGGAGTCTGTTCGAAGAGCTTGCACGAAATCCAGGCCGCCGCTGAAAGCGGTGACTTCTCCAAGATAGCGGCTTGCGAAGTCAGCCGGGCCACCCTGAAGAAAGTGCTCGCCTCCACCAACACCCTGGATGCTCAGCACAAGGACCTGGTGGTCAAGGCTTCCGAATGCGGCGATTTCAGCGCAGTCTCCAAGTGTTCGGTGACCCGTGATCAGCTCAAGCAGGCCATTAACGAGTACACGGATCAGGCCGTTCAGACCGCTTTGAAGGACTGATCGGGTGCGCACGAAGGCCCGATCGGCTCTGGAGGCGAATCCGGGAAGCGCTGTGGCCTTGAGACAGGGCAAAGCGAGGTAAACAACTGCTTTTCGGATGAGCCTCTAAAACGTGGTAATAAGGGCCGCCGGCTGTTGCCGGCGGCCTTAATTATTTATTACGACATCGAGGCCGCAGAGTGAATTGATCTCGCCCCGCTTACTGCACGAGAGCGCCAAAATAATCCCGATAACCACCAAGGCGGTGAAAACCGCTGATTCTGAAACCGAACTCGAATCCAGCTTGTCTAATCAGGAAGACGTGAACACATTCCCGATGGTCTATTCACCCTCACCTGAATTGGAAATGGAGGAATAAATGAAGTTCGGTAAGGTATCAGGGCCGAGTGGTTTGATGGCGGTTTTTCTATTGCAGGTTTTTTTCAATTCATCGGTGATGGCCAAGAATGCAGAGAACCATGAGGGAGCGCGTGTCCGGGTATCGGTAGACCCGAGGATCGAGTTACTGTCGGTGGTCCAGTACCTCAGTGATTACAAGGGTTTCGACGGCAGTCCGGTTCTTACGAGTTTGGAATTTCGTTATAAACGGGAAGCGCTGTCTTATTTTTCCCCGTATAAAGATCATCGAGCCGTAAGCCTTTTCAAGGAGATGAGTGGTCGCGGCTTCTGGTATAGCCATCCGCCTGCCGCCCTGCTGCATTATTCCGATCCACCCGAACTGGCGGAACAATGGCCTGTCGATGACTTCACACTGAAAATGGCCGAGGGCAAGGAAAAGCTGGATGAATTCATCGAACAGCTTCGATCATTCGCCCTGGAAAGCCGTTTTATGGAGTTTTTCCAAAACCATGAAAAGGATTATGCGGTCATAGTGGAGGCGTTCACAGTTGACGACCAGGGTGAATTTGTCAAATATCTCGAAGATTTCAACGGTTACGGCCAAGGCAGCTACCATATAATTCTATCACCTTTTTTACACCCGGGAGGTTATGGTCCACGGGTCAGAGTGAGTGATGGCCGGTACGACTGCTACATGCTGACCGGCCCGAAGGATGTCAAAGACGATCGGCCGGTTTTCGGCCGGATCAAAGAGGTGAGGCGCCTCGCCTGGCACGAGTTCGGCCATTCCTTCGTCAACCACCTTACGGATGCTCACATTGCGGAACTGCTCGAACCGTGCGGCCTCCTGCTGGCTGATCAGCGGGAGGAAGTCGAGAAGGCGGGTATACCCTGGGAGATACATGTGGCCGACTGGGTCAGTGAAAACATCAACCGGGCGGTGGTAGGCAGGCTATGTAATCGAACGGAAGGGCCTGAAATGGCGGCCCGGGTTGTCCAAAGTGATTTCAGCTTCGGTTTCACTTTTGCGCCGGCGGTGTATAAATGCCTGGAGGCCTATGAGGGCGACCGTGACAATTACCCGACCCTTGCCGCTTTTTATCCACGGATTGTCGAGGTGTTCCGGCAGGGCGCGGCCGAATATAAGGCTTCTCGAAGTGATGAAAGATGAGCCGGCGCTGAATTTCCACATTGCAGCTCGACTCGGCTGCAAGGCCCACCGCTCCGGCGATGGGCCTTTTTATATGATCTTTGCATACCCCGGTTCTCCGTCAACGTGGCAGAACAGGTAAAAAAGTTGTAGTTTTTAGCACCAAAGCGGAAATCAAATCAAGAAAAAATTCAGGAGAAAGACATGTCCGCAATCGATACCGCCCGCTACCTCGAAATTTTCCGCAAGGAACTGTTCAAATCGGTGGTCCCGTTCTGGCTCGAACATTCGCTCGATAACCGGTACGGCGGCTACTTCAACTGCCTGGACCGCGACGGTTCGTTGTACGACACCACCAAGTACATGTGGCTGCAGGGACGGATGGTCTGGATGTTCAGCCGGCTGTACAACACGGTTGAAATGGACGGCCGCTGGCTCGAGGCGGCGGCTATCGGGGCGGATTTCATCCGCAGGTACGGGAAAGCCCCGGATGGCCGGGTCTATTTCAGCCTGACCGAAGACGGCCGGCCGGTGTTCATGCAACGCAAGATGTACTCCGAACTATTTTACAGCCTGGCCCTCGATGAGTTCTCCCGCGCCACCGGAGATAACCGGCTCAAGGAGGAGGCGGTGGCGATGTTCGAATTCGCCCTCGGCTTGGCCGAACACCCCGAAAGGCTGGGCCGGCCGATCCTGGCGGGCCAGCAACGGGCGTGCTCGCTCGCCGCTCCCATGATCCTGCTTTCCACCGCCAACCAGCTCACCGCCGGCGGCCAGGGGCCGGACTACGACGAGATGAAGAAACGCTGGGTCCGGGATATCCTCCTGCACATGGACCAGCGGCGCAGGATCGTCCTGGAAAACGTGGCCCCGGACGGATCGATGCTGGCCGGCAGCGAGGGCCGGCTGATGAATCCCGGCCACGCGATCGAAGCCGGCTGGTTCGTGCTCGAACACCTGGGAGCCGATGGCCCGGAGGATCTGCAGCGCGCCGCCCTCGACATGATCGAATGGTCGTTCGAGCGGGGCTGGGACGCTGAGTACGGCGGCATTTACTATTTCCTCGACAGTGAAAACCGCCCGCCGCAACAGCTCGAATGGCCGATGAAGCTCTGGTGGCCGCTGTGCGAAGCGCTCTACGGCCTTTTGCTCGCCTGGCGCCGCACCGGCGAGGACCATTTCGCCGATAAATTCGGCCGGGCCTGGGATTACATCGACACTCACTTCCGCGATCCCCGGTACGGCGAATGGTTCGGCTACCTCGACCGCAGCGGCAAGCCCACCCACCTGCTCAAGGGCGGGCCCTACAAATGCTTCTATCACGTGCCCCGCGCCCTTCTTTTCTGTATCAAGCTGCTCGAAGAGATTGCCTGAACCGGCTCTTGCCCCCGGCTTGAAAACCGGAGAAAATGACTTGACATAAACTGCGCCCGTACATATATTACTAATGAGAATTATTACTAATAGATTTTGAAGGGGAAAAATGATCCGGACGCCGGAAAGACGAATGACCAATCAGCGCCGGGTGGTCCTCGAAGAGCTGAGGAAACTGCGGACCCACCCGACAACCGACGAGCTTTACGGCCTCGTGCGCGCCAGATTGCCGCGGATCAGCCTGGGCACGGTCTACCGCAACCTGCAGGTGCTGGCCCGGGAGGGTGCGATCCGCTGCCTCTCCGATGGCAGCCGAATGCGCTGGGACGGCGCTCTGCACGACCATTACCATGTGCGCTGTTGTGTCTGCGGCAGAGTGGCGGACGTTCCGGCGCAGGCGGTCAGGGGCTGGAGCGCGCCGGTGGCCGAGCCGAATAATTTCAGAATACTGGGATTCAAAATGGAATTCCTGGGAATTTGTCCGGAATGCGATTCCGGGGACAAGGGGGTCGATATCGCGGAAGAAATGCAGGGAGTTTATCGTCTGGATGCAGGCAGCGGCTCAGGAGCTATAGTTGAAACACCGCCCGAGTGAAGTTAGCAGTCCTGACGGCGTTCTCTTGTGGCCGCGGCGCTGATATCTTATAATTTAGTACTTTCGGAATTGTTATCATACTCAGTATACATTTTAATCTGGAGGAATTGTCTCATGTTGAGCAAGAAGATACAGCAGGCCTTGAATGAACAGATCAACGAGGAATTCGGCTCGGCTTACCTGTACTTTGCGATGTCGAGCTGGTTCAAGGCGCATAACCTCGAGGGATTTGCCAGTTGGCTGCAGGTCCAGGCTTCGGAGGAAACGAAACATGCGCTGAAGATTTACGGTTACCTGCACGATCAGCGCGCCGATGCCGAACTGTTGGCCCTGCCCGCTCCCAAGAAGATCTGGAAGTCGGCGCTGGATGCCTTCGAGGATACTCTCAAGCACGAAAAGCACATCACCGGCCGGATCAACGACCTGGTGGCACTGGCCCAAGTCGATAAGGACAATGCCACCCTCGTCTTCCTGCACTGGTTTGTCAGCGAGCAGGTGGAAGAGGAAGCGAGCGCCCAGGTCGTGGTCGACAAGCTGAAGCTGGTGGCCCAGCATCCGGGCGGAGTCTACCTGATCGACCGCGAGATGGCTGCCCGCGCCTCCGCTTGAGGCCGCCGGGTTCGATCTTTGTCGAAGGGAGATGTCCGGATTCAGGGCATCTCCCTTTTTCTCTCCGGTACGCCTGACCACCTTCGGCTCAAAAGGAGGGCGTAATGAAATGCAATATCGGTACAGCGGATAAGACAGTGCGGATCGTTCTGGGTCTGGGGATAATCGGTGTCGGCCTGTATTTCAAATCCTGGTGGGGAATTATCGGCCTGCTGCCGATCCTGACCGCCGTGATCGGCTGCTGTCCGGCCTACCTGCCGTTCGGGATCAGCACCTGCAAGTCCGGGGACACACCCAGCCCGCCGCCGGCAGAATAGCGGGTTCGGCGGATAGTTTTTTCTGTGGATCGTGTTTCCTGTAACCGGGGTGGGACCGTGATTGTCCCGCCCTTTTTTTACCCGGCAACCGTCAGACGAACTTTGGAGGATGGGGAATGTTGAAAGTGGGCGATAAGGCTCCGGCTTTCACCGCGCCGGACCAGAACGACAAAACCGTTACCCTGGCCGGTTTCAAGGGGAAATGGATCGTGCTCTATTTTTACCCCAAGGACAACACGCCCGGCTGCACCACTGAGGCCTGCGAATTCACCGCGCAGAAGGCGGATTTCAGCGGCCTGGACGCGGTAGTGGTGGGCGTCAGCCCGGATTCGACCGGGTCTCATCGCGGGTTCATCGAAAAGCAGAAGCTCGGCCTCACCCTGCTGGCCGATCCCGACCACAAACTATTGGAGGCCTACGACGCCTGGCAGAAAAAAAGCATGTACGGCAAGGAATACATGGGAGTGCAGCGCAGCACTTTCCTGATCGACCCGGCCGGGAAGATCGCGCAGGTCTGGTCCAAGGTGAACGTGGCAGGCCACGTGGCGGAAGTGAAGGCCAGGCTGGCCGAGCTGCGGGCTTGAGAAACAATCCCGGGCAAGAGGAAAACAGCAAGGCCCCGGCTGATTAACCAGGGCCTTAGTGCTTTAATTCTCAATTACGGTGACGTTTTTATGATTCCAGCGGGTGAGTTGCCGTATAATACTTGCCGGACCTCAATTTTGTGTTCGTAATTCGAGCATTGCCAAAAAAGCACCTCATGTAGGGGCGCACCCGCGTGTGCGCCCGGATCCACCAGCGGTGGGCGGACACATGGGTCCGCCCCTACAGGCAGTCTAAAAATTTTTGAGACAGTCTTCGTTTCGAAGATTTTATATCTTGATAAATGTAAATGCCTTACGTAGCAGGGACACGGCGCGCCGTGTCCCTGCTCTTTCACTTCGCAATTCTACTCAGACCCTTCTCGCCTTAATCATTCCAGCACCATTTCCGCGCGGCTCACCGGCCCGGCCACTCCCGCCTGATTCACCGCCCGCAGGGCCAGGCGGTTGTTTCCCTTGGCGAGCGGCCATCTCAGCGCCGAGGGTTCGGCCACGGGCTGCCAGGGTCCCTCCCCCAGACTGGCCTCGTAGTGGGAGAAATCCGGCAGCCAGGTGTCGAGCGCCAGCAGGAGCGTCTGGCCCTCGTAGAGGGTGAGCCGGGCATCCACCACTCCCACCGTGTAGTAAACGTCCCCGAGGCGCTGGGTGGGATGGAACAACTTCTTCAGGTAACCGGTATGGGCATACAGGTTGTCTTTCCCCCCCTGGTACCAGATTCTGCCGGCATTGGCGCTGTCCTGGGGGAAGATGAACTTCGAGGGGCTGTCCTCTTCCCAGGTGGAATAGTCATCGGTGTAGAAGAGCCAGAAGAACAGGGCGGTCTCGTCTTGGTCCTTCAGGTCCCACCAGACTATCGCCGGGTCTTTATGCACAGTGTCCGGAGGCACTCCCACCACGTGGTCTACGCCTTTCCCGCCATCGGCCAGCCATTCGGCCCTTATTTCCCAGGCCGACAGCGGCACTCCGTTCTTTTCGTAATGCGCGTCGCTCTGCGAATCCATGTAGATCCACTTGCCGAGCTGGTTGGACCAGACCTCGGCGGCGCCGTGATGGCGGCTGCCCACGCCCCCGGGCTCGTGGTAGTGGTCGAGGGCGATTTTACGCGCCTGCCAGCCGAGAGCCAGGGCGCATTGGGTATAGGTGATGGCATAGTAGGAACACCAGAATTTCTTGCCGGCTGCGGCCTGTTCGAGAATTTCGAGGGCATTGTTGGCTTCCACGGTGGGCGTGCCGTTCTCGATCTTGGACCAGACCCAGTGCTTGAGCCGCATCTGGGCATCCAGCTCGTCCCGGGCGCCGGCGATCACTTCCGGCAGATGGTAGCGGGTGCGCAGTTCGGTGAGGACGCTGTCCGAATAGGGCAGGGTGCGGAACTCGACGTTTGAAGTCACGACTGCGGGGAAAGCCACATCGGTGCTGACCACGTCGAACCCGGCGGCGGCCGCATCGGAGGCCAGCCTGGCCGGCTCGAGCCGGCCAGGCTCGAACCGGACACTTGGGCCGCAGGCGATTAATGACGCCAGGGCCAGGGCCCAGAACATCAAGGTCAATCGGTATTGCATGTCAACCCCCGTGTTCTCTTTTCACATGCCGGCCGGCTGGTGGCGTTCGATAGAGACGTTGTCGGCCAGGATGTTGCGGTCCAGGGCATCGCCGGTGATGCCGCCCTTGAGGTGGCCGGAGAGAATGTTGCCGGTAATTACGTTGTCCCGGCTGGTGCCGGTGACCAGAATCCCGTAGCCCTGGGTCTTCTCCATTTCGGAATCGCGGAAATCGAAACAGCGGTTGCCGCTCAATACGCTGGAATACGTGTCCTCCACCAGGATACCCGGATAGCGGCCGGCATCGGAACGGGAGTTGTTTTCGCAAACGTTGTTCACCACCGTGTTGTTGCCGCCCCCGGTACACTGGATGCCGCTGCGGGCGTTGTTGTAGCAGAAGTTGGCGCTCACCACGTTGTAGCGGTCGCCGCCTTCTCCGCCCTCGCCCAGGCCGCCGATACCGTTCCAGCCGTTGTCGTGAAACCGGTTGCCGCTCACATTGGTGTGGCGGACCCGGTGGCAGAAATAGAGCCCGTCCCAGCCGTTGAAGCGGCCCACGTTGTTAGTCCAGCTTCCGCTGGTGACGCCGGTGCCGGGATGGAAGCCGTGCCCCAGGTTGTATTCGGAGAGGCATTCGTTCACGGTGGCGTTGTCGCCCATCTGGACGCTCACGCCATCGCCGGGGTAGCGCCGGACGTGCACCTTCTCGACGAAACTGTCGTTCACGTTGCGGAAGTGAATGGCGCTCACGGTAAATTCGTTCTTCAGCCCCTCGCGCTCGGTCATCCGGCCGTCGATCACCAGGTTCTCGATCCTGATCCGCTCCTGGTCGGTGGCGTAGATGGCCGGGAAGGTGTTGGCCACTCCGCCTTCAGCCTGGGGCGCGTAGTCGTGGGTGAGCTCGCGGTCGAGCTGAAGGGTGTTGCCCTCGATCCGGGAGATTATCGCATGGGTGCACCACCAGCCGTAGGAGCTGTCGCTGAACACGGTGACCTCGCTGCCCACCTTGAAGCGGCTCGCGTCCCTGACAGTCACCCGGTTCCGGCCGGCGGCGGCCGGCTGGACGATGTCCACTTGCAGGCAGGGGTCGCGGCGGGCGATAATCGTGTGCTCGCCCTCGCCCCGGAGCTGCACGCCCGTGCGCAGGGTGATCGAGCGGGAGATTTCGTAGACTCCGGCTGGAATTAGGATAGTCCCGCCTTCCGGGCCCAGGGCATCGACCGCTTCCTGGATCCCTGCGGTGGGCGAGCCGTTCTTTTTGAAGTCGGCGGCGCTGACAGTTTTACCCTGCGCGGCCAGATTGCCGGCCAGGGCCGCGGTCAGCAGGACAGACAGCCAAAGTGATACGGGAGCGGATTTTTTCATCCTTAACCCTCCGGTGCACGGTTATGCAGTGAAGCTGCGCATTGTGGTTTCGCTTAATCTTTGTGGCAGCTAAAGATAGGAACTCGTACGCCGGCCCACAAGGAAATCTTGACAGCGGCCGAAATTGTATATTATATTTCAGATACTCAATAAATTCGATCATATTAATGAACATTCGAAATATCCGGCTAATCAGTAAAATATTCAGGGGAATTGGCGGAACTGCCTTAGCGTCTGGGGGCAAAAGCGGATGGAAACAATTCGGCGGAGCATGGTCAAGTCGATCAGCTACCGGCTTCTCGGTCTGGCGATAACGGGAACGATCGTCTGGCTGATCACTGGAAAATTGGCAGTGGCGGCCACTATTGGCCTGATCGATACCGTGGCCAAGCTGGGCTGCTACTATGCCCACGAACGGGTCTGGAACAAGATCGGTTTTGGGAAGATCAAACCTCCCGAATACGAAATCTGAGATAGGAAGGGACGGCAAAATGGCGCAGGGAATTCTCGAAAAAGAGTTAAACCTTAACCGGGCCAATGCCGGTCTGGCGGGGCTGACCCCGCCCGATCGCATTCGCTGGGCCTGGGAGAAATTCGGCGGCGGACTGGTTCTGTCCACCAGTTTCGGCATGTATTCGGCGGTGATGCTGCACCTGGTGAAGACTGTCTGTCCGGAAATCCGGGTGATATTCGTCGACACTGGGTATCTGACACCACAGACCTACCGCTTCAAAAAACACCTCTCTGAGCTTTTCGGCCTGGCGGTGCACACCTACATTCCTCGCCGCACCCGGGCCGAACTGGAGGCGATAGACGGAGCTATCCCGGACAACTCGGCCGGCTGGGAGGGCCTGTACCGGGTGGCCCGGGAAGTCAAGGTCGAGCCCTTGGAAAGGGCGCTGGACGAACTGAAGGCCACGGCCTGGATCAGCGGGGTGATGAAAGGCGAAACCGCCGATCGAAAAAAATTCGACTTCATCATGCGGCGCAGTGACGGCCTGTACAAAATCCACCCGGTGCTGGACTGGGACTCCAAAGATAGCTACCGGTACCTCACCGGCAACGGCCTGCCGTTCAATAACGAATATACGGATATTTTCAAGCCGGACAGTAAAGAGTGCGGGATCCATCTGACCGGCATAAATCGGAGCTTGACATCCAGCGAGCTTTGAACCGGGAGTTTAAATCCGGCAGGGCCGACAGCCTGTCGCTTGCCGGCCGTTTTGATCATCCAACCGTACAGTGAAAGCTGAGAATTATTCTATGACTTCGCACCTTATCGATCCGCATGGCGGATCGCTGGTAAACCTGATTGTCAGCGACGAACGGGCTGCGGAACTGAAAGTCCGCTTGAAAGAAATGCCGGCCTGGGATCTTACTCCCAGGCAGATTTGCGATGTCGAGCTGCTGCTGAACGGCGGCTTCAGTCCGCTGACCGGCTTCCTGGGCCGGGAGGACTGCGAGCGGGTCTGCAGCGAAATGAGGCTGGCCGATGGTACGCTCTGGCCGGTTCCGGTGACCCTGGACGTTTCGGAAGAAACTGCGGCCACCCTGACCCCCGGCAGCCAGCTCGCCCTGCGCGACCTGGAGGGAATGACTCTGGCCGTTCTGAAGGTGCAGCAAATCTGGCGGCCGGACCTGGAACAGGAGGCCCGGCAGGTTTTCGGTACAGACAGTCCGGACCATCCCGGGGTCGACTACCTGCTGAACGTCTCGCACAAATGGTACGTGGGCGGGAGTCTCGAAGGGCTGCAGCTGCCTCATCATTACGACTTCGTGCAGTACAGGTTCACTCCGAGCCAGCTGCGCCGGCGCTTCGCCGACCTCGGCTGGCGCAAGGTGGTGGCTTTCCAGACCCGCAACCCCCTGCACCGGGCGCACCAGGAACTCACCTTCCGCGCGGCCCGAGAGCAGCAGGCCAACCTGCTCATTCACCCCGTGGTGGGTCTCACCAAGCCCGGAGATGTCGACCACTGCACGCGCGTGCGCTGCTACCAGGCCGTGCTCAAATATTACCCGTACAACACCACCATGCTCAGCCTCCTGCCCCTGGCAATGAGAATGGGCGGCCCCCGGGAAGCCCTTTTGCATGCGATCATTCGCAAGAACTACGGCTGCACCCACCTGATCGTCGGCCGGGATCACGCCGGTCCGGGCAGCGACAGCCGGGGCCGGCCGTTTTACGGCCCTTACGAGGCGCAGGAGGTGCTGCGCGAATATGAGAGCGAGCTCGGGATCCGGATGGTGCCTTTCCAAATGATGGTTTACGTCAAGGAGCGTGGGGAGTATCTGGCCGAGGATGAGTTGCCGAAGGGAGTCGAAGTTTGCAATCTCAGCGGTACGGATCTGCGCAAACGGCTGACCAACGGCCTCGACATCCCCGACTGGTTCAGCTTCCCGGAAGTCATCGCCGAACTGCGCAGGTCCTATCCGCCGCGCAGCCGCCAGGGCTTCACGATCTTTTTCACCGGCCTCTCGGGTTCCGGCAAGTCCACTATCGCCAACGTGCTGCTGGTCAAGCTGATGGAGATGGGCGGCCGGCCGATTACCCTGCTTGACGGCGACATCGTGCGCAAAAACCTCTCCAGCGAGCTGGGTTTCTCCAAGGAGCACCGCGACCTGAACATCCTGCGCATCGGTTTTGTAGCCAGCGAGATCGCCAAGAACGGCGGCATCGCGATCTGTGCACCCATCGCCCCCTACGATACGATCCGCAATAAAGTGAGGCAGGCTGTCGAATCCAAGGGCGGCGGTTTCATTCTCGTCCATGTCGCCACTCCACTGGAAGTGTGCGAGCTGCGCGACCGCAAAGGGCTGTACGCCAAGGCCCGTTCCGGAATTATCAAACAGTTCACCGGGATTTCCGATCCCTACGAAGAGCCGCGGGATGCCGAAATAGTGCTGGACACCACGGAGTTGACACCCGAGGAGTGCAGCCAGCAGATTATACTTGCCCTGGAGAAGGAAGGCTACGTCGGGCCGGACGGCTCAAGCTGAGGTGCGCCGATCGAAAGGCGGGATTTTAAAGAGCTGCTGAACCGGGTGGCGCGAATCGCCGTGGCAGCGGGCGAGAGGAT
>Ga0214473_10001631_pt1 | contig 29186 bp, 30 predicted proteins | sample RVTome_7_FD_203509 | JGI IMG/M metagenome (GOLD analysis project Ga0214473, IMG submission 203509) | Soil microbial communities from uranium-contaminated site in the Upper Colorado River Basin, Wyoming, United States - RVT98D197 | ecosystem: Environmental > Terrestrial > Soil > Contaminated >...
TACAAACAAGCAATTCAAGAAGTTGTTCAGATTCAAGATAAATACGAAAAAGTTGTTTTTCAACAATCGTACGACCAACCATATATATACTTTCTTTTTTATGAAAAGTACAACCCTGTCAAATATCAAAAACAGGCAAAATTAAAAGGTGGAGGCGTGGATGTTGGATTGGTTGAGCGCCTTGATAATATCTCATTCGAAGCATTCAGCTGGCCATATAGAACTGACAGAAAGAATACGCTTATCGTAGGCAATTCGGTTGGTATTCCTGCTGATATAAATGAGAATGACTTTCGACTAATAAAAGAAATAAAATATCCGGAGGGTTTTGAAACAGCATTTAGGATTGTTGAGGTTAAATAACAGTGTTTTTGTGTATGGTGGATGGTGTTAAGTGAAAACATGAAGAAAATAATATTGATATTGATATTGCTACTTGCGGCGTTATTGAGATTTTATCAGCTGGATAGTTATCCGGCTCTTAATGCTGATGAAGCGGCGATAGGGTATAACGCTTATTCTTTGATTGAGACTGGGAAAGATGAGCATGGAAACTCTTGGCCAATTCATTTTCAATCATTTAATGATTACAAACCAGGACTCTATTTTTATTTAGTTTTACCTTTCGTAAAAGTTTTAGGACTTAACGAATGGGCAGTCCGTATACCCGGCGCATTGTTAGGAGTAGCTACTGTGTTAGTAATCTATTTTCTAGTTTCTGAATTATTTTCTAAAGAAAATCACCAATCACCAAACACGCTACACCATACACTCGCAAGCTTAGCGGCGCTAATGCTTGCGATATCCCCTTGGCATATCCATTTTTCAAGAGGCGGGTGGGAGACAAATGTTGCGATTTTTTTCATAACTTGCGGTATTTGGTTATTTTTAAAAGCCATTAAAAATCCAAAGTTTTTCGCTATTAGTTTTTCGTTCTTCGTTCTTTCTCTCTATACCTATCATGCAGCTAGGATTGTGACACCACTAATGGTATTAGGATTATTATTTTGCTATCGAAAAGACATTAAAAGGAATTTAAAAATGATTGTAATGTCGGGTCTGATTGCACTATTTCTTCTTATTCCACTTGGTTTGAACTTAACAAAGGGAGCAGGTTACTCCAGAGCCGCGGGAGTAGGATTATTTGCAGACCCGGGTCCCTTAGCAAGAATAAATGAGCAAAGAGGTGAACATGGAAATTTCAAAGGATTAGTATCAATTTTACTCCACAATAAACCTGTAAATTATACGCTCGCATTTTTGGAAAATTGGGGAGAACACTTCGCTGGTGAGTTTTTATTTTTAACAGGAGATGAAATAGAGCGGAATAAAGTTCCGGAAACAGGACAGATGTATATAATAGACATTTTGTGGATGGTGTTCGGTGTATGGTGGATAGTGAAAAGCATAAATATGACAAAAGGTATGCAAGTAATCGTGTTATGGTTGGTTGTTGCACCTGTGGCAGCGGCGTTAACTTTTCAATCTCCCCACGCCTTACGAGCTCAGAATATGGTTATTCCACTTGTGATAATTTCGGCTTACGGTTTATTTTCAATCATTGGTTGGTTGAGGAAACAAAAAAGGTATTTTTTGGTCATTGGTCATTGGTCATTGGTCATTCTGATAGCTTGGCAGTTTACACGCTATCTGCACATGTATTATCTTCATATGTCTAAAGAATATCCATTTTCGTCCCAATACGGAGTCAAAGAGCTAGTGTCATACTTAAATAATGAAGGTGGAAAATACGAAAAAATTGTTGTAACTGATGAGTATGACCAACCTTATATACTTTTTCTTTTCTATCTTCACTATCCTCCGGAAAAATTTCAGGGAGAACACGCGTTAAGTGCTAGAGACAAATTTGGGTTTTCAACAGTAAGTAGTTTCGATAAATACACGTTTAAAGATATTGTGTTTGATTCTGATAAAGTTGATTATCCCAAGAGTTTGATTGTCGGAACGGATAAGGAAATACCAAATGAAGCGAATGTAGTTAAGGAAATTCATGGAACGAACGGATATAAGTATTTCGATATTGTAGCCAATTAGCACAATATCGTCCTGAGCGTAGTCGAAGGATCAAGTAGTAGCAAACTAAATTAGTGAGTCGTGTAAAGTGGATGGTGGATAGTGAATATTTCACAATACACTACACACTATTCACCAATCACTTTTATGAGGATAGGTATTATCGGCGCCGGTTTTACAGGACTGTCAGCAGCTTATCAGTTGGCAAAAAAAGGTCACCACGTGGTTATTTTTGAGCGTGAAGAAAAACCCGGAGGTCTTGCAATCGGTTTTAAAGAAAAAAACTGGAAGTGGCCGTTGGAGAAACATTATCATCACTGGTTTTATTCCGATTGGGATGTACGCAACTTGGCCAAAGAGATAAACCATAAAGTTTTGATTAGCCGTCCGACAACTTCGGTTTTTTTAGACGGTAGAACTTATCAGCTGGATTCACCTTTGAGTTTATTGATGTTTTCTAAAATACCATTTTTACAAAGGATTAGAACTGGAGCAGTACTTTCTTATTTAAAAACTACGTCAAACTGGAAGTCTTTAGAATCTCATACCGCAGAACATTTTCTAATAAAAACAATGGGAGAGACGTCTTGGAATGTATTGTGGAGACCTTTATTTGAAAAGAAATTCTCAAGATATGCGAAAAATATTCCGGCTTCATGGTTTTGGGCAAGAATAAAAAAAAGAAGTGCACAGCTTTGCTATCCTGAAGGAGGCTTTGAGTCGTTTGCACAAAATCTTGATGTTAATGTGAGAAAACTAGGCGGAGAGTTCTTATATAAAACAACTGTAAATAAAATTGCAAAGATTGGTAAAGACAAGTTAACGCTGGTAACAAATTTTAAGACGTTCGAATTTGATAAAGTTATTTGTACGCTTCCATCCCCGCTTTTTGCAAAAATTACAAGCGGATTCAGCCAAAATTATATTGATAGTCTTTTAAAGCTGGAGGGCATCGGCGCAGTTAATTTAATCCTCAGTCTTAAAAAGAAATTTTTGGAAGATAATATTTATTGGTTGAGCATAAATGCTATACACTTTCCGTTTTTAGCTTTGGTTGAGCATACGAATTTTATAGACAAAAAGTATTATGGAAGTGAGCACCTTTTATATATTGGTAATTATCTTCCGCATGAACATGAATACTATAAAAAAGAAGCAGTGGATTTAATCAAGGATTTTTATCCATATCTTAAAACTATTAACCCGAAATTTGACGAAACGTGGATAAATCGCGCTTATCTTTTTAAAGCTCCTTTTGCCCAGCCAATTATTCCTCTCAATTATTCAAAGATAATACCTTCATTAATAACACCAATAGAAGGGTTGTATTTAGCTAACATTCAGCAAGTCTATCCATGGGATAGGGGAACGAATTATGCAGTTGAGCTCGGTAACAAAGTTGCCGAATTGGTGGTTGGTGGATAGTGGGTAGTGTATGGTGAATAAAACTAAAAAAATAATAAGCTTTGAGGATTTAGAAATATGGCAATTAAGTCATAAGTTATGTGTCTTGATTTATAAAATAACAAAAAAATATCCGAATAGTGAACTTTATACTTTAGTGTCTCAATTAAGAAGAGCTGCAATTTCAATACCTGCTAATATAGTTGAAGGATATTATCGAAATACCACTAAAGAGTTAATTCAGTTTTTATATCATTCAAGAGGATCTTGTGGTGAAGTAATATATTTTCTTATTTTATCCCGAGACCTTAAGTATATTTCGTATGAAGATTACAATGAATTAAGAGATGAATATAATATTCTCATAAGAAAAATAACTGCAATGATTAACAGTTTGAGAAATAGAAGATGAGCAAAACTCAAGTCAAACACAATACACAATACACCATACACAATACACTTAGTGTGGTTTTAGCCACGCGCAATGAAGAAGCAAACATCGGACCTTGTTTAGATAGCGTAAAGAGGATTGCCGATGAAATAATAATCGTTGATGAGACTTCAACTGACCGAACGAGAGAAATTGCCAAAAACTACGGTGCTAAAGTTTTTAAAGTTATACACGAACCAATATTCCACAAAACGAAACAAAAAGCACTGAATTATGCTACAGGTAATTGGATTCTTCTACTCGACGCGGATGAAAGGGTAACGCAAAAACTCGCTGATGAAATTAAAAAAATCATTAATTCTTCAAATACAGACCGATTAAAAAGAGTATTAACTTTACTACACACCGACCACAATACACTATCCTCTAAAAAAGCAAAGCTTTTTTTACGACACCAGCGATTAATTGAGGAAAGAGACCTGCCTGCCGGCAGGCAGGTGACTCAAAAAAGCGAGGAAATAGTGGCATTTTTCGTACCGCGGGTAAATTATTTCCTCGGAAAACCGTTAATTCATGCCGGGGTCTATCCAGACGGACAAATAAGACTGGTAAAACGAGGAAAAGCACGTTTTCCGGCTAAAAGCGTACACGAACAAATGTTGGTAGATGGAGAAGTTGCCTGGTTATTTAATGATCTGGAGCATCATGATTCTCCTACACTGCGTAGGTATTTAGAACGCATGAATCGCTACACCGACCTCCATGCTAAAGAACTAGAGCAAAAAAATGTTCCTAAAGATATTTTGCATTTCTTACTTTTCACTATCCACTATCCACTATCCACTTTTATGAACTTATACCTGCGACATAAGGGTTTTCTCGACGGAATTCGCGGCTTCTTGTGGTCAATTTTTTCAGCTCTGCATTTTCCCCTGGCTTATTTTAAATATTTGCAGCAAGGGGAGGTATAATACAAGGTATGAAATTGAAAGATAAGGTTGCAGTTGTTACCGGAGTGAGTGACGGGCTTGGTAGGGAAATTGCACTAAAGCTTGCGAAAGAAGGTGTTAGTCTCGCTTTATTGGCACGAGATGAAAACCGACTACAAAAAGTTGCTATAGAGGCAAGAAAATTAGGATCTCCCAGCGTAAGTTATTATATCTGTGATTTGGGGGATAGAAAACAAATAGAAGCGTCCGTAAAAACAATTCTTAGTGATTTCAAAGATATAAATATTCTAATAAACAATGCTGGTATTTGGCATAAAAGGGGACAGCTGGAAGAAATAAATGAGGATTTAATTGAACAAATTATTAGAGTAAATCTGACTGCAGTTATTCAACTGACTCGTCTATTGTTGCCAAGTATTAGAGAACAAAAAGATGCCGCAATTATTAATATTTCTTCTCGTTCTGGAGTAAGAATTGCTGAGGGTCAATCTGTTTACTCTGCATCCAAGTGGGGTGTTAGGGGTTTTACTGAAGTTTTAAAAACAGATTTGGTTAATACAAGCGTAAAAGTCGCCGCTGTTTATCAAGCTGGAGTAAGAACAAAATTGTTTGAGAAAGCAAAGGAAGATATGCCTACAAAAAAATACATGGAGCCCACCGACTTAGCAGAAATAATTATTTTTATGCTTTCTCGTCCACCCAAACTTTGGCTTTATGATGTGAGAGTAGAATATTAATATGAAGTTTTCAAAGAATAAAGCAGTAAAGTTTGACAAATATAAGAATTCTGTCATAATTATTACAGAATGAATAGTCAACTTATTACACAAGAAGATTTTGCTTCTGTTCAAGAGGCACAAGCTGGGATTACCAAGCTATTCCAAAAAGCAAGTAATAAAGGTAAATTTATTAGGATAATGAGAAATCAAAAACCTCTAGGAGTTCTAATACCTAACAATGTATGGGAGTCTTTACTCGAAGATTTCGAGGCAAGTCTTAGTCAAAGGTATAGAAAAGATATCGCAGAATCCAGAAGACAAAAAAATTTAATTGGTTCTGAAGAAGCAAAAAGGCTCCTTGGAATAAAATAACAAATTTTCCATGCCTCATTATAAATTTACTCCACGGGCATTAAAACAAATGCACAAACTTGATATGGACGTTAGGAAAAGAATATTTAAAAAACTCGATTATTTTATGAGCTTATCCAACCCCATGGAATTTGCTGAGCCTATTACAGATCCGGCATTAGGACAATATAGATTTAGAATAGGGGATTACAGAGTTATATTTGACGTAGAAGAAGATTTATTCAAGATACTCAAAGTTGGAGACCGAAAGGATGTTTATAGATAAATACCGTTGGCAGCAAAAAAAGTATAATAAAACTCCTGCGCAGATTGCTATAAACTGGCTGATTTCGCAAGAGAATGTGGTTACAATTCCAAAATCAACTAACAAAGCTCATATAGTCGAAAACTTGGGAGCGATGGATTTTGATATGTGAAAGGATAATATTAGAAAATTAAATAGCATATGATAAAAGTTTCAATTGATTCGGGACCGTTGACAAGCGGACATAGCGTACGGGGAGTGGGGGCGTATACGAGAGAGCTCATTCGAGCACTAGAGCGAGAGACCCGCCTTCGCAAGGCTACGGCGAGGCAAGGGTTAAAAATAGAAGCGGTAGATTTTGAGAAGGTGGATTTAAGTACATACGACTTGATGCATTTTACATATTTCAATCCTTTTTTTCTTACCCTTCCATTTAATAAACCAGCAAAAACAATTGTTACGATTCACGATACTATTCCTTTAATTTATCCAAATCAATACCCACCGGGCATTAGAGGACTGTTTAAATTTAAGATTCAGAAATTTTTATTAAATAAAGTCGACGGCATAATTACACCTTCAGAAACCTCAAAAAAAGATGTAGTCCGATTTCTCGGAGTTCCTGCAGGCAAGATTAGGGTAATCTATGAAGCACCTAGAGAGGTCTTTAGGCGATTAGAGATTAGAGATCAGAGCTTAGTAGGTATAAGAAAGAAATACAATTTACCTTCTAGCTTTGTGCTCTACGTCGGCGACGTTAACTATAATAAAAACATTTTAGGTTTGGCAGACTCATGTAAAATTGCAAAAATTCCCTTAGTCATTGTTGGAAAACAGGCGGTAAGTATTGATGTCGATTTTGCGCATCTCGAGAATCAGCCATTTAAGCACTTTTTAGAGAAATATGGAAAAGATACTTCCATTTTGCGATTGGGATATGTTTTAGATGAGGATTTGGTTGCGCTATATAATTTAGCATCGGTCTACTGCCAGCCCTCTTTTTATGAGGGATTTGGACTATCCGTTCTTGAAGCGATGGCCTGTGGATTACCTGTGGTATGTTCAAAAACACAAGCATTGGTTGAAATAGCAGAAGACGCAGCGCTTTTTGCAGACCCGAAGAAACCGGAAGATTTAGCAAGAGCAATAACAAAAATACTGAAAAACAAAAAAACAAAAAAACTTTTCGTTAAAAAAGGTTTTGAAAGGGCCAAAATGTTCTCGTGGGTAAAGACGGCAAGAGAAACGATTGACTTTTACAAGTCAGTGTATGGTGAATAGTGGATAGTGTATGGTGAAATGAATATATATATTGTCATTCCGACATTTAACGAAGAAAGGCATATAAAGAATGTTTTAAAAGATGTTGCAAAACACAAGCTGCCTATTATTGTAGTAAATGACGGTTCGGTAGACAAAACTTCACAAGTTTTGTCTAAGTTAAAAGTTAAAAGTGAAAAGTTAATGGTTTTGACTCATCGAGTTAATCTTGGAAAGGGAGCGGCTATGAAGACTGGAGCCGAAGCTGCATTTTCCCGGGGTGCGGATGCTGTAATTTTTATGGATTCAGACGGTCAGCATAAAGCTAGTGATTTACCGAAATTCATTAAAGCATTGGAGAGCGGAAAGTACGGTATAATTTTTGGGTCCAGAGTTTTAACTCATGGAGTTCCATTGGTTAGGTTTTTGGGTAACAAGTTTGCCTCAATTTTAATATCAGTTCTTTTTGGTATTTATGTTTCGGACTTAATTTGTGGTTACCGTGCAATAACCAGAAATTCTTATGAAAAGATTAAATGGGAATCAAGTGGATATGCCGTTGAGACAGAAATGGCAATAAAGACGGCAAAATACGGTATAAAATATTGTGAGGTGCCGGTTGAAACCGTATACTTAGATAACGTAAAAGGCGTAACAATTCTCGATGCAATTAATATTTTGACCAACGTTATCGCTTGGAGGATAAAGATATGATTTTAGGCTTACAACTTATTGCAATACTTTTTAGTCTTTCGTTAATCTACTTAGCCCTTTTAAATTATCGGAGGAAAGAGATAGATAAAAGCGAGTTTGTTTCTTGGACAGCAATATGGTCATTGACAATATTTGTTGTTATTTTCCCGGAAATATTGCGGTCATTTGCTCAAAGATTTTTTATTACGCGCCTTTTTGACATGTTAGTAGTAGGAGGATTCGTTTTAGTTATTTTTATGGTTGCAAGAATATATGTGAAGATTAGAAAAATGGAAAATAAATTTGAAGAGTATGTCCGGAAAGATGCTTTAAAAGATGAAAAGAAGAAATGAACAGGCTTCCAAAAATATCGGTAGTGGTTCCTTCATTAAATAAAGCAAGTTTTATTAAAGAAACACTTGAATCGATAGTTACTCAAAATTATCCAAATTTAGAAATTATTATTCAGGATGGTGGTTCAACTGATGGTACAATTGAGATAATCAAGAAATATGCTAAAAAATATCCGGATAAAATTAACTGGGAATCAATCAAGGATAAAGGTCAGACTGACGCGATAAATCGCGGATTTAAAAAGGCGAGTGGCCAAGTAATGTCTTATATCAACGCTGATGACTTATATGAGTACGGGGCGTTAAAAAAAGTAGGAGAATATTTTAGCAAAAACCCAAAAACACTTTGGCTAGCAGGTCGCGGTAAGATAATAAACGAAAAAGGCATAGATATCTCAAAGTGGGTAACTACTTATAAAAATTTTCTTTTATCCCTTAATTCCTACTTCTTACTTCTTACTACTAACTATCTTATGCAGCCTTCAGTATTTATAAAAAGACATGCATATTTGAAGTATGGACCCTTTAAAGGTACCAGAAAAGGAGTGATGGAATACGATTTATGGCTTGCATTGGGCAAAATTCAAATGCCTAAAGTCATATCTGAAACTCTCGCAAGTTTCAGATTAACTAAAGGTAATCTTTCGGCAGTAAATTTTGAAACAATTCTTTCGGAAGATTACAAAATTGCCAGAAAATATACAAAAGACCCAATAATATTATTTCTTCACTGGCTACACAATCTGGGTAGAGTTATCATCCTTTTAACTTCAAAATTCTAAGATGAGCCAAGTTAAAGACCACTTTGATGATATTGCAGAGGAATACGATTACTTTAAGAAAAGAAATAAGTTTTATTACGATAATTTAAAATTCCTTCTAAAAAAAATAATTCCTCCCAATAAAATTGTTTTAGAGATAGGATGTGGTACAGGTGATCTACTTGCCTCTGTGAAACCTAAGATTGGCTACGGTATAGATATAAGTAGCAAGATGATTAAAATCGCAAAAAGTAAATTCAAAAAAAATAAACACCTTCATTTTTCAGGAAGTTATGCTACTGATTTTAAAGGTAAAAATCTAGATTACATATTTCTAAGTGATGTTATCGAACATTTAGAAGAACCTGAAAAAATGTTTAAAGATGTATCTCAAATAATGATAGACAAAACAAAACTAGTAATAACTATGGCAAATCCAATTTGGGAGCCTGCACTTTGGGTTTGGGAGAAACTGAGTTGGAAAATGCGGGAAGGACCTCACAGGCGATTAAAATTTAATGAGATTGGTAAATTATTGGAAATATTTAACTTAAAAATAGAAACACACGATTATTTTTTATTAATACCGGTTAAAATACCCTTTTTCACAGATTTCGCAAACAAATATTTAGAAAAAGTTTTTAAGAAATATGCGTTTATAGAGTATATCGTTGCTACCAAGCTTTGAATTTTTTGAAGGCAACGGCTGTCATTGCCAGAAGTTGTAACCCGTTTTTAAATCGACTGATGTTTGTTGTTCCGTATTTTCTTTCGCGATACCTAACGGGAATTTCTACTACCTTAAGATTTGCCTTTATGGCTCCGAATATCAAATCAAAATCCCCAAAAGGGTCAAAATTTCCAAAAAATATTTTGTTTTTTAAAATCCACTCGTAATCTGATTTAAAAAGCGCCTTTGTTCCACAAAGGGTGTCTTTGAATCTTTGCCCCAAAATCCAAGTGAAAAACCAGCTGAATATTTTATTTCCAAGTTTATTGAGCGTTCTCATCGCTTGCTTTTCCATGGGATAAATCATTCGGCTTCCGTTTACAAATTCCCCATATCCTTCTGCAAGAACTTCATAAAACTTTGTTAATTCTTTTGGGTTTACGGTTAAATCAGCATCTAAAACCATTAAAATATCTCCCGTTGCTTTTTTAAATCCCGACTTAAGTGCATCCCCCTTACCCTCACCTTTTTGTTTTAATCCCAAAACTTTAATATTTGTTGAGGTGAACCTTTTGGCTTCCTCAGAAATTCTTTCCCAGGTTGCATCGTTGGATTTTCCTTCGACAAAAATAATTTCCTGAGTCTTACCAAATCGCGGAATACTATTAACAATATTTCCTATATTACCTTCCTCGTTTCTTGCAGGCACGATGATGCTCACCGAATACTCTTGTCTTTTTTCGGGTTTCATTTCGCCAGAAACAAACTTGTTTATCCTTGCAATAACCCAGGTAGTTAAGCACAACGAGTTAAATAAAGGTAAGTGTGCCACCAACTTATTTGCGATTGAAGAAATTATCGGAATGTAAACGGGAATTAATAGCCGCCTCTGGTGTGTAATAACTTCAAAACCTGATAGTTCTAATAAATTTCCTATATCTTCGTTATCCAGCCAGTTTTGTTCATGCTTAACATTTCTTAAGCCAAGATTTGAGGCGAGCTTTAAAATAGGTTCCCAGAGATGGTTATAATAGGTAATCAAAAGCCTTCCGTCTTGATTGAGATTCTTTTTGAGTTCGGAAAGATAGCTTTGGACATCGTTTAAATCACCTATTATATTTTCAAGCACAATATAGTCGTGTTTACCTTTAGCTTCAGTATGACTGTCTTTAATCAGGAACGACTTACTTTTATCTTTAGGAACGACAAACTTAATCAAGCGTGCAGTATCTTTTTTGTAATACCTATTTATACTAACCATTTGAGCGAATTGTAACAATTGTAGTATAACGAAAAAACAACAATATTCTATTGATGACAAGATTATAAGAGTTATATTACAATTCAGTAAGTGAAATAGGAATAATAATGAGACTAATCTTAGGAGATTTTTTTGCCCCTCTAAATTTTACTAATTTATTGGTTTTTTTTGCTTTTATTTTTTGTTGCGAAATTATTGGGTTTTGGTTGGTAAATAACTTCATTGGAAAACCTCGATTTTTTTTAAGGGGAGCAGTATGGTTGATTGGATTAGGTATGGTAGTTTTTACTTACTTTTTATCCCATTATTTTGTTTCTTTTGCTTTCCCTTCGATATTATTTGTCTTGTTGATTTTGAGTGTTCTTTCGATAAACACCTATATTAAAAGTAAAGCTTGGAAGAGTCTGTTTATATTTTTGAAAAATAACGCCGTGCTTTCTGTTTTTATTTTACCAGTTTTGCCTATGTTATTTGTGAAGATTTCATTGCCTCCCTATATGTGGGATGAGATGGCATATCATTATGTTTCTCCCTATACTCTTTACTTTGAAAGGGTCTGGAATATAGGAAACGGATTATATGAAAATCTACCTAGACTTCTGGAAACTGCTTATATAGCTTTATTTTCTTTAGCTAAGTCATATTCTCTCGCCAGACTACTTCATTTTTCTATTTTTATGACATTTCTTGCCTCAGCCTACACTTTTTTAAAAGAGAGATTTGGGTTAGTCGTAGCAATTATTTTTTTTCTGTTGGTGATTTTTCACCCTGAGAATTTTCTGCTCTGGTCAACATTTGGTTACATAGATATTGCAGTGGCATCCTTTATACTTATCGGATTTTTAGCTTTTTTGGATTTTCTTTTCACGAATACTATAGAAAGCCTTGTTTTTAGCTTTGTTTTTTTCAGTTTATCTATCGGTACAAAATATTCCGCCCTGATTCAATTTATTTCCATCCTTTTAATTCTCATGTTTATACTAATTAAAAGAAAAATTCGAATAACGAGATATAACAAAAAGTTAATATTTGGCGTTATTTTATTTTTTGTTTTAGGGGGATATTGGTATCTGAGGAACTTTGTCAATACAGGTAACCCGATTTATCCGTTTCTTTTTGGATGCAAATTAGATGAGTGTATATCAACAAACCTAGGGAGATGGACTACTGCTTTTACTATTTCGAATTTTCTTAATATATTTTCAAGAGTGTTTCATAATAATAAATTATTGCAACATCTCTTTTTAATTAGCATTCCCTTATCGATATTGCATCGTTCAATAAAAGTTAAAATAACACTCTTTACCATTTTTGCATTTATAGTTGCGGATTTTTTAATTGTTAAGTGGGTTTCCGGATACGAAACCAGGTTTTTTTACCATTGGCAGTTTTTTTCTGTATTAATAATTTCTTTACCGCTTACCGATCTGCCTATTACCAATATTTTAAAGTCTTCGCATAAAATTATTTATAGACTTAAAAATCATGTTAACCAAAAAGTTTAAGAGATATATATGGCTATTACATAAGGTTAGTATTATTGTTTTTATATTATTTTCTTCTTTTTCGATATTGGTTAGTCTTTTGGAAAGTTTCACATACGTCGGATTTTTTCTTAAACATTTTCATTTATCCTTAAAAGTGTTTATTTATGTGAATTTCTTAAGCGGTATTTTGATTTTTTTAACAGGGTGGAACAATGAGGGTAAATATAAGTCTAAAACGATGTGGGTTTTTTCGAAAATAAATTTACTTTTTTTCTTATTTATATCAGTAGTAACAATAATTACAAATTTTATTGAAAAAGTTAACTATCCTAATTTCGTTTATACCTATGTTCATCTTCAGCCTCAACTCTTATATAAACCAATTATAATAAGTGGGTTTGGGGTACTGGTTAGTCTAAGTATTGTTTTCCGAGCATCATTACTTAAATGGTTATATAGATTCTCAAAGCCCAGAATAAACTATTTATCTTTATTAACTAAAACTAGACATTTTGTTTATTATATTTTTACTGTTATTTTGGTAATTTTTACTTTAAGCAATTCAGCTACCCATATTAAGAGTTTTTATGAGATTGAGAAGGGGTTTAAGCAGGAAAATGAGGCAAAATATGCTCTCCGGCAAATCGATATTTATCAGTGGATTGAGGAATATTTTCCTTTGACAAAAGATGTTATATTTTGGTGTGAGAAACAGGAAAAGCCTGTGGAGTTGGTTAGTTTTGACCCTCAAATAATTTGGAATAGTTACGAAGGACTTTCAAGAGTTTTTTTAACTAATTGTAATTACGCAAACATCGGTTCCCTAAATAAATCCTCAGAATACCTTAAAAAAGAAACCTTACTGCTTGTGTCAATTACACCTTGTGATCCAAACATCAAAGTCGGTAATAATGTTGAATTAGAACTTGATGTTATGGAATATTTTAAATTAGTTAATAATAACTACATATGTAACTCAAAAGAGATTATCCCGGGATTATACTTATATAGTAAGGATGAAAATGATAGACGAATCTAAGCAGAAATTACTACAAAGGAAATACAGCGATAAAGTTTATAAATCTTATTATAAAAAAGGTTGGAAAAAACTTTACCCCGAGAGTTTAATTGGAAATTTCGTTAATTATTATCCTCTTAAAAAGGCCATTTCTTTATTGCCATTTGACCTTGTGGATAAGTCGGTCTTGAGTATTTGTTGTGGAGATGGATTCGAAGCGGAGTATGTATATAAATTAGGAGCAAAAGTGACAGTTTCCGATATTTCAGATCAGGCGGTAAAGGCGGCAAAAAGGAGATGTCCTTTTTTAAATGGGGTTGTAGCAGATGCTGAGAGTTTGCCATTTAAAAATGAAAGCTTTGACTTGGTGTTAGTTCGAGATGGCTTGCACCACCTTCCAAATCCCTACAAAGGTTTTCGTGAGATGAATAGAGTAAGTAAAATAGGATTTATAATTATTGAAGCGCAGAGAAATTTTATTACCGAGATATTAATTATGTTTAAGCTAGCGGAGGAGTACGAAATTTCAGGAAATTATGTTTATCGTTTTACTCGTCAAGAGGTTCATGAATTAATGCAGGAACTAAATGTCAAGAATTACATAATTAAGACTTTTTGGTGTCGGTATTCTGATTTTTTAAGTAAAAGGATTTACCCCTTTTTCAATAATAATATTTGGCTATCCATTTTTAAATTTTCATTTAGCATTCTGAATATACTTTTCGGATATTTCGGCAACTCTCTTGTAGTTGTAGGTATAAAATACTAATTGATATGTTTATAAACATAACTAAAAAAGATATTGAAAAATTTTGGCAAAGGAATACGAATTCTCTTATTAAAATAAACAACGCTTGTTTTCCCTTGTTGTGGGCACTTGCATTTTTTATTAGTATACTTGAAAGCTTTACTTATCCGGGATTTTCGTTCAGGCATCTTCTTATACCTTTTCAGCCTTTGTTGGGAATTTCAATAGTTAGCGGTATTTTCGCAAGACTATTTCAAGAGCCGGAGGAACAAAAAAAGGGCCGTATAGCTCCATATAGGATTCTTTTAATTATTAATAGACTTGCTTTTTCACCATTGCTTCTTAGTTTCTTGTTAACTAATTCTTTGGAATTTGCAAATTATCCAAATTACGTTTTTAGCAAAATACACCTACAACCCCAACTTCTTTTTTGGTCCTGTTTTTTAAGCGGTTTTTTAATTTTTCTTGACTCTGAAGGACTCTTTAAAAAATGGTTTTTAAAAAATATTCTACTAAAACAAAAACAGACCTATGGATTTAAAAAAATTAAACAAGTTACTCCTCGTGTCCTGTTTATTGTTGTAGTTTTCTGGGTTTTTTTTAACAACGTGTCCGAAATAACTGGATGGATATTGCACAGATCCAGTTTTATGATTAAGAACCCGCAAGCCACGTATGACGAAAAAATGAGATATAGTTGGGGAGAATTTTATAACTACATGCTTTTTATAAGAAACAATTCGAACGAAAATGCAATTATAATGCAACCTCCGATGAAAAGTCCTTGGTCCGATGTGGGTAATCGTGGACTTATTCGTTATTTTTTATATCCGAGACAATTAATACAAAATTTGACTGATGAAAATGCTGAAATCGACAAATCCGCAGATTACGTAATGCTAGCATGGGGCTTCGGTTCATGCGCTGATGACGAGGTTGATTGTCATGGTTGGCCCAAAAAGAGCCTTGAGGCCGAATGGATTCTTTATAAAAAATCAAATTCTACGGAGGTTGAGGAAATGTTTGAAAATACCACTTATAACTATAACGATGAAAAAAACCAAGGTACTTGGGGTTTAATCAAAATTAATATTCATTAAAAAATGCTAGTTATTGGAGGATTTTTATTAACAATATTATTAGGGCTATTAATAACATTATTGGTAGTGCCCAAAATGCATCCAGTGGAAAGACTCGGTCTTTCATATGTTTTGGGTTTGGGTTTTTTGACTCTTTTTATGTTTTTTAGTTATTTGGTCGGTTTTAAATTCAGTTTTGTTAATACTTTGAACATTCTCTTGGTTTTAACATTAGCGTTATTACTCCCTACCCGTAGGAAGATTATTCCTTATATAACAAATTTGAAAACCTATTTTACTTTGACCTATTTTACTAGGATAGAAAAGTTAATAATTATAGCCCTTGCCTTTTTGGCTATTTTTAGCTTAATTTCTACTCTTTACTACCCCGTGAATGCGTGGGATGCTTTAGTACTTTATGATTGGCGAGCCAAGCTTTTCGTTGCTACGGGTTCAATGGAAGATGCGATTAGCAGAGGATATTTTTTTGGAGTTCCTTTGTTAACATCGCTTGCTCACACATGGGTTTATTTCCTTAACGGAAAACAGCCCGAGTTTATTTATACTCTCTTTTTTATATCTTTTTTGGCAATGTTTTATGGTACGTTGAGGGAGTTTACAACAAGGAGTATTAGTTTGGGTGTTGTGCTGATAGTTGCTACAATTCCGGACATTTTTAAACACTCGACGTTTGCTTATACTAACCTTGCCTATACCGTATATTTTGTAATGGCTTCTATCTATCTTTATATTTGGATGGCAAAAGAGAAAAAAGGATATTTATTTCTTTCGGCTTTGATGCTGGGTCTTAGTACTTGGACTAGAAGTACTGAGCCTTTTTGGCTAATAAACTTGATGATTTTAATAATATATTCTCTCTACAAAAGAAAAATATGGCAGCTATTGCTTTTTGCATTTTTGTTCTTTTCAATTAGACAACCGTGGGTTATCTTTGAGAATAGCAAGTTAACATTGGATACCACAGTGTCAGGGAGAGTTTTCGAAGGAATCTCGGTTATTTTACATCAGTTTAATTTTAAGCACGCTCTTCTAATCTTTGGTTTTGTTTATAATAATTTATTTTCCCAACAGATAATTTATTGGTTAGGTTTTCTAATTTTTATGGTTAAAGAAAGAAATTTTAACCCCAAGGGAAAGAAAGTTTGGCTTACTGGGATGATAATTGGATACGCATTATTGGTTATCGTAGGCACCTATGTGTTTAGTTTAACTTTCTCAGATTGGAAGATTGGAGGTTCTTTAGCTAGAATGGCTATGTTCTTCCCTCCTCTTATTTTATTTTATATAGCTAGCTCTAAAAAGCTCAAAGAGCTTATTAAATATTAGATTATTAAAAATGAGTGGTGGAGCTAAAAATTTTTATAACTGGCTTTATGCTGAGGGTAGAAAAGGAAAAGGACCGTCTGGTGTGCTGGGCTGGATATTTCTTAGATTGAGAAAATACGAACTGCATAGAGTAAAAGCTGCTTTTTCTCTTCTTGAAAAAGGCGAGAAGTTAATCGATTTGGGTTGTGGTGACGGTACGTTATTAGCTCTAGCAAAAAAATATAGGAAATATAACAAACTTTATGGTGTTGATATAGCTTCTAACGTTGTACAACGTGCCAAAAAGACGCTTAAGAAAGAGTTGGGTAAAGATGAGAAATTTACCCTTGTAGCGACTGATCTTGACAAACAACTACCGTTTAAAAACAATTGTTTTGATGCCGCAGTTTGTCTAGCAGTTCTAGAGCATATTTTTGACCCCTACTTTACTGTTAAAGAGATTAAACGCGTATTAAAACGAAACGGCATTTTAATTCTAGAAGTTCCGAATTTGGTTTGGTTTCCACGACGACTTTCTATTCTAATTGGCAATTTGCCAAAGACGGGAGATGAAGAGGGTTGGGATAGTGCACACCTGCATTACTTTACTTTTAAGGCAACTAAGAAATTACTTGAAGATTTTGGATTCGGGGTAGAGTATGCGGGTACGACGGGAATTTTTTCTGGGTTTCGTAACCTTTGGCCGAGTTTACTTGGAGGAGACATTCTTATTAAAGCTAGAAAAATATAAGGGATGTATAAAAAAATAAAGGTTTTGATATTACATAATTATATGGCTCCATATCGTTTCCCGCTGTTTAGAGAGATTTCAAAGAATTCAGAATTAGACCTTACAGTTTATTTTATGTCACATTCAGCCAAAAACAGAAGATGGAAGGTTCAACCAAAAAAACTTGGATTTAAATATGAAGTTTTACCTAAAATCGAATTTAGTTTTCTTGGTCGCGATTTATTCACCTATATTATTAATTACACTTTCCCGATTAAGTTTCTCAAAAGTAATTTCGATGTTGTTATTTCCGCAGGTTGGTTGGATTTTGCCAGTCAAATAGGATTTTTACTTTGTAAATTAACTAATAAGAAATTTATTATATGGTCTGAGAGTACGATAAATGAGTCAAGTTGGAGAAGATATATTACGTTTCCTTTTGTTAAGTTTTTGGTAAAACAATCGGATGCGTGTGTCGCTATTGGAACACGGTCAAAAGAGTATTTATTAAAGCTCGGTAGCATCTCTGAAAAAATATTTGTAGGTTTTAGCACGGTTGATATCGACCTGTTTAGAACAAAAAGTAAGATTTATAAAAAAGAAAGAAAAGTTATAAGAAAAAAGCTCGGTATCAAGACAAAAAGAGTAGTTTTATACGTAGGTCAATTTATTGAACGTAAGGGAATAATTTATCTTTTAAAAGCTTTTGAAGAACTAAACAAAAAATACAAAGACGTAACCCTTCTATTAGTAGGCTACGGCCCCTTAAAAGAAAAACTTATCGATTATGTTGAAGAACATGGTTTACACAATGTTATTTTTATAAGTCACATTGAAGTGCAAAAAATGCCACAGATGTACTCAGTTGCAGATTTATTTGTGCTGCCTTCAATTGAAGAAACATGGGGACTTGTTATTAATGAGGCAATGGCTTGTGGATTACCCGTCGTTACTACTGAAATGGTAGGCTCGTCTGTTGATTTAGTGAAAAACTTTTATAACGGATTAGTAGTGCCAGAAAGGGATTATTTAAGTCTACATCAAAGTATTCAGGAAATAATAACTGATACAAAGGCTATCACTACGATGTCCAAGAACTCAGAAGAATTGATTTTGAATTTTACTCCTAAAATTGTAGCTAAAAGTTTTGTTAAGGCTGTTAAATATGCCTTAAAGGATTGATTATTAAATCAACTAATGGATGTTAACTTTGAGTTATTTAATTTTAAAATTAAATAGTTTGAAAAAAATGCTAGTTGTTGACAAATAAGGATTAATTGGTGCGAATCCTTTAAAGTCGATTCTATTAAAACCTTGTTTCTCCAAAAAATATTTGATTTTTGGAAACCAATCAGAATTATCTAGAATTATCATTCCGCCAGATTTTAATTTCTTTATTGCTTTCCGCGCACATTTTTCCCTGTGTTCACCGTCTATTACTATAATGTCAAACTTGGTATCAAACTTTAAAATTGAACTCGAGTATTTTTCAGCTGAAGCTGAATTAACAAAGAGAAGTTTTGAGTTATTATATTTTTCTATTTTTTCCTTCACGACCGAAAACCATATTTCATCGTGTTCTACTGCAACTAAGCTTTTACATCTAGTCGCCCAGTAAATCGTAGAGTTTCCGGAACCGTATTCGAAAATAGTTTTATTTTTTAAGTTTAAATTATTTAAGTAATCGATTATGGGATATGTAAACCAGGGAATTGGATTTTTTTCTTTGTCTATAGATTGATAGAATGTGGAAGATAGAAAGTGTCCAATACCGTACTCTAATTGGTACAAGCTTCTAAATGCGGTTACAATTCCTCTTAATCGTAAAAAAATTAAAGCTTTATCAATTTTATCCCTAATATTTTGGTTCATGATTTATTTATTTAACTGAATGCTGATAAAATAAGATAGATTGAATTAAACTAAAACAGTTTTATGAAAACTTTCTTGGTTTTTTTCTTGCACATTTTTACTTGGTAAACCTGTTAGCTTATTATATTTTTAATTACGTTGGATTTCTATCTGATTTTGGATCTGCAGAATTCGCAGGTGTAGATAGTAATTAAGAAATAGTTAAAGTAGAATTTAAAAAATTTTGCTAAAAAAACAGCTAACTTCTTTTTTTAGCAAAAAGGAGATCTTTTTAAAATTCGAGCTGTCAATATGAATACTAATTATAAAATTAAAAAATGAAAAAGATATTTGTTTCTGGAGGGGCAGGATTTATTGGAGCTAATATTGCTAAAAAATACCTGGATGCTGGAAATAAAGTAGTTGTTTACGATAATTTATCGAGGAAAGATACAGATAAGAATATCAAATGGTTAAAGTCGCTCAATAAGGGCAGACTTCAGTTTATCAAGGGTGATATAAGAGATGTCAGATTACTAGAGAAATCAATGGAGGGTAGCGATATTATTTTCCATGAAGCAGCTCAGGTTGCAGTAACCCTTTCTCTTGAAAATCCTAGAGAAGATTTTGAAATCAATGCCGAAGGAACTTTTAATATGCTTGAGGCGACCAGAAATAATTGTCCGGACGCTATTTTTATTTATGCGTCTACGAATAAAGTTTATGGTGAATTAACAAGCCCAAAATATCGTAAATTAAAAACAAAATATGTATTTACTAACAAAGAGTATTTGAATGGGGTTAGCGAATCTCAACTTTTGGATTTCCACTCGCCTTACGGGTGCTCGAAAGGAACCGGTGACCAATATACTAGAGACTATGCAAGAGTCTATGGATTGAAAACCGCAATATTTCGACAATCGTGTATTTACGGACAAAGACAATTTGGTAGTGAAGACCAAGGGTGGGTTATACATTTTGTAAGAAAAGCATTAAAAGATGAGCTAATTACTATATATGGGGATGGCAAGCAAGTAAGAGATATTTTGCATATCGATGATTTGCTGGACGCTTATCAAAAAATTATAAAACGACCGAATATATGTAATGGTGAGATTTTTAATATCGGGGGAGGAATAGATAATTCATTATCGCTCCTTGAGTTAATTGAGATGCTAGGCAATATTTTAGGAAAAAAGATTAGGTATAAATTTTCTGCGTGGAGAGAAGGTGACCAAAAAATCTATATTTCAGACAACACCAAAATTGAAAAGAGTTTAGGCTGGAAACCAAAAATAGATAAGTACGAAGGTATAAAGCTGCTTGTGGATTGGGCTAAAACAATAAAGTGAATGAAAAAAGAATCGCGATTAATGCTTTATTTTGTATCCCCGGTAAAGTTGGAGGTAGTGAGATATTCTTAAGACAACTTCTTGAAAAATTAAGCAAGCAAAATGAAAAGGAATTTCATTATTACGTTTTTGTTAATAACGAAAACAAGAATCTGTTCGGTATTAATTCTGAATTCTTCACAATTGTTCATTGCCCAATCAATGCTTCTAATAGATTATTAAGAATTTTATGGGAACAGATTGTGCTTCCAATTCAGTGTATTATATTTAAAATTGATTTATTGCACTCACCCGGTTATACCTCTCCACTATTTACCCCATGCAAAAAAATTACCACAATCTTTGATTTGAATTACCATTATCATCCCGAAGATTTTAATCAATTACAACTCATTGTTTATAAAGTTCTCATACCTTTAGTTGCAAGAACTTCTAATAAAATTATCGTGCATAGTCGTAATGCTAAAGAAGAGATGGTTAAAGTTTTAAATATTAATCCAAATAAAATAATAGTCATATATCCCGGTGTCGATGAAGTATTTTATGAAAAGTTACCGTTTAAAGAAATTGATAGATTTATATCTAAATATAAAATATCCAGACCTTATATTATGTCAAATGCCGTCAGCCACCCTCATAAAAATATTTCTAGTCTTATAAAAGCATATGCAGAATTGGTAAAAGAGAGAGGTGTTACTCAAGACCTTATTCTTTTAGGTTTCGCCGGTAAGGCACAAGGAGAACTTTTAAGGTTAATTAAAGAATTAAGGCTGGGCAAGAAGGTTATATTTACTGGATGGGTCGACCCGAAGTATGTACCCCTTTTTTATCAAGGAGCGAGTGTTTTTGTATTTCCTTCTTTGTACGAAGGTTTCGGGTTACCAAGTATTGAAGCAATGGCTTCAGGGGTACCCCTTGTTGCATCTAATTATTCTTGTATTCCTGAGGTTGTGGGGAAAGGTGGAATTTTGGTTGATTCTAAAAATCCTAGTAAAATTACAAATTCTATCTTAAAAGTATTAAGTAATCCTTTAGTGAGAGCAGATTTGATTAAAAGGGGAGAAAAGAGGGCAAGGAGATTTCGTTGGGATAATTTTGCAAAAAGTACTTATCGTTCTTATTTAAGGTTACTATAGTTATAGTGTATAAAATGAAAATTTATAAGTATCTGATATTAGTGATAATGGCGGCTGGTATGCTTTTGTTGTATACAGGTTATCTTAAGAACGGATTCTTGGAATTTTCAGATGCGGCAAAGTATGCCGATATTTCTAAAAATTTAGTGCAGGGAAAAGGTTTTGGCATAAATTTTACGTTTTGGAATCCTGAAGTTTTTAATAAAATAAAAGAAACTGTTTTTCCGGCATATTTTTATCCTCCACTTCTTCCTCTTTCTTTTGCTTCTTTCTTTATCTTATTTGGGATTTCGGACGCCAGTGTATTTATTACCTCGGCTATTTTTTATATCCTTCTAGTCCTGTTTTCTTACATACTCGCTAAGAGGGTTTTTGGTAAAGAATTAATTTCTGTTCTTTCTGCATTGGCTATTGCAGCAAATATAAGTGTTCTTGATTATGCATCTAGCGGGGCGTCAGAGATTCTTTTTATGCTGGAAATTGTATTAGCTCTTTTACTTTTTTCTTTAAAAAAGAAATGGGGAGTTGCTTCAGGCGTACTTTTACTTATAGCTATGTATTTTACTCGCCCGCAGTCATTTATTTTTATTCTTGGGGTTATTCTTTTTTGGTTACTACTCCATTTTAAGTCTAAGCGGGCGTTTATATATTTTCTGGGAGTAATTATTTTAGGAATCATTATAGACAGAACGATTTTAGTTGCTTTAAGCGGTAAATACTTCTTATATTCTATAACTTCACGGGGACTAAATTCTTTTTCAAATATCGGGTTAGCCCAGTCTCCCTCTGATATGTTACGGGGGGGAGTGACTTCCGGATTGAACTTAATGGAGCTTGGAAAAAAGACTTTTTACAATCTTTATAACTTCTACAGGTTACTTCCCCAGATTGCTTCGCCTTATATGTGGGGACTTTTTGTAATTGGGTTATTTGTTTGGACTAAAGATAGGCTGCAGAATTCTTTGAAAATTGCAACTGTCTTTATGGTTGTGCTTACATTTTTGGTAACTGCCCTGACAATTCCCTTTTTCCGCTATCTTCACCCGGTCGTACCCCTCGTATATCTGTTTGCAGTTAGTACGTTAGTGTGGATAGTGGAAACAGTGGTCGGTGTTCAGTGGTCGGTGTTTGCTGGGTGGCTAAAAAACCGTTCACCGTTCACCGTTCACCGTTCACAAGCTATTACTTTCATTGCAACGTTGCTCATTATATTCTTCGTTGTTGGCCAGACGCTTGGAGTGATTTTTTTAGACTCGCGTTTTGAAGCAAAGAGAGTAAACAAAGGTCAAACCCCGGTTTACGTACGCTTATCTTGGCTACTCCGCAATATAACAGAGCCGGATGATGTCATTGTTACTAATCTGGATACATGGGGGAGTTGGTATGGCGAGAGGAAAACCGTTTGGTTTCCGCTTGAACCCGGACAACTTGAAGGTTTGGAAGAACAGATTGATGCAATATATTTGACGAGTTATCTAATGGATGATGAAAATTATTATATGGGGGAAGAGTGGAGAGATATTTTATATAATCCTGAAACTCACGGAAATGAATTTATTGCCGAAAATTATGAATTAAAAGCTGTTTATGAAATATCTGCAAGCGAAACTTACGAAAAGCAGGAAGCAAGGGGAGTTCTTTTTATTAGGAAGAATTAAGATTGGTTTTTCAATTCTCATAGACTGTTCCCAGCTAATTTATATATATGATAAAAACGATTTTTTTGACAGGAGCAACAGGTTTTTTAGGGAGATGTATCGTTGAACTCTTATTAAAAAGAGGTTATAAGGTATTTGCTCTGGTTCGTTCGATTCCAAAGAGGGTTTATGGTAGTAGATTGGTTTTTATTAAAGGAGACATAACAAAAAAGAATTTGGGAATAGGAAGACGTGATGAAAGACTTTTGAAAGAAGCTGGATATGTAATTCACTGCGCCGCGATAACGGATGTACGGGATAAAAGTGTTAATCTATTTAAGACAAATGTAGTAGGAACAAAAAACGTTTTGCGCTTTGCAGGAAAGTTTCCAAAACTTAAAACATTTGTGCATATCAGTAGCAAGTCCGTAGCTGGGAATTTTGAAGGGGTTTTTCCGGAAGATACACTCCCAGAAATTAAAAGTTTCCATAACGCTTATGAGAAAAGTAAATATCAAGGGGAACTTTTGGTCAGAAAGAGTAACCTTCCGTTTATTATAGTTAGACCTCCAACTATTGTTGGCGATTCCAAATCTGGAATGGTAGATAAGTTTGAAGGGTCAGCCTACCGCCTTATTTCAGCGCTGAAAAAACGCAGACTTCCCTTTTATCCCTCCAAATGCAACGGGTTTATATATGTAATGCCGGTGGATAAGGTTGCTGAGTTTGTAGTCAAAGTATGTTTTAATTCGAAATACATTTACACAACTTTTAATATTACAGACTCTTCTCCAATTACCTTTAAAGAATTTATAGAAAGAGCATCCAAACTTTTAGGCGTTCCCGAGCCAAGTTTTACTTTACCCGGTTCTTTTTGGGATTTTTTCATGGTTTTGGCATCTAGAGCTTCTTTTATGAATGCAGGCTCTCTATCTCTTTTAAACCAAAAACTTAGATATGAGAATAAAGCTTTTGTCTCAGCGTCTCAAAAATACGGAATTAAATACCCTTCTCTTGTTAAGTACTTACCTATTCTGATAAAGTTCTACATTAGGAATTCATGATTACTTATAACAGCATTCAAGAAAACCCCGCCATTAATGTAGGGGATGAATTGAACGCTGATATGTCGTCCTCTTTTAGAAGGAAACCCCGCTCTAAAGAGCGGGGAGGACGTCATAAAAAAGGAAATTTGTATTTTGATGGGAAGAATGTGGAAAATCTTGCAAAAAGATTTGGCACCCCCTTTTTTCTATTTTCAGAAAGAGTTCTTAGAGAAAATTACAGAAATTTCGTTAAAGATTTTTCAACGGGGTATAAAAATATAAGAGTAGATTTTTCAGTTAAGACAGATTATGAGAAAAGTGTATTGAAGATTTTAAAAGACGAAGGGACTTCGGCTGAGATAGTTGCTAAATTCGAACTTCAGCTTTTAAAAAATATTGGATTTCCAGCAAGAAAGGTAGTTTTTGATGGACCATGCAAAACAGACGAGGAAATTGAGTTTTGTCTTAAAGAGGGAATTCACGCATTCTATGCGGATTCGGTTGATGAGATTTACAGAATCAACTTAATTGCGAAAAAACTAGGCAAAATTGCAAGGGTTGGATTAAGACTAAATTTAGGTATTAAAAGCACAATGATAGATATTACTTATAGATTTGTTTCCAAATTCGGAGTACCTCTTACGGGAATATTCGATAGATTGGTTCAATTAAGTAAGCTTCCTAATATCAAGATTATCGCGATTTCGACACATATGGGTTCACAAACTTTAACTCCTAAAAAATATCTTAAAGCCTGTGATGTACTAACAAAATTAACAAGCGAATTAAAAGAAAAGGGAATAGTAATTAAGGAAATAAGCTTGGGAGGCGGTTATCCCTCCAAGACACTTATAAAGGTTACCCCGCTTACTTTCTTGCTTTCTAACTTTGGGATTAAGCAAAATCTTAAACAGGCATCTCTAAAGAAGTTTGGTGCTGATATAAGCAGACGGTTTGCAGAAAAAATAAAAGAGTATGGATTATCTGAAATAACTCTTGCTTTTCAACCCGGTAGAAGTATTTCAAGCAATATGGGAATAGCCGTATCAAAAGTGTGGGTGATTAAAAAAGGTTGGGCGTTTATAGATATCAGCACCTCTTCAATTCCAGAATCTATTCTATTTGCTCAAAGACGCGTAATTCCTGCCAAGCGAAAGGGTGGAGAAAAGAAACGTTATAATATTGCCGGGAAAGGATTAAACTCAGTCGACAATTTTGCAATAGGAGAATCTTTTCCGAAAATAGAAGTAAATGATTTTATGGTTGTATTAGACGCTGGAGCCTATTCTATATCAAGGTCAAATAGATTCACAACATTAAATCCTCCTGTCTATATGATTAGACAAGATGGGAAGGTAGAATTAGTAAGGAGGGCGGAAACATACAAAGATGTTCTCGGGCCAATGGAATTCTAAAAAGCTTCAGAGCCACTGGAATAAAGTTGCTCGCAAAATTGATGATATTTCAGGTGCTTTCTCAACGGGTATTTACAGAAGAAGTGAAATTGCTTTAATTAAAGAGTGCTTCGGTAATCTGAAAGGTAAAAAGTTTCTTAAACTTGATCTCTGGAATGAAGTTAATAATACAAGGATTCTTTCGTGGATTGCAAAACAAAAAGCAGATGTATTCGGAATAGATATATCGTCCTATTTAGTAGAAAAATCCCAAGAGAATTTCAAGAAAGAAGGTCTTAAGGGGAAGTTTGTTGTGTGCGATATGAGGGATTTGCAATTTCCCGATAACTATTTCGATTTTATATATACAATGGGAACAATAGAACACGTATACGATTATCATGTCGCAGTCAGGGAGATATATAGAGTCCTAAAGCCGGGAGGAAAAGCAATAATTGGCGTACCCAATAGATTCGACCCATTTTTACGACCATTAATGGTGTGGTTTCTTGATATTTTTGGTGCATATGCATACTCGCCCGAGCAGTGTTTTTCTAGAAGAGAGCTTAAGTTGATGTTGCGAAGTATAGGTTTTGAAATAAAGTGCGACTCGGGAGTGTTATTTATGCCTGGGATACTGCGAATGGGTGACCTTTTTATAAATAAATATATTAAATCTCTTAATTATTTATTTGTTCCAATCCTAAAGATTTTTGAACATTTTGAAAGGAAATACTCTTGGGCAAGGAAGAATGGATATCTTATCGCATGTTGTGTAAAAAAACCTATCAAGCTAAGAAAAGCGATATTTTATTAGACACCAAAGAGCCCAAACACCATCTTTCCAATTTATTTTCTTCCCTTCCTCGTAGCTTCTTCCCGAATAACTGATTCCTACCTCATATACTCTTGCATTCATCCTGGCTATTTTTACAGTGAATTCAGGCTCGAATCCAAATCTATTTTCCTGAATTTTTATTTTTTTAGCAACATCTTTGGTAAACATTTTATAGCACGTTTCCATGTCAGTAAGATTTAAGTTTGTTAAGGAATTCGAGAGCAGATTTAAGGTTTTATTGCCTATCATATGCCAGAAATAAAGAACTCGATGAGGAGCATTACCCATAAATCTTGAGCCGTACACAACATCAGCTTTACCGTCTAATATAGGTTTAAGCAACTGTTGATATTCATTGGGGTCGTACTCCAAATCCGCATCCTGAATTACTACTACATCTCCAGTTACTCTTTTGAGTGCACTTCGGATAGCAGCCCCTTTCCCACGGTTCACTTTATGTTTTAAAACTATTAACTTTTCACTTTTCACTTTTTCGTCCAGAGGACGATCGACTTTTAGCCGAAACATTTGGCATTTCGACGCCGTGGCGTCTGTAGAGCCGTCGTCAACAATTATTATTTCTTTCTTAATCTTTCCAAGTTTAACACTTTTAACTTTCTTGATTACTTGAAGGATTGTGTCTCCCTCGTTATAAGCAGGAATTATAATTGATAGTTTCTTTATAGCCATTGATAAGATTTTACCAGAAAAGAGTGGTAAACTTTTAGAAATCGCAAATGAATAACTTCCTCTTTTCTAAATTTAAGTTTCTTATAATTCTTGTTTTTGTCCTTATTGGGAGTTATTTTATAGTAACTTCAAGTTTCTTTACACGCATGTTGGCTGATGATTTCTGTGTGGCTACTGTTCAAAAAAATTACGGATTTTGGGGAGCGCAGAAATTTTGGTGGGAGACTTGGTCTGGGAGGTATTCATTTAATTTTATCATCAATATAGCTTCGTCTCTGGGACAATATGTTACCAGATTTATCCCAATCTTTATTTACCTAGGATTAGTTTTTTCGTTATTACCGGCATATATAAATATTTTTAAGAAAAGTAAATATTCTCTAATTAGAAGTCTTATTTTTTCCGCCTTCTTAATACTTATCATTCTTATAAATGCTCCTAATATTTCCCAGTCGCTTTATTGGCAAACAGGAGTTTTGACCTACACAATTCCATTTATTTTCTTTAATTTATTTCTTTCCAACTTAATTTATTTTCGTAAAAAGGTATTTATACCCTTTTTGCTTACAGTGATTGGCGGGGGTTTTAATGAAACTTTTGCAGTGACCCAAACAGTCGTAATTGTCTTATTAATAGTAGGGAGTTATTTAATTAAGTTTAAGGAAAGAATTGAAATTAGAAAGATATTATTCTGGGGATTGTTAGGAACTTTTACTAGTATCGCGGTTATGCTGCTTTCTCCTGGCTTGCACGGAAGACAAAGTACTGTTACTCAGGCTGGAAGTCTAGTCTTTTTATTTAAATCAACTCTGCTGGGTGCTAAATGGTATTTGCAAAGAATATTAACTATTTATACATCAATCTATTCATTAGTTGTTATCTTCACTTCTATATTTCACTTTGTGTCTGAATATATTGATAGGAGCAAGAAAAAAATTAGTTTAAATCGAAAAGAACTAATGCTAATTTCCGGTATTGCAATATTTGCAATAGTCTTAGTTACGATAACCATATTCGGCGTTAGTTATTACGCTACTTCTTATTTGCCTCGGGAGAGGGTGCTTTTTACTGTGATTTATTTCATATTCTTTTCTTTTGTAGTCTTTTCATTGAGCACTTCATTTTTAGTTATTAATCTTATGTCAAAGAAGAGTTTAAGTTTAACAAAAAACTTTAATATAATCATATTTCTAATTTTTGTGGTGTTACTTTTTGAATCATTTTATTCCCATTGGAGTGTCATAAAGAATCGGATGGAAGATTATGCAAAGACCTGGGATATTCAGGAAGCTTTAATTTATGAACAAAAAGAAAATGGAGAAGAAATTGTGGTTACCTATCAAAAACCAGTTGGCGACATTGACGGATTTATAGAGAATAAAGGCTGGGTTAGCTTATGCGCGTCTGGGTATTACGGGGTTGAAAAAATAAAGGTAATTGAGTAGGGACTCTAGTGGTATGAAGATTTGAATGTTAAACTTTTAGAGTGAAACGATATTTTGACCACGCACGATCACTTGCTACTTCGGGGACTGCAAAAGATACCTATATCTTATTTGTAGGAAATATCGCCTCATCTATCTTGTCATTCTTTTTTACTTTGATTGCAGCTCGAGGACTGTCTGTTTCCGATTTTGGCGTATTTTCGGCAATTAATAATTTAATAGCCATAATCGGATCAGTCACTGATATTGGAATTTCAGCAGGATTGGTGAAATTTATTGCAAATTATGAAGCAAAAG